>Ga0115011_10000106_pt1 | contig 78124 bp, 59 predicted proteins | sample TroAtlMetagenome_2_FD_88705 | JGI IMG/M metagenome (GOLD analysis project Ga0115011, IMG submission 88705) | Marine eukaryotic phytoplankton communities from Atlantic Ocean - Tropical Atlantic ANT8 Metagenome | ecosystem: Environmental > Aquatic > Marine > Oceanic | place: Tropical Atlantic... | reverse complement strand
GCATGGTCCCAACTGGGTTTTCTGGTGTCAGTGCACTCCATCTAGTATGGTCATCATGCCCAGTACCCCAGGCTGGACCCCTGCGTATAGCTCGCCCCCTGGGCCTGAAGAAACCAGCGGGTAGCGAGTCTGCTAAGTCCGCTAAGAGTTCTGGATCCCGAGGGAGCATTCCAGCAAATTCCGTGAGTAGTGCTGGGTCAACATCTCGCTCCCGGTACCATCGCTGGGCCAAGGCAGTCACAATAATTGGGGTAGGGGACTGGTCTTCGAAGCGCTCTAGCGCCTCTCCGTTGCTTGGAGCATGTTCTATAAGCCTAGCGTTAGCAAGGCTTGAGAATGGTGAGTCAAGAAGTTGGTTAGCGCTCCTGACCACCCCATAGGTGTCGTTTGTGGCGTGCGCCCACTCCATAGCAACTAGGTGATCCTCAGCTGTCGCCATGCGGTGATGGGCGCGAGTTATGAATTCTGAAAGCGTGGGCAATCGAGACTGTAGAGTTGTCTCAATTGTGCTAGCAGCCCCATTTATAGTGAGGTCTATAATATCAGTAGACGGAGGAATAGGGACAATAAGCCTCCTTATATGTCCGCTACCTGCAATGTCTTCATGCTCTAAAGTAGAGAAGTCCTCTCTTAGTATCGTCCTGCCAGATATTGAGGCCACCACCTCAAATCTTTGCACCTCTCTACCACCCATCTGAGCTCTTACAGCTACCTCCAAGAACCCTCCGAGGTTTGTAGCGCCAACCTCGTCTCCGACTGAGATAGATATGCTCTCTCCCTCGTTTAGTTCTGACTCACCTAGAGTTATCTCCGTGTGGTCCCCTTGTCCTGCGTGTCTAACGGACTCGAGTTCAACACGGGCTATGGGCATAAAGGCCCATAGCGTGTCATTCTCTTCGAAAAGCTCCCTTCGAACCTCCCACTGCTGGCGCAGGTATTCTATGTTCCTAGGTGCAGAGGGTAATGCTCCCCCCTTTGATACCCAATTTGCAAGTTCTCGATCGAATCGGCTCCAGGCTGCAGCGTCACCTATTGTTGTCTCTCTCCAGTTTGAAACCAAGACTCGTTCAGTGGATCTTAGTTCAAGCTCTCTGGGAGACGCTGCCGCTGGTATTATCGATGTCTCTTCTGGGCCTGCTAATAGTGAAAGTCGTCTCCCCATAGTCCAGACTTCTATATCATCTACTGATTCGAACCTAAACAGCACCCTAGAACCAGCAGGCTGGGATATCGTAACTGGAGTTAATGGAGTCACCTCTAATTCCGTAGAAGGTAGCCATTGACCTGCCAATGCCACAGCCGTTATCAATGAGAGGATCATCTAGACCTCCCAGCCACAGATATTATAGCCTCCACCAGGTCACGGCGTGACTCTTGTGAGGAGCCAAGCTGTTGCCTAGTTTCTTGAGAGAGTTCAATGTGTATGAAAGAGGCCCTGTTCGCACATATCTGACCTTGAACATTTCGCCGTCCTGCGAGCTCTGGGAGCTGTCTACCTGTAACGGCACCAGACTCATAGCCACGAAGACTCTCAATTATTGGCTCAATTAGATCTTCAGGTTGGAGTGCTGAACCAGAGGATACAACTGCGGCCTCTCCTTCTCTTGAGCGATAGCCGTGTATCTGTACCACCAAAGGTAATTGTATAGCCTCAAGGAAACCAAAGGTCGCAGACTGAAAGGCGGAGAACGGTCTGTGTGCAACATCTGGAGCCACAGGGCCATTGGGATCCTCAAATTGCTCTAGATCTGCATTAGGCCCACCAAACCTGTGTGCGCTGTTCAGATATAGACCCCTTGCCATTGTCTCATTGAATAGGTCTGCGGCTAGCTCTCCAGTGCCTAGGTCAAAGAACGAGTGCGGCGCTTGTATAAGCAAGTCTCTAGCCTCTCCTAGCCTGATAGCGAACAGGCCGTGTGACGACTCTCTGCCCCAAATGACTAGTATATCCTCATCGAATCTCATAAAGAAACCCAGCCGTAGCGCCTCTTGAACAAGCTCTTCTGGCACCTCGCCAGTTTGTGCGTTGGCCATGATGTTGGAGAATAGTCGGCTCACATTTAGCCTTTCTACAGGCGTTAGATCTGGAATATCACCGTCTCTTCTAGCCCTCTCAGCAAAGGCCCACAAATCTGGCTCGGCCTCGCTTACTGTTGGTGTGAGCATAGCTAATGTAGCTAGTGTTAATGTGATGATTAAACGCCTCATGGAGTTACCTCTCTCCACCAGTACCTGTCGCTCGGTCCTTGTTCCCGCGGGGTGCCCGCACACGAGTCAAAGCGAACGTATCCACTGAAGCCCTCTCCATTTAGGCTAAGAGTTACCTGGTGGTTTCCAGGATTAAGGTCATCACCAAGTGTAACAGCGATACCTTGTAGGGGAGTCAGAGGCAAGTCGGCGGCATCTGACAGAAGTGCTCTTCGCCCTGTTCCTGAAACAGATACATTTCTAGTGGCGGTCGTTGGGTGTTCAGCTAGGCCAGTGCGAATATCTGGCCTACCGTTGTCTACAGAGACCACTGGGCCTGGCCTTTGACCTTGATTGCTATCTGGTTGGTAGAGCCTAGCGTATAGGGTCGTTCCACCTTGAGGTACAGTTAACTCTACAGTCTGTGGTCTTAGGGAGTCTATAGGATAGACCCTCCTCTGTGCCCATCTTCGACTAGATCCCTCTGCTCTAGCCAGGAACAGGCTGCTGGTCGCGACTGTATCAGCCTCTAGGAAGCGACAGTTTTGCCATCCACTATTGAACCCTTCAAACTTAAATAGGCCAGCACTGGCGCTAACAGTCTCTGTATCAGAAACATCACCGCACAATAGCGTTAGGCTCTCAGGTGGTTCACTGTAGAATCTATAGTCGATCTTAAGCTCTCCGTTACTGGGGATTTTTATCTGAACTTGTCCCTCAATTCGACTCCTGTCCCACTGCCTCCACTCGTCTGTTTGGCCTCTAGCCTATTCATAAATAACGAAGCCTTGAGGAGGCGAAACAGGTGTTACCGTATGGCTTTCACACAGACCCTCTGGCCTAGAGGTTTCTCGCCTAACTGGCTGTACTATTGAGTCGAACCTAACCAACCTCTGCTCTACCAGGATCTCTTCTAGATCTTGGGGGACTAGAGAGATGTAAGGTGCCATGTCCCAGGGTGCATTTGCAGCCCTCCATCCCTTTGGTAGCTCGTAACTTGAGGCTCTAAGTGGTTCTGTTTGTACCTCGGCTAGGAACCTTAAGTCGACCTGGCTGTCGCTTGTGAAGGAGATGTGAGTCGCTCTATAAGGGTGTACAATTCTGAATTTGGTCGCCTCATACACAGGACCTCTAGTGGGCTCCACCTGAATAGAGAAGGGGTCTTGATCTCCATTGGTCACAAACCTACCCGTTGAGATTTCCTGGCCATTCGAGTCCAAAACCTCGTAGTAAATTACGGCATCATCAGCTGCTCTGGCCTCGACATTTAGGACCCCGCTCCTCCTTCCCGATGCCACCTCTACTCTCAATTTATCACTACTATCTGTCAGCCTATATGAGGTTAGCCTCCTGGTCTCTGGAAGTACGTAATGTTCTGTGTCCTCAGTCGGGCTGTGAATTGTTGGCTCTCCCCATAGGCAGGCTCCACCTGTAACAGTACTAATAGATATATTTCTAGCCTCGGCTTCTGGAGGGAGCACCCAGTCTAGCCGCCATAGAGCACCGTCAGGAACCTCAATAGTCTGGGGTGATATAGTCCCACCGCTAGCTCCTCTGCGCAAGACAGTAAGCTCTGGTTCGATGTCATCAAAGGCCGCACCATCCACCAGATCATAGACAGGTGATGAGGTCACTCCTATGTTACAAGGCCCTCTAAGAGTTACCGAGCTACCCTGAGAAGGCATAAGGGTGAACCCATGCCTAGGTGCATCTTGGTTCGAACCAGGTAAACCAGTTCTGTATAATTCTGTCGTGTTGCCGTTCAACCACTCTGCTCCAAGTGGGCGCAGAGAGCTTGAAGTGATCTGCTCAATCTCAACAGGAGTTATACTTCCAGCGTCAAAGGGGGTCCACCGAGAGGCCCGTCGAGCCGAAGACTCACTGCTTGGCTGGTTGTCCTGAGAGTATTCTAGTCGCTTTTCTATCCTAAATAATACCCTCTGGTCCTCTCGAATAATGGGAGAGATGGTTATTGTGCCGCCGTTAGGGATTGTCTCGTCTAGATTAAACGTTATCGTTCTTGTGTCGGTGACAACCGAACTAGGGGCATCGCTGGTCCATAGAGGCAGACCTTCTGTGTTATCGCTTGATTTTGAGCGAATCCAAAAAGTCCTCTCTATTGTCTCCGCCCCATCAGACTCAAATTGCGCAGTAATACCATATAGGTATGTGTCAGGCCCAGTAGTCGGTATTTCAGACTCAGATCTAGTGTCTGGTGACTCTAAATGGGTAGATAACTGAATCTCAGAGACCATTTCCCCAACGCGGAACCTGGCTGCCCCATCGTGGCCAAAAACGTACTGAAGTAGCTCTTCCTCTGGGGCTGCCTCTGTGGTGCTATTACAGCCCCGAAGCATTGAGCTAGCTCCTATCACCGTGATGAGCCAGCCCAAGACGATCAGCGTATAATTACTCTTTGTTAGCCCTATCATCTGCTCACCTCTACCGCGTAAGCCGAACCAGCCTCAATGCTCTCCTTTAATGTGGTTGTCTCTTCTGAGATCTCCCCCTGGAAACTACCAAGCGGTGCTATAAGGCGCCACCGCCCTCGATGGGCCTTTATGAGCGGAAGCTCCTCTTCAGGTTCAACCACTATTGAAAGGTTTACCCTAGCTCTAGCGGCAGTAGCTACAAGTCGCTCCAGTTGGCCTGGGTGCCCACCCGTGCCATATTGGGATAGGGCTTCCAGGACGCTACCGAAGATGCTCTGTGTCTCTTCCGTTGACAACCGAACCCCCTCATCAAATTCGGCCTGATCGAATTCTATAGTCTCTAGACCAGCTGCCTGTAGGGATGAGAGGAGTGACGGTGAGTCTGTCAGAGGAGGGAAGGCTATCCTGTATGTTGGTGAGAGATATACAGTAACCCATTTACCTCCAGCACCCGTCACGACTCTTCGTCTGAAGTTTGTGGGGTCATGGAAGCGCAATTGGTTCGCTGCTGCCGTGTAGTAGGTCGATGTGCCGCCAGATCTCTGAACCAATATCTCAGCTCGAAGCAATTCGTCTGGGATTTCATCTACATTGATTATTGGCTCTCCAGTGGAGATTACAGCATCGGCTCCTGGATACTCATCCTGCCTGTAGGCTCTTACGCTGACGACACTATTTCCGTGTCCCTCTAATACAAGGCGTCTAAGTATAGTCACCTCGGGTGACTGCTCCCGCTGACGGGTAATCTCAAAGATGTCTGTATCTGCGAGTGCGTTGTGTAGTAATAAAGCGGCGCCATTTGATGCGTCGAACCATGAGCGTCCTATTCGGCTCGTTCTAAATTCTCGACCACCAACAGGCACCTCGACAATTAGCCCTCCATTTGATTCCTCGTCCAGCCCTCGTCTTAGTATAAGAGACCATGAAGAGCTGTTGGGGTCGCCAGACTCGGAAAGATATGCGAATTCGTCGTCTGTAGTAAGGCTCAGTCCCAGTTTTTGCGCGTGCCATTTTGCCAATTCAATCCAAATATCTGAATCGCTAAGCCCTTTAATTAGTGGCAGCAGAACTCCCCGATCTAGAGTTCCTAACCAGTCGACTGAGTGTGGCTCGTGTTGAGATGGTGACCATTCTCCGACAAACAGAGAGCTATTAATATCCTCATCTTCATCCTCTGTTGCGGATATTGGGTGTGTGTTAACTCTTAGTCCAGCGAGTCTTCTTATGTCTTCCTGTGAAAGGGATAGCCTTGGGAGTGTAGGGTTTAAGACTTCTTCTTCTGAAGCCTCGAAACTGAAACCTACTTGAGGCAGGAGTGCGCTAAGTCGACCCAGATCAACTCCAGGGGCTAGGTCACCATGAGAGACCAAGCTGGACTCATCCCCCGATGAAATCTCGATCACGTAAAGCCCTTTATCTCTGAGATATCCCAGAAGTGTGGGGCTTGCTGCGGACACCAACCCATTTCCATTCAACTGATGGCAGATCTCGACTGCTGCCTCTAAAATACCAGCTTGATTACCCGCCTCTGGCACTGTGAAGAAGACACCAGAGTTAGCACCACTCCTGAGCCATATCTTTTCTTGACCGTCTCCCATCGCTAAAATGGCGCCGTCTGGATGTGTCGATACGGATATTAATGAGGAAGCCTGTTCATTCCCGTTCAGTGCGCTGTCCAGGGCTAGGTGTACCAACTCTTGAGGCAGATCGTCTAAGGAGACCAGTGGAGCCACACCTCGGGTGATAATATCAGCAGCTAGCTCTTGAGAGTCACGTCGACCGTCGTCATTTAGAATTCTACCTTCGACCTCTGAGTAGTGCATTGGCTGTGAGCCAAGGCCTGTAGGTTGAAATAATCCAGAAATGAAAGAGCCCAAAATAAATGCGGCGTATGAAGCCAAGGCTGACGGGACGATGACTCTCCCCATCTCTCCACGTCGCCAACATCGTACAGCTAGCAAGGCGGGCAAGAGGTAACCGAATCCAAAGATGTCACTCGCAACAAACCCTGGGTACTGTGATCCCCAGACTAGGGCCACTAGTGCCTTGAGTAGCCACGATATGACAAAGGCCATTACCAAAGGCCGCATCCCCGAGATGTTCATCTTCCTGAGCGGGGTTATTAGGAGCCCTCTCATTAGAATGACTATGGCGGCTACCTCTATAAAGGTCGCTAGGACCTTTATGGGCTGGTCCCAAGCTATAGCTAGGAGCCCTGGTATGAGTATGCCTCCAAATTCCCATCCAAACCTCAGGTTCAGGTGGGCAGCGAGCGCTGCCCCTATCAAAAGCAGAATATAGGCCCTAGGTGCCGATAAGAAGTCGGTTGATAGGTTCTCGTATGTAAATGCAAAATCGGAAAGATTTAGGTTTGTATAGGGGATGAGTATCGTTGAAAGTATGAAGTAGACGGCTATAATTGGAAGGCCTACTAGAGGTACACCTTTTAGTACCCCAGGCATCCAAAGTGCGTTTGCTAGAAGTGGCACCAGCACAAAACCAAGTGAATGCATCTCTCCTAAGTCTCCGAGACCTAGTGCGGATAAGGTACCCGCTGCTGGTCCAGCCTCGACAAACAGCCGAACGGCAACAGAGGACAGTAAAACAACTAGGAATCTGTCTCTTCCGAACGGACGGTCAAAAGGGCCTATCTGGGGCAGTATTGATCCAAAGAATCTGGCTACAAAATAAGTAAGCAGTCCTTCGATTGCTATCACTACACCAACCTCTGGCCTTATTATAAAGATACCAGCGAGGTAACCTGGGACAACTAGGCCCGACTGTGGCCAACCAAGGCGCTCTCCTAAGAACCACACCAACAGCACGCCGACCAGCACCGCTGTAAGCAGGCTGTTGTCCACATAAACATTGGGTACTAGGGGCAACCCCTCGGCAAGAAACACTCAGTCTACCTATGATCTTTGTTAGTCGTTCGGTTCAGAATCAGTAACACAAAATGAGGCTATCATCCTTGCGATATTGGCTACAGAGTGTCGATTGTGACGATCATTTGGTTGGGTCACTAAGAATAAGGCCCCTTCGAGGGTTCTGTCAGTGGCAATTTCGTATACGGACCAAGCACCTGTGTGAGTTTGGTTTTTCTCATGACTATCTAGTAAAGAGGTTAGGCGTTCATGTGACATTGCGCCAGTGTCACCATGCTGACTGATAATTTTGTTGGCTGGTGGTGCGCTCGGCTTAATCTCACGCATGACCACCCATGCCGCCAGGCAATCGTGCTTAACCACAGCTTTGTTCCCGAAATCACTCAATCTATCTATCTCTAGTTTAGTGAGCGCTTTTCGACCTTTTTCATTGGTGTTTTGGAGGTGTGAAAGTCGAGCGATAAGCAAGCCACCTGTGACAGCTATTAGAATTGGATCTGCAGGAGGCAGCCAAGCCAACCAGCACATGGCGGCCATACCCACGGCTGTAAACACAAGAGTTACAGCTATTGTCGTTTTGCGGCTTAGGCTAATGATGAGAAATAGCAAAAGTGAGCTTGCGAAAACTATTGTGGCTGAGGCGCTTCTCCAGTGGGGGGTTAATGTCGCCTGGGCATAGGCTTGCCACAGGGGCACATCACCAGAGAGTGTATGCAATTCACTTTCGCCGGCCTCTCCAGCGATAAGGAGGAACGCTCCTGTCAGAGAATCTGGCCTTAGTTGTATAAGTTGCGCTGTACTTATGCTGGGCACAAAGCGTGAAATCGGAGGGATTGTAAGCTCTACACCTTCTACTCTCATGCGGCGGACCTTGCCGTCTAGGTCAGTGATAGCCATTGTTTGTTGAGAGAGTTCAACATTCGTTGAAAACAGATCATCTAAAAAGATAAGTTTGGCGACTTCGTTGTCCGCTGCGAAAGTGGCTATAACCTCAGGCGAAAGTTCTATTCCGCCATCTTCTTCGCTATGGTCTCTAATAACTAGTGGCGTCTCGCCAACAATCATCGGTGCATTTGCAAGCCAGATAGTGTCAGATAAGGGGCGAGGCCCAACGGACAGCAAAGCTATAAGAGCCAGCGTCAGGATAGAAAGAACACGGCCTTTAAAGGTCGCTAAGAATACGTTTGAAGTAGGTTTTCCCAAGGCTAAGACGGTAACTCTTTTGGACAATAGGTTTGTGATGTTTGGCAGTGTCTGTTATCACCCCCGCCAGAATGTGAGAAAACTAACAAGGAGACTGTTATTATGAAACTCTTCACACTATCTATAGCTCTTTTCGCAGTGACTGCATGTGGTGGAAAAATCACAGATGACACTGGAACTACCACTGATACATCTGATACATCTGATACTGGATCAACAACCGATACTCAAGATGTGTTGGATATAACAGCGGACTGTTCAGCGGATTCATCTAACATATGTGCTCTCCAGACTGGTGATTACAATATCGATGATTCATTGACTATCACTGGTATTGTGGCAGGAGATGCGCTTCGCGCGGGCTTCTTCGTTGTGGCACCGCAAGGTGGCCCTTGGTCAGGTGTCTGGGTTTACACTGGAACACCAGCTTCTCAAGAAGGACTGCTCATGAACGGTGACGAGGTGTCAATAACTGGTACCTATGCTGAATACGACTTCGGTACAGGTGGTGATTCAGTGACTGAAATAGTTGTCGCTGATGCTGCAGATGTTTCTGTGCTTTCTTCAGGAAACGCATTGCCATCATACACAACCGTTACTGCTGATGATCTTATGGACTTAGAGATCGCAGAGGCATTTGAGTGCTCACCAGTTCGCATAGCTAACGTAACAGTTACATCAGCTCCAGATGATTACGGTGACTGGATGGTTGAAGGAACAGTGAATGTAGCTCAGCACTATGTAGCTGTCCCTGAAACCCTGGCTGTTGGTGATACATTCACATCGATAGAGGGAATGCTTTACAGTCACTATGACAAGTACAAAATTGTCCCAGTGGTTGACAGCGGACTAGCTGGCTGGAACGAGTAGAGTTCGCGTTTCGCCCAACTTAGGGCAGAACGATAGCGACAAAGAAGAGGCCTTACGTGTTCGTGCGTGGGGCCTTTTCTCTTTTTTGCGGAATTAATGATGGCCATATGAAGTATTCTTCGAGCACAGGTGTTTGCCCATGGCAGAACCAATAAGTCGGAGGAACAATTGATAGATAAAATCTTGTTTATTTGCGCAGCCTCGTTGCTATTTGTGCCAGTTGCGAAAGCGGACAAAATTCAGGCTCCATCGGGTCAGGCTCAAGATGTAGGCACTGTGCCCGCGGGTATTCTCGCGGAGCTTGATGCACAGACTGAGTTCCACGACCAGAGTGAAGAGGGCTATGATGATACTGGTCATAGAACTCAGGGGATCCTAGCCGCTGGTGCTGAATCGTGGCAGCGGTTGACCTTGGATGAGGGGACCTACAGGGTAGTTGGTACTTGCTCTAATTCTTGCTTGGACGTCAATCTTCAACTCTGGCTTAATGACGTAAATGTCTATGAGGATATGCTTGATGATGACTACCCATATCTTGACTTCGCAGTTGATGAGCTGTCGGACTACCGAGTAAAGGCGATAATGGCCTCTTGCGATAGTGGGGCCGAAGGATGTGGTTACCAGCTTTCTGTATGGAGTCAAACGGAGGTTGAGGAGCAGACGATGGCAGAGCAGCTATCAGCCCAAACGGCGTCGCACTCGGAGTCAATGAATGAGAATGGATGGGAGTTGATGAAGGGGCTTGAGTCCATAGGAGACGCAGCCGTCAATGAGACTGCTGAGGTGTCGCTAACTCTCCCAGAGGCGGGTGAGTATAGGGTGATGGCCGTTTGTTCTAATGCCTGTGGTAACGTGGACCTTGAGATCCAAGAGTCAGGTGAGCGACTTGGTAGCGATACATTTCAGGACGACTACCCATTCGTTACCTTTGCCTCTCAAGATGTTAACGTCACGGCTTCAGTGACAATGGTTCAGTGCAGCGAAGACAATTGCGGCTACGAGCTATCTGTGTGGAGGAGATAGAGGATGCGATTAGAAACAACAAATATTCTATCTTTATCAGTTTTAGCAGCCGTATTTTCACCTGTGATGGTGTATGCACAGCCATCTGAGCTGGGGTTTGGCCCACCAAGCCTAATTTCTGAGCAGGAAACGCCGATAACTTTGGATGAGCCAGTAGTGATCCAAAGCGAGCGAGGCGACTTAAATTCTAATGATGCTATAAGCGATAATGGGAAGTTTCATGAGGTATTCACAGTAGAGGTCTCTGGTGGTACGACAGTTATGTTCGACCTTAGCTCAGATGAATACGATACCTTTCTGAGCATCGAGAGAGGGGATGGCTCCACTCTCCACAACGACGACATCGACGCGGAGACGACAAACAGTCGCCTTTTGATGGCTTTTGATGATGCAACGGAGTTGGCGGTTACTGTTACCTCCTATGATGTGGGTCAGTCTGGGCAATTTGAACTAGTAGTTTCTGAGATCGACCCCAGGACTGAAGTGCCTCTCAGCGCAATCACTCAGGTCCTAAATATAGGCGACACTATAGAGGCTTCACTAGCCTCAACCGACGACACAAGGCCATCTGGCGAATATTACCACCTCTGGTCTTTTGAAGGGGAGGAGGGGGACCCAGTTAGGGTGTCCATGTCCTCTGAGAACCTTGATACATTTCTAATATTGAGTACACCAACGGGGCTCCATGTAGTTAACGACGACTTTCAAGGGGGTACCGACTCAGTTATCCATACGGTTTTACCTGAGACGGGTTCTTATGTGGTCACTACATCTTCTTATGCTTCTGCCGATACTGGCGAGTATGAGTTGAGTGTAGATAGTGAACCTATGCCTCGAGCACATCGACCCGAGAACCTTGGCAAGATGTATGGACTCTTTGTAGGGATCAGTGATTATGGGGACCGAATGGGCGGACTCAACGGCACGGCATTGGACGCTCGAAGAGTTGCGGAGTCGTTAGTAGGCGCCTCAACCATGGTAAAATCAGATGCCCATATTTTGTTGGACACAGAGGCGACTTTTGCCAATGTCACCTCCGTTTTCGAGCAGATAGGTGAGGATATGGGTCCAGATGATACATTTGTCTTCTTCTTCTCTGGGCATGGCGATAGGGTAAAGCGTTTCGCCGATCCACAGTCTGAAGATATGGACGGTCATGATGAGACCATTGAGCTCTACGACATTGAGATGTATGACGACGAGTTCGCGGAGCTTTTGGACGGGCTTGGTGGTAGCTCTAAGTTAGTGATGTTGGACTCCTGTTTTAGTGGTGGCTTTTCTGGTGACGTTGTCGACAGTAGAGACCGTGTAGGGATCTTTGCCTCAGAGGAGGCTCAACTCTCCTCAACTGCTGAACCACTAGGGGCTGGTGGCTACCTGTCTGCTTTTGTTGTTGAGGGGATACAGAACGGTTGGGCAGATCTCAACTTAGACGGTGCAATCAACCTAGAGGAGTTTAGGGCATACCTCAGCGCACGTTTTCAAGAAGAGGTTCACAATCCTTGGCTATACAGCCATATTGTGACCCAGGAACTCCTTGATAGTAACCAGCGCCTTACCGTAAATAGTGGAAGCGTCGATCCCTTTGATATTCTCTTCTATCTTGATGAGGTTGAGGATTAGTGACAGCAAGCGGGGAGTTTGACTGCAGTACTTGCGGGGCCTGTTGCAGAGAGGCTTTCCACGTAGTTGAGTTAGAGCCTGATGATCCATTCGTTAAACTCTATCCAGACTTAATAGCACACGAAGATGGGCGAATAAATCTGCCACGACCAGGTGGCTTATGCGTCGCGCTTGAGCTTTTAGACAGTGATTCGGGCCAGACTTGGAATTGTAGGCTGTATAACGATCGCCCAATAAGTTGTAGGGAGTTTGAGCTAGGCAGTGCGAACTGCGTAGAGGCAAGAGCTAGGGTAGGGATAATGAGCCCATCGTCCCCAGTAGTTTAGCCTCAGGTGTTATAGCGCCAGCAAAACGGGCACAGGCATCCTGCTAGCTAATAGCAGAGATACAGAGCCAGTTAATGAAGAGACTATTTCATCTCCATCATTTCGGAGATTTAGCTATTTAGCTGCCCTGGCAGCTCTAAGTAGCTCGCCATACCCTGAGTCTAAAGCCCCTAGGATGGAGTTAGCGTGGCTAGTAATGTTTTCTGCGTGGTTTACGCTGTCTACTGATGCAGACACGTCAGCGGCACCAGATAGCTCAACAGTGTATGCTGGGCCAAAATCTGCGCTCGAAGAAGAGGCTACCTTTCCAGCGTCAGCAACGTTGCTTCCAACGGAGTTCACACGTGAAGGGAGGCCCGCAGGGGGAAGATTGTAAGATCCGATAGGTGTAGTCATAATTCTCTCTACTCTTTTTCAGGTCTCCAAATATGTCGGATCAATCACTTGACGAGTAAAGACCCTAAGTGATCTTTTTTGAAAAAAAGTTGATTTTTGTCTAAATTATTCTAACAAATGTTCGATTATGAGAGGTTAGCGAACGAGTGACTGTGAGCATGTTAATGCTCTAATCGGCCACAAAAATTGTTTCTTTAGCTTTTTTTGAAAAAAATGATCTTTTTTGTATAAAGCTCGAATTTTATTGCAATTATCTAGTTTAGAGAGAGGCCCTAATTTCGTAGTTCCTCTTGAGAAACAGTTCCTAGTTTTCGAAATGTCTAGCTTCTGTTCAGTGAGTATAGAGTAGGGATGGTCGGAATCGAACCGACACGACCAATGGCCACCAGATTTTGAATCTGGCGCGTCTACCGATTCCGCCACATCCCCGTATCTACAATGTCTCTTGTTTCTAATCGTATAGATCAATAGTTGGGTCACCAAACGATTAGGCTTATCTATTTGCCACGTTTTAATGAACGCGCAAGGCGAATGGTTGGTTTTTTGGGCTCACCACTAAAAAATTATTGCCTATTATGTTTGATCGTCACCACCCCGTAACGGCGAAAGATCTGGTTTGAATAGTAGTTATATATCAGGCAGGTGTTAGAAACGGAGTTCTATAGCGTTGGAGGCTTTAGCTTTGACCGAATCATATGACAGATTCAACGACGAGTGTGGGGTTGTGGGTGTCTTCGGTGTCGAAGAGGCGTCCAATATCACCTATTTAGGTCTGCACTCTCTTCAGCACAGAGGTCAGGAGGGCGCAGGGATAGTCTCATGTTCAGATGATAAGTTTTACCAGTTTAGAGCTAGAGGGCTTGTCGGAGATGTATTTGGCGCAGATGAGATAGGCTCCCTGCACGGGGCCATGGCGATTGGTCACGTGCGATACTCTACGACAGGTGAGAATGCTCTGAAAAATGTCCAGCCCCTCTCTGCAACTTATCGCTATGGGCAGGTAGCAATCTCTCACAACGGCAACATCGTAAATGCGAAGGAGCTACGTACCCAGCTTGAGAGCGAAGGTTCAATATTCAGCTCGACATCAGACACAGAGGTAATATTGCACCTATTAGCAAGGTCCTCTCAGAAGACTTTTGTGAACAGATTGGTAGAGGCTCTCTCCTATCTGCAGGGCGCGTATTCTCTTCTAGTTATGACTGAGAACAAACTGGTCGCTGTCAGGGACCCTCATGGATTCAGGCCTTTAGCGTGGGGCCGCCTAGGTGGAGGGCACGTATTGGCTTCCGAGAGTTGTGCTCTAGATTTGGTTGGAGCCACCGTAGTGAGGGAGATCAACCCTGGTGAGATGCTCATTGTAGATAAGAATGGAGCGACCTCAATCTCTCCCTTTGGCAGGCAGGATACAAAGAGCTGCATTTTTGAACAGATTTATTTTGCCCGACCAAACACAGTGTTCTCTGGTCGCTCCGTTTATGAAAGTAGGTACCAGTTTGGCAGGACTCTAGCCAAGGAATGCGCTGTAGCTGCCGATGTTGTGATACCTGTTCCAGATTCAGGTACCGCGGCAGCGTTGGGATATGCATATGAGTCAGGCTTGCCCTTTCACCAGGGCCTAATTCGCTCACATTATGTGGGGCGCACCTTCATAGAGCCGTCTCAGAGCATAAGAGACTTCGGGGTTAAGTTAAAGCTTTCTCCAATACGAAGTGTCGTTGAGGGTAAAAGGGTCGTTGTAATCGATGACTCTCTTGTACGGGGAACGACATCAAGGAAGATAGTCAGAATGTTGCGTAATGCGGGTGCCAAGGAGGTTCATGTAAGGATCGCTGCGCCACCTATAATAGCGTCGTGTTTCTACGGAATTGATACTCCAGAGGTGTCCGAGCTTATAGCTCACACAATGAGCCAAGATGAAATAAGTACATATATAGGCTCAGATACTCTAGGTTACCTTCCCGTGGTCTCTATGCACGAGCTTCTTGGGGGCAGGTCTGGTTTTTGTGATGCTTGCTTCACGGGTGATTACCCAGTCCCAGTGGCTGACGTCGCTGCAACACACCAATTAGATCTCTTCTCCGCTAATATAGAGCCGGATTCTTCAGACTGAGTCGGAAAATTAGGGTAGTATTAGGGGCAACGAGAGCCACCATATGAGTGGGTCGCTTTTAGGAGAATTTAATGGGTAGGGTTATCGGGATTGACCTCGGTACTACGAACACGGCGATAGCCGTAGTCAAAGACGATAAGCCAGTGGTGTTGAAAGATGCCAAGGGCTATAGCGTCATCCCTTCATGCGTCTGTAATAAGGGTGATGGGCGATATGTAGTTGGTCACGCCGCCAAGAGCATGGTGCTTACCAGCCCAGAAAGGACTGTATATGGGGTTAAGCGCCTCATCGGTCGAAAGTTTGACTCTCCAGAGGTTCAAGAGGCCGTTCAGAATGCAAGCTATGACATACGAGAGTCTAGCGATGGAATGGTTGAGGTTGAGATGGGTGGGGAGTGGTTCTCACCTATGGAGGTCTCTTCAATAATTCTACAGGTCGCTAGGGAGGTAGCAGAAGCAGCTCTGGGAGAGAGTGTTTCTGAGGCGGTGATAACTGTACCAGCATATTTTAATCACGCGCAGAGGGCGGCTACCTTGGAGGCCGCTAGGCTTGCAGGCCTGGAGTGTGAGCGGTTGATTAATGAGCCAACTTCGGCTGCATTGGCGTTTGGGTTTAATCATAAGAAAGATCAAGCCATAGTTATTTTCGATCTAGGTGGCGGTACATTTGATGTCTCCGTCTTACATCTGTCATCGGGGGTATATGAGGTATTATCAACATCAGGTGACACTTATCTAGGTGGAGAGGACTTTGACTTTAGACTTCTTCATCACCTAATAGAGGCCTTTGCAGAGAACACTGGCCAGACCCTTTTTGATGATCCTACAGCATTGCAGAGGGTTAGGGAGGCTGCTGAGCGAGCCAAATGCGATCTCTCTTTTGCCGAGGCTACTGATATTTTTATTCCGCAGTTGACTCGAGATGAGAACCTAGAGATCACGGTTACTAGAGCAGAATTAAATGAGATGGTAGAGGACCTTGTAGAGCGGGCAATAGAGGTGACTTTGAGCGCCTTGGAACAGTCGGGGCTTGGTATTGATGACATTGGTGAGGTCGTTCTGGTTGGTGGGCAGACTAGAATGCCGCTGGTGCAGTCAAGATTGAAGGATGTTTTTGGCCAAGATCCATCACGAGGTGTTCACCCTGAAGAGGTCGTGGCGATTGGTGCAGCTTTACATGGAGCTACTCTAGAAGGGGCTTCGTTAGACGGGACTCTATTAATAGACGTGACTCCTTTCGATGTTGGTATTGATTCGGCGGCGGGCACCTTTACGGTTCTCTTAGATAGAAATTCAAAAATTCCTTCATCGCGTACGCGTAGTTTCACTACGATGGTTGATAACCAATCAGAAGTAAGGGTCGTTGTTCGCCAGGGTCACTCAGCCAAGGCCGTCGAGAATGAGTTTCTAGGCGAGTTTGTACTGAAGGGCCTTACCCCCATGCCTAGGATGGAAAATAAACTCGACGTCACGTTTCGTCTCGATACCAACGGAATGCTTCACGTAACGGCAACTGAGCGATCTACTGGTGAACAAAAGCAGATAGTCATAAAGAACTATGTAGAGTCGTCTGAGGGTAAGGAGATGAGTATTGAGGAGGTTGCAAGCCCTCGCCCCATAGGCGAAGGTCCTCTAGAGCGAGGCCTAAAATAGGAGAGGAGTAGGGGCGGTTGAATCTGATATGGCCTCAATATTAGGCGCTCATACCACCATCAACTACGAACAGTTGGCCAGAGATGTAGGAACTGTCATCACTGCAAAGAAACCTAACCATCTTTGCGACCTCTTCAGGTTTTCCCATTCTACGGAGCGGGATCCTATCTAACGCAGACTTGATTACTAGCTCAGGCAGAACCGCGGTCATGTCTGTCTCGATAAAACCAGGAGCAACGCAGTTAATCCTGATCTTACGTCGCCCAAGCTCTCTGGCCATTGATTGTGTTAGTCCAATTATTGCAGCCTTTGACGCCGAATAGTTGGTCTGCCCAGAATTACCTCTAATAGCTGAGATTGAGGTCATGTTGACGATAACTCCCTTCCTTTTTCTCATCATCTGCATTGAAGCGGCTCTACATGTCCGGAAGGTACCTGTCGTGTTTGTGTTCATTACATCAAGCCAGTCTTCATCGGGCATCATTGGTAGGAGCCCGTCTCTTGTTATTCCAGCGTTGTTTACCAGTATTGATGCCCCACCAAGCTTGTCCGCAGCTGAAAAAATAACATCAACACCATCTTGGGTAGAGACATCCGCCTGTACGGCGACGCTTCCCTCCGGCAGCTCTGACAATAGCTCTTCAGCCAACTCTTTAGATTTGTTGTAGTTGAGAACCACTACCGCACCAGCCTCACCCAGCTCGAGGGCTATCGCTCGGCCGATACCTCGTGAACCACCTGTCACTATGGCTACCTCACCCGTTAGTTCCGACCTGCCCATAACCTCTCCCTCAAATTTAGGTGCTAGGCGATTACTGAACGAGCTCTCGATAACCCCTCTTTATAAGCGGAGTTTCTAGGCTCCAATTCAGCGGCTTTCGAGAAGCACATAGTAGCCTCCCTTCTGTCCTTCTTCATTATCATCATCTCGCCCTTTTTGGCGAGCAATTCCGCTGACATGGTTATTGTATTTGCCTCCACAACCTCAGCCCTGTATTCACGTCGCTTCGACTCGGTGTTCAGCCCAGCCCAGGCAAGCTCTATACGTTTATGAATCTTTGCGAAGGCCTTAGCCATCTCTGGTGTAATGTCGTGGTATTTTGTAGCATCAAATTCATCACGAATCTTTTCGTAGGCGAATACAATCTCATCGGGGAGGCAGATCCAGTGAATCTCTAGAATATCGAAGTGGTTAGCTCTGGCCAAGCCGCGCAATTTTGAGGCGAGGCGGTCGGAGATCCGTTTTATATATCTCGATGTAGCCTCTTGGCCTTTGTAGTCCAATATACCAAGCTCATTAAATGCCCACAATACGCAGACTGTCTGAGATTTTGGTAGGTTGGTTACGGTGAAGATCTCCCTGAGACGCCAGGAGTTCTCAGTTATTATGGATAAGAATTTCTCCTCACTCTTGGAGAAGCCGATCTCAGCCAAGAGGGGAAGGACCTCGTCACGCACCTCAACGTATGAATTAAGGAATGGCTCTATAGCTTTAAAGACATCTTCTCTGTTGAGAGACTTGGCGTGGTCTCTTAGCTCTTTGTACAAAAGAGATGCGACCTTTAGAGGTGGGTTTATAAACCTCTCGGGGAGGTTGGGGAGTGAATGATATGACCACTTTCCTTTGTCGCTTCTCATCACCCTCTGCAAGACAAACTCACACTGCTTCTGCAGGATCGCGACCATCTGTTGCAGAGTGATGAGACCCATCTCAATGAGCGCGTCACCCTGTCGACAGTTGTTAGCCTCCATTACATCGAGGCTCTCAGCAAGCTGTTCTTTTGTGATGTGTCCGCCGCGGTATAAGAGTATACCGAACACCTCTTCTTCATCCAGTGGCTCAGAACGCCATCCGACAACGCCACCTTTGTACCACAAACCATACTTGACGGCGCCGTCACCTCTATTGATGGTTATCAAGCCAGTGTTGTTGCCTACAGCCAGTTCGAAGAGAGTGTCTCTAAGCGAAGTGTCATCTAGGAGCCCTGATATATCTGGTTTTCTGCCTTCTACATTAGGTATTATTAGGCCCCGAGCCTTTGGAGCGTTGACCTCTTGTCCCTGTTGTTGGTGATTAGCGGCTTGAGCTGGGTTTGCTTGTGGAGCCGCCACAGCTTGCTTAGGAAGGTCGTTCGGATCTAAAACATCTCCTTTTTCTAATAGCCACTGTTTTATCTCTTCAACTAGGTTCATTAGGCGGTTTACGCCCCGCTGGACATTGTCTGGAGGTTCTATGAGCTTACAGCCTACACCGCCGTCTGGTGCTCTGTGAACTATCTGCCCAGTTAGTGGGCCGATTCTGCTTCCAGTCGGGAGGACAATGTCGAGTTTAAATTCAGGAGCGAGATCATCTGGGGCCGTACCAGCAACAAAATAGTAGGATCCTATGGATATCTGCTTTTCCCACGATTCAATGAAGGACGAAAAGTCTTCAAAACGGACAGTTGTGTGTCTAGTACTCATATGCTTTTATTCTACACTATTTGCCCTTTAAGGAGGGCCTCAATTACTGAGACCTTTCCAGAGCCATCTGGTAGATCAACAACATATTTTGGCAAAGCAACACCCGAGACAGTTTTACTGAGTGTTTCATAAATCTGCAGACCCTCCCTATACGACATCCGAAAATGCGCTGTGTTTGGTGCGGAGTCTGGGTGGTGGAGGTAGTAAGGCTTAACCCCGATTCTGACTAACATCTGGAACAGTTGGGTTAGTGTTTTCGCGTTATCGTTGACGTTGCGCAGCAGGACAGTCTGGTTCAACAACTTGACCCCAGCGTCTGAAAGCGATTTCAAACTGTAGATGACATCGTCTGAGAGTTCTTTTGGGTGATTGATGTGAACAACCATCCATACTGGACCATGTTCCTTAAGCAGGCTCACTAATTCAGGATCAACCCTCCATGGTGCAGTTATTGGAGCACGAGTATGTATTCTTAATGATCCTTTGTGCTCAGAAAGCCTTTCTAGTACCATTCGTAATTTAGAGTTTGAGATCGCGAGAGGGTCTCCCCCAGAGAGTATTATCTCTTCAACGCCTGATTTAAGTAGCCAGTCAATGGCATTATCCAGCTCGTCAGGGCTCGGATCAACCTTTTCTCCTGGTGAGAATGCTCTTCGGAAACAGAATCTACAGTAGACATGACACCGCTTTGTGAGAAGAATCAGTGCTCTATCCCTGTGTTTTTGAACGATCCACGGGGTGGGTGAGTTTGCTATGTCACCAACGGGGTCTTCAAGATCAAGTGGGTCTTTTTTCAGCTCCATCAAATCTGGAAGAGCCTGAATAACTAGTGGGTCATTCTGGGTCTCTGTTGAGTTATCAAGCCAGGAACGGGTCACAGAGATAGGGAACAGCATATTCGCGGCCGTCAAAAGTGCTTTGTCGACCCAAGGCAGCCGCTGAAGCAACTCATTTTGGCCTAGTACTCGCGATTCACGGGATCGATCTTGAGAATCGTGATATTCGCAGGCAGTTGTTTTGTCACTAAGGGAGAATTTCATGGCAAGTGTTTATCAGACTTCTGACTTTCGTAACGGTCTTAAAATTGAATTAGACGGAACTCCGTTCTTGATGGTCTATTTTCAGTTCGTAAAACCGGGTAAAGGCACAGCCTTTACTAGGACCAAATTGAAGAACATGATAACAGGTGCGGTGATAGAGCGTACCTTCAGAACTGGTGAAACAGTAGGTGTGGCTGATGTGGAAGAGTTCACAATGCAGTTCCAATATGATGACGGTGACATGTATTTCTTTATGAATATGGAGACCTATGAGACGGTAGGAATTTCAACGGCAGTGCTTGATGGTGTCGAGAAATTCCTGATCGACGGCTTAGAGGTTCAGGTGTTGCTCTATAAAGAGCGCCCAGTTGCAGTTGAGTTGCCAAACTTTATCGAGGCAGAAATTACATATTGTGAGCCTGGCGTGAAAGGTAATACGGCGCAAGGTGCTACTAAGCCCGCTACTGTTGCTGGCGGGGCGATCGTCCAGGTTCCTCTGTTTGTTGACCAAGGTGAGGTAATTAAGATCGATACACGTACTAAGTCATACGTGAGCAGGGTTAGGAAATAGATAATTTAGCCCCAAATCTTCGAGCCCGAGCAGGTATTATTCGCGAGATAAGGGAGTGGATGGGTGAAAATGGCTACCTTGAGATAGAGGTACCGATATTGGTGCAATCAGCTGGATTAGAGGAGCACCTTCACCCCATTAAAGCCAGTAGTGGTTACTTGCATACGTCTCCAGAATTTGCGCTCAAGCGTGTATTGGCAATGGGGCTGCCTAAGATCTATTCAATTGTGCCCTGCTTTCGTGATGAGGAGTTGGGGTGCCATCATGGGCAAGAGTTTACGATGCTTGAGTGGTACAGGGCAGGTGTTGGTTACCGTGAGATAATGGTTGAGGTTGCTGATCTGTTGTATCGCCTGTGTAGTGTCGTAGGAGTAGATACAGAGCCTGTCGAAAAACTTACTTGGGCCGATGCTTATAAGAAGCACACAAATAGCTTAGCCCCTCTAGACGAAATTGAGGCGATGAGGGTCTGGGTCAATGATATAGAGCCAAAACTCCAAGCGCCAACGATCATAACTGACTACCCCAGTGAGCAGGCTGCCTTTTCCGTTGTTAGAGGTGACATAGCTGAGCGGTTTGAACTCTATTGGCGCGGGGTAGAATTGGCTAATGCATTCACGGAGTTGCTTGACCCAGTTGAATTGAGAGCCAGATGGGAAAAGAGCGGTGAATCTAGAAGGTTAGCGGGACGCGAACCTCACCCTATTGATGAGCGGGTCATTGATGCAGTAGCAAAACACCCCCGTGCTGGTGGGATAGCCCTGGGAGTTGATAGGTTGGTAATGCTCTTGTTAGGCGCCAGCTCTATCCATGAAGTTAGACTTCCAGGGTAAGCTCGGGTTTCAAAAACAGGAAAGGCCCGCAGCAAATGCCGAGGGCCTTTCTATTGGCTGTGTGATGCCCTCGATCAGTGAGAGGATACCTTGTCTAGACTGACCACGTGTACATCCTCAGGGTGAGGCTGCATGTGTGGATCAGACACTGGCACGATCGGGACTGATGTTATGAACTTTGTCACTACGAACAAGAACCCACCAATAAACCCAAGGGTTATTCCGACCTCAATGATACCAAGAGGCAACGTTGACTCATTCCAAAGACTTGGTATTGCTACTAGGAACCTCTCCAACCATACGCCTATCGCTGGGATCATAAACACTATCGCTAACTGGATAGGTTTCTTCTTAATCCCTCGAGAGAGTAGGGTAGTAAAAGGTATCAAGAAGCACATGGCTCCAACAACTTTGGCCAAGTCATTCCATGGCTCAAGTCGTAATCTTACGATTAGGAAACCGATCTCTTCTGTCATGTTTCCATACCAGATTGGTAGAAGCTGAGCGTAGAACATGTAGGCCCATAGGACACCAAATCCAAATACCATTTTACCTAAGTCGTGGTACACAGTCGGAGTTAGAATTGATTGGATTCCCATCCATTTCCTAGAGAAAGCTGTGTAGATTCCTAACCACATCATGGTGACCCATACACATGACACGAAGAACCATCCCCCGAACATGTTTGAGTACCAGTGTGGAGAGAGGCTCATGACTAGGTCTACGATAGTCATAGTCATAGCCAAAGCATAGACAGGTATTATTATGGCTGAGAGGGCTCTTTGTTTACTTTGGCTCGCTTCAACCTCTTTTTCCATGTCGCCAGCGCCAGCTGTTATGGATGCCCATGATTTTGGTGCATCTTCTCCTAGGGCTTCAGTCGCCGCAATAAGATCAGGCCTTAGACTGTGCCTAATTAAGACCTTTGAGAGAAGGGTAAGTAAAGCCAAGACTACCAATAGCCTAACAGTCCAAAATACTGGTGTTAGGTAGATTGCTTTGTGGGCATGCAGTGACGCAGCGCCCTCTGGTGTGTTCCACTCATAAAGGTCCATTCCACCTGTGGCCAGATAGATCACGAAGAGGACGATAATCCATGGCAAGAAAGCAGAGAAACCTTCGGCTAGCCTCTTCAGGCCTCTACCCCAGCGTGCGAGGCTAGCGGTTAGGATTGCCGAAAAGGCCATTCCACCAGCAGCTAGTCCTAGGAAGTAAACTAGGTTTACTAAGAAAGTACCTCGAGCGCTCTCGCTGCTTAAGCCACCCATTGAGAGCCCTGCTCCGTAGGATACAGCGCCTATTAAGATTAGCACCTTAGCTGCCAGGTAGAGCTTAGCTGGCGCTACCTTGGGTGCGTAGTGTGGGGCTGGATCAAAGTGATGTGAACTCATTACATCTCCTCCGTCGCATTTGTTGTTTCACGCACCGCCTGTGGAGGGGCGCCAAATTTATCTTGAAGGTAGTTTACGAGAGACCAGATTTCCTCGTCTTCCATAGCCCACCCGTAGCCAGGCATTTTACTAGCTGGTCCGAGGGTTGTTCCTCCATCTCTGATAGTTAGGAACATCTTTCCTGAACTGTATGCGGCTCCAACTGATATAGGCCAAACGCCAAGTGCAGGAGCACGCTCAGCTATGGCGCTAGATGGACCAGCTCCTGCGGCATCATGGCAAACGTGGCAGTAGATATCTGCCAATCGTTTCCCCTCGGCAATGCTTTCAGCAGTCGCCTCTATTGGGTTCACTAAGAAAGCAGCTTCAGCGTCATCGCGTCCATATGTAATATTGTGGTCACTCCAGTCGCCCAGCGCTGTTGGAGCTTGGAACTCAACAGAGCGAGAAAGGGCACCCTCAGGCGGGACCATCATTGGCTGTTCGAAAGCCTTAACTGTTCGAGCGTCAACCATATCGAGCAGATAAAACTGGCCAGTAGTACCGATTGTGTAGTTCGAAAAGCCAGTATAGAGCATCGATATCGCGCCTATGCCCAATACTGAGTAGACTATTATGTGTTTTGTAGGTTTTGTTGGCATTACTCGCTCCTTCCACCAGGCACAACCTCAAGTGCACCTGCTGTAGTGAGTATTTCTTGTGCTTCTGATTGCTTTTCCTTCGTGAGTCCAGCAAGGAATAGTCCAAAGTGGTCATCAGAGAAGCGCGGGTCCTTAAGCTCTTCAGGGAGGCCAGTAGTAGGGAGCCTGCAGTGAAAAAGTAGACCTAATGTTGTGAACAACGCCCCCAATAGGATCGTGCACTCGAACATTATTGTTACGTATGGTGGGATAGCGACTAGAGGCTTACCTCCAGGAATTGTCATTGGCCAATCCATAGCTGTGAAAGAGGTCAGCGTGATACCGACTGTAAGCCCAGTGAGTGCACCTGCCAATGTCCACCATCTAACAGGACTAGGCTTTCCGTGATAGAGAGCCTCCTCTACGTCGTGTCTAGGAAGGGGAGTAGTGACAACGGGCTTCTCAAAGCCAGCTCTGTCTAGTCTGTCTATAGCAGTCATTAGTAGATCTAAGTGTGCGAAAACACCCTTTACGTTTGAGGTACTCATGCCGCATCTCCTTCGTCTGTACTAAGTGGTGGTCGGACACCTTCCTTGATCTCGGCGATGGCGACCATAGGCATAACCTTCACGAAGAGCAGGAACAGGGTGAAGAACCAACCGAAAGATCCAAACATGATCCCCATCTCTATCTTGGATGGTAGGTAATAGACCCATGCTCCAGGATCGAACATATGGGCCAAGGAACTTGCGATAATGTTGAATCGCTCAAACCACATACCAATATTTACAAATATCGAGATTATGAATAGCCATTTTAGAGATGTACGCATCCTCTTTGACCACCAAGCCAGTGGAATGATGCAGTTACAGGTTACCATTATCCAGAAGACCCAGGCGTAGTCACCTGTTGGCCTGTAGATGAAGGTACCCCACTCATACGGGTTGTCTGAATACCAAGCGATGTAGTACTCTGTGGCGTATGCGTAGGTGAGTATTCCGCCCGTGACTAAACAAAGCTGAGCAAGCCTTTCGAAGTGCCAAATAGTCAAGTAGTCTTCCCACTTGAACAAGATTCTCATGGGGATGAGAAGTGTAAGCACCATCGCACAGCCAGAGAAAATCGCGCCAGCAACGAAGTATGGCGGGAAAATGGTGGAGTGCCAGCCAGGTGTAGATGCCATGGCGAAGTCCCAGGATACTATTGAGTGTACAGAGACAACAAGTGGTGTAGCGAGAGCTGCGAAGAAACCGTAAGCGGCCATATAGTGACGCCACTGGTTGTCAGTGCCGCGCCATCCTAGTGCAAGCGCTGCGTATACCTTCTTTCCAGTGCCCTTTATCTTATCTCTAACGCTGGCAATATCTGGGATAAGGCCGATGTAGAAGAAGATTGCTGAGACCGTGAGGTAGGTAGATATCGCGAAAACGTCCCAGACAAGTGGTGACTTGAAGTTGGGCCAAAGCTCTCGCTGATTTGGGTACGGGAATAGCCAATATGCATACCAACAACGGCCAGCGTGAAGGATTGGGAAGAGCCCCGCGGTCATTACCGCGAAGATAGTCATTGCCTCTGACGCTCGGTAAACGCCTGTCCTCCAACGAGCCCTGAACAGGAAGAGTACCGCAGATATTAGTGTTCCAGCGTGGCCAATACCTACCCAAAATACGAATGTGGTGATGTAAACACCCCACATTACGGGGGGCTCATAACCAGCAACACCGAGACCATTCATCAGCTGTATTGCCCAGCAGTAGGCTCCGACCATCAACGCCGAGACCGATACAGCTAGGGTGATAAAGTACATTTTGGTTGGGGTGAACAGAGGACGAATAACGTCCTTTGTGACCTGACCGTATGTAAGATTACTCATTTCTATACCCCTTATTAATGTGCGCCAGTGGAGCCATGATCGTCTCCACCGTGGTCGTCAGCATGTTCTTCGCCATGAGAGTCACCGTGACCACCGCCGTGTCCACCACCGTGGTGCGGATCGACTGGCTCATGGAAGGTGACCTTAGATAAGTATCGAACGCCTGGTTTAGTGTTTAGAATGTCGAAGAGCTGGTAAGCTCTTGGACTCGCCGCTAATTTTGATATCCTAGACTCAGGGTCTTTGAGGTTTCCAAATACCATACCACCTGCACCACATGTCTCAGCACAGGCTGGCAGTCTCTGTAGGGCTGAATCTGCTACCACTTCGTGGCCAGCAGCGCTCCAAGTTGCTTTGACATCCCGTATGCGTTGGATACAGAAAGTACACTTCTCGATTACACCCATCTCTCTAGTTGAGACCTCTGGGTTAAGCATCAAGTTGTAAGACTCAGGCCAGCGGAATGTATGGTAGTTGAAACGTCTAGCCGAGTATGGGCAGTTGTTTGCGCAGTAACGAGTACCTACACACCTGTTGTAAATCATGGCGTTTAGGCCATCCATGTTGTGGTAGGTGGCCATTACTGGGCAGACACCTTCGCAAGGCGCGTGGGAACAGTGCTGACACATAACTGGTATGAATCTAACATCAGGGTTCTCACCTTCGCCCTCCCAGAACCTGTCCAGTCGTATCCAACCCATGTAGCGGTTATTACGAGCTTGCTCAGGACCAACGCTCGGTATGTTGTTTTCGGACAGGCAAGCCACCTCGCAGGCACCACAACCTGTACACTTGTCAAGATCTATTGCGAGCCCAAACCTATATGTTGGATGCTCGGGCTCTGGGTACATGTCGTACTCTAGGCCAGCAGCTTCAATCCTCGGGTCTTTTGGTATAATGATCCCAGTTGCTAATGAGCCAGTCTCTCCGTGAGGATTGTTCATCACATCTTCAGAGTAAGAGACCCTTGCAACAGGTCGGCCGTCTTGGTCCTCATTACCTTTTAGATTTGTAAGAGGGTTGTCATCCGCGCCCTTAGAGACAGTGACAGATGTTCCAAGCCAAACAATATCTCCTGTCCTAGAATCTGTATTTAGATCGATTAAGTTAGCGGGGTTAGCACCGTATCCAGCTGAGTAACGGTTTCCAGATGTGTGTCCGTTACCAACCACAACAGCTACAGCGTCGTCTCTCATACCTTTTGATACACGGACACCGACTGTAATCTCACCGTTTGCGTTTGAAATTGTTACGGTATTCGACTCATCGACATCGAGCTCTTCGGCCCTAGCCACTGAGATCTCAGCCCAAGTACCCCAACTGTATCCTGACATCGGATCTGGGACTTCTTGTAACCATGCTTTGTTAGCATGACGCCCATCACCAAGGTGGCTGTGGGGGAATAGCATTAGAGCAGTTCCATCAACTGTAACACCAGCTGAGACAGGGGTTGTGCTGGGGTTGAAATCAGTAGCAACTGGGGAAGCGGCTACCGCTACGCCACCGCGAACAAGGGCGTTGTTCCACCAGTCACCAAATGACTCTGAGGTACCACTGGGTAGGTAGGCCTCATCGTACCAACGTCCAGCGACGTAGTGCTGGTAGTCAGTGGCGGTGAAGTCCGCGATAGCTTTAGTGCCGTTTAGATCAACACCAGAAACGACTGCAACCTCTCCAGATTCATCTGTTCCATTCGCATTAGGATCGCCATCAGCCTCTGGGTCCTCCGCGACTAGCGGTGTAGTTGTCAGATTGGCCGCTTTAGCGATCGCTAGCACAACATCTCCAACACTGTTGGTGTCATAAAGCTTTCTCATTGCTGGTTGCTGCAGACCCATGAAGTCGGAGCGGTTAGTTGAATCTCCCCAAGACTCTATCCAGCTTCCAGGTGGGAGCAGTATAGCGTTATCAGGCATACCCTCAGGCATACTGTTGTCCAAGACTACAACCATCTCAGCACCTGCTGCCGACTCACTAAAGTTTGCAGCTCCTGGTAGATTGAATGCAGGGTCGAGTCCATCTATAAAGAGGACCGAAACACCACCATTTTTTGCAGAGTCTAGTACTGACGCCACAGATGAGTAGCTGTCTACTTGACCTAGTGAAGTTGCTCCAGGATGAACAGTTGTTCCTATGTTTCCACAGATACCGTTGAGCACCAACGTAGCTAGTGCCAAGTCTGTTCTGTTGCCTCCACCATTAGCGACACCGCCAGGGAATATGACAGATGTACCACTAGCGAGTTTGTCAGCTAGATTGTTCAGTTTATCTAAAGATATCCCTGCTGCCGCCGCGTTTGCCTCTGCATCTACCCCACTAACATAGGTTGCAAGAGCCCCAGTTGTGTGCTTTTTATCCGCCACTAGCTTTGCCAGCGCCATAGCGACGTCGACCTCTGTACCAGGGGTTGTTGAGTACCAAGTGTCTGCTCTGGCTGATGAGTGAGAAAGCCTAGACTCAATAGCGTAGAATTCTGCTATTGGTCCATTTTCCATCCCTCGAGCCTCACCCCATCCGTTTGAGTGGTGGAGCGGTGCGAGCCAGTTAGTCAGGAACTGAGCTCCGAAAGATACGATAGTCTTCGCTGTTGCGATATCGTACCTCGGCGCTACCGCGTTACCGAATGCGATCTTAGATGCCTCTACAATACTTGTGTAACCATGTGGTTCCCAGTGCACTGAAGAGCCGCCTGTTGCGTCCATAAATTGCCCAATAAGTTTATTGAGCGATCCAGTCCGATAACGACCTAGCCACCTTACTCCAGAAGGGTTGTTTGAGATAGCTGCTGAAATCTTTGAGATGACGCTGGCCCAGTCGGTGTCAACACCGCCATCCTTGGGGCCTTGAGCCCGGTCTGGATCGTAGGTGTCTTGTAGCGAGGCTTGGCCTGAGGCACAGAGGCTACCAGTGCTGCTGGGATTGTCTGGGTTCCCCTGTACATTTACAGCTCGGCCCTCTCGGGTTCGAACAACTGTACCGCATGAGACACTACAGGAGTCACATATGGATGAGTAAAACATTGGTGTGCCTGGGACGAGTTCGTCAGGCGGTACAACGTAAGGGAAAATGTTCTCTGCTGGTACGGTCGGGTCGCAGGCTACTAGACCCGCAGCACTTGACGCTCCAACAACTTTAAAGAAGTCGCGACGGTTCATTTTGGTCATTGTCGTTTCCCTCTACTTGTGACAGGTGTAACAGTCTTTCAGTTCAGCTCTTCTTAGCTCAGCCTCTGTACCGTAGTTTTCGTTTATTGATTCGTGACTCTCGTGGCAGTCGAGACACCAGCCCATGAGTAGATTGCTCTCTCTGTGCGCTACCGTCTGCTCCTGCATCTCACCGTGGCATTCTTGGCACTGTACCCTCTGGTCTACCTCACCCTCGGGTACTTCGACTCCTGGGTTGTTAGCCCTGACGTGCATTGAGTGGTTGAATGTTACGAAGTCAGGAAGATCGTGTACTCTCCTCCATGGGATTGGAGTCTCACTCTGGCACGCTGTTGTGCCAGCTAGGGGCTCACAGTACTCTTCCAGTGTAGTTAAGGCTTCGCGGCCAGCTGGATCGATAGAATTGTGACAGTTCCAGCACACCTGTGTGGGCGGGACCCCAGCGGCAGGGCTTCGCCTTGCGCCTGAGTGACAATACTGACAATCCATGTCTAAACCAGTTGTCCCATCAATAGCCTGTACCCCTGCATGAATACTGTGGTTGAATTCAAGTGGCTGTACGTCGATTTCGACCTCTGAGTCTCCAGCTGCAATTCTCGTCTCACCTTCGATTACTGGCGGTGCGAGACTGTGAAGGCTCCGAGGGAACGGTTCGCTAGGGCTGTACGGGTCGACGTCGTCTACGCATGCTAGCGTTCCGATCACGCAGACGCCGAATAGCGCTATCTTTGATAGAGTCTTTGCCGAGCTTGAGGCCCGATTAGGCAAATACATTTATCCTCCGAGTGTGTAGATAAATTGATACGTGATTGGCAACTAATACAGCGTTAATGCTGCGTCCAGAATGGTTTTTTTTATCACCTAGCTAATATCCGTAAAAGTCCCTTTCCTTATTGCTTTTTCGACTGTTTTGTTTGGGCTCTCAAAAACGCGTAAAATTTTGTATTGAAAACGCCTTTCAACTTGAAGTATGGTTGATTTGCTAACCTAAGATTTAGAGGCGTAATTTATTGCTTCAACTATTCGGCCTATATTTTCCGCCTTTACATCGGGAGCGAAAAGATCTTGCCGCATTTCCAATTCTAAGTAGTCAATGCCATTGCCGTTACCATGGTGCCACGCTGAATACATCTGTCCATCCATACCAGAGTATGGGCTGTTTAGAGCTACATTGAAGCCTTTCGCTCGAAAGGCTTCGTGGAGAAGCCTAGCCTTTTCAGGGCATCGTTTATCGTAAATTATTCCAATTTCCATTTCTCTAACGTCACCCATATAGTTGGGTGTGAAAGAATGGACTGCTAGTAGTAGAGGTGGTGGCGAATGACATAGGCGGTTCTGTAGGTGATCGTGAACGGCCATGTGGAAGGGGATGTAATAGCGCTCTACTCGTTTCTGAATTTCGTCTACATCAACGTCTTTGTTGAACGTTAGGTCGTGGCCTTCTAAATTCCTTAATATTAGCGTATCATCATCAATCCTACGGTTCACGTCACAGACTAAGCGGCTAACAGCAGACAGTACGGCTCCTGCTCCAGTGAGGCGGCAGAGCTCCTCGGTCACCTCTGCTGCGCCAGGATCCCAGCCCCAGTGTGTATCTAAGAACTCAATATCGCGCTTGTTTGGTTTGTATTCCAGGGGGAGCTGGTTTGTGGCGTGCTCGCAGGTGATGAACAGCCGTGAGCTAGGGTTCACTACGGGTATCCGTTTGGGCAATAGGTATGGCCCTTCACGAATCATCTCAGCTGATAATTTGTTTGGTGCCAATTCTATCTCCAAGCGGAACGCTCTTGGCGACTTTAGTTCGTATGGCGAAGAAACAAAAGAACAGAGTCATAATGTTTGCAAGGATACCAGGTTGTTATTCCTTGATTATTCGCCAACTATGAGCAGTTTCATAAGGTTGCTAGCCCCTTTCATGGAGCTTGTTCCAGCTACTACTACAACCTCTTGACCTGGTGCAATCAACCCACGCCTCAGAAGCTCTTTTTCACCTATTGTTATTAGGTCATCTGTGTTTTGGGCTGTGGGCACAATGAAAGGTTGGGCTCCCCACACTAGAGCTACTCGGTCACAGACTGCTTGTGTTGGCGCCAAGACATAAAAAGGGGTCTTGGGCCTAAATTTTGAAGCTATGCGAGCAGACATTCCACTCCAGGTAAATAACACAAGTGGTCGCCGCCCCTCTGTCGCCTGTGTCGCTGCCGCAGTCACCGTATAAGTGGAGTTTTTTACGGATGGCCGCTCTTCCAAGGAGGGTGAATGCAAGAATTCAGATGATTCTACGCTACGGGCAATAGAGTCCATAACAGTCACGGCCTCGACAGGGTAGAGGCCGACGGCTGTCTCACCTGACAGCATTACGGCATCAGTTCCATCAAGGATGGCGTTAGCTACGTCTGTGGTCTCTGCCCTAGTTGGCCTTGGGTTTCTCTCCATTGAGTCCAGCATTTGCGTTGCCGTAATGACGATAGCCCCGTGTCGGTTTGCCGCACCAATCAGTTGCTTCTGGTAGATTGGAAGTTTCTCCAGTGGCATTTCCACACCTAGGTCACCTCGAGCCACCATAATTCCGTGTGTCTCTGCAAGGATATCCTCTATATTTGCTACAGCTTCTCGACGTTCGATCTTGGAGATGATCGGTAGGTCTGGGGCTCCAGCCTCCTTTAGGAGTCGCTTTAGTTCAAGGACATCTTCAGCGGTGCGTACAAATGACAGGGCGACGTAGTCAACGCCTGCATTAACCCCTACAATTAGGTCAGCACGGTCCTTTTCAGTAACCGAAGGAGCCGAGATTTTAGCGTCGGGAAGGTTTATACCTTTGTTTGAACCCAATAAACCACCCACGTCGATCCTAATGTGGACCTCGCTTGGCGTTGTTGTCTGGAGAACCTTTTCTACGGATCCCGAGAGCTTACCGTCGTCAAAAAGAACGCGGTCTCCCACAGACACATCCTCAGCCATTTCAGGGTATGTGGTCCCGCAACGTTTGCCGCTGCCTACCCGTTCGTCCATGACGACCTCGAGGAGATCCCCGCTCGCCAGAACGAGTGGCTTGTCCACCTTTCCAGCTCGTATTTTTGGCCCTTGAAGATCGAGTAGTATTGCGACTGGTTTACCAATAGTCGCAGCTGTCCTTCTTACGTGCGCTATTTGTGCCCGAATACCATCGTGAGAAGCGTGTGAGCAATTAACCCTACACACATTTACCCCAGCGCGGATGATAGCTTCTAGTACACCATCAGAATTGGTCCTCGGCCCGAGGGTCGCTACAATTTTTGTGCAGCGTTTATGTTGTTTGGTGGTCGACATTCGTTCTCTCAATTGTGTTTGGTGTGATAGTTATATGCCATGAGGATAACTGGCGGTACATTAAGGGGGCGGGGGATAGACGCAGGTAAGGGTAGGACCACCCGTCCGACATCCTCTAGAGTGCGAGAGGCGCTTTTTTCTATTTTGGGTCAAAATCTGGGTGGTAAGACGATCTTGGACCCCTTTGCTGGAAGTGGTTTGCTAAGTTTTGAAGCCCTCTCTAGGGGTGCTGTTTCAGCGCTATTAATCGATTCTGACCATAGGGCCGTAAAATCAATAAAACAGAGTGCTTTTGCTTTAGGTCTAGAGGAGCGTGTATCAGTTAGAAGAGGAGTTGTTCCAAAGGCCCTTCCTAAAGAGGCGAAGTTTTCATTGGTACTTTTGGATCCCCCTTACTCATTGGATGTGCTGCCAATTATCCAAGCTTTGGTGCCCAATGTTTCAGAACAATTGGTTCTGGAGTACGGTGAAGCAGGACCTGAGGTTGAGGGCCTTTTACTGGAAAAGACCAAGAGCTATGGGAGCACTTTTTTGACCTTTTACCGCCGTAAGGGGTTGTCGCCTTAGGGGGTCGGGCGCTCTCCAGTCGATTTGAATTTACAGTAGTCCTCAACGATCTGTGCATGATCGAAGACGAGTTCAGGTAGAGAAGAGAGTGTAAATAACTTCGCCTCAGCAGCGTCATCACCCGCCTCTGGTGTGCCACTTGCATCGCCTGTGAATACTGCGCTTATCGTGTGTTGTCGGGAGTCACGTCTAGGGTCAGAATATACGTACAAGAGCTCTTTTAGCCTTACGTTAAGGCCAGTCTCTTCCATGGCTTCTCGAACTGCTGCCTTCTCGAGACACTCGCCATAATCCACAAACCCCCCAGGTAGAGCCCAGCCATAAGGTGGGTTTTTCCTTCTTATTAGGACTATTCTTTCGTCGACCTCTATAATAATATCTACAGTTGGTTTTGGGTTTTTCCACATCGTGTCGCTACATCCAGATCTAAAAGGCGTCAGATTATAGAATAGGTAGATAGGTTTTATCAAAATTTGTCTGTGGCCCTCGATGGGGGTAGGTGTGAATATGTTGGGCCTGAGTTGGGCTCTATGGATAGAGGAAAAATGTCTAATATTGTCTATGGTGGAGGCCCCTCAGCGGTTAGGGCTGCGGCTGTGCTATCGGATAGCAAGCTCTTGGAACCAACGGCATATTTAGGCGGTATCGTTGAGCCGCGTATGCCCGAGGGTACAGGCCTTGTCCCAGCTAGTGGTAACCACGAGAAGCTCAAACGCCTATATGGCCAAACACCTGCATCTAAGTCTGATTATGTTCGTGCACTTTGGGCTCGAGGAAGAAGCACCACTCTTCCAATCAACCCTATCTCTGTAAAACAGGTGGTCAATAATTTTGAGTGGGGTGCCCTGATGGCGGGACACCTTCGCCTTCGAACCGAACGCCTAGTCCGAGCTATACGGGGCGGAGGTAACGAAGAGCGGAGCTATAGAGATTGGGTGATTCATCGCTTTGGGGAGGGGGCATATAGGGGGCTTCACGCTCCTTATGCAAGGGTTCGCTGGGGAGAGCCTTCTGAGATTAGCCACGCTTTTGCCGAGAGGTTTCACGGCGGTACATTTCTTGAAACGGTATCTCTCGGTTCTACACCTGCGGAAGGTTGGGCTGCGTTGACAGATAGCATCGCTGATTACTCCTTAAATTCTGAGATAAAACGCATTGAATTTGGTGAAAACCAGATCAGCCATGTTGTGACTCAAAACGGAGAGGAGTTCGAGGCTTCGACCCTATGGTATGCAGGCTCGATACCTAAGCTTTATACGATCCTGCCTGAGGAAGTATCCTCCAGCCTAGAGGCGGATATGAAGAGGCTTGAGTGTAGGGACCGTATACAGATAGCCCTAAAGGCAAAGATTGAATTAGGCTCTATTCCAGATGAGCTGCACATTATTGGAGGAGGCTCCTCTATTTTTATGGCGACTAAGCTGTCATCAAGGTTGATTGGTGGAGAGGAGAGGCTACTTCTGCACCTATCACAGCCCTCTCACCGTAAAGTAAGTGACGAACAATTAGTCTCCGAAGTGCTAGGCATGTGCTCTTCTTTAGGGCTGCCACATTTGAAGCCTGATGACGCCTGGGTGAGACGTTACGAAGATTACGATCCAGCATGGCTTGGTGCTTGGCACCCTGTACACACGAGGGTGATGTTAAAATTGGAGCAGCTCGGAATACGCCTAATAGGTCGTTCTGGAGCCTATAGGCATATGGACCCAGGCGAAGAGCTAAACTTAGCGTTTCACGCTAACAGTTCCGAGTCTGTACATGAGTCCACGAGGTTGTTCGGTGATACCCCTGTTATTCATGACTATGATACTGACAATAGTAAACTCGACTCATTTGTAATGAGGTAGAGGTGGAGAAAAAGATGAACGATTCGTGGCGCTTAGCGGTGGTAGGTTCTGGTGTTATGGCGGAGACAATCCTGTCAGGAGTCCTCGGAGAGGGGTTGATAACGCCCGATAGGGTTACTGCTTCGGACCCTAGAGAGGGTCGCAGACAGCACATCGCCGATAAATTCGGTGTAGTGGTGACCGCGAGCAACACGGATGCCGTAAAAGGCGCCGATTTTGTCATATTGGCAGTAAAACCCCAGAGCGTTTCGGAAGTCATGGTTGGCCTAGTGGGTTCGATAGAGCCAGGCGCTCAGCTGCTCTCGATTATCGCCGGTGTAACAATCGACCGTCTGAAAAGCGGACTAAGTCACACACGAATAGCTCGAGCGATGCCAAACCTACCCTGTAGGATACATAAGGGGATGACCGTATGGGTAGGCTCTGAGGACGACACTCACGTTGACCGCATCAATTCCGTATTGGAGGTTATGGGGAGCGTAGTACAGGCTAGAACTGAAGATGATATTGATAGAGCGACCGCAGTTAACGGTACAGGCCCAGCTATTGTCGCAGAATTCGTGAAGGCATTTATGGAGGCAGCAGCCTATATTGGAGAGCCACGCCAGCTAGCGGCCGAGAGTGTCTTGGCTACGGTTATTGGCACCGCCGAAATGATCAGGCAGTCCGACACCCATGTGGCCCAGTTGATAGATGAAGTTACCTCACCTGGCGGTACTACTTCTCGTGCGCTCCAGGTCCTCAAGAGGGGGGGCATGTCCGCGGTAGTGACTGAGTGTGTTGAGGCAGCTTACGAGCGTACCCGTGAATTAGGTTCAATGTGTGATGACTAAGAGTGGCTAGTCTGGAAGGTTGATGCACCACTCGATATCAAATTCACCGCTCATGTTGCCCTCTTCGAACTCTAGGTCGAAGGTGCCAACTGCGTTGCTATGGCCAGAAACCTCGGAGATATTGAGGAATCCAGATCTTGCTCTGTACTCGTCGTAGCCGTTAGGCCCTGTGAGCATAAACCTGCCGTTAACCTCTGCCTGACCCTCTACTGAGAAGTTGCCTTCAAAGACATCGTCACCTCTGCTAAATGTGAATTGCAAAGCATTTAGAGTGAGGTCAGTTGGAGGCGCGGAGTCGCTATAGCTGTGATGAACCCAGGCGAGGTCGATGCATTCTAGCTCAGCGTCTGCGAATATTATGTATCTCCCACCCCAGAATGCGGTGAGAGGCTCAGAAAGGCCTTCACCTGCGACAGACCCTTCGATTACGGACCCCGCCCCACCGCAAGCGGACAGTGATATGGTTGATAGAAGAAGAGATAATGTTGTCAGTCTGCGCATTTGTCGCTCCAAGGTTGCCTTTGCTGTGAGCCAGATAACCCTAAACGGTTATTAACGAAAGGGCGAGACAACAACTTGGAGGTACTAGTTTGGCGGCAGATGCTAAGATCGAAGCGACCTTTATAGCCGCAATAGGCGGTGAGCGAAGGATGTTAGCCAGAGCTATATCCATGATTGAGAACCGTGTTGATGGCACGCTCGACGCTATGGCAACCTTAGAGCCCAAGCGTAAGAGCATCGCTGGGGCACCGAGAGTCGTTGGGATAACGGGCCCACCTGGTGCAGGTAAGTCGACATTTGTGAACCTAATAATAAAGGAGGCCAGGGGGCGAGGAGAGCGGGTCGTGGTTTTAGCAGTAGATCCATCTTCGCCATTCACTGGAGGGGCCATACTTGCGGATAGAATCCGTATGGAGGAACACGCCTTAGATGAGGGGGTGTTTATAAGATCTCTTTCTTCACGTGGGCATCTTGGGGGCTTATCCAGAGCAGTTGGTCAGGTAGTTGATCTCGTTGACTCAGCAGGTTGGGATCTAATAATAGTCGAGACAGTTGGTGTAGGGCAGTCGGAATTAGCGGTGTGTGAGATAGCTGACACTGCCGTTGTCATCCTGACACCCGAATCGGGCGATGCTGTCCAGGCGATGAAAGCGGGCCTTCTAGAGATCGCTGATCTGTTCGTAGTCAACAAATCTGATCGTGCAGGCGCAGACATCCTGATTAGGGAATTAGAGTTGGCCGTAGAGCTGGATGAGGAGTCAAGGTGGAGGCCACCTGTTGTGAAGGCGTCTGCTTTGAGTGGCGAAGGTGTAAGCGAAGTAGTTTGTGAGATAATTAGGCACGGGGACTGGTGTGAGGGTGAGGGGCGTCAAGAGTGGGCAGATCGGCAGGGGCGAGGTCGTGTGAGGACATTCTTGGATCTAGTCGGTGAGGACGCTAGGTTTGCCGCATATTGCTCGCTTCAGTCGGAACGCTCCGATATTAAAGAGGCCCTTGAGTCAGGGAATTCCAACCCATATCGCCTCGCTGCGGAGTATAAATCGTGAATTTAGATTTAGGTAGCCTTGGGGTTGGTGATGTGACCTTAAAGCGCTCTGGGGATTTAGCTACGGTAACTCTTTCTAACCCAGAGGTTCACAATGCCATCTCTGGCCGAATGATGTCTAGGCTTGCAGCAGTAGTAGAAGAGCTAGAGAGCTTTGATGGCAGTGTGGTAGTTGTCCGAGGTGCAGGACATAGCTTCTGTTCGGGAGCGGACCTACGAGTGGTTGGCAAGAGTTTAGACTCTCGAGAAGCAGGTGAGCATATGTCAAGGCACATGCAGGAAGTACTGGAAAGGCTTCGTTCCCTGCCTTTGGTGAGTGTCGCTCTTGTTGAGGGAGTCGCCTATGGAGGTGGGGCTGAGCTGTTAACTGCTTGTGATCACAGGTTGGTCTCTAAAGAAGCCAGGATAAGATTTATTCATGCGAAAATGGGCGTATCAGTTGGTTGGGGTGGGGGTGCCAGGCTCGTAGAACTTGTCGGCCGAGAATTCGCGATAAGATGTCTCACTACGGCGGCTATTATCCCTCCAGAAACGGCGCTGCTGAAGGGGCTCGCTACAGAGCTTTTTGTTCCAGAGCGTTCTGATGAAGCCCTCTCAGCCTTTATTGAGCCAATCTTAAAGCTCCCATCGGCATCCGTCAGAGCTAATAAGCTAGCTTTGTGCCCACCAATCGGTGCAACTCATACTCAAGTAATGTCTCATGAGAGATCCATATTTACAGATCGATGGGTCTCAAAAGAACGGTCAACTGCAATGAGGCGTTACAAGTGATCCCGTTATTGTTTTTCGCTACATGTGGGGCGCCTGAGATATCGGATGATTGGATAGATGATTTCGACTCTATAGTTGTTGAAGATGGTATTGATGATGTTGAGTCGGGCAGCACTATATATCAGGTGGAGGGAGATTTTTCTGGTGATGATAGTGGCTTTACCTTTGAGATATTAGAGGGCTGGCAGGCGGTCGCTGGGGGTGATGAACTGATCGCAGAGGCTAGACACCTATCAAGTGGAACCTTAGTCAGTTTCTTTCGATACGATTTGAGCGTGCTGCCGCCAGTTCCTAGGGTAGACTGTGATTGGGGTTACGTAGATCCTGAGGCGACGAGCCCATTTGGTTGCGTCGATAAGGTGACCTTAACGTCCTGCCTCCTTGAAGAGAGCGGTGACAGAGTTCAGGCGATGGCTTTCGAGCACGATGGTGTAGTTTGGCAGGTTGAGGCTCGTTTTCGCGTTGGTTATTTGGCGCCAGGAATAGACGCTACAGATGAGCTATTTTCAGGTGTGACCTGCTAGGGCGAACCCTAAAACACCGACGTAGAGTAAGGCTTATTAGTCAGGTCAGATTACCATTTGTCGGTTGGCCTTGACCTAGGGTATCCATGAATCCTCGGCTTTAGTTGTTGGAATCTGCCCCTCTAGTGCTCGTTTCAGAATGTCGTATTAGAAAAAAAACATGTTATCTATTTGTATTGTCTGCGTACAAATAGCTCCTAAAGAGGGGACTGTGGCGAGGCCTCTGCTGGCTCTCTTTTTTAGGCTCAAAAAGGGTCCGATGTTTTGTGCGATTATGGCCATTAATCGGCTATTCTTTATCGTCCTGCAAGTTGGGTTTTTGTGGTACCCGAGGTTGAACTTTGAATAGCCGATTAAAGTCACGTAAAGATCAGCGAGTTAGCGCTCAGGATCTCGAGCGTGGCGTAGAACAGAGCGAACTCCGCCAGTCGGAAATTGCCCGTAGGCGAGATGCCGCAATTAGCGGAGAGAGTCCGTCTGTACGCCTGATGGGTGAGCTTCAGCGAGTTCTTGGGAATTCGGGTTTAGAGCAGCTCCAGTCGGGAGAGGAGGAGAGCCCTGCAGCTATTTACTTGCGTCATATTTCAGAGGTCACCGCTGAGACAGGCATAGATATGACTGGCTACCTCCCATGGAACGCTCCTCCGTCTTGGAGTAGGGTTGTTCAGCCTCTCTACAGAGTCCTGTCTGCCGAGGCAGGCCGAGAGGCTCCTGCGCAGGGGGCAGAGGTAGAAGGCATCAATCAAGGTGCGACCGAGGATACAGCTTTAGATGTAGCCTCTCCAGTTGCCAGGAAGCGAAATGGCGATGCTCCAGACGATCAGGCCTGGATGATGAACTGGCTTGAGGAGGTCTCAAAGTTCGGTGGCGGCCGTGAGTTGACTGAAGAGGAGCAGTCTCTGCTTGAACAGGTCCACGGCAGGAGGTTTCCAGGTGCGAGAGTGCATGAGGGCGGCGTAGTTCGAGCAGCGGCAAGCGCTATCGGGGCTAGAGCTTTTACTATTGGTCAGGATATTTACCTCGGTGAGAGCGCTGACGTCTCAAGCTCGTCTGGTGCTGAGCTCTTAGCCCATGAGGTGACCCACGTTGCTCAAGCGGAAGAGGGGAGGCTTCGTAGCTCTGGCCCTATGATCACGGATCCTTCCGAGTCAACAGAGAAAGAGGCCGAGGCTAGAGGGCGCGATGCTAGAAAGGTGGCCGCGACATGGGGGGTAGAGAGTCCTGTTGGTATAGATGCAGGTGCTGATGCGATGCTCCGCAAGGTGGTTGGAGAGTTGCCATATCCAGCCCCAGAACCACCAATGGGGCTTGTTGAGGAGGGTCTTTCTTTGGCTCTTCGCAACCGGCTATATCGCAGTGAAGGAGAGGGCGCAGTTGCCGAGATTGATGCCCTGCCTGAGGCTGAACATCTCAGTGCCCTATTAAGTCATGTAGGTGCACCAACAGAGGCAGAGTTGGCTGGGCTTCAGTCAGAATTCGCTCCTTATCCAGACTTTGCCATGGCCGCTGGTGGTCATGCTGACGAATTGGTCTCTCGCGAAGTGGCCGCGGGCACCAAATTTGAGAGTGATAGCGGCACTTCTGTAACCATGAGTGGCGGTACGGAGGGAGCCAAGTTTGGTGCCGCTAAAGACCTCATACCTAAGGATATCAAGCTACAGATACCGCTGTACGGTGCGGTTGGTGCAGGTTTCTGGTTTGAGGCAGATCCCGACATGAAGGTTATGGCAGAGGCCGGGGGTAATTCCGATGGGCTCTACATCAAGGGTTCTGTGGTTGGTCGACTTCGTACAACGGTCAAGGGTGGGGTCGGAAACACCGAGGGCCTAAAGGCAGCAGCATACGGTGGGGCTGATCTCAACTTAACAATAAGCGGTATTTCCTTGTCTCAGGATGAAGAGGGGGGGTGGAGTTTAGGCCCTATAGATGGCGGTCTCACTGGTAACGGTGTTGTCGGCCTAGAAATGGGTATTGACTTAGGTCTGTTTACCTTCAAAAAGACTATCGAGTACAAGAGTGAAAAGGCTGAGTTCCTCAGGTTCTCAATGGGCGGCTGGAGTGACCGTGATGGCGCGACTGGAGCTTTTGAGGTCTCACCAGGTGCTGACCTGGCCCCAGTCATCGAGACTATTGAGTGGCTCTACGATGAGGCGAGAGAGCTCTTAGGTTTAGAGGACCCTGCGGCAGCAGAATATAAAGGCTGGAGTGACGAAGAGAATTTTGGAGAAGGTGAATGTGTTGACGTTCAGGGTTACGGCGGTAGGCTTGATGGTTGGGAAGTCCAACGGAAAGCTAAGGAAGCGGTCTGGTCTGGTGGTGTCCAGTTACCTCACTTTGAGGAGCTACAGAAACGGTTCGGTCGCCATGATATCTCGGGCGCTAAGGCTCACGTTGGTGGCTCATCGGGTCAGATAGCCGCTGATCTAGGGGCAGAGGCTTTCGCCACGGGCGGTGATATTGTCTTCCAGTCTGGCTCGGTCGATCTGCATACTGCTGCACACGAGGCAGCGCACGTCGTCCAGCAGGCCGCGGGCGTTTCCCTTACTGATGGAGTCGGGGAGAAAGGAGACCGATATGAGAGGCACGCTGACGCCGTCGCAGATAGGGTCGTCGCTGGCCAATCAGCAGAGTCCTTACTCTCTTCATTTACGGGAGGGGTGACCTCGGGGTTATCTTCAGCAGGTGATGTTCAGAAGGAAGAAGTCGCTGGTGGTGAGGGTGGCTCCATGCCTAAGGAGATCACCCTTAAAATGGGAGGGGTTGATATTAAGATACCTCTAGACGGTGGCACTAACCCAGCTGTAACTGTCAATAACCCCGACTGCCCAGTCCCAGGAATGGAGATATCTAGAGCAGATATCAAGTTTGGTTCTGACTGGACTGTCGAGAGTGGTGAGATGATCACCAATGTAACGGTGGGTGAGTTTATCCAGATCGATGACATGGGTATAAGAATTGGCGCCGAGGGAGAGATCTCGGGGACCATACCTAGCGTCCCGTTCAATATAGAGAACCTAGTTGCAGGTGAGGTAGAGCTCTACATAGGCTCAGATGGCATATCTGGCTCGGGCTCTGTTAGCTTCGAGCGGGTGACCCTAAAAGAGGGCTTCGACATTACAGGCGGTAGCCTGGATATTTCGTTTGATACCGAAGGGAACCTAACTTGTTCTGGTTCGCTAACTGGTGAGATAGGAGGTCTTGGCTCTCTCACTGTTACAGCATCATATGAAGAGCAACAGTTCCGTTTAGAGTTAGAGGCTGTCCCTGATGAATCCCTTGAGATTATTGATGGTGTTCGGGTCACGGCGGGACGAATTCTCGGTGTATATGACCACACGGGGCTGATAACCCTAGGCGGTGGGATATCCCTCGCTATAGGTGGTGGTGAGAGCGGTGATTGGGCCACGGCAGATCTCGATGGTGAGTACCTTATAGAGGAGCAGTTGTGGGATTTCACAGGGACATTGAGTCAGGCCAAGGAGCTAATGATTGATGAGTTGGCCGTAACCAACGCCTCTATAACTCTAACCGTCGAATCCAATGTACCAGTTGAGGTCACAGCGACCGCAGACTACACATGGCGAACCTTTGCGGGTAACCTCAGCGGCACCTATGATATCGGAGCCTCAGCCTTTAGTGGTGCTGGAACCTGCTCACTCACCGAGCCGATGGAACTCTTGGAGGGAGAGGTCGTTGTCAATAGTTTTGAGGCCCAGCTGAACATAGAGGATAACCTTCCTACAACGGCCACTCTAACCGCTAATATCCACGCTAATTGGGAAGAGCAGCCAACATTTAATGTTGATCTTGAGGGCACACTGGATGTCATGGCGTCGATAATCGACGGCACAGGGAACTTCTCAACCCTCCGTGAAGTGCAATTCGGTGACACCGCTGTAGCCTGGCTGTCGGTGCCAGCTGGTGCCGAAGCTAATGTTGTTGTGAGCCAAAACGCTCTGACAGAGATCACAGGTGGCCTAGCATTTATTTACCAAGACACCGCAGGTGAGATCGCCGCAGGGACGGTCGAGGGGTCGTTTGCGGATGGCATGCTGAACGCCAATGGAGAGGCCACTCTTATCACCACTTACGGTCTGCCATCTAGGGAGGCAGGGCCACTGTTCTTTGATGAGGGAATGGTAGTCACCTTAGAGGTTGCGGAGAGCCAGCTCCAGAGGTTGGCCATATCGGGAGGTTCATTTAAATTACTGAACCCAGCAGGAGAAGGGCAGGGGTTGGTGGCTGGTACGTTCTCAGGCGAGATTAATGGTGAGGGGGTGATCACAGGCCAAGGTGAAGCATCGATTGTTGAGCAGTGGCCACTGATCGTATCGTGGGGTGCCGCTAGCCTAGAGCCAGGAGGTACGGCGAATATAGCTGTGGAAGAGAGCGCCATATCCTCAATCGATATGAAGGTTCCGTTTGCAGCTACAGTGGAGAGCGCTACCCCTATTGAACTAGATGGTGAGGTGGAGGCATCTTATGACGGCGCTACAGAGACAATATCGGGCCAGATAACTGCTAATCTACTCAACGAGGTTACGATCCCTGTAAAGGAGGATCAGCTACGACTCTTGCCAGACACAACAGTAACAGCCACTGTTGAGGCAAATGAGCTGAGCGAGATATCGATGGCGCTCCATGCAATTTATGTTCATGGGGGGGAGGACCTGCTTGAGGGAACAATCCCTGACGCCACCTACAATGTAGCTGACAAGGCCCTCAGTTTTAATGGTGAATTTGTTCTTCTTAAAACGCTGGAACACGAAGGTGAAGCAGGCAACTGGGCCGCCCGTCTATTGGCTGAAGAGACTCTGCTAAGGATAGCTGTAGAGTCAAATGACGTCACCGAGATAGGTGGAGAGGCCGCTATAGAGGTAGATGACTCCGCTGGTCTATTGTTACAGGGTAACCTGAGGGGTGTCTCGATCCGCACAGAGGACTGGGCCGTCTCGGGAGAGGTAGAGGTCGCTCTGGCGAGGGAGTTGTCTTGGCCCAAAGAGGGAGAAGAGGCCGCTCCTGGGTTTAGCTTGTCCCTGCTGACTGGTTCTGGTGTCAAAGGGACCTTGGCGGACGGACAATTTACCACTGTTGAGCTAGACGGGCAGTTCAGGTTGGATCAGATTGGTTCAGAGCTAGCTTTAGGTGCTATTCAGGCCACAGTCGATGTACAGGCGTCAACGCTAGTAGGTGGCGGTGTGGCGGTTCTGACCAGGCCATTCATGCTCGGACAGCAGGGCGAAGGCGGGGCGTCTGGCCAAGGTAGTGGGGCGTGGCTTGGTGGTATATCGGCAGGTTCAGGTGTAGCGATACAGTTTAACGAGGCTGGATTCACTCGAGCCCAGATCGGCGCGGCAGGCTTCCTTCAGTGGGAGGGAGAGGAGGTCGCTAATGGCACCTTAGAGGGTACATGGGCGCCAGGAGATGAGGCTGGTTTTGAGGGTTGCGTTCACGCAGCATTCGTGAAGCGACTACCTTGGAGTACAGGGGATCGATTTGATACACATGTCGACGTTGGCACTCAACTAGACGTCATCATGGCGAATAGCGCCGTTCAGAGCGCTAGCGGTACCATGATAATGATGTTCACAGAGGCGTCTCAGGACTCAATAAGAGCCTCAGTAGCCGCTGATTTTGTCAAAGATCAGCCGATATCAGCCTCTGGGTCGGTTGAGGTCTTAAGGGACATGGTCGTGGCAGGGGGAGAGTTTATACTCTACCTCACCGAAGGTAGTGGCGGAACAGCACATGTGGCCCAAGATAAGCTGCAGAGTCTAGACGGTAAGATCGGCTTGAGACTTGATAAGGACGGGGCTCCGCTAATGAAGGGCGACTTCGCTGCCTCTTACTTGGCAAGTGAGGGTGAGTCGGCCAATATTTCAGGCGATGGAACAGTAGAGTTACTGAGCCCAATTGACCTAGGAAACGCTGGTGAGTTTGGCCTCATTATACAGCCAGGAACCACAGTGTCCGCCTCTGTCTTGAACTCCGAGTTACAGGGAATCGAAGGTGGCGTTGATTTCTCAGTGAGCTACGGGGGCGGTCCATTCCTAGAAGGGCAGGTTCAGGCTCAGTATATCCATGGACAGGACCCAATTGTCTCAGCTACGGGCTCCGTGGATGTTGTGGCCGAGATGGACTTTGGAATTCAGGCGGGTGAATACTCCATCATCCTAATGCCAGGGACTGGTGCGACATTCGACCTACGAGAGAACAACCTGATATCAATGGGCGGTGTCATATCCACACGGGTGTTTGATACTGGTGGGGAGCTTTTGGATGTTGAGCTTGGTGGGACTTACGACCATCAGGGCGGCACATTTGACGGTGTAGGAAAGGCGACTCTCTTAAGGAGGGTGACTGTAGCGGAGAATGTTGGCGACTCAGGCTATTCATTCTTCATTGAGCCAGAGGCTACAAGCATAGAGGCTAAGGTTAGTCAGGCTGGGGTAGAAGAGGTCACTGGTATACTCAAGGTCGGTGTTGACGATAGAGAGGGGCCTTTCTTGGCCATCACAGCGGAGGGGCGCTGGGTAGATGGCGACGAGCCGATGGTAAGCGTTATCGGCTCTGTTGACCTAGTGAGCGAGCGCCTTCTAGCAGAGACCAGCAGCGGTTATTCTATCTATCTAGAGACATTGTCGGCTGCTGAGGTCGTGGTTGTAAACAACGAACTCAAGTCAATAGGTGGCCTGTTGTGCGTGCGTTTAGAGAAGGGTGGAGAGGAGTTCGCAAGGATTATCCTCTCAGGAAATTACAGTGACACGACTGGGTTTGATGGGGTCGGTCAGGCAGAGCTCCTCACGGAGATCGCCGTTGGCGAGATGGGTGAATACAGCCTGTTCTTAGATAAGGGCGTTGGCGCCACCATGACCATTAACTCAAACGAGTTGGTTAGAATTGGCGGTACCATTCCAGTTAGGATCGACGAGGGTTCTAAGCCGTTTATCCAGGGTGCCCTGACAGGGACCTATGATGTCCCGACCAAGATGTTCTCGGGTACAGGTACAGCGGCAATCCTATTTGAGAAGGAGTTGGCTGAACTTGGAGGTCAGCGACTTTTCCTATGTCCATCTAGCTCTGCACAAGTAACAATCGGCGACAATGTTCTTCAGTCCATAGGCGGCGGCGTAATCTTGGCTCTCCACGATGATGGCGGCAAGTGGATAGAGATAAACTTAGAGGGGTCTTTCGACGCCGCTGGTGGTACTGGGTTCTCGGGTACTGGTAGCTCTACAGTGCTACGTGAGAAGTGTCTGTTCGGAGCTGCTGGCCAATCGTACTCCTTCTGGTTGGTGCCTGGCGCAGGCATGGTCGCTACCATAAAGGAGAACGCCCTTACAGCTATAGGCGGAACTGTTCCTTTCCAGGTACAAGACGAGGAGGGGCCATTAATTGAGGGTGCTATAGCTGGTGCCTACGATCTAGAGACTGGCCTGTTTACAGGTAACGGAGCCGTATTCTTAGGGCGTGATCTCACCTATGAGTTGGGCGGCGGCACAAAGGTGGTATTTGAGAAGGGCTCTGGTGGTGGCGGAGAGGTTGTTGACAGTGAACTTCGTAGCCTAACAGGCACCCTGACTTGCATGATCTGGAAGGATGATGAGCCGCTTGTCTGGCTTAGTGCAAATGGTGAATATGACGCCGTTAGGAAGATGCTCGTCAAAGTAGAGGGGACAGCCGTTCTTCAACGTCCGTTTGAATTAATGGACGGTCTCGTGATCATTGAGGGCATCACAGGCCAGGCTAAGATTCAGAATAACGAATTGGTCGCGGCGGGAGGAGCGGGTACTGTTCGCATACCGTCAATGAATGAAATGACAGGAACCTTCAATGTGAATTGGAGTAATGAGGGCGGGAAGGACGTCTACTCTGGCTCTGGTCAATTGAGCTTCACTCTGTTCGATGACGCCTCCACTGGGAGAAAGACCACAGGAACAGTGGCTGTTGCATACTCAGAGGACGGAAGGTTGACCTTGGGCGGCCAGATCGAGTACCAGATGAACGAGCTGTTTGGCGGTACCATTGGTGTCGCAATGGATATCAGCGAGGGCATGGAGATGGATCCAGTCCTAAGCGGTTCAATAGCCATTGAGACTGATCTAGTTGAAGGCCGAGATCTGTTTAGAATGGAGATCCCTATTCTGCCAGATACTCCAGTTGTGATTTGTCCAGGTGTCTTTTTATCCTTTGGTGCATTAGGCTCTATGGCTCTTGTTATGGACCCTCTCCACCTTTCTACTGTTATCGGGGTTGATAATTTCCACCCATTAGCACTGGATCAGGAGGTCCCAGACTTTAACGCCTCACTGGCCCTAGACTGGGGTATGACATTCGAGGCGATGTTAGCCGCATATATGAGTCTAGAGCTAGGTGTGCCTGGGGCGTCTGCTGGCGCTGGTCTTCGTGGAGAAGCGGTCCTAGAGGCCCCACTTGATGTAATGGCTGATGGTATGCTGTCAGGCGGAAAGGATGGGTTTAGGGGTGAGATAGGCATTGGTATGGCGCTTTCGGCCAATATGATGTTGCGGGCTATTCCTTTCGTGAGAGCTAGCCTGGTAGGTATGGAGGCCAAGCATGACTTTGGAGCGCTAGAGTGCGATCTGGGTGAACTGTTCAAGTTCGAGTGGGGCAGCAGGTATGTGTTTGGTGATGTAGAGGAGAGTGTGCCTCAGGCAACTACAGAGATGCCATCAGGTGAGGCTACGCAATCTGATAAGGAGCACAGTGAGGCCCCCGCTATGCCAAGCCCATCAAGTACAGGGGCCCAGAATGTAGAGGGAGGCCCCCAGCTTGAGTCTGGGAGTGATATCGCTGGCGAGGAACCATCTGGCGGTCAGGATCAGATGGGCGAGATGATGAAGACAGTTGATCAGGTCAAGATTCTCGCAGCTGGACTAGGGGCATTGGCCAACCTAGGAAAACTCATAATGGGGTTAATCACTGCGACCCTTACCTTAGGACCTATCGGTTTCCTAATGTACTTAGTTTATGAGTTGGTGTTTGGTGATCTATCATGGGAAGGAATAAAGCAGTCAGTCAACGACGTCGTTGATGCAGTTACTGTGGGTGCCGAGATGCTGAAGCCGTTCCTCCCAGAATGGTTGAATGACATTATCGATGTGTTCCAAGGTGAGAAACCAGGGTTGATGGACGCCCTGTTTGGGGCTGACGACGCAATGCGTAAAGAGGTTCGAAATGGGAACTATAGGCACGCTCCTCCTGACCTAAGGTATGAGATGGTGAAGCAGATGCTTGATGGTTGGACAGGAGAGGCTGATCAGGAGTGTATTTTGAAGGTACTGTATTTCTCCTCAAGTAAAGGTGATATCCGAACCGTGGTACCAAGTGCAAAATTCGCTGATTGGATAATCTCTGACCTCGACGGTACGGAGGACTCTCAAGCGAGAAAAATCTTTAAGAGGCATGGGATTAAGTGGTAGGTTTAGATGGCTATAAAAAATAAAACACTTTTTGGATTACCAATAAACCAAGAGGCTGCGAGGGTGGCTAAGGCTTTCGCTGTTGCTGTATCCAGGCGACAGGAGGAGCTTGCGCGGGCTCAGTGTTTAGATGGTACTTGGGAGGCGGAGTCCGTAGGGTTTTCTCGCCTATTTAGCCAGTGTGTCCGCAAGGGGCTCCACCTAGAGCCCTTGTTGGTAGGGGGTATAGTGGACGACCGAGCTTTGGTTCGTGTACTTATCCACGCTACGGGAGAAAAACGGGCCCCCACAGATATGTGGCTCTTGCTCAAAGAGGGTAAGGCTGGTTGGCGGCTAGCGGCTGCTACTAAGTCTCGGCCCTATGTCGGCCTGTTTTTGAATAAGACAATTAACCCTCCAGTATTGATAGAGCCTGACAGTGAGTGGGCGCTTCCAGAGGGAGAGGGCCTATTGGCGATGACGGAGCGCCTCTTGGAAGCACCAAGTGACTTCGAGGAGCTAGAGCAGGCCAAGAGTGATGGTGGTGTTAAATTCAAGGACAGCGTCGTGTTGTCGACCAGAGGTGCAGCATTGTTAGAGGTAGGCGATGATCGCCTGTGGGTTGTGGCTAACATGGAGCATGGCGAGTGGGTCCCATACAGGGTCAGCTCAAACCTCTCAGTTGAGGGCTTAATTGACGGCCTTGAGGTTCCATGGGGCTTACCCAAGCCAGGTGACACGGCGCCAAAGAGAGCGAAAAAACCTAGGGCGAAGTTAGCTATTGTGCCAACTTCGACCAGCAACAGTGTTAGTAACAGTGATAATATGAGCCCAACAGCGGGCAGTCCTTTGGAGGGCAATTCAATGAGCAACGATAACGACACTCCTCAAAACGGAGAGCAGCAGGCCTTTAAGGCCAACCCAGAACAGGCCGCGGCTATGCTCAAGATTTTTGGTGATATGATGAAGCAGATGGGCGCAAAACCCTCAGATAATTCTGAAGGAACAAACCATACTTTCTCAGGTCAGGCATCAGAGGGTGTATCTGAGGCGATGCTGAGTCTATTTCAGGCAGCAATTGCCAATGCAAAGCAGTCTAACGGTAATGCAGAGACAGTAGAGGCTAGCTCGACCTCTTCTAATGTTGTGGATCTAGAGGCTGAGCGCGTAAAGAGAGAGCCCACAGAGCTGGAGACTAAACTCCAAGAGACTGTGAAGACGAGCTTTACAGAGTATGTTCAGGAGCAGGTCGCTTCAGATGGTCAGGACGAGGTGGACGTTGACGCTGATTTCATCGCTACCCATGGACCAGCTATCTTTGGGAACTTACTCAGTTCAGTTTTTACCTCGATCATACCCGAGGACCTTAAAGTCTCAATACCCACTGGTGTGCCAGTCGCTGGTGAGAAGAAAGGAAAGGGTGGCGGAGATAAGAAGGATGTGAAATTAAACGTGGACTTAGGAGCGCTGTTCTCTAAATTCGTCCCGCCTGTAAACGAAACAAAGTAGTAGAGTTTCTTATCTGCGGCGCCTGAATACAACGGCGAATGCTAAGGGAAGTAGCAACATCGCGCGGCTTTTGCCGTGACTAGAGCTACACCCGCTCTCACAACTCGAACCTCCGTCAGATTCACCGTCGCAGTCGCAGCCCCCTTCGTAAGGAACAGGGCCAACATCAGCTGCTATCTCTAACCAGTCGAGGTCGTTACCAGAAGGGGAGAGTGAAAGCGAAGTTACACCAATTCCCTCCATCGAGCCGATATTTATAGAGAATATGTCACCTAGAAGCCCACCGATCAGTGGCTCAATTAGGCCGCCTAGGCTGCTTGAGAACTGAGCTAGGATCTCTTCGTTCTTGTCAGGGGTTAGCTCGTTGTAAGCCATTGACATCTCGATATTATCGAAGTCCAGAATAATCTCAGCGGCGAGGTCGCCAGTGGTGTCATCGAAGTTTAGGTTTACACCTAGATCCGTGTCTAACCCGACGCCTAGTATGCGGGTGTTTCTGCCATCGACCTCGGCGAAAATATCCAATACTAGGTCCTCAATATCCACATTCAGATCGCTGTCACCTTGGTAGTTGATCGTTGGTGCGTTCCGCGGGCTGGTTGAGATCGAAATTGGTGCTGCCTCGGGGAAGAAGTTGTCGAAAGCATCCCCTGTTAGCAGACTCAGGATAGCTGTAGTCATCGGCAGGCCTGAGCTGTCCTCTACCTCATAGCAGAGTAGACCAGATCTCCAGAGGCCGTAGAATAGTTGGTTACTAAAGTCGTCGGAGAATAGTACAGAGAACGCTCCTGGAGCTCTAGAGACAGATGGTATGTTGCTGTCTGTCCTTGGAGAAGTGCCACTGTCGAATCGTTCTACGCAGATATGCTGAGAGCCATCAGCGGCCCCAGCCATAACTAAAGTCATACCGTCGGGGGTAATCGAGATGTCTTCTGGGTAGAGATCTAGCAAGACAGAGCCCTCTCCAACCTCTAGCTCCTGAGAAATCACTGCCGATGCGAATGCATCTTCGATGGTTTGCTCAATATCATCAGTCGCGCTTGATAGGGCGTCTTCAAGTTCGGAGTCAAGCTGGCCCAGAACAAGGTCATACATAGAGAGCCCTACTAGGTCTAACACCTCTTCGACCCCACCGATCACGCAGCCGTTCAATATTATGTCGTCACTCTCTAGGCTGTGTTGAACCTGTAACGGAGCTGCGATAGCGTCCAAGACTGGTTTGCCGTCTTGGTCCTGTACAATCTGCATCGCTATAGTTGTCGCTGCCGTCACCATTACAGGCTCCACATAGCCGTAGCAGGTGTCTCCAATTCCGCAGACCTCTGTGTATAGGTTGAAAGTGTCGGAGCTGTCATTAATCTTAATCTGTAGCTGGATCAGCAGGTCGATCACGCCGTTGCCAGGAACTAGTTGAGTGTCGATAATCTGTGAGTCTATCCAGGCGCTGTTGAACTCCAATACGTAACAAGAACAAAGCCAGCAGTCGGCCGACTCTTCGATTGCTCCGATGTCGATTTGGGGTGGAATTAGAATTGATGACAGTCCGCCTATACCATCAAAACCGCTCTCACTTATCTCGATAGCCACTGCCTCCAGGATGGTCTCACCAGCGGCATAATCCTCCGCATGGGCTGCTGTTGATAATAATAGTGCTGAGAGCGTTGACGACACGATCATATCGGAGGTCTCCTGTACTAGTGCGAAAGTTAACAAGCTCAATGTAGCAGGGTTATTTGGAAAATACACAGGAAACTAAAATCAATCTTCAGTTAGCGTCAGTAATTTCCAGCGAATGACATGACGACGAGATACCATAGTTACGTTCAGGTGGGGATAATCAATGGACTCATGGAGAGCAATTATGAGAGCAATATTGGTAGTAAATTTTGTTTTGTTGACCGCTTGTGTGGGCAACAAAGGTCTTGGCGATGAAGAGACAGGGCTAGACACTAGCGTAACTACTGAGACCGGAGAGACAGTAGTTACAAGGGACACCGCCGACTGTGAACCAGGTAATGGGGACCCTGGGCAGGTAATGGCAGAAGGTGATCCAAGCCTATCCGTAACTATCGCTGCCTATGATTTCGAGGGTGCGCTCGGTTATTGGCAGGCCGGTGAGTGTATATCGCGGATATCAAGCACATATTACCAGTCAGATGTCTCTTATGTAGTCTCCTTAGAGGTGTTTGGAGATCTTCGGGGGTCAGGTAACTTTCCTATAAGGCTATTCACATATACGGAAGGCCCCGCTCAGGAGGAGGCAACAACGGCTTATGTGGCCAACCTACCAGATGCATCTATTCAGGTGACAGGGCACTCTGACGACAATCACCTGTTTGGCTCACTAGTTGGGAGTTTTAGTGCGGTTGATAGCGTGTCAGGATCATCAGCGGAAGTCACTGCGATCGATATTGATAGTTGGCCTATCTTTTAGTTGTTAGTCGAGCCCAAAGGCCTCTTCAGCGCTTAGGAGGTCTAGAGCCCTCTGGTCGCTTTTCAAAAGTAGATAGGGCCCGATGGCGATAGCGTCCATGTGAGTCCTCATGAAACACAGCCATGCATCTTCTGGTGTATTAACTATTGGCTCGCCCCTAACATTCATTGAGGTGTTGATTATCACGGGGCATGACGTCTGGTTTTTGAACTCGGTAATCAGATCGTAATATAGCTCGTCTTGCTCTCTAGTTATTGTCTGTACTCTAGCGCTGTTGTCTACATGTGTGATAGCTGGGAGCTCTATTCCTTCGGCCACGTCAGCCACCAAAAGCATGTAGGGAGAGGGGCGATCTATGACGAAATAATCGCTAACGTGTTCCTCGAGGATTGTGGGTGCAAATGGTCTAAATCCCTCACGCATTTTAATTTTCATATTTATTATGTCGCGCATCTCTGGGTTCCTTGGATCACCGAGAATTGTGCGGTGTCCCAAAGCTCTAGGTCCCCACTCCATCCTGCCTTGGTACCACCCTACGACATGCGCTGAATCTATCAGGCCAGCCACCTCTCCAAGAAGCGCATCTTTTGGCAGGCACCTGTAGACCGCTCCAGCAGCGTCTAATGCCTCACGGATCTCTTCATCTGTGTAGCCAGGCCCAAGGTAGGGTGGGGGCATTCGCTCAGTTCTGGGTTTGTCTAGAATGCTGTTCCAAAGTAAGTATGCTGCGCCTACGGCCCCTCCAGCGTCACCCGCCGCAGGGTGGATGAATATGTCTTCCGCTCCTGATTGTCTAAGAACGTGGCCATTTGCAACGCAATTAAGGGCTACGCCTCCAGCCATACACAGCTTTGTTTGACCTGTCTTCTCAAGCACGCTCTTAGCCATCTTAACCATGCACTCGTTGGTGATTTCTTGGATCGAGCGGGCCACGTTCTTGTAGTGTTCGTCCATTTCGGAGTCACCGAGAGGGCGCTTAGGGCGACCCATTACCTCTTCAAATTTTTCATTGAACATCCCCGTACCCTTCACAAAGTCGAAATGTTCGATATCTAAATTAAACGAACCATCTGGCGCTATCTCAATCAGCTCACGTATCTGGTCTACAAATTTTGGCTCACCATATGGAGCCAGTCCCATTAGCTTGTACTCTGCAGAGTTGACCTTGAAACCGCAGTACCAGGTAAATGCTGAATAAAGAAGCCCAAGAGAATGGGGAAACTTAATCTCCCCTAGCAACTCCAGCTTATTCCCTTTACCGACACCCCAACTGGCCGTAGACCACTCACCAACCCCATCAACTGTCAGTACGGCTGCCTCATCCCAGCCTGAGGTGAAGAATGAAGAGGCGGCATGTGAAAGGTGGTGCTCACTATAGAGAACTGGACCAGTATAATTCATCTCCTTTTTCAGCGCTTTTGGAAGACGTAGGCGGGTGGAGAACCAGGCAGGCATACCGTCTATGAACTGTTTGAAGCTGAAGGGGAAGCTCTGAAGCTGGGACCGCAACAACCTGTCAAACTTCCTTATGGGTTTGTCATAAAATATTACGGCCTCGATCTCGTCGACTGTTATGCCAGCGTGCGAAAGGGCCCAGTTGAAGGCCGATTTGGGAAACCTCGAGTCGTGTTTCTTTCGAGTGAACCTCTCCTCAGAGGCTGCTGCGATAATCTCTCCATCTCTAAGAAGAGCTACGGCGGCGTCGTGGTAGAAGCATGAAAGCCCGAGAACGTACAAGTGAGACCTCTATTACTTAATTGATGGTGAGTGTTTGGATATGTATATCTTTAACCATTCTATCCAGCCTGTGGCCTCAGTGTGGGCTCTTGTTCCCTCTGGTGCCTTTTTTACCACACTTAGTTTGTGATTCAATATCTGGTTAGCGTGGTCTATGTGCAGTGGATCTTTTGCCAACAATGGTCCGAACTCCAATTCATATCCGCTTGATTGTTCGTCACCTCTTTCGACGTGGATAACCTCTGCAAAACGTTTCGCCTCTGGTGCTAGACGCTCATTAACGATCCGCCAGCCTTGAATCGCTAGCCCTCGCCTGAGCCTGTCAGAGTGTTCAGGGGCATGTACGATGGCTTCCTTAGGTGTAGGTCCCTCCCTCAAGATCTTCAGTATGGTATGGGCCCCCATCCCAGTAATAACCGCTACATCCACTTGTCTAAATGGTGCTAGACCGTCGGCTACAACAAGCGGGATGTCCCAACGTGCTGGAAGTCTATTCGGCTCTCTCTCCGTACCTATAGCCCCCAGGGCGCGGGTGTGGTGTCCGTGGTCACAGCCAACGTCTACTACAACCTCACCAGCAGGGGTCATTTCGATAATTAATTGGTGCCGGTTCACCTATCTCCCTTGTCTCTTTGCCAGCATCGCTGAGGCCATTGCTAGGTGATCTTCGTCACTTTCCTCTTTATTGGATTCGCCACTGTCATCTGACAAAGAATCTTTTGTCTTTGCTAAGGCTCGTGACTGCAACTCTATTTCCGAGATGTCTACGTCTGTGTCTACTGGGGTTGGCAGTGAGGCAGTTCTTACAGCTGATCTGGGCTAGCATTCCATTTTGAACCTTCCCTAGAGCTTCCTCTATCTTCTCAACCTGTCGCTCAAGCGCTTCGGCCTGTTTTAGAGTCTTCATATGTATATTTGCGCTGTCGGAGTCTGATTTGTCTATAGATTCCTGAAGCTTGATCTCTGTATCTGTCACTGGAATGCGCGAGAGGGCCGCCTCGGTCTCTACCTTAGAGTTAGACAAGGATTTCGCCTTCTGTACAAGCTCCTCTAGGGATGATGTTAAGTCTGCAGATATCGCCTCGGGCAGCGCGGCCTGTTCGATCGCATGTCTAATAGACTGCGCGTCATCAACGGCCTCAATGGCAGCCCCTGTAATGGCTCTGGTCTGACCCGCGGACTGTGCCTTCCTAGCAGATAGTATCAGCCCTATACTGGCTATAGCACCGACAGCTAGAGCTGCCATGGCTAGGCCACCCAGCCCAACGTACCACGCTCCAATGGCAGCTCCACCGAAAACAAAGGCGAAAAACTTAAGGCCTGTTCTCTTACTCTTATCAATCGAATCTGGCGTTATTGGGTCTCCACCAGTTCTGGTGTAGATAACTTCGTGGCGGTCGTTATTGCTGTTTTTAGTAGTCATATTTGTAATCTATCACGATGTGATCTGTTTTGTTCTTTCAGGAGTTAGCATAATCGGCTAACTGACCTCGTATGGGTATTATGCAGAGAATAACAGTGTGGGTCATCAGGGCGTTATGTTTTACCTGGCGAGTTAGATGGATGGACACCTCTGAGCGCGATTCAGCTTTGGAGTCTGGCCCAGTTGTCTACGCTTTCTTACATGGAGAGCAGTTGTCTATGATCGCCACTCACTCGATATTTATGCGTGAAACCGGACATAAGATTTATGGTATGGCATCAAAATCCAAGGATGGTGATTTTATCGCTGGGGTAATGAGTGCCTTAGGGTATGGCCTAGTTAGGGGGAGCAGCTCTCGTGGTGGGGGAGAGGCTATGCGGCAGTCCGTTGAGGCTCTTGAGTTTGGTCATTCAGTAGGAGTGACTGTTGATGGCCCTAGGGGCCCAAGAGGGGTTTCGAAGGTTGGGGCAGCAGTCATCGCCCACAGAGGTGACGTGCCTCTTGTGTGGGTGAAGAGTGTAGCTTCTTTTAAATGGCGGTTAGGAAGTTGGGATAGGTTTGAGATTCCGTTGCCGTTCTCAAAGGTTCTAATCTATACTGGTACTATAGCTAACGAGCGCCTTGACGAGGCGATTGGGCAGCTTGAGATAGAACTCGCTAAAGAAAAGAGGTAAGGATGAGATTAGGCAGAGATATTTTTGTGATAACCCTGGCGCTTGCTATTGGTTGTGGTGCACCAGATGATTCTGACTCTGAAACAACATCAACGGACTCATACACAAACAATAGCACTACAGAAACAGATACAGATACAGAGACGGGGTCGGCTTCGATGGAGTGCGCGGACCTCTCTGTCGCACAATGCACATCCCGATCCGACTGCCGCACCATTGATGCTCGTGAGATCCACTTTCAAGGAGGTAACCATTGTGTTGACTGGTCTCAAGAGCCAGTAGCGAAGGGATGCATTTCAAATGATATGGGCTGCGGAGATGCGATTAGCTATGCCGCGCCAGTGGCTGACCCGAGTGACTGTTGGTGGTTCCCATCGACTTGCCAGCCAGCTGACTGGGGAGCATGTGATCCGCCTGTGAGCGCTGAGGACTGCGATGAATAGTATAGCTCTGAGTGATTTTACTTAGTCGTGAGACATTAGCTAGAGGAGGCTATTCAGAGCTCGCTTTAACATCACTCTAGCCTCATCAGCGAGGGCGGTGAAGTGCGCATCGCCGACCATTTTGAACATTGACACTGGGTCGATAATGGCTACGGATGATCCGTTGTTGTCATCAGCTGCAATAACGACACTGCATGGAAGTAAGACACCGACAGACGGTAGCTGACTCAGTACCTGGTGAGCCAGTTGTGGGTTGCAAGCGCCAAGTATTGTGTACTCTCTCTCATCAACGCCAAGCTTATTCTTCATAGTCGCCTGTACGTCAACTTCAGTTAGGATGCCGAAGCCCTCCTTAGATAGCGCCTCTCTGACCTTATCTGTAGCTTCAGAATGAGGTGTGTTCGGGAGTTGCACAGTTATTGAGAAGTTGGAGTCTTGTAGTGCTGGAATAGTCATTTATGCCTCTCTTTTATGACCTTAAAGCCTAGTGCTTTCGGGTCTCTTTATTTTATCCTCTATCATTATTTCTTGAGTTGGAGAATTGTTTCAGTTTAGTGACCCCTTCTTTACACGGTATAAGCAGTGCGTTACGCCTTCGCATGAATTGGATGGAGCTAGCTGACAGGGTCCTTGACGGGCAAGATCTTAATCGCGACGAGGCGCTTAGTGTGCTTCGTTGCCCAGACGATGAGCTGTTGGCCCTATTGGATGCCACATTCAAAGTGCGTCGTGCATATTTTGGTAGAAGTGTGCATATTCATGTGCTTGAGAATGCCAAAAGTGGCTCCTGTTCGGAGGACTGCTCTTTCTGTAGCCAGAGCGCTCGGTATAACAGCGGGGTTGAGAAATATAAGACAGAAAGCGCTGACGAGTTGGTTGCGGCTGCCCGTAAAGCATATGCAGCTGGAGCGTCCACATACTGTATGGTTTCGGCAACTCGAGGTCCTTCAAATCGAGATCTGGACTCGATATGCGAAGCTGTAAAACGTATCAAAGCTGAACTTCCCATCAATATTTGTACCTCACTAGGAGTTCTTGATGGGGCTCGGGCGGAGAGGTTGGTTGACGCAGGTGTAGATCGCTACAATCACAACCTTGAGACCTCAGAGCGCTACTACAGTAAGGTTGTCACAACACACACATGGGGTGATCGTGTAGATACTCTCCGTACTGCAAAGGCCGCAGGTATGAAGGCTTGTGCGGGTGGTATAATTGGAATGGGAGAGGAGCTAGTAGATAGAGTGGAGCTAGCCTTTGCTTTGAGGGAGCTCGATGTTGACTCTGTCCCAGTAAATCTTTTGAACCCTCGCCCTGGCACACCTATGGGCGATAAAACTCAGATACTGCCATCTGACGCCCTAAAGTCGCTTTGTATGTTTCGATTGGTGCACCCAAATCGCGACGTACGCATAGCTGGAGGTAGGGAGTTTGTACTAGGCACAATGCAGCCATTGGCCCTTTATGCTGCAAATTCGCTGTTTGCTAATGGCTATCTAACAACTGGCGGTCAGGGCGAGTCCGCTGACGCAATAATGCTATCTGATGCTGGGTTTGAGGCGGTTTTCGTCTCTGCCCGTGGACAAGAATTAAATGAGCAACAAGCCCCTTTGATTCAAGAGGCTTGACGACCTGATGAAATATGAACGCGAAACCCTGGAAGAGTGGGATGACGCCCATGTTTGGCACCCGTTCACTCCTCACTCCGTATACCGACAAGAAAAGCCTTTGATGATAGAGTCCGCGGATGGTCACGAATTAATCGATGTAGATGGCAGTAGATTTCTGGATGGAGTTGGTTCTTTATGGTGCAATATTCTAGGTCATCGCCGAGAGGAATTGGATCGGGCTGTTAGCGAACAATTGAGCAGAGTCGCTCACGCTACATTTTTAGGAAACGCCTCAGTTCCTGGGGTAGTACTGGCAAAACGTCTATCAGATCTTGCACCAGCACCACTTAGCCGGGTGTTTTATTCAGACAGTGGCTCTACAGCTGTAGAGGTGGCGATAAAGATGGCTCTCCAGTACTGGTCACAGCACAAACCTGGTGAAAAGTCTAAGCGGACCCGGTTCCTATCTTTCGGTGAGGCATATCACGGCGACACTATAGGGTCGGTTTCAGTGGGAGGAATGGACCTTTTTCATGCCCGATTTGGTCCGGTGTTATTTGAAGCTGAGCGGTGTCAGTCTCCCTATTCGTGGCGAGATAAGTCTAAGGGTGACGACAAATTATGGCTTGAGCTAGCATCACGTGATCTCGAGTCGGTTTTGGAAAGGTGTGGGGATCAGATTGCGGCCATCGTGCTCGAGCCAGGTATGCAGGGCGCGGCAGGAATGTTGACCCAGCCACCAGGTTACGTGAAACGTGTACGAGAGTTAGCAGATAGAGCCGGCACCCTCCTAATACTGGACGAGGTCGCTATGGGGATGGGGCGGAGTGGCTCTATGTTTGCGAGCGAGGCAGAGGGGGTCGTACCAGACATGTTGTGTTTGGCTAAGGGGTTGACAGGGGGATACCTACCATTGGCCGCTACACTAGCTACAGAGCAGATCTTCGAAGCTTTTCTCGGCCCTCCTGAGGAGGGGAGGACTTTCTTTCATGGTCACACCTATACCGGCAATGCTTTGGGGTGCGCGGCAGCTATAGCGACACTAGATATCTTCGAGCGAGAGTCGCTGGTGGATGGTTTACCTGGCCGTGTAGAGGCTATGAGGGCCCGCCTAGAGAGGCTTAGAAACCTCCCGCATGTAGCTGACATTAGACAGTATGGCCTTTCGGCGGGTATTGAGCTCCTAAAGGATGTGGATAGCGGTGAGCCTTTCGATTCAAGCGAGAGGATAGGCGTCGCTGTCTGCCTTGCCGCCCGAGATAAGGGTGTTTTCTTGCGTCCTCTTGGTGATGTTATCGTTCTGATGCCACCGCTAACTCTGTCGGACCTAGAGTTAGACAAGCTTATAGATTCTGTGGCTTATGGCATAGAAACTACACTCCAGGTGAATAAGTGAGCGTCATTTGTATAACTGGAACAGATACGGATGTAGGGAAGACATTGGTCACCGCGGCCTTGGGGGCAGCGTTAGTTAGGTACGGACGTAGTGTCGTAGCTATTAAGCCAGTAGAGTCAGGGATTATTCTTGAGGGTATCGAGGATGGAGTTTTGCTGGCTCAAGCCACAGGTCAAAAGGCACCTTTAGAGGCTCTCACGCGTCTTAAAGCACCGGTGGCTCCACCCGTAGCGTCTGACAGTGAAGGCATAGCGCTAGACACTGACGTATGGACAGAGACTATAAGGCAATACGAAGCCTCGTTCGACTTCACATTGGTAGAGGGCGCTGGCGGTCTTTTATCACCCCTTACTTGGGACAAAACTCTACGTGACCTCGCTCCTGTTTGGGGTCAGTCAGCTATTGTTGTCGCCCTCGATAAGCTCGGTACTCTGAATCATACTTTGATGACCCTAGAGCTTCTGGAGGCCGCAGGTGTTCGGCCACTTGGTGTCGTTTTGAACACGTTAAGTTACGACGGGTCCACAGGGGCTAATGCAGCTTCATTGCGTCGTGTTCGCCCATCCCTCGAGGTGGTAACAATCCCGACCGTAGAGTCTTGGCGCGACGCCATACCAGCTATGGCACCCGTCATCGAGTGGCTTGTTCGGTGAGCAAAGGGGCATCCTGGTCAGAGTGGCTAAGCTCTTCTTTTGATGCCCTAGACGAGGCTTCGTTACGACGAAAAAGAAAGGCTATCAAACCTATAGATGCGACCCAAGCACTTCTAGATGAAGAGCTGGTGACACTTTATTCTGGTAACGATTACCTAGGACTTTCTTCACACCCAGCTGTTAGGGCTGCAGCCGCTGAGGCCGCGCATACATATGGCCTTGGGCCAAGAGGCTCGGCATTGATATGTGGGTATACAGATGAGCACTCTAATTTGGAAAAGGAGCTCGCTAGTCTAAAGGGTGCAGATTCGGCTGTGTTGATGCCGACTGGCTACGCGTCAAACTTGTCTGTGCTTCAGTCGTTGGCTGGCGAGGGCGTCACTATATACTCTGATGCATTGAACCACGCCTCGATTGTAGACGGGTGTCGTCTAGCTAGACTTTCAGGCGCAAAGGTTCACATATATCGGCACGGTGATGCTGGGCACTTGGAGGATCTACTGTCAAGATGCGATGCTGAGCGCCGTGTCATTGTAACGGACACTGTTTTTAGTATGGATGGCGACTTGGCGCCTCTCGTAGAATTAGTCGGTTTGAAGAAGAAGTATGGAGCTCTTCTGGTAGTGGATGATGCCCATGGGACACTCGTGCACGGGCCGACAGGTGCTGGTGTTGTTGAGCAGCTCGGGGTTACTGGAAGTGTAGACATTCAGGTTGGGACCTTGAGTAAGGCTTTTGGAGCCCTCGGAGGGTTTGTTGTAGCCTCAGAAGATTGGTGTGACTGGTTTGTTAACCGTGGTCGAGCTCAAATTTATTCAACAGCGCTTCCTTTGCCCATAGTTATGGCTGCCAGGGCAGCGATACGCATTTCATCTGAAGAGCCCGAACATCGCGAGAGATTATGGTCTTACGTAGAGCGTGTTGGTGATGCCCTTAGTCTACCAGCTTCTAGCCCCATTTTTTCTTGGATTGTCGGCAGCCCTTCGAGGGCCCTAGAGGCTAGCGAATCCCTTTTGAATAGCGGTGTGTATACAACAGCTATTAGGCCGCCAACGGTTCAGCGGGGGACCTCTAGATTGAGAATTACCCTCTCGGCAGCTCATACGTCAGGCGACATAGACAAGCTAGTCGAAGGTATTATCGACCTTAGGGCTAGATGATATTTATATCTAAGGGGATATAAGGCCCATTCGAGCCTTCACCTCGAGAATGCGCCTTACACTTTCGTCCACCCTGGAATGAAGCGTAGGGTCCTCTGAAACTAACGCTAAAAGGGTACCTATGTAGTCTGGCGCAGTTGCGGCGTCCAAGGGCCATGTCGTTAGTAGTAGATCGTTTCCAGCTAGAAAGGCTCGCGCAACGACAGCTTCTGGACCATCTGATGCGATCTCCTGTAAAGCTGGTATCGCGAGATCGTCGGTCATTGCTAACCAGCCGTTATTGTGAGCCATAGCCACTAGTTCTGGTGAGAACGGGGCTGGTATGCCACCATACGTGGTGAAGCCGACGTTTGTCATCATTACCCCAGATAGCCCATCGCCTACACCAGTGAACGCCTCTATTTGTGACTCGAAGTCTTCGGCTTCCCGGTCCGTCACCACCAGTGAGTGGTCGCTGTCTCCAGCCACCTCGCCATATCCTGGGAAGTGTTTTCCTATGGCGGCGACACCTGTTGAATTAAGGCCTTCTACAAAGGCCCCAGCAATTTCAGAAACTCTGGCAGGTGAATCACCGTAAACTCTCTCGGAAGAGGCTAGGTGACCAGTCCCCGCAACATCTAGAACTGGAGCTAGATTGCAGTTTAAACCTATAGAGCGCATTGTTGCGCCTGCTCTAACACCCCAAGCATAGGCATCTTCGGACGAGCCTGCTCCGAGAACTGTGGCCGATGGCATCTCCATTAGGTCGGGGTGACTCTTTAGACGGTTAACGTACCCACCTTCCACGTCTGCAGCTATAATTAGAGGGACTGCTGACCTAGCCTGTAGAGCATCTACCCGAGTCGGCACAGTGCTTATGTCTCTCAATTGCCCACCCAAGAATATAACCCCACCGACATTAAGAGGCGTGTCTCCATCAGCAGGAACACCAGCTAAGAACATCTGACCTAGCTTCTGCTCCAAGGTCATATCGGCGATCATCTGCTCGATCCCACTGTCTATCTCCGCGATAGAGGGGCTCGATGTTAGCGCAAGGAGTCCCGCAGCCCAGATTATTCTCATTTGTTCCTCACAGCAGCTTCTATATTAATCATATTAAGTGAGCACCCTTACTGCAAATAACCCAGTGCCCGAAGTCTCTCTTCCTCAACTTCTGATAGTGATACCACATCCGCCTCTGTCGTGATCTCGCATTCACTTCCACCACCATTCTGAACATACCAACTACCCGTCCTGCTTGGGAGGATATCTATGCCGCCTCCCTGTTTACTGGTCGCTAACCCCCAAGAGGATGGAGGAGAATCATCGGGCCATATAGCGGCTGATGGAATTGTAAATTGCTGCCCTGCGACAACATCTAAACGACATGTTGTGACCGTTGTCGAATCCCCAAGTTCTGCTGCCGATGTCAGTTGATAGAGTTGTTGGTGAAGCTCTGTGGATACGCCATTGAGGTACATCTGGCTACCTCCGCTAAAGAGTTCACCGTGCATGCTCCTAACTCCCCATCGATGTAGGACCTCGTCTCTTGTGTCGAGTGGGTGGCTAAAGGTGATGATGTTGCTCGAAGCATCAGTCATTGGTGCCCATGTATCCTGCTGAGTAATTCCAAGTGCGAGGGCAAACCGTTGTCCAAAAGCCTGGGTCTGGTAAAGTGATTCATCTACAATCGGGGTGTTGTTGGGAACATATAGGCTAGCGTGTATTTTGGTAATTTCTTCCCAGAATGCGTGCCCGTGCTCGAAGCCGTGGTGGTCCCAATGTTCCTCACCGTGGTCGGAGACTAGCGCAGTAACCCAAGTGTCATCCACCATCCCTAATATCTCACCTACATAGGTATCCAAGTCCGTAACGACCGCTCGATAGAGAGATCTGATTCTTTCCCTATGCTCTTCTGATCTGTAGCTTTGCCAGCCGTCGAGATCCCAGAATTCGTCCCCAACCCTGTCTGTTCCGCCAGCCGGTGGGTTTGATGGCTGATATGGCAGGTGGGCGCTCATCAGCTGAACCACTAATAATCGTGGCGCAGTCGCTGGCTCGGCTAGCCATAGCCTTGCGAGCTCGGTGGCCGCCTCGTCATTCTCCGCATAGGCAAACCTAGAGAACCCTTGGTCGAAACCGTTGGAGCTACTGATATAGGCGTTTGTGGTTATCATCCATGTCTGGTGTGACGGTAGCATCTCTGCGATTGTCGTTAACTGTTGAGGGAGTCGATGATCGCCAGGGTTAGTAATAGCCCATGGGGGTCTGCCAGTGAATAGGGCAGAGACACTTGGTAGCGTCCATGGTGAGGGTGCCCATCCGTTAGTCCCGTGCCAACCACTTTCTGCGTGGGCTGTGATGTTTGGGGTGTAGGCGCCTACGTGATCTGCCCGCAGTGTGTCCATGATGATCATCAGTCCATCTTTACCTACCGAGGGTTCAGCGGGAAGCTCTAACCAGACAGGGCTATCGCAGGTGCTTGCCACTAACCCAGATATAGATCTCTGGTTGGTCTCCCACAAGGCGCCAAGTTGAACATCCCCAATTGATGCATCACAACTTGAAACAGCCGCTGTGACGATTGTCTCTGGAATCACAGAGCCTGGCGAATAAGCTATCGCCTCACGCACCTCGCCCTCCACCTTGAACCTACCTGATGCGAGGTCTAAATCTGGAGAGGCTTGGGAAAGCGATGTTGGTTGACCACAGGCCAATATGAGCAATAAAAACATGTCTATTGAGTATCACTTTTCGTTGAAAAGGGTGTAGACAAGCAGTATCTTTGCTTGTGTGAGAGCAAAAAACTCCAAAGTTAGTGATTCAGTCGGCCGCATATCATTTTGGGTGATGGTGCTTCTCAGCCTCGCCTTCTTTTTTGTAGTGGGTGGGATAGCGCTCGGCAGGTATTGGAGGTTTGGGCAACCACTTGGGCTTGATAACGCTTACTTTTTCCAGAGGGTGTGGCAATCAGTATTCTTGGCAGAGCCGCATAGGACTCTATTGAATACCGAGTTAGGGAATGGCCTTATATCTGGGCGTCACTTTGAGCCTATACTAATTGCGATGCGCCCCATTGTAGCTCTTTTCCCAAAAATGGAGGCCCTCATTTTGACACAGGTTGCGGTTGTGGCAGCTGGTGGAGTGGGGGCATACCTTTTGGCTAAAAGCTTTGTGAGAGATCAGACCACGGCTGTCATCATCGGCATCACATGGCTGATGATGCCAGGGCTGTGGAGTGTTGCGATCCACGACTTCAGGACATTGGCGTTTTCGGCGCCATTAATCGTTCTGTGTCACGCCTCAATCGTACGTGGAGGAGTGCTGGCTAGCGCTGTTTTTACTATCCTAGCTCTATCGTGCCGAGAGGAAGTCCTGCCTCTTTTGGCGATCACCCTACCTTTACTATGGTTCTATTCACGCAGCAGCCGTAGAGAGGTAGCAGTCTCTTTTGTATGCTGTTTATGTTGGGTGGGGCTGCTAGGCTTGGTGCATGCTGAAGGTGGTGGTTTTATATCTCCAAGGGAGCTTTTAGAAGGCTCTAAAGCTATATTTGAACCTGATAACGTATCAGAGGGAGGCCATTGGCTAATGTTGGCAGGGGGTGCAGGCGGCGGTCTGCTACTAGGGGTCGTAGCTCCGCTCGCATTGGTGCCGATCTTTGCTAATGGTGTCGGGGTGGTTGCAACAGGCGAACTCGGAGATGTGGAGTCAGTGAGACTGTTCTCTGTGGCCTTTGGCTCAATGGGCCTCTTGTTAGCCGTAGGCTTGGGTACAGTAAGGGGGAGTCTGGCTAGAAAAATGGTAGATTGGAAGGCGTTGTGGTTGGTAAGGGGCGTCGCTTTGGGGATTATGTTGTGGAATACAGCTCTTATCTTCAAGGAATATAGGAGTGACATGTCCCAGTCTCTACAGATAATGGCTGGAGAGTTCAGGCCCAGCCAGTTCAGGCAGGACCCGTGGGAGTTGTTAATTAGTGCTCCGAGTAACCAGCCGATGTTGACGCAAGAGGCGTTTGCACCCATGCTAAGCGCGAGGCCTGAACTATATGTATCGGATGATTGGCGAGGGGATGACTCTTTTCAAATAGTACAGATGCACGTTAACGTGGCCCTGTTTCGCCCAGATCACGAATGGGTTGAGAGGTTAATGTCATCGGGCTTTGTTGTTACGCGTGACGTAGGGGCCGCGATTCTACTAGAGAGGAGTGAGCCTGCGCCAGCGCTCCCACCAATAACACCATTGTAAGGTGGCTATGAGTCAAGGTTAAGAGCCTAACCTAGCAACTTAGAAATCAGTTGTGTGTTACCGCGGAGATTATTTTTTCATCCACCTGGTAGCCTCTTAGAAATTCATCTCTTTGGCTTTTCATTGCACCGACCCACTCGGTGTACTCATTCATCCTGTCGTTCTTCTTGTAGAAGATCACGGGGTTGAGTATCTCTGCTGGGACTTTCTCGATTAAGTCCGCGTTTTCTGGGGCTTCCACATCTACAACCATGTAGCCAAAATCTGGGTCCTGCTTCCAGATTACACTTCCACCCAATAGGGCTTCGAGCATAGCGCTTGAATGGCGTATCTTTACTTTGTGAGCTTTCCCAGCATCTACCTCCTTCTTACTCCCTCCAACGAACCCAGTGTTCATCATCCAGAGGTCCACATTTGGCATAGTCTCCGCCAATGTTGAAAATCTTTTTGATTGTAGCCCGTGAGCTAGTGGAAAGAATGGCTGAGTGAACGGCGAACGTGTTTTTCCGACCTCCTTACCAGCTGCTGATGTCTTGGTGGTCTCACCTAGCATAAAGTATCCAGCGGCCTGCTCAGGGCTGGTGAATTTAATGATGCCTGGTGTAGCTGCGTCGTGCCCTTCATCTCTATTGAGTATGCCCATGCTCTTTACAGGAGGGATAGATTTTAGATCTGCCGCGTCATCGACGCTTGACATTGGGATGATTGAGCGACCATTACCAGTCCACTTTATAAACTCCCACCCATCATTAATTACGCCGAGTTCATCCGTAACATCAGCTGCGGTGACCTCTCCTATGATGTACTTGTGGATATTCTCTGGTATTACGCCTGTTGTGACCAGCATATCCTTGATTGAGTCGACCTCCTCTGGAGTAAGTGCTCCCTTGTTGAAGTCTACGGTTCCATCGGCGTTACAGTAGACGTTCTCTAACCATGCGTCGGCGGAAACAGTCCCCCTGTATATGACAGGCTCACTCTCTTCTGATAGGCCGTATGTCTTTGCGAAGCAGCCGTTCTCAGTGATTGACATCTCGCCCCCTGGCCAGATTGTAACCATGTCATCTTGGATGGGTTGAGTAATAGTGCCTTGCTTAGAAAAGGTCGTAGTTGTCTTTCCAGTCCCAGACAGCCCCATGATTGTCATGGTCACGTTGTCATTGTTGACGTTTACAGCCTTTGCGCCAGCGTGCAGAACAAGAGCCCCCTCATTGTATGCCAGAGCATTTAGCATTCTTAAAGCAGCCTTTTTAGACTCACCAAAATAGTCGGGACCTATGATGTAGGTGATCATGTTTTCGAGGTCCACAATAATGGCCTGTCTCCCGGGCATATCTTCGAGCATCAGATCAGGTGTGTAGACCACTCGGAGTGTCGGTTTGAATTCCGCGTCGCCGATAACGTCCGCGGGAGAGAAGGCTAGTACAGACTGCATTCCTGCGATGTTTGCTCCTTCGAGGGTGTAGAGCCATTGCACGCCAACGGCTCTCTTGCCTAGCCCTAAGAACCCTTGTAGTTCGATTAGTTCGCCGCGAGATTTGATGTATTCGGCCTGCCTTTCAATCAGCACCTCTGCCTTGTCTCGGTCTATCACGTTGTGTGAGTAGCGAGCACGGTCAGCTTCAGGGGCTATTAGATATGTATATTTGGCCTGGCGAGCCTTATTGCGGCTGTACTTTACTAGGCTCCCGCAGGCGGTCTCAAAGAGGGCTGGGGTATGTCTCAACGCCAATTCCTTTAGGGTGGCCTGAGTTGGATTTACTATTCTGGTAGCGGTAGGGTAGGCACTTGCAGTCATGAGAGGCTCCACGGATCGATGTGCGATTTCTTCTACGGTTATCGCTTAACTTGTGGCCAGATACGTTGGGCGTCGTTTGTGTGACAAAAGTATAGTGCGCCTTTTATCCCCTTTGTACTTTCACAATTGGCTAGAACACGTCTGGGAGGCACTCTTTCACTGTTTGAATGTCCGATGAATCAAGTACGCAGTTTGCCGTTACTTTATACGAGTCTTCGTCACTTCCTTTCATTTGCGCCAGTACTGTAGGGCAGACCGAGCCGGCAGCTTGGATAGCTATTTGCGCTAGTCCGTTTGCGGCTTCAGCCATCGCCCCTAGTTCAGCAGAAGCCTCTTCAGCGTCAGTGGTGGCTAAGTCTGTCGCATGGGTGCAGACCGCCTCAGGAGAGATGTCACGAGCGCTGCATGATACGAGCACCGCAGCGGTTAGTAATAAGCCAATTCGAAACATGATTTACTCCAAAGTTACTGGACTACGAAAGCTCTTGTACCACAAACTTTTTGCTTCAGGAAGGCACACACTAGTAAAATCCTATAGATGTTTTATTGTAGGCCACTATTTTATGTGTGGTTTTCCAACTAAGGAGAGGTGAAATGAGCTCAGTAACTGTCATTCGTGGTGGAGTAGTCGTAGACGAGACGGGTGAAGTGCGTGCCGACGTACTTGTTTCAGGTGGCGTTATTCAGGAAGTCGGTCTCGACTTAGATGTACCAGCTGGCGCTAAAGTTGTAGACGCTAGCGGCTGTTATGTCATGCCAGGTGGTATTGATCCTCACACCCACATGGAGCTGCCTTTTATGGGTACGGTCGCTAGTGAAGACTTCTTCTCAGGGACCTCTGCGGCAGCAGCAGGCGGTACTACAACCTGTATTGACTTTGTAATCCCTGCACCCCAGCAGAATATCATTGAGGCGTATAACCAGTGGCGTGGCTGGGCTGAAAAGGCGGCGTGTGACTACTCATTTCATGTTGCAATAACCTGGTGGGACGACACGGTTAGCCGTGACATGGGGCGGTTGTGCGATGAATTCGGAGTCAACTCGTTTAAACATTTTATGGCCTATAAGGGCGCTATCATGTGTGATGACGAGGTCCTAGTTAACAGCTTCACGCGAGCCCGAGAGTTAGGGGCGCTTTGTACTATTCACGCAGAGAACGGCGAGTTGGTATGGCGAATGCAGCAAGAGATCTTTGCCAGGGGAATCACTGGCCCTGAAGGCCACCCGTTATCTAGGCCGCCGGCCTGTGAAGGAGAGGCAGCAAACCGGGCTATTAGAATAGCTGAGGTGCTGGGGGTACCTATTTACATAGTTCATAATTCTTGTTCCGACTCGCTAGAGGCTATCACAAGAGCGAGGCTAGACGGTCAGAGAGTTTTCGGAGAGGTGCTCGCGCAGCATCTGGTTATCGACGATTCCGTTTATAGGTCAACAGATTGGCGTACGGCCGCTCACCATGTGATGAGCCCTCCATTTAGAGCTAAGGAGCACCAGGCAGCCCTTTGGAAGGGTCTCCAGTCAGGTATGTTACAGACCACTGCTACGGATCACTGCTGCTTTTGTACTCCTCAGAAGGAGGCTGGTCTTAATGATTTCAGATCTATCCCGAATGGGACTGGTGGAATTGAGGACCGTATGAGCATAATGTGGCATCACGGTGTAGGTACAGGCAAGCTCACGCCGAGTGAATTCGTCGCCGTAACTTCTACGAACACGGCCAAGATATTTAATATACACCCACAAAAGGGCTCAATGGCAGTAGGTGCAGATGCGGATCTAATAGTCTGGGACCCAGAAGGTCATCGCACGATTTCGGCTGAAACACACCATCAAAACATCGACTTTTCCATCTACGAGGGTTGGGAGGTAAAAGGCATTCCTGTGGTGACTATGAGCCGAGGAAACATAGTCTGGGAGGACGGCGAACTAAAGACTGTTCGAGGGGCTGGCCGCTACATAAATCGGCCATGCAAGTCTAGGTACTGGGAGAATCAGCGTGTACGGAACAGTCAGGGTGTCGCTGGTCCTGTTGATAGAAGCTAGCAGATTTTTTTATAGAGCCCTAGCGTATACTAGTGGACGCCAACTCCGCGCCTTCTAAGCTTAACCACAGCATCTAACGCTCTAGAGTTGTCGCTGTCGTAGTATACTGGTGGTTGGCCTAAAGGTGATTCTACCTCGATTGTAATAGGCCCCCTAAAGGTCTCGCCTGTCCATAGATTGGTCCAGTTTGCTTGTGGCAGATAGACGTCGCGTTTGGAATCACAAGAGAAAATTCCTCCGCATCCCTCTAATATAGGTGCTACCAGAATTCCGTCCCCCAGCATGAACTGATCGTCAACCGATAAGGCGATCGCGTCATTTGGGTACTGTAGCCAGAGGTGCCTCGCCACTGGCCATCCGTATGATTCAGCCTCCTCAAACAGTGTGCTTCGGTACTCTGCAAGGCCTGCAAACACGCGGCTAGCCCAGCTGAAATGCTCTAATTGGTCATCATCATAAACCTGTGCGTTAGCTGCTGGTTGATTGCCTTCGTGTGTCCTGAGAAGGCTAGTGAATGCGGATATCTCCGACCACCTTTTCAGCATCTCCCCTTGTCGGTCATACCCAAGGCCGTAGATGCTCAGCGATGTATATCCCCCCGTATCGGAATGGTTGAGAGCAAGCCCTGAGAAACCGCCGCTTATTAGGCCTCGTAAAGCGGATGTCATCCCATCATATTTGTCCCAGGTCGTTAGCTGGTCTCCTTCCCAGAACATCAGGCTGTAGCTTGGGCTCTGAGTATGACCAGATCTGTTGAAGGTAAGTATTTCACCCAGAAGTCCAGCTTCTTCTATCGCCTCACGGTTCAGCCTCATCCACTCAACAGGATACCTATTATGGTAGTCTGCGGCATCGCTACCATCGTGTAATATAGCTTCAAAGGGGAGGGCTTCTGCAAAGTCTACCATCCAGCCAGCGCAACTTGCGTTCTCTACGAGCTCTTCAATCAGAACCCCTTTCATCCAAGAACGCGCCTCTTCGTTAGTGAAGTCCAGCAGCGCCACGTCGAAAGCCGTAACGGGTATCATCAACGTGTCTCCATTCTCATCTTCCACAAAATAGCCACCAGCTTGGCCCTCCGCGAAGAGGTGGCGACTTGGCGCTGGATCTCTGTCTGAAACATCTAAAAACATAGAGTTAATGTAGCAAAGAGGTCTTATGTTCTCTGAGGCAAGGGTCTCGACCCAGTCGTGCCATATAGGGTGCTCATTCTCATCCAACACCCAGTTCCAGAGGACCTGTTCACCGATAAACGTTTCGTTTATTCCAGACCATGTCTGGTTCCATACTCCAGATATTTGTGCGCCTGCATTGTTGAGCTTGTCAACCAACACTAAACCATCGGCTAATGGTCTAGCAAGCGCTAGTATAGCCCCTTTTTGAGTCCAGTCGGGAGGTGCTGGCATCCTCCCAGCGTATTCCGTGAATCGTTCGATAAGCTCCAATGGTGAGGTTCCATAGAGTGCCTCCCATGAAATGTTCTCGTTGAAAAGTCGGACCTCAGTGAAATCATCCTCTGTAAAGTCAAATTGCGCGTATGAGGTCTCCTTGACGAATATCGAGTGTAGATGACTAGTGAGGTAGTGTGGTGCCGCGTAGTATGTCGTACCCTCTGTACCAGCTGAGCCTGGCGAGGCTAGGTCTACGGCAGTAGCGATTATTGGGTGCCCACGACCAACACCACCTTCTTCAGAAAGAACATCAATTTGGCGGCCATTTAGGTTTAGATCATTGTGTGGGAATTGCTCACCCATCCCAAAGATATGCTCATCTGGATCTGCATGAACCTTAATGCTGCTATAATTCAACAATGAGGAGGACCCAGGCCTGAGGTTAAAGGCAAGCCGCCCCTCCCCAGCTTCACATATTTCTAGTGTGAATGTGGAGTCGTTACACCTCCCTTCTGAATCAGTGAAATCCCCTGATATCTGAATCACACCGTTGGAGCTTTTTACCTCCTCAAGCCTAGGAGAGTCGCAGATGAAAGATTGGTCTATCTCTATATCAAATGATCCCTGGTGCTCTTCGGCGTGAAGATCTACCTCACCAAGTGAGAACCACGGTGCTGGACCAGACTCAAACACGTTGTGTGTAAAGTCATCGGAGTGCATGGCTATTAGATCTCCAGAGGAGCCGATCTGTACGACAAAGTCGCCAACTTCAAACTGACCTTCTGGCTCGACGGGGTCGCCAAACGTGAGGCCATCCTGACAGCTCCCATAGACGTGAGTGGAGTTAGTATCGTCAGTATGTGATTGGGTGTCTTGGGTAGGGCACTCCGTTCCTGGTATCGGGCTACCAGTTTCGCAGTCATCATCAGTGCTTGTATCCTTTCCAGAACCGCAGGCAGTTAAACATAAGAACAGGGCGAATAGTCGGTTTGGTATCATAATGGCGCATTATACATAATCGTACTCGGATGTGGGCTTTTTAATCTGATTATGCTGGATACCAAAGATTAGCATTTCACCATGTTTTGGAAGATAGGCAACACATAAAAACCGATCGTTCATTTTGGTCATAATTGTTTGGGATTATTGTATTCGTTGCGATAGAATATAGACGTGCAGAAAGTTGCCCATACCAAACGCCGTCGCGGCCGCCCAGTTATCCCTGTGGAGACCTCCGCGGTTTTGTCGGCCGCACGACAGGTCTTCGCCTCCGCTGGTTACAGGGGGGCGAGTATGTCAAATATCGCCAAAACATGTGGTGTGACAAAGGCGGCTATTTACAACCACTACTCTAGTAAAGAGTCGCTCTATTTTGCCGTTCTTGAAGAGATTGTGGCGAGCCTAGGAGGCATGATCGAGGGCGTTACTGGAGAGTCAGATGAGTTCTTCCAGAGCTTGGATGCGCTGGGGGAGGGGGTAGTCCGCTATTTTGGTGCTAGACCAGACGCTGCCAGGCTTATACTCAGGGAGTTTGTCGATAATGGTCCTTTTCAGTCAGGACCAATGGCATCACTCTTTGATCAGGTACTTCAAGGCGTGGTCAGCCTGCTATCTATGGGTATGGCAATGGGAGAGATAACGTCTCAAGATCCACAGCAGTTGGCTGGAAGTGTAATAGGTCTACACCTACATTGGTTTGCAGCGCGACCAATGACAGAGTCTCTGATAGGAGCCGACCCTTTCTCAGAGGCTGAGATAGATAAGCGAGTTTCATCAGTTAAGGCTCAGGTGAGAATGCTCTGTACTGGCGACTCTGGGATAGGCTAGACAGAGCTTTAGAGTCAATTTCGACTATCAGGCCTGTGGTCACGATTCTGGCGAATTTGATCTACTGCCTCAGAGTTTAAATGAAAAGAGGTGCCTCAACAAGTTGAAGAGGCACCCCTTATTAGCTGTGCTAAGTTGGCTACTAAGGAACGGTTACGGCGCCCATGTTGACTAGAGCCTCGTAAGCGGCTTCACCTTCAGTCCAAAACTCTTCGCCCTGTGGATCAAGGCCAGTTTGCCATAGCAAGAAGGCTGTTGTTAGGTTTAGAATGGTATCTGCTATCTCTTCTTCAGTGAAGCTGTTGTTGCTACCCTGACAGAGCGCAGTACACAGAATGTCGGTCGGTGATTCGAAGTCACAGTGGTCTGCATCTGTGATCCTAAGGGCTACTGAGTTACGAGCGACGTCATAGACTCCAAGTCCAATGTCAGAACCGTTACAGTCTGTATTTTCACCATGTACACCAAAGATTGGAACGTTTACGCTAGGGGCTGTCGTCTGTCCGATATAGTTCTCACCGAAGAAATCTTCAGCGTAGTCGACCAAGTCTAACCCAAGAATGGCAACAGTTTCTACGTCGAGAGCGCCAGCCATAACTGAGCGTACACCACCAGCTGAGTGTCCAGCGTAGATAACAGGTCCGCCGCCGAGGTAGTCGCTGAATGACACTAGGTCAACTGCATCTAGATCAGGATCGTTGTTTAGTAACCAGTTGTGGCACAATGTGACTGTAGATACTGGCACACCCCAGCTTGCCCAGTGTGCGGCCATATCTACCATGTTCCCTTGGTTTCGTGAGAAACCATGTGAGAGAATCACGTGAGGAGCGTCAGGAGCGCCTTCTGGCATGTTTGTGATAGTGTCAGTAGTGCATGAATCGCTAAGAACTACGGACTCGCTCGTAGTCAATACGTTGTATGGACCAGGGAAGCTTAGATCTGGAGTGTTTACTGTCGTATCAGTGTCAGTGTCAGTGTCAGTATCAGTCGCTGTGTCGGTTGTGGTCTCAGTGTCTTGAGTCTCCTCACCAGTATCTCCACCTGTTATTTCGCCTGTATCTGTAGTAGATACGCTAGTTTCAGAACCAGTGTCTGTGGTAGTTGTTGCGCTTGTATCAGTTTGACTTGAGGTGTCTCCACCCTCAACCTTTGAATTGCAACCAGTTGTAAGTACGATAGCTAAGAGTAGTTTTGGATACATTGTAAGAGGCCCCTGTTTTAGTGTTTCGCGCTAAATAACCGAACGGTTATTTAGCGCAAAGATAATGGGCCAGAGTAATGGTCAATTAAATCTCAAGAGCCGTGCTGGAAGGCTGTTTTTCGTCAGTTTCCTACACACTTCTACTGCTGAGTCGCCGCGCGTTCGGCCACCCATCAATACCTTAGAGCCATAAAGGTTATAGCTCTAAGGTGTTACTGGCAGCTATGTTGCTGGGGCTACCTGGCAACTAAAGTTGTTTAATGCATCCTCTAGGGAGGCCTCCCACTCTTGATAGCTTCGTTTTAGTGAAGCCCTAGCAGCTACAAATTCGCGTTTAAGCTCTTTCTTCTTTGCGCTGGTAGCTGCCGCCAATTGTTTGCGTCGCAGCCTAAGCTTAGCGATCTCACGGTCAATGTTGAGGTCAGCAGTCTTAACCCTGTGGTTAAATTCCTCCCTCCATTGGGCGATTGTCTGTTCAGCGCCTTGTAGTCGATTTCGGATAGCTTCCTCTAATCTCTCTTTTTGACCATCAAATATGTAGCGACGCTCCTGGAGTCGCTTCCTGATGATCATCTCATCTGGAATTCGACGTAAACCAGAGGCGAGCCCGACCTTTGACAACGACCAGATTAGCCACTTGCCTGGGTCAAAATTGAACCACCTAGGGCCGTTGCGGTAGTCGGTCTGAAACGCGTGGTGGTAATTGTGGTAGCCCTCTCCAAAGGTGATGAGGCTGAAGAGCCAGTTATCGCGAGCAGAGGTGAGGCTGCTGTATGGGCGTTTGCCGAACATGTGTGTAACTGAGTTTATGCAGAAGGTTCCGTGGTGGACGGCTACCAGTCGTATAAGCCCAGCCCAGAGCAACATACCAATATAATCGCCTGTTATAAGACCCATAGAGAGGGGGACACCTATGTTGAATAGCACTGTCAGCTTTAGGTAGTGCTTGTGTTGAAATGCGGTGATTGGGTTTGCAAATAGGTCATCAACGTTATCTAGAGCGTTGTGCCTAGGGCCCTCGCGCATGATCCACAGTATGTGGCTATAAAGGAACCCTCTCTGAGCGTTGTAGGGGTCTCCTTCTGTATCCACGTCTCGGTGGTGGTAGCGGTGGCCCGCGGACCAGACAATAGCGCTGTTCTCAATAGAGCCGCCGCCAAAGAATGCCAATATAGCTTGAACCACTTTGGGAGCGTTGTAGCTCCTGTGGCTAAACAGCCTGTGGTACCCCATTGTTATGCCCAAGCCAGTCATCCACCAGGTAGCGAAAAATGCTACTATGTGTGTGAAGTTAGTCTTTCCTGCGTAAAGATGCCAGCTACCTAGCACTATCGCTAAAACAGGTGTGATTGTAAGGAAGAGGGTGTTCACCCACAAGATCTTTCCGTCTTTCAAAGGTGCGGACGTGCCGCCATTTGTCTGATTGTCTTTTGACATGGTAATCCTCCGTCGTTTTACCGCTATCTTCTTGCTACCGTTACCTAGTATGCGTAATCGGTCGACCAGTCTATTGTCTTATAACCGGTTTATAAGTGGCAGTATTGTGACGGTATCGATTATGGGCTGCGGACCTCTCCGTACCACAGTGGATATGGCGTCCTGCCGTCCATAGTACCCACAGCCGTCTCGAAGCTCTCGGTGTCGTAGTGGACACTTCTGCCATCGTAACTGCCTTGGTATCCACCCTTCCATGTTTCGCTCCAGACTCCAGCTGGATCATTGACGTAGTAGCCATTTTCGTCGTAACCCGTCACAACGACAACGTGCCCAGGTCGAGTAAAATAGCCATTAATTATCACAGGCTTTCCCTCGTCTAGTTGAGCCTTTAAATCAGAGATACTCCCTGACCGCTCTGGCTGCATACGTTCGTCAATTCCATTTTCGGCGGCATAGGTGTTGAAGATATCCGCGACTCCTTCAGGAGTTTGGCCTTTAGATGTGCCAAATCTACGGCTGATATCGTCTGGGGTGACATCGGCTCCGTAGAGTCCCAAGACCATCGCTATAGAGGTGTTTTGGCAGCTTCCACCTTTGTTGATGTCGTTGTCGTATTGGCTGAAGTACGGGGTGGTCTCTACAATGTTTGGCTCTGGTTCCACTGGGACCGCTGGGGGCGCTGTGGCCTGAGTGGCGTCGGCGATAGCGTTTAGGTCGTTGACTATCTGGTCAGTGCCATTTGAAGTATTGCAGTCAACAGCGAGTGAGGATGATGAGGCGATGAGTAGAGAGAGCAGGAACATATTTATACCTCTTAGATAAGACGTAAAATAGATAAGCATGATTCATGCCAACTAGTATTCGCTGTAAAACCCCGTTTCTGACTGGTTCTGCGCGAAATTGTGGTAGCGGTAGTCGGGCAGGGTAGCCACAGTGTGGGGCAAAAACGTCGCGATTGTTAATGAAGGGTCTCGGTTCAGTAATGGACTGCGCTATTGCAGTTAATATTTGACTCTGGGCCTTTGCCTTGAATTGTCCAAACATACGAACAGTTCATTTGGTCATAAGCGTGAGCCTCTACCTTGCGAAGGGCTTTTTTGTGGAGGTAGGGCTAGATAATCACATTGACTTCGGAGCCCAATAATGCATTAATCCTTGCCATGGTCTGGCCTCGTTTTAATAAGCTTAATTATCTAATCCCGCTGCTATGTGCGTGTGGGCCCAAGACCGTGGAACCACAGTCTACTAACCCAGCCCTCGAAACATCTTCTCACGAAGAGATAATGTCAACGCTAGATGAGCCAGTCATCTCTGGGAACATCGCCGTCTTGGAGTTGAGCAGCGAGTCGATCCCAGACCTTGTTTTGACTAGTCTTACTGACGAGCTCCGAGCGGGAGCGTTAACCGCTCTAAGAGAGACAGACGCTAGCATTATGACCCGTGAGAGCATCGTAGCGGTGCTTACTGATATGGGCATCGACGCGGCCTGTGTAGAGGGGCAATGTGAAGTTGAGACCGCCCGAAACCTTCGGGCCTCTTATGTCGTGTCGGGCTCGGTGATAACTCTGGAGGGGCAGCACGTGCTGTCGGTTAAGCTTCACGATGTGCAAACAGGTGAGCTATTAGCGACGGAGCGTGTGAGTGCTGCTGATCAGCTCACTCTCCTAGACGAGAGCGCTCGTGCTGGCGAGGCGCTATTTGTGAACGGCTTAAATGTGGGCGCCAGTCAGCCAGAGGACACATCACAGATAGTGGACCAGGTTGAAGAGGTTAGTGCTGAGACAGAGTTGATCCACCAGGAGCAGAAGCCATCTGGAGACACGGGGTTCGACTATGAGTATGAGGACACAGGTGGCTCCTATTACGGCGGTGGTGACGGTTACGAAAACGACAGCTATTACGACTACGGTGATGACGGCAACTACTCTGGGAGCGGTAACAGCGCTTCGCAGTCGTCAGGCAGATCTAACAGCAACTCCTCATCAGGAGGTCGCAGCAGCTCTGGTCGCTCAAACAGCTCGTCATCGAGCAGCCCCGATAAGATAGAGGAGACTGCTGGGCCTCCGTCGAACTCCTCTTCGGGATCGTCTGGGCGATCTGGCCCATCGGGGCCCCCAGCTAACGAACCGGACTCATCAGAGTCAGGGCGTCGTTTCGGGGAGGGGTTGCTTCAGCAAATGAACAACCGGTTGCAGCGACAAGAGTCGAACAGCAGCGATTCATCCAACAATGCGCAGAGAAGAAGACGCGGGGAGCGAGAGTCATCATCCTCTCAGGAGAACAATACAAACCGTCGAGGGACACGGAGGAGACAGGCCGAGCCCGAGCAGGAGGAGAGCAGCAGTCAGCAGCGAAACTCTAACGGTGGAGAGAGGAGTAACAGTAGATCAAATCGCCGAAATTCCGAGCAGAATGAACGCAGCAGGGGAAACAGACGCCGCCAAAATGATGACGACGATGAGAGCTCAGAGGAGGAGGAAGAGGAGAACAATTCGAACCGCAGACGTCGCCGAGGGCGTTGATTAGTTCTCACTGCTCTCTAGGCGCTGAAGCAGATCTTCACGTTGCCTCTCACGTTCAAGCTCCTCTTCAGATAGGCGCTCTGTCTCGGCAGGGACTACAGGCTCTATCTCTGGAGTAGCTTCGGGTTGCAGAGCTGCGTCCATCTCTGGATCGACCTGCGGGTCATCTGGCGAATCAACAGCAGGCACTTCGGCTGGCTCGTTTAGGGGCACCACCTCTGGCTCAACTGCTGTTCTGGGGGGCCTCTCTTCCACTACCTCCATCTGCTCGCCACAGACCAAAACATACATAGTTCGCCCGACCATCTCTACCCGTTCAACCTGAGTCACCATTGCGACATTTGTTCGCTCCTCACGTATTGTCGCAGCGACAGCCTCTCCAGTCTCAGGGTCCACGATGACACCCTCGTGGCTGGTATAGACAAAGGCCCCCGCTGTCTGCGTGGCAAATTGCTCAGCCAGCTCCATGCGAGCCATCGCCGTGGCTGTGTCTCTAGTGAAGTTGACATCGCCTGTGAACTCGGCCTGGCCGCCAACGCATTGTGTTGAGGTGTTGGAAAACCAGGTTGGCGGAGGGGGTTTGATACAGCCTGAAACCGCAATTAGTGCAACTGTAACTACCAACCTTAGGGTTAGTGTGGCTGTGTGGCGTATCGTCATCTACTGCCTCTTGAATAAGTTCGCTTATTGGCGTTAAAATCCAGTCTATCACAGTTGACATTATTCATAATAAATGTTGTGATTATTGCTATGATGAAAGCTCGTTTTTATAGTGTTTTAGAATCGTTCATAGCTCTGATTGTTCTAGTTGCCTCGGTAATTACACCCGCATACGCCACCGAGCGGATCGCGGTCTTAGAGTTAACCAGTGAGGCAGCCCCAGAGTCAGTTCTGCTCACTATCACCGACAGTGTCCGCTCTGGCACCCGCGATGTCTTGTCTGGCGACGAATACATCGTGATGACCCGCCAGAACATGATCACAGTCCTTGGGGACAATGGCATAGACGCCTCGTGTGTAGAGGGGCAGTGCGAGCTGGATCTCGCCCGCGCTATGCAGGCTAATCTGGTTGTTACTGGTAGACTTATTAGTGTGGAAGGACAGTTTCACCTGAACCTCAACATCTATAATGTAGGCAACGGTGACTTATTAAAGGCT
>Ga0115011_10000105_pt1 | contig 78236 bp, 73 predicted proteins | sample TroAtlMetagenome_2_FD_88705 | JGI IMG/M metagenome (GOLD analysis project Ga0115011, IMG submission 88705) | Marine eukaryotic phytoplankton communities from Atlantic Ocean - Tropical Atlantic ANT8 Metagenome | ecosystem: Environmental > Aquatic > Marine > Oceanic | place: Tropical Atlantic... | reverse complement strand
GCTGTGCCACCCTTCGCCTGTCTCCGTCGCAGGAGAGGCGCCTCGGGACCCAGGCACTGATGCGGCGGCGGGGGCCGGTCGAGCGGGATTGCCCGGTGTAAACACCGGGGTCCGGGGCGTTTCTGGACGCCTCGCCCGTCGCGGGCCGAGATGTCTGGAAGAGGTCGAACCGGGTCAAACGAGCCGGGGTGCGCAAGTTCGTCGGCGCCCCCGGTCCCGGCGGAAGAGACCAGAGCTTCAGACCGCTCGCGTGAACCGACCGGGGCGGCGCCAGGCTATGGGGCCGAAAAATACACAGCGCCCGTAACGCGAAAGCAGGGCGCACACGGTTCCGGGCCCCGGCCCGCGCGCCGCCCGCCTCTCCCCATCCTCTGCCGCGTGCGGCGAGAGGGGTTTTGGCGTGCCTCCCATGACAAGGGGCCGGAGCGTCGCCGCTCCGGCCCCCGTCGGTATTCAGGACGCGTCGGCGATCAGGCGCCGGCGGTGCCGCCCATGCCGGTGACGACGGCGTTGAACTTGGTCTTGATGGTCGTGCCGAGCGCGGTCACGGCCGAGATGATGACGACGGCGATCAGGGCCGCGATCAGGCCGTACTCGATGGCCGTGGCGCCGGATTCGTCCTTGGCAAAACGCGAGATGAACTTGGTCATTGGATAGTCCTTTTTCTTGAGCGAGCTAACGATTGCACCATCAGGGTCTTCGGTTATGCCCGCTTGACCCCCTACGCCTTCATCATGCACGGCAGCGCTTAAGGACAAGTAAAGTGAACAGCGTTGTTTGATGTATTCATGGTTACCGCAATTTTTACTTCGATTCTGTCCCATTGGCCGTCTTCAGCCTTTCTTGAGGAATAAATGGTCCCGTGGGCCTCGCGCGCGCCTGATGCGGGCGCGCTGTTGAAAGGGAAGACCGGCCCCATGCCCCGCTCCACACCGTCTCGCTCCCCCGTGACCCGCTCCCTGATGGCGGCCGCCACGGCGCTCGTGGCCTCGACCCTGGCCGCCCCGGCCCTGGCCCAGGACCCGCTGCGCGTGGACATCGACCAGACCGCCCGTGTCCAGCTGCGCGCTCCGGCCGGCTCGGTGATTGTGGGCAATCCCCAGATTGCGGACATCACCGTCGTCGATTCCCGGACCCTGTTCGTTACCGGCAAGGGCTATGGCGTCACCGAGATCATCGCGGTCGACAGCATTGGCCGGACCGTCTTCCAGAGCCGTGTCGTCGTCAGCGCCGGTGACTCCGGCCAGGTCCGCGTCTGGCGCGGGGGACAGGTGACCGAAATGGCCTGCGGCACGACCTGTTCGCCGAGCGTGCGTTCGGCCGACAACCCCTGACCATGCGCCCCGTGGCCCGCCCGCGATCTGCGTTCGGCCGCTTTTTTGCGGCGCGTCGTGGCTCGACCGCGGTCGAGTTCGCCATGGTGGCCATGCCCTTCTTCTTCATGATGTTCGCCGTGCTCGAGCTGGCCTTCGTCTTTGTGCTCGATTCCGTTCTCGAAAATGCCGTGATCGAAACCGGCCGTCTGGTCCGGACCGGTCAGGCCAACAGCCAGGGGTTCACGGCCGACCGGTTCAAGACCGCCATGTGCGACCGGATGAGCATCTTCTCCAGCAACTGTACCGCACGGGTCACCGTCGACGTCCGCGAGATCCCCCAGTTCACCAATCCCAATCCCCCCGACCCCACGGCGGGCGGAACCTTCAGCGAGGCCGGCCTCGGCTACGACAATGGTGACCCTGGCAGTCTGATGCTGGTGCGGGCCTGGTATCGCCATCAGCTGGTGACGCCCTTCCTCGCCCAGGGCCTCGACCGGATGGGCGACGGCAAGGCGATCCTGACGGCCACCACCGCCTTCCGCAACGAGCCCTGGCAATGAGCGGGCGGCGACCCGGCCTTCGTCCATGGCACCGTCTGGGCCGGGACAGCCGCGGGGTGTCCGCGGTCGAGTTCGCCATGCTGGCGCCGGTCATGATCTTCTTCTACTTCGGCCTCGCCGAATTCTGTCAGGGCTATATGGCGCAGAAGCGGGCCGGCCATTCGGCCGCCATGGTCGCCGATCTGATTGCCCAGCGCGAGCAGGTCAGCAACGGCGAGATCGACGACATCTTTGAGATCGGCGAGCTGATCATGGCCCCGTTCAACGCCTCGGGCATGAGTCTGCGGGTCTCCAGCGCCCGGCGGATCGATGCCAGCACGGTCCGCATCGACTGGAGCCGGGGCAGCGGGATGACGGCGCGGACAGTGGGCAGCACCGTCACCGTGCCGGCCGGCCTGATCGGCATCGGTGAGAGCGTCGTGATGTCCGAGTCGGTCTACGACTACGACTCTCCGGTCGATTACATGTTGCCGGGGATCACCACCTTTTCACACACCTTCTATCTGCGGCCCCGCACGGTGGAAAGCGTGACGCTCGTCCCCTAGGGCCCCGTCAGGGCCCGCCGGATCGCCGAGATCTTGGACAGAACCTCGGCCGCCTCGGCCTCCGGATCGCTGTCGGCGACGATCCCGGCGCCGGCCTGGGTCCGCCAGTGCCACTGCCCCTCCCGCCGCTCGAAGGCGAGGGTGCGGATCAGGACCGAGGCGGTCATCCGCGTCTCCTCCCGCAGCACCAGACTGCCACACCACGGTCCCCGCGGGGGCTCATGACCGGCGATGACCTTCATGGCCTGATGCTTGGGTGCGCCGGTGATCGATCCCGGGGGAAAGGTCGCGGCCATTACCTGCCCCACGCCGTGACCGGGCAACAGCCTGCCGCTGACGGTCGACACCAGATGATGCACATTGGCGTAGGACTCCGGGGCAAACAGCCGGTCCACCTGCACCGAGGCCGGCTCGCAGACCCGCGACAGGTCGTTGCGCATCAGGTCCACGATCATCAGGTTCTCGGCCCGGTCCTTGGTGGACGCCAGCAGATCGTCGACTTCCGCCCGGTCCGCGGCCGGGTCGGCCTGCCGGGGGCGGGTGCCCTTGATCGGCCGGGTCTCGACCCGGCCATCAGCGTCCACGGTCAGGAACAGTTCGGGCGAGTTGGACACCAGTGCCCGTTCTCCCACCCGCCAGAAGGCGGCATAGGGGGCCGGACTGTCCCTGACCAGCCGCAGGAAGACATCCAGCGGATCGGCCTCCGGCTTCAGCTGACCGGTCCAGCTGCGGGCGATGTTGGCCTGAAAAAGCTCTCCCGCGGCGATACGGGCGACCACATCGGCCACGGCGGCGCGATAGGTCGCCTCATCACGCTCCGCGTCGAAGGAACTGGACAAGGGGCCGTCGACGGCACCCTGCTGGCTTTGCGCTTGTGTCCAGTTCCCGGCCAGATCGAGCGCCCGCTCGGCCCCGTCCTCATCCTCACCCCGGGAGACCGCCGTCAGGGTCCGGGACCCGACCTCGAACACCAGCCAGGCCGGATAACGGGCGGCCATCAGGTCGGGCCAGACCGACGGCCTCCGTCCCGTCGCGGGCCGGGCGCCGCCGTCATAGGCCAGCAACTGCACCGCGCCTTCGGCCCAGGCCGGATCATCCAGCAGGGCCGCGACCTGCGCCGCATCGCCCTCGATCTGACGGACGGCATCGGGATCCGCGGCGATCAGCACCCGGCCGCCCGTGCCGCTGAACAGGCCCAGCGTCCCGTCCCGCGCGCCGATGGCCCGCAACACCTCCAGCGGGTCGCGCCACGGCAGGGGCCGTTCCCGCCGGGCCGCATAGGGCCGGATCATGCCGACAGCCGCTCCACAATCCGGTCCCGCCGGGCCGTATCGATGCCCAGCGCCCCGGCCAGGTAGCCATCCACCGAACCGTGAACCGCCGTGATTTCGGCAAAGGCCGCGTCCAGAAACTCGGGCGATACGCCCAGAAAGGCGACGACCGCCGCATGCGACGCTGTGCGCCCCGTCATGGTCTTCAGCCGCTCGGCGACAAAGCCGGCCTGCCCCTCCAGATCGACCGCCGTATTGGTCAGCAAATAATCGGCCATCAGGTCATCGTGGCCGACGCCCAGCATATGATGGGTCAGCGCCGCCAGCAGACCCGTCCGGTCCTTGCCCGCCGCGCAGTGGATCAGCACCGGCCGGTCGCTCTCGGCCAGCGCTTCAAAATAGCGGCCGAACAGATCGATGTGCGACGCCTCGAACGGCAGTCGGCGATAGGTGTCGGTCATGAAGGCCCGGCCGGACTCCTCGGTCAGATCGGCGGTCTTGAGGAAGGTCATGTGCGGCGCCTCGCCCCCGTCGTCATGGGCGCTCTCGATCAGCCGCGCCGCAAAGCCTGCGGGCCGGCGGCTGGGCTGGCCGCGCCGTTCGCTGGGCCGACGGAGGTCGACGACGACCCCGAGATCGAGCGCCTCGAGCGCCACAAGATCCGCATCGGTTGCCCGGGCCTGATGGGCGCTGCGGAACAGCCGACCCGACCGCACATGCCGACCCGCGACCCCGGCGTAGTCGCCGAAGTCGCGGAAGTTGTCGATCGCCTCAAAACGTCTCAGCCGCTCTTTCATGCCCTCTCATAGCGCAGTCGGGCGGAGGTGCCACCGTGACGGTGCGTCCTCCCGGTCAGCGGGGCGGGATCAGTGTGGACAGGGCATCCAGATAGGCCATGAAGGCGGTGCGCCCGGCATCGGTCAACTGCGCCTCGGTCAGAGGCTTGCGGCCCACGAAGCGCTTGCTGATTTCGACGAACCCTGCCTCCTCCAGCTTGCGAAGATGCACCGACAGATTGCCGTCCGTGGTCTTCAGCCGCGCCTTGAGGTCGCCGAAGTCGGCCATGCCCGCACTGGACAGATAGGCCATGATGCCCAGCCGGACCCGGCCATGGATAACGTCGTCGATCTCATTGATGTCAAACGCATCCGTAGGAAGGTCCGCCATGGTCAGACCACCTCCCGCGGCTCCTGGCGCATCAGCGCCAGTCCGGGCAGCAGGGCGACGCACACCAGCAGGGCCGCAAACACCAGATAGCCGACCGGCGAGTCCATGAAGACCCCCAGCAGCGCCGCGCCCACGTAGGCCGCCAGAGCCGTCAGCTTCATCCATCCCTTGCGCGCCATGGTGCCCGCGACCGTCCAGGCCGAGCCATAGGCGGCAAAGACGATGATCGGCATCGCCCGCATCAGGGTCCAGTCCCCGTTGGCCAGGCCGACAGCCAGAAAAGCGACCCAGCTGGCAAAAATGCCAAAGCCGACGGCGGACCAGGCGGCACCGACGGCCTGGTTGCTGGTCGAACTGTAGCCCGGCTTGGCGCTGGCCCGCCGGATCAGAAGCGACAGCGCCACGGCAAACACGCCCCCGGCCGCGACCCAGACCCACAATTGGGCCCAGGGGCTGACGTCCACGGCACCGCTCTGGATCGCCCACTGGGCCACGCTGGCAAGTCCGAAGATCAAGGCTGCGGCCACCATGACGGGCCCGTTCAGCAAGGGGGTGTGGCGCCCCTCCTCCGCGAGGCTGCGGATGTAGGCGATATCGTCCTGCGGGGACGTGGCGTCGTGACTGGGCATGGGTCCTTCCCTCCGAGTGGCGGGACACTGCGCCCCGCGTGTGAGCCTTGAATGCCCTATAGACTTTGCAATGTAAAGTGCTTTCTTGTGGTCATGATGAGCCACGGCGCTAGGGCTGACCCATGCGCATGAATTTCCACCGCCTCGCCTATGAAGCGCTAGAGGTCTGCAACGCCCTGACGCTGGAGACCTTCAGGGCCTTAGTCGCGCCAGCACGTCCGAGAGCCGGGGGCCGGGCGCTCGAGATCGGGGCCGGCAATGCGGCGCTGGCTATCAGCGTCGCGCGTGACTTCGGCATGGTGGTCGACGCCGTCGAGGTCGACATGGCGGTCGCCGCCCTCGCCCAGTCGCGCATCAACGACGCCGGCGTCGCTGACCGCGTCACGCTCAGCCGCATGCGGTCGCTGACCCTGCTGGAGGACCTGCCGCCCCTGGACCTGCTCCTTTGCGTCGGGGCCACCGATCCGGTCGGCGAGGAGCACCGCCATCCGACCGACGCCTTCCGCGAGCTGGCCGCCCGGCTGGTGCCCGGCGGCCTGCTGGTGTGGGGCGACCTCTACTGGACCGGGGCCCCGCCCGAGCCGCTGGCCCAGGTCATGGCCCTGACCAATGCCTGCACCCCGCTGGACGACTGGACGGCCGCCGCCGCCGCCGCCGGCCTTGAGGTGCTGGACCTTCACATCGCCGACGACGCGACATGGGATGCCTATGTCGCCACGATGGACCGGGCGGCCCGCGACTGGATCGCAGCCCACCCGGACCGGATCGAGCGCCCGCACATCGAGGCGACAGCCGACCGGGTCCGGTCCTTCCTGACCTTCGCCCGGCCCTATACCGGTTTTGCCCTTCAGCTGATGCGCAAGTCCGCCACCTAGCGGAACGGCGGCTCGTCGAAGGCGCGCAGCTTGCGGGAGTGCAGGCGCTCGCCCTCCTCGCGCAACAGGTCGACGGTCTGGATGCCGATCTGCAGGTGCTCCGAGATCGACCCCTCATAGAAGCGGTTGGCCTGCCCCGGCAGCTTGATCTCGCCGTGCAGCGGCTTGTCCGACACGCACAGCAGGGTGCCGTAGGGCACGCGGAAGCGATAACCCTGGGCCGCGATCGTGGCCGATTCCATGTCGATGGCGACCGCCCGGCTCTGGTTGAAGCGCAAGGCCGAGCGGGTGTAGCGCAGCTCCCAATTGCGGTCGTCGGTGGTCACCACCGTCCCGGTCCGCAGGCGCAGCTTGACCTGATCGCCGGGCATGCCGCTGACCGACTTGGTCGCATCGTAAAGGGCCCGCTGCACCTCGGCGATCGAGGGAATGGGGATGTCCGGCGGCAGCACCGCATCCAGCACATGGTCATCGCGCAGATAGGCGTGGGCCAGAACATAGTCACCGATTGACTGGCTGGCGCGCAGGCCGCCGCAGTGACCGATCATCAGCCAGACGTGCGGCCGGGTGACCGCCAGGTGGTCGGTGATGGTCTTGGCGTTCGAGGGGCCGACGCCGATGTTGACCAGGGTGATGCCCTTGGCGCCCGGCGCCGTCAGATGGTAGGCGGGCATCTGATGCTTTTTCCACGCCGTGTCACTGATCGCCGCCTCGGGATCAGGCGTGTCGCGCGTGATCACGATGCCACCCGCGCAGGACAGGGTCTGATAGGGGCTGCCGGGCCGCTTCAGTTCGGCGATGGCCCAGCTGACAAACTCGTCGACATAGCGGTTGTAGTTGGTGAACAGCACATAGGACTGGACATCATCGACCGAGGTGCCGGTGTAGTGCCGGAGTCGTGCCAGCGAGAAGTCGGTCCGAAGGCCGTCGAAATGCGACAGGGGAAAGTCGCCCGAGGGGTCGAACAGGCCATCGGCGATCTCGTCGCCGATATGGGCCAGCTCGGTGGTCGGGAACCAGCGTGCCAGCGTCGCCGTCATCGACCGGTCCAGCGCCACCTCGGCCCCGTCCAGCACATAGGGGAAGGGGATTTCCTGGCGCGACAGGCCCACTTCGAAGGTGGCGTCATACTCGTCGGCCAGCAGGCTCAGCTGTTCTTTCAGATAGTTTCGGAAGAGGTCAGGGCGGGTAATGGTGGTGGCGTAGGTGCCCTGCTTCGACAACCGGGCATAGGCGCGGGGCTGGAGATCCTGGGGCCGGTCGCCGTCCCAGCGGATGCGCAGCTCGGGATAGGCGAACAGGCCGTCAGCCCGGGCGGCCGGGTCAGGCCGGGTGCCATGATCGACAAAGTCCCGCACCGCCTGGCGCAGGGAGTCAACGGATTTCAGATAGAGGGTTTCAAGGCGGTCGATTACCGCGTCGGGGGTCATGTGTTCTGTCATGGCCTCCTCTAGCGGAACCGTATGGCCTTGGCGAGACGGCAGAGCCCCGGGAGGCGGTCAGGCCAGTGCGCGCCGGAAGAAGTCGGTCACATCGGCCAGCACGGGGGCCTTCTTGCGGAACAGGGGCGAGAAGGTCGCGACCAGATCGGCGTGGTTCAACCCCTCATAGAAGCGGGCGGTACAGCGGCCCCCGACCTCATCCATGCGCTCGCACAGCAGACGGGTATCCTCGGCATGGACCACGGTGTCGTCCGTGCCGTGGCCCAGCCACAGGGGTGGGGCGTCAGCCCGGGCGAATGTGATGGGCTGGGTCAGGGTCGGGTCGGGCGCCCGGCCAAAGGCATTGACTGCTGCCCCCACGTCCAGTGGCAGGAACTCATAGGGCCCGGCCAGGCCGGCCGCCGCCTTGATCAGACCGGGCCGGTCGACGGCGGCCATATAGCGCCGGTCCAGCGCGATCATCAGGGCCAGATGGGCGCCAGCCGAATGGCCGAGCACGCCGAGACGGCCGGCATCACCGCCATGCGGCCGGACCCGTTCAGCGGCGCGGGCCGTGGCGAGGGCCGCGTCCTCGATAAAGCCGGGGAAGTGGACCTCGGGCACCAGCCGGTAGTCCGGCAGGGCGACCACGAAACCCTGCGCGGCCAAGGCCTGGGCCGCCCAGCCATAGACGTCGCGCGAGCCGGAGTCCCAGCCCCCGCCGTAGAAGAAGACCAGCGTCGGCACGGGCGAACCGGGAGAGGCCCCGGTCGGCGCATAGATATCCATCTTCTGGCGCGGATCGTCGCCATAGGGCTGGTCGCGGGCCACGCGGCGAGCACCGGAGTCGCGCGGGCCGAGACTGTTGAGCAGGCCCAGCGGGGAGCAGGCGGCGGCCAGCCCGCCCAGCAGGGTCGCCAGCGAGGCGCGGCGGGTCATGGAAGCACTCGGGATCGTCATCATGGGACCCTAGATACGCGCGAGCGGGGGATTTGGCTGCCGGACTGGGAATGCGAGCGGGGGTTGGTGCGAGGAAAATACCGTCTGAAGGGTCTGAATAGTCTGAATGGTCTGATTGGTGTTCCTCATCTCATCCCCGCGAGCGGGGAGGAGATGAGGCTTTGACCGTCTGAACCGTCTGAATGGTCTGATATCGCCTCTCCTACCGCCGGGTTTGTGGCAACCGGACAGTATGAGTGAGGCGGGGACCGGGGTGGGCAGAAGGGTGCGAGAAACAGTGCGGGCGTTGAAATCGCGGAGGTTTCGGGCGGCGAGTGTGATGGCTGCCGCCCTCAACCCGTCGTCATCCTCCGACTTGATCGGAGGATCGGCTCTGGCAGGCCGTCAGCCGGTGCGGGCGACACTGATCCTCGGGTCAAACCCGAGGATGACGGAGAAAGCGTAGGGGGGGTAGAAAAATAGACCGTATACCAAGGACATGTCATTTTTTCTGTCACAAACTGTCATATATTATTTACATTGCGATCAATCGGCGCATTCTGTGCGGGAAGACGCCCAAGAGCGTCCCCTTTTTGCTGGAGGCCCACGCCCATGATCCGTACTGCCCTGTCCCTGTCCCTTGCCGCCGGCCTCGCCCTTTCGGCCGCCATGCCCGCCTCGGCTTCGGTCGACCCCGAAACGGCCAAGGCCCCGGCCCAGACCGTGATGATCTGTGGCGAGGACGCCGCCACCCGCGCCAGCTTCGAGCGTGAGTATGGCGAGCGTCCGGTGTTCGTGTCGGCGCAGGGCCTGCTGGCCGCACGCGATGCCGGCGAGCGCTGGGAAGCCCCGCGCTGCATGACCGAGCGCGAATACGCCCGCTATGAGCGGATCAGCGAGCAACGCGCCGAGCTGCGCCGCTAGACTCTTCACCCCCTGACATGACGAAGGGGACGCCGGTCTGATCCGGCGTCCCCTTTTTCACGCCCTCCGGCGGGCGCCTACTCGCCGATGTATTTGTCCAGCCAGCCGAACACTTCATTGTGCCATTGCAGGCTGTTCTGGGGCTTGAGCACCCAGTGGTTCTCGTCCGGGAACACCAGCAGGCGGCTTTCGATGCCCTGGCGCTGAAGGGCGGTGAAGGTCGACAGGCTCTGGGTCGTGGGGACGCGGAAGTCGAGGTCACCCTGAATCACCAGCATCGGCGTATTCCATTTGTGGACATGGTTGGCCGGGTTGAATTCCTGGTAGCCGCGCGGGTTTTCCCACGGAGTGCCACCGTTTTCCCACTCGGTGAACCACAGCTCCTCGGTCGAAAAGCCCATGGCGAAGGTGTCGAACACCCCGTCGTGGTTGACCAGGCATTTGAAGGCGTTCGGCCAGTTGCCGGCGATCCAGTTGACCATATAGCCGCCGTAGGACGCCCCGAGCGCGCAGGCGCGGTCGCCGTCGAGGAAGTCATAGGATTCCAGCGCGTGGGCCCAGCCCTTCTGCAGATCTTCCAGCGGGCGGTCGCCCCAATGCTGGCTGATCGAGTCGGTGAAGGCCTGGCCGTAGCCGATCGAGCCATGGAAATCGATCATCACCACCGCATAGCCGGCCCCGGCATAGGTCTGGGGGTTCCAGCGCCACGACCAGTTGTTGCTGAAGGTCCCTTGCGGCCCGCCATGGATCAGGAACGCAACGGGGTATTTTTCACCCTCGACATAGTTGGCGGGCTTGATCACCCAGGCGTGGACGGTCTCGTCGTTCCAGCCGTCGAAGGTGAACTGCTCGGCCTCACCGAACGCCAGCTCGTCAAGCACCGGATTGACCTCGGTCAGGCGGCGCGGCATTTCGCGGCCCCGGTAGGTCTTGAACCAGAGGTCACCGGGCTGATCCAGGGCGGCCAGGGAATAGACGATGCCAGAGGGCGTCAGGCTGCGCGAAGAGACCGAGCCCTCGCCGGTGAAGGGGATGACCACGCCGTTGCGGGTATCGATCGCGAACATCCGGTAGTGGCCGGTATCCTGTGCGGTGACATAAAGGGTGTTGCCGTCGGGGCCCCAGGCGAGGCTGCTGGCCGAGCGGTCCCAGTTGGCAGCGATCTGGCGCACCTGGCCGGTTTCCATGTCGCGCAGCATGATGCTGAACTTGTCCGCCTCGAACCCGGGGCGGGCCATGGCGCGGTAGGCCAGGGTGCGACCGTCGGGCGAGAACACCGGACCGGCGTCCCAGGCCGGGTTGCTGTCGGTCAGATTGGTGAAGTCGCCGCTGTCGCCGAAACCCTCGGTCAGCCACAGGTCGAAGTCAGTGCTCCATGGCTCGCTGGTCCCGGCCTCACGGGCCGAAAAGACGATCGCTGAACTGTCCGGCGTGAAGGCGAAGTCCTCCTCGCCGCCAAAGGGTTTGGAAGGCGTGTCGCCGTCAAAGCCGCGCGTCACCCAGACAGGATCGCCCTCGACCCGGCCATCGGCGCCCAGGGTGACGACGAAAAGATGGTTCTGGGTGCCGTCCTTCCAGGAGTCCCAGTGGCGCACGAACATCCGGTCATAGACTCGGCCGGTGCTGGTGCGGGCCGCCTCGGCCTCTGACCGCTCGACCGAACAGGCCAGGGTTTCACAGTCGGGATAGACGGCCATGGCCACCACCAGACGCTCGCCGTCCGGTGAGACCTTGTAGGCCTGGACGTCAAACGGCAGGTCGGTCACCTGCACCACATCCTCGCCCTGGGTGTCTGTGGCCCAGACCTGGTTCGTGCCCGAGCGCGACGACAGGAAATAGAGGGTCCCGCCGTCGGGCGCCCAGCGGACGGTATTCCCCTGTCCGCCATTCGGGAACAGGGGTCGCGCCTCGGCCCCGCCGGTCAGGTCCTGCAGCCACAGGGTGGTGCCCCCGCCCCCGTTGACCGGATCGACCGCGCGCACCTGATAGGTGACCCAGTGACCGTCGGGCGAGACCTGCGGGTCCGACAGCCGGTTCAGGCCCAGCATGACCTCGTAGGTGAAGGGCTCGGCGCCCGGGTCCTGCGATCGGGCTTGCGTCGCCGTCGGGACGGCGATCAGGCTGGCCGCCAGAAGGGCTGCGGCCGCCGTGGCGCGGAACAGGGGTGTGGGAAGGGATCGCATGCGCCGGACCTCCTCGGCATTCCAGAACTGTGGGATGCAGGCGTAGCACTGCCGGAGAGCACCGGCAAAGCCCGACGCATCAGCGCGCTTGCCCGACCGCGCGCGAGCGGCGACAACCGGATCATGACGGTGACCCCCGATTCCCGACATATCTGCGATGTGCTGATCGCCGAGCGCGCGCCCCGGTTGACCGGCTCGGCCGGCTGGCCGGTGATCCGGCCCTTCCTGTACGCCTTGCTGGGATACAGGAAGGCGCGGGCCATGGCCGATGCGGTCGCCCCCATGGGCGGGGCGGAGGCTCTGGATTATGTGTCCAGGCTGCTGGCGCTCGATGTGCGGGTTCTCAATGCAGAGCGCATCCCGGAGACCGGCCGCTGTGTGGTGGTCAGCAATCACCCGACCGGGATCGCCGACGGCATCGCCGCCTATGATGCGATCCGGGCGCGGCGAGCGGATGCGATCTTCTTTGCCAATGCCGACGCGCTGCGGGTCTCGCCGCGACTGGGAGAGGTCGTCATTCCGGTCGAATGGGTCACCGCCAAGCGCACGCGGGAGAAGACCCGCGCCACACTCGACGCCGCGCGGCAGGCCTTTGAAGAGGATCGGGCCGTGGTGCTGTTTCCGGCCGGGCGACTGGCGCGGGTCGCCGGTGACGGCCAGCTCACCGACCCCGACTGGTCGCCGACCGCGGTCAGCCTCGCCCGGAAATACCGGGCCCCGATCGTGCCGATCCATATGAGCGGACCCTGGTCGCGGCTGTTCCACACCTTTGACCGCATCTCGCCCGAGCTGCGCGACATCACCCTGTTCCACGAGATGCTGAACAAGACCCGGGGACGGTTCCGGCTGACCGTCGGGCCGACCATTCCGCCGGAGCGCCTCGATGCGGAGGCGACGCGCGCGACCTATGCGCTCAAGGCCTATATCGAGCGGGTTCTGCCCGGACAGCCGGATGCTCCCTTTGCCTGAGGTCCGGACCCTGCTGCTCTCCGACGAGGCCGCCACGACCCGGCTTGGACAGGCGCTGGCCGGCAACCTGACCGCCGGCGAGGCGGTGCTGCTGGCCGGCGACCTCGGCATGGGCAAGTCGACGCTGGCGCGCGGTCTGATCCGGGCCCTGACCCGGCCCGACGAGGATGTGCCCAGCCCGACCTTCACCCTGGTGCAGTTCTATGAGAGCGAGCCGCCCGTCGCCCATTTCGACCTGTACCGGCTGGACGACCCGCGCGAGGTGGACGAGATCGGTCTCCATGAGGCCATCGATGACGGGGTGGCCCTGATCGAGTGGCCCGAGCGACTGGGGACGGCCGGCGCGGAGGCCTTGAGCCCGGACCGGCTGTCGGTCACGCTGGAGACCGACGGCGAGGGCCGTCGCGCGCGGCTGTCGGGCCACGGCGCCTGGGCGGAAAAGCTTAAGGATCTGCATGTCTGAGCGTGGTGCGCTGATCGCCGATTTTCTGGCCGGAGCGGGTCTTGCCGACGCGCGGCGCGACCCCCTGCCGGGTGACGCCTCGACCCGACGCTATGAGCGGCTGACCACGCCTTCGGGGGGGCGGCTGATGCTGATGGATCAGGCCCCGGCGCTGGAAAGCCCACCGTGCGACCCGGCCTGGACCCCCGAGGAACGCCGCGCGCACGGCTGGAACGCAACCGCCCGCCTGTCGGCCGGCCGGATCGAGGCCTTTGCCGCCGTGGCGCAGCACCTGCGGGCCGCCGGCCTCTCGGCGCCCGAAGTGGTCGCGCTGGATGCCGCCAACGGTCTGGCGATCCTCGAGGACCTCGGCGACGACCTTTATGCCCGGGTGATCGAGCGCGGCGCGGACGAACTGCCGCTCTATCTCGAGGCGGTCGAGGCGCTGGCCCGGCTGCATATGACCGCGACCCTGCCGGATCGTCTGGAGGGGCCGGGCGGGAACTGGCCCCTGCTGACCTATGACGCGACTGCACTGCAGGCCGGAGCCGATCTGTTCATCGACTGGATGCCGAAGCTGGAGCCCAGCCTCGACTTCGGTGCAGAAGCGCGCGCCGAATGGCTCGCCGCCTGGGCCCCGGTCGCGGCCATGGGCGAGGCCAGGGCCCGGGTGATGGCGCACCGTGACTATCACGCCGAGAACCTGCTGTGGCTGCCGGGGCGCGAGGGGTTCCGGCGGGTCGGCCTGATCGATTTTCAGGATGCCGTTCTGGCCCATCCGGTCTGGGACCTGCATTCCCTGTTGCAGGATGCGCGCCGCGACGTTTCACCCGAGGTCGAGCGGGCGGCCCTGGACCACTATATCGACATCATGCAGGTCGACGGCGAAGCCTACCGGGCCGACTATGCCGCGCTGGCGGCCCTCAACGAGGCGCGTATCCTTGGCGTCTTCGCCCGGCTGATCGCGCGGGACGGCAAGTCCCGCTATCGCCAGTTCATGCCGCGCATGTGGCGCCATCTGGAACAAAACCTGAAACGACCGGAACTGTCGCAGGTCGCTGTCTGGTTTGACCGTCATGTCCCGAAGGAGAGGCGCGGATGACGGTTCCGACGACAGCCATGGTACTGGCCGCTGGGCTGGGCACGCGGATGCGGCCCCTGACCGATGACCGGCCCAAGGCGCTGGTCGAGGTGGGCGGGCGAGCCCTGATCGACCATGTGCTGGACCGGCTGGCCGACGCCGGAGTGACCCGGGCGGTGGTCAATGTCCACTGGTTCGCCGACCGGCTGGAGGCCCATCTGGGCGCGCGCGGGCGCGGGCCGGACATCACGATTTCGGACGAGCGGGCCGAGCTGCTGGAGACCGGTGGCGGCCTGAAGAAGGCCATGCCCCTGCTGGGCGATGCGCCGGTGTTCGTCGCCAATATCGACAGCGTCTGGACCGACCGGGGCGATGCGCTGGCGGCGCTGGCGGCGCTGTGGGACCCCGAACGGATGGACGCCGCCCTGCTGCTGGCGCGGCGCGAAGGGGCGATCGGCTTTGAGGGGGGCGGCGACTTCTTTCTCGCCGACGACGGCGCGTTGACGTTCCGGGGCGAGGCGGCCGAGGCGCCCTACGCCTGTATGGGCGTGCACATCTGCCGTCCCGGCTATGTCGCCGAAGGCCCCGAGGGCCCCTTTTCGCTGAGCGGGTTGTGGCGGCAGTCGGCGGCCAGGGGGCGGCTGTTCGGCTGCGTGCTGGACGGCGACTGGATGCATGTCGGCGACCCCGGCGCGAGGGATGAGGCCGAGGCGCGGCTGGCGGCGGCATGAGCCGGTTCAATCCCTTCGCGGGCGACGGGCCGCGCTGGTGGTCCATCGAGGCGCACCGGCCGTTTCTGGAAGATCTGGCGGCAGGGGTGCTGGACTGGCTGGGCGAGGACGCGCCCGAGACCCTGAGCGACGCGGTCATCCTGCTGCCCAACCGGCGCGCGGCGCGGGCCTTTACCGAGTCCCTGACCCTGCTGTCGGGAGACCGACCGGTGCTGCTGCCGCAGGTCAGGCCGCTGGGCGATCTGGAAGAGGACGAGCCGCCGTTCGCACCGGGCGAGCTGGAGCTGGACCTGAAGCCCGCCATTTCGCCGCTGAAACGCCGCTTCGAGCTGGCGCGTCTGGTGACCGCCCACCACGGCGGAGTGGTCGAGCCGCTGCGTGCGCTGGAGATGGCCGAGGCGCTGGCGGCGTTTCTGGACTCCTGCCAGATCGAGGAGGTGACCGATCCGGGCCGGGTGGCCGACCTGGTGGAGGCGGACCTCGCCGGGCACTGGCGCTCCACCGCCGCCTTCCTGGCCGTGGCGGTGGAGGAATGGCCCCGGCGACTGGAGGAGCTGGGGCTGAGCGATCCTGCAGCGCGGCGGGTGACCCTGCTGAAACGGCTGGCCGCGGCGTGGGATGAAAGACCGCCGACCTTCCCGGTGATCGCCGCGGGATCGACCGGCACGGTGCCGGCAGCGGCGGCGGTGCTGGGGACCGTGGCCCGGGCGCCGTCGGGCTGCGTGGTGTTGCCGGGACTGGACCGGGACCTGTCGCAGACGGCATGGGACCAGATCGCCGGCGACGACGGCGAGCAGCATCCCCAAGGCGCGCTGAAGCGGCTCATCACACGCCATGGAGTCGACCGGGCCGGGGTGCGCGCCTGGCCCGCGCGGGACGCGGAGGAGAGCGCGCGTCAGGGCCGGGCGCGGCGCCGCCTGATCGCCGAAGCCCTCAAGCCGCCGGCCTCTACCGCAGACTGGACCAGGGCCATCGACACGATGCGCAAGGACGGCGGCGATCCCATCGCCGAGGGGCTGGAGGGCCTGACCGCCGTCACGGCCCGCACCGAGGAGGCGGCCGCTGCCCTCGCTGCCGTGCTGATGCGGGAAGGGGTGGAGACATCCGGTCGGACGGTCGCGCTGGTGACGCCCGACCCGCTGTTCGCGCGGCGGGTGCAGGCCCGGCTGGGGCGGTGGGGCCTGCTGGCCGACTCCTCGGCGGGCGCGCCCCTGTCGGAGACGCCGGCGGGTGTGCGACTGGCCCAGCTGGCGCAGCTGGCCAGGGGCTTCGGAGCCGTGCCGCTGCTGGCCATCCTGAAACATCCATGGACGATGCTGGCGGGGCCGGACGAGATTGAGGCGCTGGAACGCGAGGGCCTGCGCGGGGCGGGTCCCGCGGACTGGGACGCGGTGCGCCGGCGGCTGGAGACCAACCGGTATCGGGCGGGCAAGCGCCGCAAGGATGAAGATCAGGCGCGCATCGACACGGCCCACAGACTGGTGGGCCGGCTGGAGGGGGTGCTGTCGACCCTGACCGGCATGGACGCAGCGACACCCGCCGACCGGGCGCGGGTGATCTGCGAGGCGGTGGAGGCGCTGGGCGGGGGCGCCGAGGTCTGGCGCGGGCCGGACGGAGCGTGCGCAGCGCGGTTGATGGCCGCCCTGATGACCGAGGGGGCCGAGGCGGGCATTCTGAACGCCGCCGCCTTCGCCGAACTGCTGGGGCGGCTGATGGGTGCCGAAGTGGTGCGCACGGGAGGCGACGCGCACCCGCGCCTGAGAATTCTGGGGGCCATCGAGGCGCGGCTGGTGCGGGCCGACCGGGTCATTCTGGCCGGTCTGGAAGAAGGGGTGTGGCCGCGCGGCGGGGGGACCGATCCGTTCCTGTCGCGGCCCATGCGCAAGACCCTGGGCCTGCCACCGCCCGAGCGCCGTATCGGCCTGTCGGCCCACGACTTCGCCCAGATTGCCTGCGCGCCCGAGGTCTGTCTGCTGCACACCGAACGGCGGGACAATCAGCCCTCGGTGAAATCGCGCTGGCTGTGGCGGCTGGAGACCCTGGTGCGCGGGGCCTTCCCCGATGCGCCGCGGCTGCCGCAGAGGCCGGACCTGTACAAGCTGGCCCGGCAGCTGGACGTGCCTGACGCCGATCCGCCACAGACCCTGAGGCCCGCCCAGCGCCCGGCCCCGACGCCGCCCGTCGCGGCGCGGCCGACGAAGATGTCGGTGACGCGGGTCGAGGAATGGGTGCGTGATCCCTACGCCACCTATGCCCGGTTCGTGCTGAACCTGCACCAGCTGGAGCGGCCCGACGAACGGGTCGACGCCCGCCTGCGCGGCACGGCCATCCACAGTGCGATGGAGGTGTTCGCCCGCGAGTGGGAGACGCTGGGCGAGGCGGGGGCGCAGGACCGTTTCCTGACGCGCTATCTGGCCGAGCTGGAGGCGGCCGGCATGACCCCGGCGGCGCTGGCCCGGGAGAAGGCGCTGGGCGCGCGCATGGCGGACTGGGTGACCGGACTTGAACGTGATCGTCGGGCGAAGGGGCCCCATGTGGCGCTGGAGGCCTATGGCGAATGGTCGCCCGCTGAGGGCTTCACCCTCACAGCCCGGGCCGACCGCATGGAAGTGGCCGGGGGCCGCCTGTCGGTGATCGACTACAAGACCGGCGCGCCGCCGACGAAAAAACAGGTGGAGCGCGGGTTCAGTTCGCAGCTGTCCCTGACCGCCGCCATCGCCCGCGAGGGTGGGTTCGGCGCAGCGTTGAAGGCCGAGCCCCACGACCTTCTGTATGTGCGCCTGACCGGGCGCGATCCGGCGGGCGAAATCATGGACCGCAGCGGCGAGGCGGGGGCGGCGGCGCTCGCCGACGAGGCGGTGGAAGGCCTGGGGAACCGCATCCGCCAGTACGCCAGCCCGAGCCAGCCCTACCGCTCGCGCATCGCGCCCCAGTTCGCCCAGGCGCGGGTGTCGGACTATGACCATCTGGCGCGGGTGGCTGAATGGTCCACGGCGGCGGAGGATGAGGGATGACGCGCTCCCCCCAGGCCATCGCCGCCGATCCGGCGGTCAACGCCTTCGTCATGGCCAATGCCGGATCGGGCAAGACCACGACCCTGGTCAACCGGGTGGCGCGGCTGCTGCTGGCCGGGTCGGCGCCCGGCGCCATCCTGTGCCTGACCTTCACCAAGGCGGCGGCGGCCGAGATGCAGCGGCGGCTCTACGAGCGGCTGGGCGACTGGGCGGTGGCGGGAGACGATGACCTCAGGAAGGAACTGGCGAAGCTGGAGGAGCGCCAGCCTGACAGCTTCGACGCCCGGGATCTGTCACGTGCCCGCGCCCTGTTCGCGCGGGCGCTGGAGACTCCGGGCGGGCTGAAGATCCAGACCATCCACGCCTTCAGCGAACAGCTGCTGCGACGCTTTCCGGTTGAGGCGGAGGTCTCGCCCCTGTTCCGCGTCATCGACGAGGCCGAAGCCGCCGATATCCGCCGCCGGGCGCGCGACCGGGTGGCGCTGGCCGATGACATTCCGGGACTGGCGACCGCCTATCTGCACATGGCGGGCAAGCTGTCCCAGCCGGACTTCGAGGCCATGTTCGACCGCTTCGAGGCCAGGCGGGCCGAACTGACCGCCTATGTGGCGGATGGCGGCGGGGCGGCCACCCTGCAGGACCGGGTGGCCGCGTCGGTGGGGCTGGACCATTGGACCGGGCCGGAGGAGGCCGACCGCGCGGCCGTGACGGCACCGGGCTTCGACGCGGCGGCATGGCTGGACGCGGCGGCGGCTTGTGCGCGAGGAGGCGAGAAGGGCGATCAGCCCATGGGCCTGAAGCTTCAGGCCGTGGCCGAGGCGGTGCTGGAGGGTGACGCGCCGGTCGAGGCGATGCGCGAGATCTTCTTCACCGGCACGGGCGAGCCCCGCAAGCGTCTGGGCACCAAGGCCGTGGACCCGGCGACCCTCGACTGGCTGGCCCGCGAACAGGGGCGGCTGATCGAGGTCTTCGAGCGGGCGCGGGCGGCGCGGGTGGCGGTGGACACAGTCTCGGCGCTGGTTCTGGCCTATGCCTATGGCCGGGCCTATGAGGCGGCCAAGGCTGCGACCGGGGCGCTGGATTTCGCCGACCTGATCCAGCGGGCGCGCCACCTGCTGACCGACGGGCCGGGCGCGGCCTGGGTCCTCTACAAGCTGGACGGCGGCGTCGACCATGTCCTGGTGGACGAGGCGCAGGACACCTCGCCCGAGCAGTGGACCATCGTGCGGGCCCTGACCGCCGAGTTCTTCACCGGCGCCGGATCGCGGGACGGGGTTTCGCGCACCGTCTTCGTTGTGGGCGACGAAAAGCAGTCGATCTTCTCTTTCCAGGGCGCCGCCCCCGAGCGGCTGGCGGCCGAGGCCCATGACTATGGCCGGGCCATCACCGGGGTCGGCGGGGTGTTCCAGGGGGTGGAACTGCTCCAGTCCTGGCGCTCCACCGCCGAGGTCCTGGCCGCCGTGGACGCGGTGTTCGCCGAGCCGGATCTGGCCCGGGCGCTCAGCCCCGGCCGGGGAGAGGTCGGCGCGCCTGTCGACGTCATGATCCGGCACCAGGCCGCACGCACGGACAGGCTGGCCGGGACCATCGACCTGTGGCCCCCCGAGCAGGACGAAGCCGATGAAGACCGCCGCGCCTGGGACGAGCCGCTGGACGCCTCTACCGCGCGGGGCGCACGCCGCCGGGTGGCCGAGCGCATCGCCGATGAGATCAGGGCCTCGGTGCAGGCCGGGCATGCGGTGCATGACAAGAAGGCGGGGCTGCGCCCGATGGACTGGGGCGATGTGCTGATTCTGGTGCGCAAGCGCGGGCCAATGTTCGAGGAGGTCCTGCGGGCGCTGAAGCAGCGAGGCGTGCCGGTGGCGGGCGCCGACCGGCTCGTCCTGTCCGCTCACCCGGTGTTCCAGGACCTGCTGGCCCTGGGGCGGGTTGCCCTGCACCCGACCGATGACCTGACGCTGGCGGGGGTGTTGCGTTCGCCCCTGTGCGACCTGTCGGAAGAGGCCCTGTTCGATCTGGCTTATGGCCGAGCAGGCTCGCTGTGGAGCGCGCTGAACGCGCGGGCCGGGCTGGACCCGGCGCTGGCGGCGGCGCGGGACCTGATCGCCGATTTCTGCGAGGCGTCGCGGGTTCTGACGCCCTTCGACCTTTACGGCCGCCTGCTGAACCGGCTGGACGGGCGGGGTCTGAGCATCCGCCAGCGGTTCCTGACCCGGCTGGGGTCCGAGGCGGCGGACGCCATGGATGCCTTCCTCGATCAGGCCCGCGCGGCGGAGGGGCGCGGGGCGGCGGATCTGGAGCGGTTCTGTCACCAGCTGGCGTCGCTGGACCAGACCATCAAGCGCGAGATGGACGAGCCTCGCGGCGAAGTGCGGGTGATGACGGCGCACTCGTCCAAGGGACTGGAGGCGCCGATGGTGATCCTGCCCGACGTAATCTTTGATGAGCCGAGGGGCGACGCCCTGCTGGAGACCGAAGAGGGCGCCTTCCTGTGGTGCGGGTCGACCGGAGAGGACTGCGCCGCATCAAGGGCGGCGCGGGAGGCGAGAAAGCGGCGGGGCGAGGAAGAGTCCCTTCGCCTTCTGTACGTGGGTCTGACGCGGGCGCGGGACCGGCTGATCGTGACGGGACGTTACGCCTCAAACCGCAAGCTGGAGAATCTGAAGGCGTGGTGGGCGCCGATCCTGACGGCCTTCGAGCGGCTGGAGGGGGTGCGGGATGTGCAGACGGCGACGGGCGAGGCCCGTCGGTACGGGGCCGATCCGGTGGCCCTGGCGCGGACCGCCGCGCCGGCTGTCGCGGCCTGTTCGCCGCCGGCCTGGCTGACCACGGTGCCGCGCACCGAGGCACCCGAGCGCCGCATGGCTCCGGGACGAATGGAGGACGCCGCGCGTGCGCCGGCGCCCTCGCCCCTGTCGCAAGTCGGCGGGGGGCTGGGCCGCTGGCGGCGCGGGGAGCTGATCCACCGGCTGCTGGAGCGGCTGCCGGACCTGCCACCGGCGCGACGCGAGGTCGCGGCCGCAGCCCTGCTGGCCCGGGAGCCCGATCTGGACGAGGCGCAGAAGGCCGAGATGGCGGCAGCGGCGCTGGGGGTTCTGAACGACACGCGCTTCGCCGAGGTTTTCGGCCCGGCCTCGCGCGCGGAGGTGGCGCTGTCGGGCTCGGCGCCGGAGCTGCCCCCGGGGGTGGTGGTGTCGGCACGGCTGGACCGGCTGGTGGTGACGCCGGACCGGGTACTGGTCATCGACTTCAAGACCAACCGCCCGGCACCCGATCGCATCGAGGACACCGACCCGGTCTATGTGCGCCAGCTGGCGATCTACCGGGCCGTACTGCGCCGGCTCTATCCCGACCGGACGGTGGAGGCCGCGTTGGTCTGGACCGACGGGCCGCGCCTGATGCCCGTGCCGGACGCCCTGATCGACGAGGCGCTTCACGCGCTGACACCCGCCCTGTAGTCTTCACCTTGAACGGGGCGGGAATCGCCCCACATCCGAAAGCCGACGGGTGCCCGGCGCCCCGCTTCCCGAGAGAGTTCCATGACGACGATCAAGGTCACCGACGACAGCTTCGAGACCGATGTGCTGAAGGCCTCCACCCCCGTGCTGGTCGACTTCTGGGCGGAATGGTGCGGGCCCTGCAAACAGATCGGCCCGGCCCTCGAACAGATCGCCGACGAAATGGCCGGTCAGGTCACGGTCGCCAAGCTGAACATCGACGACAGCCCCATAACCCCGTCGAAACTGGGTGTGAAGGGCATCCCGACCCTGATGCTGTTCAAGGACGGCCAGATGACCTCGATGAAGGTCGGCGCCATCCCCAAGGGCAAGATCGCCGAATGGCTGGCCGAACAGGGCATCGGCAGCGCCGCGGCCTAGACCGGCCAGGTGTCCTCGGACGCGCCCAGCACTTCGCCCGCCAGATAGAGCGAGCCGCAGATGACGATGCGGCCGGCCCCGAGGTCGAGCGCCCGCTGAACGGCCTCGCCGACACTGTGGGCGGGCATCGCGCCGAAGCCCTGCCCCCGGGCGACGGCGGCGAGCGCCTCGGCCGGGACGGCGGCGCCTTCGAACGCCACCGTGATCACCGGGGCGTCCAGCCCGCGCAGGGTCTGGAAAAAGCCGCCCGCGTCCTTTGAGGCCAGGAGGCCGACGATCAGGGCCATGGGTCTCGGGTCGCGGCGCTGGCGCTCCAGCAGGGCTTCGGACAGGGCGCGGCCCGCGTGGGGATTGTGCCCGCCGTCCAGCCACAGCTCAGCGCTGGCGGCCTCGGCGCGGGTGCCATAGGGCCCCGCCTTCAGCCGCTGCATACGGGCGGGCCAAACGGCCGAGGTCAAACCGGCCTCGATGGCGTCCACCGTCAGGCCCAGATCCAGCGCGGCGGCCACGGCCAGACCGGCATTGTCGATCTGGTGCGGCCCGCTGAGGTTCGGCAGGGGCAGGTCCAGCAGCCGGTCGACGCCCTGGAAGACCAGTCGCCCGTGCTCGACAAAGGCATCGATTTCCTCGCCCAGGACCGACAGGGCGACGCCCTTGCCGGCTGCGACCCGGCCGATGACCTCCCGGGCGACCCCGGCCTGACGGGCGACGACCGCGCGGCCGCCCCGCTTCAGGATGCCCGCCTTTTCGCCCGCGATCCCGGCCAGATCGGTACCGAGGAACTCCGCATGGTCGTGGTCCACCGGGGTGATGACGGCCAGCTGCGGCACGGGCAGGACATTGGTGGCGTCCAGCGAGCCGCCCAGCCCGACCTCGATCAGCGCCAGATCGGCGGGCACCTCGCTCATGGCGACAAAGGCTGCCGCCGTGGTGCTTTCGAACACGGTCGCCTCGCCGGGAATGGCCTCGATCCGGTCGAGGATAGCGTCCAGCGCCGCATCGCTGATCAGGGTCCCGGCCAGCCGGATTCGTTCATTGAACCGCACCAGATGGGGCGAGGAATAGACATGGACGCGCAGGCCCGCCGCCTCGGCCATGGCCCGAATAAAGGCGACGGTCGAGCCCTTGCCATTGGTCCCGGCCACATGGACCACGGGCGGCAGTCTCAGCTGCGGATCGCCCAGCGCCGCGCACAGGGCGGTCATCCGCTCCAGCGACAGGTCGATCCGTTGGGGGTGCCGGGCCCGCAGTCGCGCGGAGATCGGGTCCACGGGGGTCAGGCCGCCTTTCGGCCGTCCATCAGCATGGACAGGATCTGGCCCAGCACGCGGGGCAGGTCGGCGCGGGGCACGACGCGGTCGACCATCCCTTTTTCCTGCAGGTATTCGGCGCGCTGGAAGCCGGGGGGCAGTTTCTCGCGGATGGTGGCCTCGATCACGCGCGGGCCGGCAAAGCCGATCAGGGCGCCCGGCTCGGCCAAATGGACGTCGCCCAGCATGGCATAGCTGGCGGTCACCCCGCCCGTCGTCGGATCGGTCAGCACCACGACGAACGGCAGGCGATGCGCCTTGAGGTCCTGGATGGCCAGGGTGGTGCGGGCCATCTGCATGAGGGACAGGGCGCCCTCCTGCATGCGGGCCCCACCGGCGGCGGTGTAGCAGACCAGCGGCACCTTGCGCGCGATGGCGGCCTCGGCAGCGGCGATGAAGGCTTCGCCCGCCGCCATGCCCAGCGACCCGCCCATGAAGGTGAAGTCCTGCACGATCACGACTGCCGGGCTGCCGCCCACATCGCCATAGCCGATGGCCATGGTGTCCTTGCGGCCTGCGGCCTTGCGCGCGGCGGCCAGACGGTCGCGGTAGGGCTTGCCGTCCGAGAAATTCAGCGGATCCTCGGGCACCTCGGGGGTCTCGATCGGCTCATAGTCGCCGTCGTCAAAGGTGTAGCGCAGCCGGGTCGGGGCATCGATCCGCATATGGCGGCCCGACGGCGTCACCCACAAACTGCCCTCGAGGTCCGAGCGATACAGCATCTCGCCGGTGTCGGGGTCCTTGACCCACAGATTGTCGGGCGTGTCGCGCCGACCGACGATCTTGCGCACACCCGGCGCAAAGCGGCTCAGCCAGCCACCCCGGGCGGGCGGTTGCGGACGGTCGGGGGTCTTGCGATCAGCCATGGGCGGTCTTCTACACGGTTTCGGCGGCGCGGGCGTTACGCACGGCGTGCGACAGGTCCCGCGCCAGGGAAAGAACGTCGGTCACGGGGTCGCGGTTCTCGGTCACGGCCGCCTCGATCCGGTCGACCAGGGCCGAGCCGACCACCACCGCATCGGCGACCCGGGCGATTTCGGCGGCCCGTTCGGCGGTCTTTACGCCAAAGCCGACGGCGACGGGAAGGCCGGTCGCGGAGCGCACGCGCGCCACCGCCGGCGCCACATCGCCGGCCACGGCTTCCTTGACCCCGGTCACGCCGGCGACCGAGACATAATAGACAAAGCCCGAGGTGCCGCGCGCGATGACCTTCAGCCGCTCATCGTCCGAGGTCGGGGTGGCCAGCCGGATCAGCGACAGGTGGGCGGAATCCAGCGCCTCGACCAGATCGGCGGCTTCCTCTGGCGGGCAATCGACGAGGATGACGCCATCCACCCCCGCCGCCTCGGCGGCCTCGGCAAAGGCCCGATAGCCCATCTGCTCGACCGGATTGAGATACCCCATCAGGATCAGGGGCGTATCGGCATTCCCCGCCCGGAAGCGGCGCGCCAGCTCCAGCGTGCCCTTCAGCGTCAGGCCGGACTTCAGCCCGCGCAGGGCGGCGCGCTGGATGGTCGGCCCCTCGGCCATGGGATCGGAGAAGGGAAAGCCCAGCTCCAGCACATCGGCCCCGGCCTCGACCAGACCATTCAGGATGTCGAGCGTGGCCTCCGGCGACGGATCGCCCGCCATCACATAGGCGACGAAACCGGCGCGACCCTCGGCCTTCAGCGCGGCAAAGCGGGCATCAATACGGGCGGTGGTCACAGCTCCACCCCCAGGTGTTTGGCGACCGAGAAGATGTCCTTGTCGCCGCGACCGCACAGGTTGAGGACGACGTTGCCGCCCTTGCCGACCTCGGTCGCGATCTCGCCGACGCGGGCCAGCGCATGGCTGGGCTCCAGCGCGGGGATGATGCCCTCCAGCTTCGCGCACAGCTGGAAGGCTTCCAGCGCCTCGGCGTCGGTGGTGGCGCGGTACTCGGCGCGGCCGGTCTGATGCAGCCAGGCGTGCTCCGGCCCGATGCCCGGATAGTCGAGGCCCGCCGAGATCGAATGGCCCTCGAGGATCTGGCCGTCATCGTCCTGAAGCAGATAGGTGCGGTTGCCGTGCAGCACGCCGGGGCGACCGCCCTGCAGGCTGGCGGCGTGGGAATTGCCCTCCAGCCCCAGACCGGCGGCCTCGATCCCGATCAGGCGCACGCCCTCGTCGCCGATGAAGGGGTGGAACAGGCCAATCGCATTGGAGCCGCCGCCGATCGCCGCGACGCAGGCGTCGGGCAGGCGGCCGGTGCGGGCCAGCATCTGTTCCCTCGCCTCGCGGCCGATGACGCTCTGGAAGTCGCGGACCATGGCGGGATAGGGGTGCGGACCCGCCGCCGTGCCGATGATGTAGAAGGTGTCGCCGACGTTCGAGACCCAGTCGCGCATGGCCTCGTTCATGGCCTCCTTGAGCGTCGCCCGGCCATTGGTGACGGGCCGCACCTCGGCCCCCAGCAGCTTCATGCGGAAGACGTTCGGCGCCTGACGCTCGATGTCGGCGGCGCCCATATAGACCACGCAGGGCAGGCCGAAGCGGGCGCAGACGGTGGCGGTCGCCACCCCGTGCTGGCCGGCGCCGGTCTCGGCGATGATGCGAGTCTTGCCCATGCGGCGGGCCAGCAGGATCTGGCCCATGCAGTTGTTGATCTTGTGCGCGCCGGTGTGATTCAGCTCGTCGCGCTTGACCAGATGTTGGCGCCGCCGTGATGTTCGGTCAGTCGCTCGGCGAAATAGAGGGGGCTGGGTCGCCCGACATAGTGGGTCAGGAAGTCATCCAGCTCGGCCTGAAACGACGGATCGGCGCGCGCGGCATCCCAGGCCGCTTCCAGCTCGTGGATGGCGGGCATCAGGGTCTCGGCGACGAAGCGACCGCCGAACGGGCCGAACCGGCCCTCGGCGTCGGGCCAGGCATAGGCGTTGGAAAGCGAAGCGTTCACAGTGACTGTTTCCCGGGGAGGGTAGCCGTGGCCTCAAGAAAGGCACGGATGAGGGCCGGTTCCTTAACACCCGGTGCGCGCTCGACGCCAGAGGACACATCGACCATGGGTGCGCCGGACAGCCGCACCGCGTCCGTGACATTGCCGGGGTTCAGGCCGCCCGCGAGGAACCACGGGCGCGGCAGGTCGAGCTCCGCCAGCAGCGTCCAGTCGAAGCTCAGCCCCATGCCGCCGGGCAGGGTGGCGTCAGCCGGGGTGCGGGCGTCGAACATCAGATGATCGGCGACCTCTGCCCAGTCGGCGACCGGCTTCAGGTCGTCAGGGCCGGAGACCGGCAGGCATTTGATGATCCCCGCCCCGGTCTGCGCCCGCACCGCCTCGGCGCGCCGGGGCGTCTCATGGCCGTGCAGCTGGATGAAATCTGGCGCCACATGATGGGTCAGGGCGTCCAGCAGGGCGTCGTCCGGATCGACCGTCACAACCACCACCTTCGCCCGACGGGTCTCGAGCATTCCGGTCTGGTCCAGCAGGCGACGGGCGTCTTCGGGCGCGAGGTGGCGCGGGCTCTCTGCAAACGCCACCAGACCGACGAAGGCGGCCCCCGCCTCGACAGCGACGGTCAGGGTTTCAGGCGTCGTCAGCCCGCAGATCTTGGCCAGGGTCATGGCGGTCAGGTGAACCTGCGGGCGCGGACGGTCAAGCGAAGATCAGATCGACCTCGTCCGGGGTCAGCAGCCGCCAGTCGCCCGGCCCCAGATCGTTGGGCAGGGTCAGGGCCCCGACCCGCTCGCGGTGCAGGGCCTCGACGTGATTGCCGACCGCCGCGAACATCCGCCGCACCTGATGATAGCGACCCTCGGTCACTGTCAGGGTCGCCTCGGTCGGGGTGATGACCTCAAGGATAGCGGGCGACAGCGGCTTGTCCTCGCCCTCCAGCACCAGCTCGCCCGAGGCGAACAGCGCCCCCTCGCCCCCCTGCAGCGGCCGCGCGAGCGTGGCGCGATAGACCTTGGCCACATGGCGTCTGGGGCTGATGATCCGGTGCAGCAGGGCCCCGTCGTCGGTCAGCAGCAACAGGCCAGTGGTCTGCTTGTCCAGTCGCCCGACGGTCGAGATGGCCGGGTCGCGCCTGCGCCAGCGGTCGGGCAGCAGGTCGAACACCAGGGCGCCGTCTTCCTTGTGCGAACAGGTCATGCCCAGCGGCTTGTGCATCATCATCACCAGCCCCGGCAGGGGGTCCAGCGGTTCGCCGTCGATCTCCATCCGCGACGGCAGGTCGGGCGTCAGCGCAATGCGTTTTGACACATCAGTCAGGTCCGCGCCGTCCAGCACAATGCCACCCGCCTTTGCCATCCGCGCCATTTCGGTCCGCGAGCCATAGCCCAGCGAGGACAGCAGCCGGTCAACGCGGGCGGTGGGGGTCTTCACTTGCGGGCCTCGATGATCTTGTAGCCCTCGGCTTCGACGACCGGCCGCACGGTCTTGAAGGCCGCATTCAATGTGATCTCGTAGGGCAGGTGGCGGTTGGCGACCATCCAAAGGGTGCCGCCGGTGCGCAGCGACTTCGCCGCCCGATCGATGAAGGCCTGCCCCAGCGCCCGGTCCTCGGCCCCGCCGTCGTGGAAGGGGGGATTGGCGACGACGAAATCCAGATCCGCCAGATCGGTCAGGGTGCGCACATCGGCCCAGAGAAACTGCGCGCGCGGATCGTCGAGGTTTCGGCGCGCCGCCTCGACCGCGCGGCGGTCCAGATCGATCAGGGTCAGTTCGGTCACGGGACCTTGCGCCAGCACCACCCGGCCCAGCGCCCCGTAGCCACAGCCGAAGTCGGCGCCCCGCCCCTTCAGGCCCTCCAGATGGCGGATCAGCAGGGCCGTGCCAGGATCGACCCGGTCCCAGGCGAACAGACCCGGCCGGGTCCAGATGCCGGACTCCGGATCCTGCCGCAGCGCACCGGCCCGGATGGCGGCCTCGATCCCGGAGAGCGTATCCGGCCGCGTCGCCAGACAGCGTTTGTGGTGGGCCTTGGAGACGACCTCACAATCGACCCCGAAGCCCTTCAGCTCCTTCGCCAGCCGCGCCCCGCCCTTCGTCTTGGGCGCCATGACATCGAGGCGACCCCCCGGCTTCAGGGCCCGCAGCACCAACGCCAGCGTGTACTGGCGCTCAAGCGCGCCCGCCGGGGCCAGAACCACGGCCTGATCCACGCTTTCGGGCGCGAGCTCTTCCAGCACGGCCGCGCCGGGCACGCGGGGCGAGACCTGCACCGCATCGGTCGGTGGATCGAAGACGAGCGGCGGGCGACCGAAGATCAGGCTGTTCATAAGCGGGCCTATAGCGGCAATTGTCGCCCCGGGCACGGGTGACACGTCCGGCCCCATCCGGCAGAACCGGGCATGGCCTGTGATTCGTCCGCCAGCCGGAGCCTTCCGGACGCCCGCGCCCTCCTGCAGCGTATCTGGGGCCATGACGACTTTCGCGGTCTTCAGGCCCCGGTGATCACGGCCGTTCTGGAGGGGCGTGACGTCCTCGCCGTCCTGCCGACCGGTGGCGGCAAGAGCCTGTGCTACCAGATCCCGGCGCTGCTGCGGCCCGGTCTGACACTGGTGGTCTCGCCCCTCATCGCCCTGATGAGCGATCAGGTCGCCGCGCTTGACCAGCTGGGCGTGCCCGCCGCGCGACTGGATTCCTCCCTCGACTCCGAGGCGCGCGCCGCCCTCTGGACGCGCATCCGGGCGGGCGAGATCAAGCTGCTGTATGTCTCGCCCGAGGGCCTGGCCTCGTCCTGGCTGCTCGATCGGCTGGCCGAGCTGGACCTGTCCTTCATCGCCGTCGACGAGGCGCACTGCGTCTCGCAGTGGGGTCATGACTTCCGGCCCGACTATCGCAATCTGGGACGGCTGAAGGCGCGCTTCCCCTCGGTGCCGACCGTGGCCCTGACCGCCACCGCCGATGCCCGGACCCGCGCCGACATCCTGCAGTCGCTGAGCATCGGCGGCGCCGAGGTGTTCGTCGACAGTTTTGCCCGGCCGAACCTGCGCCTGTCTGCCCTGCCCAAGGCCGGCGGGCAGGCGAAGGCCGAGACCCAGGTTCTGGAATTGCTGGACGCCCGGCGCGGTGTCTCGGGGGTCGTCTATTGCGGGTCGAGGAAAGGCTGCGAGCGGCTGGCCGAGGCCCTGTCGGCGGCCGGCCATGATGCGGTCGCCTATCACGCGGGGCTGGACGCCCGGGAGCGCCAGGACCGGCTGACCCGGTTTCTCGAGGCCGACCAGGGCGTGATCGTCGCGACCATCGCCTTCGGCATGGGGGTCGACAAGCCCGACGTGCGCTTCGTCATCCACGCCGATCCGCCGGACTCGCTGGAAGCCTACTGGCAGGAGGTCGGTCGCGCGGGCCGTGACGGCGATCCGGCCGAGGGCATCACCCTGTATGGCTCGGCCGATGTCGCCTGGTCGCTCAAGCGACTGGACGGGGGGGCGCTTGACCCCGAGGTCATGGCCGCCCAGCGCCGCAAGGTCTGGCAGCTGTACGCCATGCTGGACGGTGCCGTCTGCCGGCCGCAGGCGGTACGCCACTATTTCGGCGAGGAGGGCGCCGAGCCCTGCGGCGTCTGCGACCTGTGCCGCCATCCGCCCGAATGGGTCGCCATGACGACCGAAGCGCAAAAGGCCCTGGCCGCCGTTCACCGGCTGGAAGGCCGCTATGGCCGGGGGCGGGTGATCGACCACCTGACCGGACGTCGCAAGGATGGCGAGGGTCTGGGCGAGGGCCTGTCGACCTGGGGCATCGGGCGCGATCTTCCCGCAGCGGAATGGCGCCGCATCCTCGATCATCTGGTGTTCGAGGGCCTGCTGATCGAGGACCCGAACGACGGTCGCCCCCTGATCGGGCTGGGCGATCCGGAGGCGGTGCGGGCGGTGTATCGCGGGACGCATGAGGTGCGGCTGCGGCGCGACGCCCCGCAGGCGGCGCGGTCGACCGGCAAGCGGGCCCCGGCCACCGACCTTCTGGCACGACTGCCCTCCGGGGCGCGCGACCGCTTCGAGGCCCTGCGCGCCTGGCGCCGCGAGGTGGCCCATGCCCAGGGCGTCCCGCCCTATGTCATCTTTCAGGACCGCACCCTGCTGTCCCTGGCCGAGGCGCAACCGGCCGGTCTGGAGGCCCTGTCGGCTATACCCGGCATCGGCAAGTCTAAGCTCACGGCCTATGGCCGGGCCGTGCTGGAGGTTCTCGCCCGCTCGCAGGACGCCGAGGCCGCCTGAGGCCCGGGGTCAGGCTTCAGGGATTGCCCAGAAATTCATCGACCGCCGCCATGAAGCGGACCGGCTGATCGATCATCACCATATGTTCGGCCCCCTCGATGGGCACCAGCCGCGCCGGGCGCCTGAGGCCCCGGTAGGCCTGGCTCCAGGACGACTGCAGCTGATAGCGGGGCGAGTCTTCGCGGCGGCTCCAGCCATAGACCACCGTCACGGGTGCCGCGATGCGGGCGAGGCTGGGTCTCAGGTCGACAGTCATGACCTCATACAGGCTCTGGGCCAGCACGCGGGAGTCGCCGCCCTGCCAGCCGACCCAGGCCTCGAGAGCCCCCGAGGTCGAGCCCATGCCCTCGGCCCAGGGCTGGCGGGCGAGCGCGTCGTCGCCCAGAAACAGCACCGCCTGATAGGCGACGGCGGCGATCGGTTCCAGATCCCGCCCGGTGGCACGCGCGTCGAGCAGGGAGGGGAAGAAGGGGGCCGCATCCACGACCATCACCCGCTCCACGGAAAGGGCGGGATTCGCGGCGAGGCGCAGGGCGATCTGGCCGCCCATGGAATGGCCGATGACGGCGGGCGCCTCCAGGCCCTGAGTGCGGATATAGCGGGCGATCTCGTCGGCCACCGGGGCCGCGACCCGGCCCTGCGCATTGTCACCGGCCGCCAGCTCGCCGAACCCGCGCACCGAGACCAGATGCACGCGGTGGGTGCGGCTGAGCTGCTCGGCCACGGGCGCCCAGACAAGGGCGGTCGAGGCCAGGCCCGGGATCAGGATGACATCGCCGGCGGGAGCGCCGGATCCGGATCGGCGGGGCGCGCGCACCTCGACGACGATTCGGGACGAGGTGAAGCGCGAACCGGGCGCCGGTGCTTCTGCGACCGGCGCGATCCGCGCGACCTCCGGCGACGGGACCGACACCGCAGCAGACGCGGCGGCTGACCCGGGCGGCAGGGGCGCCGCGACAGCGAACAGGAGGCCGGTCAGGGCAAGCAGGGAGATCATGGGGCCATCCTTACCAGGAACACGGCCCGCATGAGGCCGTCCGGGGCGCCTCTTGCCAAATTTCCGTGATCGGCCTCTTCTGTCACCGGATCTTCTTGGGGGAGACACCGATGCTGACTTCGATCCTGACTGCCCTCGCCCTCGGCCTTATGCCGGCCGCGGACCAGGACCCTCCGATTTCAACAGCGCCGGTCAGCGACTGGCATCCCTTCTCACGCAGCGAAACCACGGCATACCTCGCCGACGCGGCCCAGATCGTCCCGACCGACGGGGGCACCCGGGTCCGGATGGCGCGCGCGCCCCTCCGGGGCACCGACTTCAGCCACGAGATCGATATCTACGCCTTCCGCTGTGGCAGCCGCGAGATCCGTTTTCTCGCCACCGAAACCTATGACGGGCGGGGCCAGCTGACGGACCTTTACGAGGAAACGGTCGAGGAGTGGGACACGGTCAACGAGGGCACCAACTACGGCTTCCTCTATGAGGTGGTCTGTAACGAAAAACGCTCCGCCCAGGGGTCCTATCCCAGCGTCACGGCCTTCATCGGCCAGAACCGCTAGACGGGATCCGGCACCGGCGCCCGGCGGGCCTGGCTGTACCGGGACACACACAGGTCTATGGTCTCGTTACGCGTTTGCGCTTACCAGCCGGGCCGACGGAAGGTCCGTTGCCCAAGACTTTGTTCGTGGATTCGCGTAGGCTATGTGACGGGCTGGTTGGGATCGATCCGTCCGGAGTGAACAGGTCAGTATGATGGCAAGGGAGGAGTGTTCGCGGGCGTCGACCGTCCGGTCGGTCGCCATCGTCGACGACGACCCCTTCATGCTGGAGTATCTCGCCCTCGCCCTGGGCAAGACCCCCTACCGCATCGCGACATTCGAGAGCGCCGAGGCCTTCCTCGAAGGGGCAAGCAGTCTCCCGCCGGGTATCCTTCTGACCGACCTCAAAATGCCGGGCATGGACGGCATGACCCTGCTGAAGGCCCTGCATGAGCGGTCGGTCCAGGCGCGCCCCACGGTGATCATGAGCGCCTTTGCCGACATTCCGCTTGCCGTGCTCGCGATGAAGACCGGCGCCGTCAGTGTGCTCCAGAAGCCCATCATGCCGGCCGCCCTGCTCGAGGCTGTCGAGGATGCCATGGGCGCCCTGACGGAAGAGGATGCCGGCTGGAAGGGGATTCGCCTGACCGCGCGCGAGCGGCAGGTCGCCGAGCTCATTGCCGGGGGTCTGACCAGCAAGGAGATCGCCCTGAAACTGGGCATCAGCTACCGCACGGTCGAAGTGTTCCGCTCCAGTATCCTGCGCAAGACCAACACGACCAATGTCGCCTCGCTGGTGGCGTTGATGCGGGGCGGCACTCCGGGACCTCATGCCAGGTGAGGGCCGGGGTCAGACAGGGATGGCGGGGCTATCTGGAGCTGTTGCCTGAACTGGGTCTCGTGGTTCTGGTCACCACCCTGGTCTTCACCCAGTCTCGCTACCCCCTCATGTTTCTCGTACCGCCGGCCCTGATCCTGCTGGCCATCAGCCGGGGACTGGCGGGCGCGACCGCGGGGGTCGTGGTCGTTGGCCTGGTGTCGACCGTCCTGACGCTCGCGGATCAGGGGCCGCTCATGCTGATCCATGGGCCGGACGGCGCCCACGGTGACGCCGGGGTCCAGATCCCGGTGCTGCTGGCCTTCGTCGCCGTGAACACCCTGATGGCGATCTCGGTTGGCGCAGCGTCGGTGCAGCGTCGGGAGGCGGTCGACCGCCTCGAGGCCGCGCGGCACCGGCTGGCCGAACGATCCGCCCACGAAGGGCTGCTCATCAAACAGGCCCACCTGGCCGAGCGGATCGGCCAGATCGGCTACTGGAGCTTCAGGCCTTCGACGGGCGAAAAGTTCTGGTCGCCGGAGATTTATCGAATCTACGGGGTCACGCCCGAGACCTTTGATCTGTCGACCGCGGATACGCTGGCACCCTTCCTGCCGGAGGATCGCCGGCGGTTTGAAGGGGTGATCCAGCGCAGCATTGAAGACCGGACCGGCTGGGTGATCGATGGCGACCTCATGCGGCCCTCGGGCGAGGTCGTCCGCGTCCGCTCTGTCGGCGAACTGCTCGTGACGCCGACGGGCGAGATCGACATGGTGTTCGGGGTCTTCAAGGATATCACGGCCGACCACGCCCTGCTCGAGAAGGCCCGCGAACAGGAGGCCCTCTACCGTCTGCTGGCCGACAACTCCTCCGACCTGATCGCGCGCTACGGCACCGATTCGATCATGACCTATATGTCCCCCTCGGTGGAGACCATACTGGGCTATCCGCCCGAGGCGCTGATCGGAAAGAGCACCTTCAGCCTGATTCATCCTGACGACCGGACCCGCGTGCGTGAGAGCTGGTCAGCCGGACTTGCCTCCGGTGAGCCCTTTGTCGTCGAATACCGCGCCCTGCATCGCGATGGCCGGGTCGTCTGGCTGGAGGCCAAGCCTACCCTCACGCGCGATCCGGACGGCAATATCATCGACTTCATCGATACGGTCCGTGACGTCACGGATCGTCGGGAACGCGAGGAAGCCCTGGCCGAGGCCACGGCCGCCGCCGAGAATGCCGCCCGGGCGAGGACGGAATTCCTCGCCAATATGAGCCATGAGATCCGGACCCCGCTGAACGGGGTCATCGGCTTTGCCGACCTCCTTGTCAGGGAGAAGCCGCCCCAGCCCGCCCGGGGATACGCCGAACGTATTCGCACCTCGGCTCGGGCCCTGTTGTCGATCGTGAACGACATCCTCGACTTTTCGCGCATCGAGGCCGGGATGATGTCGATTCAGGCCCGGCCCTATGACCCGGATCTGCTGGTTGCCGAGGCGATCGATGTCGTCTCTGCCGCCTATCCGGATCCCGACCTGTCGATCACCATGCCGTTCCGGCGCTCGACCGGAGTCCGCTATCTCGGCGATGATGACCGTATCCGGCAGATCCTGCTGAACCTGATCGGCAATGCCGCAAAATTCACCCGCAAGGGATCGGTCAGTGTCAGCTGGTCGGTTCGAAAGGGTCGGCTGCGTCTGGTGGTGGCAGACACCGGGCCCGGCATTGCGCCGGATCGGCTCGACCGGGTGTTCGACAGCTTCTCCCAGGCCGATGCCTCCATCTCCCGCACCTATGGGGGATCGGGACTGGGCCTGTCGATCAGCCGGTCGCTGGCGCGGATAATGGGCGGTGACATCTCGATCCGGAGCCGGCTCGGCAAGGGGACCCGCGTGGTCCTCGAGCTTCCGGCTGAACGCGCAGGCCCGGAGCACAGGGAGGCACCGGCCACGCCCGCGCGGCGAAACACCGGCCTGCGTGGACGTATCATGGTCATCGACGACGTGGACACCAACCGCGAGCTCGTCGAGATCGGCCTTGGCCAGGCCGGTCATGACGTCACAGGTCTTGCCTCGGGAGAGGAGGCCCTGGCCATTTTGCGGGATGATCCCTCATGGGATCTCGTCCTGATGGACGTCCATATGCCGGGAATGGACGGGCTGGCGACGACCCGGGCGCTGCGCGCCCTGCCCGGACCTGCAGCGGCTGTGCCCGTGGTCGGGCTGTCGGCCAACGTCCTGCCGGCCCAGATCGCGGCCTGTCTCGAGGCGGGGATGGACGATCACCTCGGCAAGCCTGTGGACCTCGCGACCCTGATCGAGCTGGTCGACGGCCTGTGTGGCACAGCCGGTGACAGCACTCCCCTCCCCGTCAATCCGGCCGAAGACCCGGCCTATGAGGCGCTGAGGGGGCGCTATCTTGACCATCTGGCGGACGTCCGGCCTGCGATCCTGGCAGCCCTCGGGGATCTCGACGATCCGGAACACCGGGCCCGGCTGTCGACCCTGGCGCACAAACTCGGCGGGGCAGCCGGCAGCCTCGGTTTCAGCGCCCTGTCCGAGACCGCCATTCGTCTGGACCGCGCTGCGCAGGAGGGCGCGACGGCTGACATACTGCGCAAGCTTGGGCAGGCCCTTCTGGAACAGATCGACACCGCGACAGGCGCGACCCCGATCAGGACCTAGACGTCGACGGCGGCGTCGAGGGCGTTTTCCTGGATGAACTCGCGGCGCGGCTCAACCACATCGCCCATCAGCTTGGCGAACAGGTCGTCGGCCTCGTCGGCCTGATTGACCTGGACCTTCAGCAGGGTCCGGGCATTGGCGTCCAGGGTGGTTTCCCACAGCTGGTCCGGGTTCATCTCGCCCAGACCCTTGTACCTCTGGATCGAAAGCCCCTTGCGTCCACCCTCAAGCACGGCGGCAAGAAGATCGAGCGGCCCCCGGACGGCCACCGACCGGTCCTTGCGATTCAGGCTGGCGGGAGAGGCGAATACCCCGTCAAAGACCATGGCCCGGTCGGCGAGGCGGCGCGCGTCGAGGGAGCGGATCAGGGTTTCCTCAAGGACAATCGTCTCGGCCACGGCCCGTCGCACCCGCCGGAACACGACCGATCCCTGCTCGCCCGGTGCCCCCGACCAGGGGCCGTCGCCCTCCTCGGCATAGCGGTCGAGACCCGCCGCCACGCGGTCGAGCAGGGCCTGATCCATGTCCGCGCCCTCGGCGAACAGACCGCCCAGCGCCGCCTGCTCGATGGCGAAGGCGGGCGCGCGCTGGGACAGGCGATCCACCCCGGCGCGGAAGGCCTTGGCCTCCCGGGCCAGCCCCTGAAGGTCGAGTCCCAGCCGGCGCTCCCCGTCTGCCAGGTCAAGCGAGGCCTCGCTGACGCCCTCCTCGATCAGATAGGCGTCCATCTCGGCCTGATCCTTGAGGTAGCGGCTCTGCTTGCCCTTGGTCACCTTGTAGAGCGGTGGCTGGGCGATGAAGACGTGGCCGCGCTCGATCAGCTCCGGCATCTGACGGTAGAAGAAGGTCAGCAGCAGGGTGCGGATGTGGGCGCCGTCGACGTCGGCGTCGGCCATCAGCACGATCTTGTGGTAGCGCAGCTTGTCGATGTTGAAGTCATCGCGCCCGATGCCGGTACCCAGCGCGAGGATCAGGGTGCCGATCAGGTCGGACGACAGCATCCGGTCGAAGCGCGCCCGCTCGACGTTGAGGATCTTGCCGCGCAGGGGCAGGACGGCCTGGTTCTCACGGTTGCGCGCCTGCTTGGCCGAACCGCCGGCGGAGTCGCCCTCGACGATGAACAGTTCCGACTTGGCCGGATCGCGCTCCTGACAGTCGGCCAGCTTGCCGGGCAGGCTGGAGATCTCCAGCGCCGACTTGCGCCGTGTCAGATCGCGGGCCTTCCTCGCGGCCTCGCGCGCGGCAGCGGCCTCGACAATCTTCGAGACCACCAGCTTCGCCTCGACCGGGTGCTCCTCGAACCAGGTCGCAAGCCCCTCGGTGCACAGGCCCTCGACCGCGGGGCGCACCTCGGACGACACCAGCTTGTCCTTGGTCTGGCTTGAGAATTTCGGATCGGGCACCTTGACCGAAAGCACGCAGGTCAGGCCCTCGCGCGCATCCTCGCCCGAGACCGAGACCTTCTCCTTCTTCGCCAGCCCGGAGCTTTCGATATAGCCGCCCATGACCCGCGTCAGGCTGGCCCGGAAGGCCGACAGGTGGGTGCCCCCATCCCGCTGGGGAATGTTGTTGGTGAAGCACAACATGGTCTCGTGGTAGCTGTCGTTCCACCACAGGGCGAGGTCCAGCTCGATGCCTTCCTTCTTGCCCCGGATGACGATGACATCCTTCAGGATCGGCGTCTTGGACTTGTCGAGGTGGCGCACAAAGGCCTCGACCCCACCCTCATAGTGCAGGAGAATCTCGACCGGCTCGGCATGGCGCCGGTCGGCCAGTTTGATGACCACGCCGGAGTTGAGGAAGGCCAGCTCGCGCAGCCGGTGCTCCAGCGTCTTCAGGTCGAAATCGATGTGCGAGAAGGTCGTGACAGACGGATAGAAGGTGACCTCGGTCCCGGTCAGGGGCTTGCCCGTGTCCTCGCGGATCGGCGCCTCACCGGTCACCTCCAGCGATTTGACCGTATCGCCGCGCTCGAAACGCATCTCATGGCGCTTGCCGTCGCGGTAGATTTTCAGCTGCAACCAGTCGCTGAGGGCATTCACCACGGACACGCCCACGCCGTGCAGGCCGCCCGACACCTTGTAGGAGTTCTGGTCGAACTTACCGCCCGCGTGCAGCTGGGTCATGATGACCTCGGCCGCCGAGACCCCCTCACCCTCGTGGATATCCGTCGGAATTCCGCGGCCATTGTCGGTCACGGTCACCGAACCGTCGGCGTTCAGGATCACCTGCACGAGGTCGGCATGGCCGGCCAGGGCCTCGTCGATGGCGTTGTCGACCACTTCATAGACCATGTGGTGCAGGCCCGAGCCGTCGTCGGTGTCGCCGATGTACATGCCGGGCCGCTTGCGAACGGCATCCAGTCCCTTGAGAACCTTGATGGAATCTGCGCCGTATTCGGGCATGTCGGCAGTCGGATCGGTCATGAAGTCGGTCGGTGAGACGCCCGCCTGGCGGGCCTGAAAAACAGGAGCGGACACGAAAGGGTGGTCAGACGAATCTGCCCTGTGTCGAACCGGCTAAATATACAGGAAATTCGGCAGGAATTGCGAGGAAAAGGGGTGGCGGAAAGGGCCCTGAATTCACTCGGCGACGAGGGCGCCTCCGGCCACGCGCACGAACCGCGCCCGGCCCTCCAGACCCTCGAACAGGACGCGCTCCGTGCCGGTCATGAAGGCCTGCAGGCCCAGCTCGCGCCCCAGCACCTCGATCTCGTCGAACAGGGCGGCGCGGCGATCCGTGTCCAGATGAGCGGGCGCCTCGTCCAGCAGCAGCAGCGGCCGCGCCGACTGGTGCGCCAGACGGGTGATCTGGGCCAGCACCAGATTGAGCACCAGCGCCTTCTGCTCGCCGGAAGACCCCTCGGCAGCCGGGCGGTTCTTCTCGCGGTGAACCGCTGTCAGATCGGTCCGGTGCGGGCCGAACAGCGAGCGCCCTGCTGCGCTGTCCCGCGTGCGGGCCGCCCGGAAACCGTCGCGCAGAAAGCCCTCGACGGCCTCGGCGGCCTCGCCCGCCCCGGCCCGTCGCTCGGCCTCGCCCGCCAGCCCCAGGTCCGCCTGCGGAAAGGGCCGATCGCCGCGCCCGTCAATGGCCGCCTGCAGCGTGCCGAGCGCCGTGACCCGGGCCCCGGCCATGCGGGCCCCCGCCTCGGCCAGCTGCCCCTCCAGCGCGTCCAGCCACAGGGGGTCGGCTTCACCCCCCTCTGCCGCCTGCAGCAACAGGCGGAGCCGCTCGCGCAGCGCCTTGTCATAGCCGGCGACCGCCGCCGCATGGTCGGGCACGGCGGCGAACACCAGCCGGTCAAAGAAGCGCAGCCGGTCGGCCCGTGCATCCGAGAACAGCCGGTCCTGCTCCGGCGTGGCCCAGACGGGCCTGAGATACTCGAGCAGCCGTCCGGGCTGGGCCGTCTCGCCATTGATGCGCACGATGCGCCGCACAGCGCCCGCGCCCGGCACGCCGGTGCCCAGCCGCGTGTCGTCGTCCAGCTCGACCGCCACCGCCCAGGGCCGGCCCGAGGCCTCGCCCGGCTCGCGCCGCCCCATCTCGGCCGCCGTCGCCCCGCGCAGCCCCTTGCCGGGCGTCAGCAGGCTCAGCGCCTCCAGCAGATTGGTCTTTCCCGCCCCGTTCGGTCCATGCAGCACCACGGGCCCCGCCCCCGGCTGCAGCCGCGCGGTCCCGTACGAACGGAAATCGGTGAGGGTGAGGGTGGTGATCAAGGGCCCGGGCGGGCTCACACCCTCAGCGGCATCAGCACGTACTGGACGCCGGGGTCGCCGGGATCGAGGACCAGGGTCGGGCTGGCCGGGTCGGCGAATTTGAACGCCGCCGTCTCGCCGGTGATCTGGCCGCAGACGTCCAGCAGATAGCGGGCGTTGAAGCCGATCTCGAAGGGCTCTTCGGAATAGCCGATCTCGACCTCCTCGACGCCCTGCCCGGCCTCCATGTTGCGCACCGTCAGGGTCACGCGGTCCAGCTCGAAGGCCAGTTTCACGCTGCGGCTCTTCTCGGCCGAGATGGTGGCCACCCGGTCGACGGCGGCGGCGAAGTCGGCGCGGTCGATGTCGGCCTGCTTGTCATTGCCCTTGGGGATGACGCGGACATAGTCGGGAAAGGCGCCGTCGATGACCTTGGACGTCAGGGCCGCCTGGCCGAACTCGAAGCGGATCTTCTGCGGCGAGACGATGACCTCGACCGCGCCCGAGCCGTCGTCCAGCAGACGACGAACCTGATCGATGGTCTTGCGCGGCACGATCACGCCGGGGCTGCCGGCGGCGCCCTCGGGGGCCGGGGTCTCGGCCAGGGCCAGACGGTGGCCATCGGTGGCCACGGTGCGCAGCAGGGGCACGCCCTCCTCGGCCACCGTGTGCAGGTACAGGCCGTTCAGATAGTAGCGGGTTTCCTCGGTCGAGACGGCGAACCGGGTCTTGTCGATCAGCCGGATCAGCTCTTCCTTGGACAGGGAATAGCGCGCGCCGCCTGCCTCGGTCGACATGACCGGAAAGTCGCCCGCCGGCAGCACCGGCAGATTGAATTTCGACCGGCCCGCCTGGACCGTCAGGCGCGGATCGTCGCCCGAATAGACCAGCGAGACCTCGGCCCCTTCGGGCAGCTTGCGGGCGATTTCATACAGGGTGTGGGCAGGCGCGGTGATCTGGCCCTCGACCTGCACGGTGGCCTCGGCCTCATCGACCATCTCCATGTCGAGGTCGGTCGCCGAGAACGACAGCCGGTCGCGCCCTGCGCTGAGCAGGACATTGGCCAGGATCGGAATGGTGTTGCGGCGTTCGACGACGCTCTGGACGTGGCTGAGAGCCCGAAGAAGCGCGGATCGTTCAATAGTCAGCTGCATGTCGTCTCGCCCGGACGCGGCGACTCAACCGTCACCGCGAGTATGAAGGGCCTTGGACACTAGCGTATCGCGCGGACAGAGCAAGAAAGGGCTTGAACATCAGCCCCCGGGTGCCCCGTCCACCCGGCCCCCGCATGTGGATAAGCGTGTGGACGGGTGACAGCGGCACGGGTGACGGCCCGGCCTCAGGCCTGGCCGCGCAGCTTGCGGGTCAGGGCCTCGACGTCGCGCGCGATCTGTTCGTCCGTGGCCAGCAGGCTGTCGATCTTGCGCACCCCGTGCAGGACGGTGGTGTGATCGCGCCCGCCGAAGCGCCGCCCGATGTCGGGGTACGACCGGGTCGTGTGCTGCTTGCACAGATACATGGCGATCTGTCGCGGCCGGGCGACCGACCGGGTACGCCGCTCGCTCAGCAGATCGGCCTGTTTCAGGTTGAAATGCTCGGAGACCGTCTTCTGGATCTCGTCGACGGTGATGCGCCGCTCGGGCCCACCGCGCAGGGCCGCGCCCAGAAGCCTTTGGGTGTCGTCGACTGTCAGGGCCGACAGCCGTCCGCCCGAGACGGCGGCCAGGGTCGTGACGGCGCCTTCCAGCTCGCGCATCGAGCCCGGGGTCCGGTCGACCAGATGTTCCAGTACGGCCTCGCCGATCACGCCGTCGACCACGCCGAGGCGCGACAGGGCCTCCAGGCGGTTGCGGGCCACCGCCAGCTTCAGCGCCCGGTCGCCCGGCTCGATCGGGCAGGTCAGGCCCGAGGCCATATGGCCCCGCAGACGGGGTTCGATCTCGGTCAGGGCCAGCGGCGGCCGGTCTGCCGACAGCACAACCCGGCGGCCGTCCTGGATCAGGGCGGTCAGGGTCGACAGCAGTTCTTCCTGGGTCGAGGTCTTGCCGCCGACGAACTGCACATCGTCAATCAGCAGCATGTCGGCATTGCGCAGACTGTCCTTGAACGCGGCCGTCTGGCGATCCTGCATGGCCTTCACGAAGGTCGACAGGAACCGCTCGGCGGTCAGATAGACGACCCGGGCCTCGGGGCGCAGGCGCTGGGCCTCCCAGGCGATGGCGTTCAGCAGATGGGTCTTGCCGTAGCCATAGGGCCCGCACAGGAACACAGGGTTGAAGTGGCCATCGGCCCAGGCCGCCACCTGGCGGGAAATGGCCAGGGCAAAGGCATTGCCGTGCCCCTCGACGAAGCCGTCGAACGTCAGGCGGTCCTGCAGGCCGGCGGCGCGCACCGCCCGCGGACCGTCGGCCACGGGTCCGACCGTGGGTGCCGGCATCGGCTGGAACCCGGTCGACGTCGCAGAAGTGGCCGGCGAGCCCTGTGCGGCCGAGGACGGGGGCACCGATCCCATCTCGGCCCGGCAGCGGACCTCGAGCCTGCGCGACAGGCCGTCCAGCCCCAGCCACAGTTCATTGACGCGGCGCAGGGCATTCTTGCGCACCCAGTCGCGGGCATAGGCGGTGGGCGTGACCAGGATCAGCTGGCCGGCGCTGTCCATGCGGACCGCCGACGGCGCGATATAGGAGCTGAAAGGCCCGTCGCCGATTTCCGACCGCAGCCGCACGGCCGCCTCGGTCCAGATCCGGTCCGGATCGGTCATCGTCGTCGCCCCGCTCGCCATCATCGTGCCACCCTGCATCGCGCATCCCAAATCCTGTGCCCCGCACATCCCCCCCGATCACCCCGACCTCCCCGTTTCAGGGACGACCGCTCCCGCCCCGAAAAGCATGCGCTTTTCGGGCCTGGTCAGGCACTCGAACAGACATCTCCCGCCGACACGAAATCGCGTTCCGCGCCGCCTTCATCCGTGTTGGGATGGAAGTGCGATGGAGGTCCAAACTACTCCGGCGACCGGGAGCGTCAACGCTGATTCGCGGCGCGAAACGCAGTTAAATTTGTTGACTCCGCTAAAGCCGTTTCTGGCTTGAGAAATTGCCGATTTCGCCACTCGGGCGAGTGCAGATTTCACTGCGAACAGTTATCGGAGAACGTCAAAACGGCGAGACAGGAAACCCTGTCTCGCCGTTGAATTTTCTAGATTTTCACGTGACAGCCGCGTGAAGGGCCGTCCGGGTGCCGCCGAAGCGGTCGAGGTCAGGCTGCCGAAATTTTCTTCAGCTGGGCGGCCAGGCGCGACACCTTGCGCGAGCCCGTATTCTTGTGAACCACGCCCTTGGAGACGGCGCGCATCAGCTCCGACTGGGCCTCGACGAAAGCGGTCCTGGCGGCGGTGGCGTCACCGGCCGTCACGGCTTCCTGGAACTTGCGCAGGAAGGTACGGACGCGCGTGCGGCGCGCCTTGTTCACTTCGGTACGCGCCGCGATCTTGCGGATCGCCTTCTTGGCACCGGGGTTGTTGGCCATCAGTCAGAACCTTTGAACGGAAAGCGCCGCGGAACCCGTCCACGGCGCGGAAATCTCAAGAGCGCGCGGCTATAGCGGAACAGAACGCGGGGGTCAACGCGAGTCAGGCCCTTGTCTCACCGACCCCGGAACGCCGGCTTCCGCTTTTCGACGAAGGCCCCCATGCCTTCCTTCTGGTCCTCGAAGGCGAACAGGCTGTGGAACAGGCGGCGTTCGAACTGGACGCCCTGAGTCAGGGTCGTTTCCAGCGCGGCATTGATCATCTCCTTGTTGGCCATGACGGCCAGCGGGCTCTGGGCGGCGATGCGGGCGGCGATCTTGCGGGTCTCCTCCAGCAGCTGGTCGTGCGGAAAGACCCGCGACGCGAGGCCGGCGCGCTCGGCTTCCTCCGCGTCCATCATGCGGGCGGTCAGCACCATATCCATGGCCTTGGACTTGCCCACCAGACGGGTCAGCCGCTGCGAGCCGCCGATCCCCGGCGCCACGCCAAGGTTGATCTCCGGCTGTCCGAACTTCGCCTTGTCGCTGGCCACGATGAAGTCGCACAGCATGGCCAGCTCGCAGCCGCCGCCCAGGGCGAAGCCGTTGACCGCCGCGATGATCGGCTTCCGGAACCGGGTGATCCGGTCGTGGCCCAGGGCAAAGAAGTTGGCCGTATACATCTGGGCATAGGTCTGGTCGGCCATCTCCTTGATGTCCGCCCCGGCGGCAAAGGCCTTGTCGCCCGAGCCGGTCAGGATCAGGCAGCGCACCGTGTCGTCGTGCTCGACCGCGTCCAGAAAGGCCGCCAGGTCGCGAAACAGGGCCGAGTTCAGGGCATTCAGCGCCTCGGGCCGGTTCAGCGTCACCACCGCATAGCCGTCGTCGTGGCGCTCGATCGCCAGGGTGTCATAAGTGTCGGTCGCTGAATGCGTCATGGAGCGCTCCCTCTTCTGTCGGGGCGACTTAGCAAGCCTCACTCCCGGGCGAAAGGCGAAGCGGCGATCACCGCCTCTGGCAGGCCGGGCACCAGAAGGTCGAGCGACCGCCCTGAACCTGACGGCGAATGACCGGGTGATCGGCTTTGCGGCGACAGGGCTGCCCCTCGCGGCCATAGACGTCGAAACTGTGCTGGAAATAGCCCTGCCCGCCCTCGGCATTGGCAAAGTCACGCAGGGTCGAACCACCCGCCGCAATGGCCTCGCCCAGCACCTCGCGGATCGCCACGGTCAGCCGTTCCAGCCGCGCCTGTGAAATGCTGCCGGCGGCGGCCCCCGGCGAAATGCCCGCCCGCCACAGGGCCTCGCATACATAGATATTGCCCAGCCCCGCCACGTGCCGCTGGTCCAGCAGGGCCACCTTGAGGGGCTGGCGGCGGCCCCTGAACCGCACCTTCAGGTGATCGGCGGAAAAACCGTTGCCCATCGGCTCGGGGCCCAGACCGGCAAACCACGGATGGTCCTCGACCTCGTCTGTGGGAATCAGGCCCATGAAACCGAACCGGCGCGCGTCCGCATAGCCGACCCGCGTGGCGACGCCCCCCCGCGTGGCGCACAGGCTGAGGTGTTCATGGGGTCCGTGCACCGGGGCGTCCGTCTCGAACTCGCCCAGAGGATCGCCGTCCAGGGTGAAACGCCCTGTCATGCCCAGATGGGTCACCCAGGTCTCGCCGGTCGACAGCGGCATCTGCAGATATTTGGCCCGACGCCCGACCGCCAGCACGGTCGCCCCCGCCAGCCGATCCACGAACCGGTCGGGAAACGGAAAGCGCAGATCGGCGCGGTTCTGGCGCAGCCGGCCAAGGGTGGCTCCGGCCAGTACCGGCTCCAGACCCCGCCTGACGGTTTCGACCTCGGGAAGTTCGGGCATGATCAAGCCTTAGCGCCGGCCCTGCCGGAGGTCGATGACGAAGGTGTCCCGGCGCACCGCAACCGCTCTGGATACCAACCGATCCTCAGATTCCTGTCGCTGATCCGACGGCGAACCGACGCCGAACCCTCACACGGCCGCCACCGAAGCAGGGCATGCGGACCCGGCCAGTCGTGCGGGGGACAAACGAATGAGCGCCATTACACCCGGTGCCACGATCGATCCGGTCCGGTTCTGGTCAGCCTTGCGGATCAGACCCGGTGTGGTCTCCCTGACCGTGGTCGCGACAGGGGCCCTCAGCCTTTACTTCCTGTTGTTTCCCGGTGTGGACATGGCGACCAGCGCCGCCTTCCACACTGCGGGCGAGGGCTTTGTGCTCTCGTCCGATCCGATGCTGCGGGCCCTGCGCAAAAGCTCCACGATCATTCTGGCCCTGATCTTGCTGGGGGTCATCGGCCGCATCCTGTTCCGCCTGATCGCCCGTCGATCGCCGGGGCGGGACCTGCGACGGGGCGCCTTCCTTCTGATCGGCCTCGCGGCGGGACCGGGCCTTCTGGTCAATACAGTGCTCAAGGGCCTGTGGGGTCGCCCCCGGCCGGTCCATATCGAGATGTTCGGCGGCGACGCTCCCTATGTTCCGGTCTGGCAGATCAGCAACTGGTGCCAGACCAACTGCTCCTTCGTCTCGGGCGAGGCCTCCTCGGCAGCCTGGCTGGTCGCGGCCGCCTGGGTCCTGTGCCCCCCGGCCTGGCGGCCCTGGGCCCTGCCGTTGGCGGTGACCTACGGCGTGGCCCTGTCGCTCAACCGCCTCGCTTTCGGCGGCCATTTCCTGTCAGACATCCTTCTGTCGTGGTCCCTGACCGGTCTGGTGCTGGCGGCGCTTTACCCGGTGCTGATCGCGGCGCCCACCACGGTTCGTCGTCGCCTGCGTCGTGCCCGCGCCGTGACCCCCGGCCTGAGCCCTGCCTGATCCATGAGGGGTTCGGCCGGACGGGCGGATCTCCGGGATGGATTCGCATTGTTTGCCCTGATCGTCGTCGGCCTCACCGCCGTGCGGCTGATCGGCCTGTGGAACGCGCCTGTAGACCTCTATGTGGATGAGGCCCAGTACTGGGCCTGGAGCCAGAATCTCGCCTGGGGCTATTTTTCCAAGCCGCCGTTCCTGGCCTGGATGATCGCGGCAGCCGAGCCGGTCTGCGGCTCGACCGAGGCCTGCGTGCGGACGCCCGCGACGCTCAGCTGGGCCGTGACCGCCCTCGCTGTCTTTGCCGCTGCCGCCACACTGGGCGGTCGCAAGGCGGCCTGGTGGGCGGGGCTGGGCGTGCTGCTGGCTCCCGGCTCGGCCTTTTCGGCACGGATCGCCTCGACGGATGCCCCGCTGCTGATGTTCTGGGCGCTGGCCGTGCTGGCCTTTGTGCGGCTCAAAGCGGGGGGAGGCCGGGGCTGGCTGGCCCTGCTGGCCGCGTCCCTCGGCCTCGGTCTGCTGTCCAAATACGCCATGGCCTATCTGCTGCCCTGTCTGGCCATCGCAGCGCTGGTCGACCCCGACAGCCGCAGGACTCTCCAGCGACCTGCCGTCTGGCTGGCGCTGGCCGTCGGTCTTGTGATTTTCAGCCCCAACCTCCTCTGGAACGCCCTGAACGGGGCCGTCACCTTTCAGCACACCGCCGACAATGCCCGGGGCGAGGGTCTGGGCCTCGACCCCGGCGGCGGCCTTGAGTTCGTCGCCGCGCAGTTCCTTCTGGCCGGGCCGGTGGCACTGGCCGTGGTCGTCCTCGCGGCTGCCCGTGCCTCAACGCTCGGCCGGGACGAGCGGTTGATGCTGGCCCTGTCGCTGCCGGTGCTGGCGGCCCTGACCCTGCTGGCCATTCTGGGCCGGGCCCACGCCAACTGGGCGGCGACGGCGCTGATCGCAGCGTGGGTCCTCAGTGGTCTGCTGTTCGCACACGGGCGTCTCCGGATCTGGCCGGCCGCCGGCCTGATGATCGGACTGGGGCTGCAGGGCCTTCTGCTGGTGGCCGATGTCCATGCAGATCGCTTCACCCTTCTGGGCCGTGACCCCTATGAGCGGGTCCAGGGCTGGGGCGACCTGTCAGCCGCCGTCGCCCGCCAGGCCCATGCACAGGGCCTGGCAACCGTGATTGCCGAGACCCGGACGGACGCCGCCCAGCTGACCTATTACCTCCGGCGAACCTCCCTCAAGGTGCGCGTCTGGCCGGCGCCGCCGGGGCAGGGTCCGGAGCATTACTATGAGATGGCCCGCGCGCTGGACGCTTCCGACGCGGGCCGCCCCGCCCTGCTCGTCACAGCCTGCCCGGACGCGGCCCGCCTCGCAGACGCCCGCCGCCTCGCGCCCGTCACGGTGAGCACGGGGCCGACAGGCCGGCGGACACGCCACCTGTTCATCGTAGCCGTCGCCCCCGACCATCGACCCGCCCCCTGCCCGGTCAAAGTCACTCCCGCGCGATGACCGGGGATCGTCGACGGCCGAACGGCTGGCCTTTCTGCGCCCGGACCTGTATGAGGCGCGCGCTCCCCGCACCGTCGCCCTCACCCCGCGGCCCCTTCTGGCCGGCCGCCCTGCACGTCTGATACTCCAATGAACCTTCGCAACGTCGCCATCATCGCCCACGTCGACCACGGCAAGACCACCCTGGTGGACCAGCTGCTGGCCCAGTCCGGCGTGTTCCGAGCCAATGAGGCGACCACCGAGCGCGCCATGGACTCCAACGATCAGGAGCGCGAGCGCGGCATCACCATCCTCGCCAAGGCCACCTCCGTGCTGTGGAACGGCAAGGCCGGCGAGACCCGCATCAACATCATCGACACCCCCGGCCACGCCGACTTCGGCGGCGAGGTCGAGCGGATCCTCGGCATGGTGGACGGCTGCGTCATCCTCGTCGACGCCGAGGAAGGGGTCATGCCCCAGACCAAATTCGTGCTGACCAAGGCGCTCAAGATGGGCCTGCGCCCCATCCTCTGCATCAACAAGGTCGACCGCGCCCACGCCGACCCCGACCGCGTGCACCTTGAGACGATGGAGCTGTTCGAGGCCATCGGCGCCACGCCCGAACAGCTGGACTTCCCCCACATCTATGCCTCGGGCCGCAACGGCTGGGCGACGCTGGATCTGGACAAGCCCAATGACAATCTCGCGCCGCTGTTCGACCTGATCGTCGACCATGTGCCGCCGCCGGCCGTCGCCGCCAATACCGACAAGCCCTTCCGCATGCTCAATGTGCTGATCGAGAGCGACCCCTTCCTCGGTCGCCTGCTGACCGGCCGCATAGAGTCCGGCAAGGCGGTTCCCGGCATGCCGGTCAAGGCCCTGTCGCGCGACGGCAAGATGATCGAGCAGGGCCGCATCACCAAGGTGCTGGCCTTCCGCGGCCTGAAGCGCCAGCCGATCGAGGAAGGCGCCGAGGCCGGCGACATCGTGGCCATTGCCGGCCTGTCCAAGGCGACCGTGGCCGACACCCTGTGCGCGCTCGAGGTCACCGAGGCGCTCGACGCCCAGCCGATCGATCCGCCCACCATCTCCATGACCGTGGGCGTCAACGACAGCCCGCTGGCCGGCCGCGAGGGGGACAAGGTCCAGTCGCGCGTCATCCGCGACCGCCTGCTGAAGGAGGCCGAGGCCAATGTCGCCATCCGCGTGACCGAGACCCCGGGCGCCGACGCCTATGAGGTCGCCGGTCGCGGCGAACTGCAGCTGGGCGTGCTGATCGAGAACATGCGCCGCGAGGGCTTCGAGGTCTCCATCAGCCGCCCGCGCGTGGTCTACAAGACCGGCGAGAACGGCGAGCGCCTGGAGCCGATCGAGGAGGTCGTCGTCGACGTCGATGACGAATACACCGGCGTGGTCATCGAAAAGCTGTCGGCCCGCAAGGCCGAGCTCAAGGACATGGGCCCCTCGGGCGCCGGCAAAACCCGCATCAGCCTGATGTGCCCGTCGCGCTCGCTGATCGGCTATCAGGGCGAATTCCTGACCGACACGCGCGGCTCGGGCGTGCTGAACCGCGTCTTCAGCCACTATGAACCGCACAAGGGCGAGATCGCCGGCCGCCTCAAGGGTGTGCTGATCTCCAACTCGGACGGGGAAACCGCCGCCTTTGCCCTGTGGAACCTCGAGGACCGCGGCGTCATGTTCGTCGGCGCCGGCGAAAAGACCTATCAGGGCATGATCATCGGCGAGAACAGCCGCTGGGACGACCTCGACGTCAATCCGATCAAGGGCAAGCAGCTGACCAACGTCCGCGCCGCCGGCAAGGACGAGGCTGTGCGCCTGACCCCGCCGCGCATCATGTCGCTGGAACAGGCCATCGCCTATATCGACGAGGATGAGCTGGTCGAGGTGACGCCCAAGTCAATCCGCCTGCGCAAGCAGGTGCTGAACCCCAGCTTCCGCAAGAAGCGCGTCCGCCCTGAATAGGGACGGCGTTCCTCCCGGACACGAAAAAGGGCGGCTCCGCAGGGAGCCGCCCTTTCTGTTTTCAGTCAGTCATCGCTTAAGCGCGACGCTTCACCAGTCCCAGCAGGAACAGCAGGATGATGGCGCCGATGGTGGCGACGATGGTCGAGCCGATCCAGCCACCCCAGGCAAAGCCGAGGGCATTGGCCAGGAAACCACCGATCACGGCACCCACGATACCGACGATCAGATTGGTCAGCAGGCCGTGGCTGCGGCCCATGATCTGTTCAGCCAGCCAGCCGGCGATAATGCCGACGATGATCCAGAAAATGATGTTCATTTAAGCTTCCTTCCTTTGAGCGTCCAAGCTGAAGCTTTAATGCGCGCCCCCGCTCCGGGGTTGCATCGACGGTCCGCCGGGTCTCGCCTCGCGTACCGGTGTCATTCCCTCGCCACGGGATACCGGCACGGGGTTTGCCGCGTGGAGGGCGAGCCGTTCCGTTTCGGGACAGGTCGCAACACGGGGAAAAGGGCCATGGCCACTGACATCGATCTTCACCTTGGGCGCCGCCTGCGTCGTCGCCGCCGCCTGCTGGGCCTGACGCAACAGCAGCTGGCCACCCAGGTCGGCATCCGCTTCCAGCAGATCCAGAAATATGAATGCGGCGCCAACCGCATCTCGGCGGCCCGCCTGTGGCAGCTGTCCGAGGCGCTCGAAACGCCCGTCAGCTATTTCTACGACGGCCTGACCGAGGCACTGGAGCGCAGCGAGACCGCCGGCGGCGCCGGGGGCGAGATGTTTTCCCGCAAGGAAACCCTCGACCTGATCCAGGCCTACTATCAGCTGGGCGAGCGTCCGCGCCGTCGCCTGCTGGATCTGGCCAAGTCGCTGCACTCCGAAGGGGACGCCGCAGCTTAAATGGGTGACGACGGGCGGCGGCGTCTGTATGCCGCCCACCCATGACCGCACATGAAGCCTTCGTCCTCGAGCTTGCCCGCGTCGCCGCTGACGTGACCCTGCCCCTGTTCCGCACGGGGGCCGCCGCCGAGGACAAGGGGCTGCCCGGAGCCTTCGACCCGGTGACCGAAGCCGACCGCGGGGCCGAGGCCGCCATGCGCCGCCTCATCGAGGCCCGTTTTCCGGACCACGGCGTCGTCGGTGAGGAGTATGGCGCGGACCGGCCCGACGCCGAGTTCGTCTGGGTGCTGGACCCGGTCGACGGCACGCGGGCCTTTGTCGCCGGGCTGCCGCTGTGGACCACCCTGATCGGCCTGACCCATCAGGGACGTCCCGTCGTGGGCGCAGTCGCCCAGCCGTATCTTGACGAGGTGTTTCTGGGCGGTCCGTCCGGGGCTCGCTGTATCGCGCGCGGCACCGCCACGCCGATCGCCACCCGCCCCTGTCCGAAACTGAATGACGCCGTCATCGCCACCACCGACCCGGACATCTTCACCGGCGCCGAACTGGGGGCCTGGCGTCAGGTCCGCGCCACGGCTCGCCTCGCCCGGCTGGGCTGCGACGCCTATGCCTATGCCATGCTGGCCTCGGGCCATATCGATCTGGTCGCCGAAACCGCCCTCAAGCCCTGGGACTGGACGGCGCTGGTCGCCCTGGTCGAGGCTGCGGGCGGCACGGTCACCGACTGGCTGGGCAATGCCCCGCGCGACGACGGCCGGATCCTCGCCGTCGGGGATGCGGCCCTCACCGAGCAGGCGCTCCTGACGCTCCGCCGCGCAGTCGGCTAGACCGGCTCTGCCTGCGATTCCAGGGCCTTTCGGGCCAGCCGGGCGCGCCGCCACGCTGCCCACAGGAAGACGGCGGCCCCCAGCCAGATGAAGCCGAACGAGACCCCGCGCAGCCAGGTGAATTCCTCGCCCTGGCTGACCCCGATGACGAAGCTGATCGTCGGGGCGACGAACTGCAGAAAGCCGATTGTGGTCAACGGCAGCCGTCGCGCCGCCCAGGAGAACAGTACCAGCGGCCCGACCGTCACCGGCCCGGCCATGGCCAGCCAGAAGGCCGTGTTCGGACTGTCGAAGAACACGCCCGTGCCCTGCATCTGCAGCCAGATCAGCCAGGCCAGGCCGAAAGGCGCCATCAGCAGGCATTCGACGAACAGGCCCGCCTGGGCATCGGCCCGCACGCGTTTCCGGATCACCCCATAGGCCGCAAACGACACCGCGAGCGTCAGCGAAATGAGGGGCAGGCGTCCGAGGGCGAGCGCCTGGAGGGCGACCCCCGCAGCCGCGAGGGCAATGGCCACCAGCCCCGCCGGGCTCAGCCGCTCGCGGAACAGCCAGGCCCCCAGCGCCATGTTGAGCAGGGGATTCAGATAATAGCCGAGGCTGGTTTCCAGCGTATGGGCATTGTTCACCGCCCAGACGAACAGGGCCCAGTTCAGCGCGATCAGACAGGTCGACAGCATCAGCCAGCCCAGCGTCCGGCGATCGGCAAAGGCCGCCTTCACCTGATCCGACTGGCGCGCCCAGACCACGAGAACCGCAGCCCAGACCAGACCCCAGACGGCCCGGTGCCCCATGATCTCGAAGGCATCGGCCCCCGCCGCGCCCATGGGCTGGTAGATCAGGGGCGACAGGCCCCACAGCACATAGCACCCCAGCCCCGCCAGCAGGGCGGCACGACCGTCCGGCGCGGCCGTCGTCATCAGACGGTCAGGCTGCGATAGCCATCCGCGGGCTTGATGGTACCGGTCTCGTCCAGCAGCTGGGCGATCTGGACGGCGTTCAGCGCCGCGCCTTTCCGCAGATTGTCGGACACGACCCACAGGTTCAGGCCGTTCTCGACCGTCGGGTCCTTGCGGATGCGGCTGACGAACACGGCAAAGTCGCCCGCGGCGTCGACCGGGGTGACGTAGCCGTCGGCCTCCTGCTTGTCGACGACCAGCACACCGGGCGCCTCGCGCAGGATTTCGCGCGCCTCATCGGGCGATATCGGACGGTCGAACTGGACGGTGACCGACTCCGAATGGCCGACGAACACCGGCACCCGCACGCAGGTCACGGTCAGCTTGATGTCGGGATCGAGCATCTTGTGGGTCTCGGCCCACATCTTGGCTTCCTCGTCGGTATAGCCGTCGTCCCGGAACGATCCGATCATAGGGATCAGGTTGAAGGCGATCTGCTTGGGGAAGACCTTGGGCGTGGCGTCGCCCAGACCGTAGATGGCCTTGGTCTGGGTCCACAGCTCGTCCATGGCCTCCTTGCCCGCGCCCGACACCGATTGATAGGTCGAGACCACGCAGCGCGTGATCTTCGCCGCATCGTGCAGGGGCTTGAGCGCCACGACCAGCTGGGCAGTCGAGCAGTTCGGATTGGCGATGATGTTCTTCTTGCGCGCATCCGTGACCGCGTCCGGGTTCACTTCCGGCACGATCAGTGGCACGTCCGGGTCCATGCGAAAGGCCGAGGAGTTGTCGATCACGATCGGACCGGCCTTGCCGATCTTCTCCGACCACTCGCGGCTGACGTCCCCGCCCGCGCTCATCAGCACCACATCGACGGTCGAAAAGTCGAAGGTTTCCAGATTCTGGCATTTGACGGTCCGGTCGCCGAAAGCCACCTCGACGCCCTGCGACTTGCGCGAGGCGATGGCGTGCAGTTCCGACACCGGAAACTTCAGCTCCTCCAGGATATTCAGCATTTCCTGGCCGACGTTGCCGGTGGCGCCTACGACGGCGACGCGATAACCCATTATGGTCTGTCCTTCGGGCGCCCTGCGCGCGCGCCGGGGGCGCTCGCTGCTCGAGGGCAGGTGGGGGATGGGGGGTACGCTGCCCATGTAATCATTCCCCCGTTCCACGCAATCGCTTTTCAGCCCTCGCCCGGCCCGCTAAGCGCGGGACCATGGCTTCCCGTATCGAACGCGCGCACGCGAAAAAGCTGAAAGACGGCGCCCTCAAGCCCGATCCCGGACAGGCGCAGGCCCTGAAGGCCCTGGCGCGGCTGGAAAGGGACCTCAACCGGCGTGGCCTGTTCGGCGGCGTGCCCGAGGTGCGTGGCGTCTATCTCTACGGCCCGCCCGGCCGGGGCAAGTCCATGCTGATGGACCTGTTCTTCGCCCAGGTGCAGGAGCCCCGGAAAAGGCGCGCCCACTTCCACGCCTTCCTGTCGCGCGTCCACGGCCTGATCCGCAGCTGGCGCGAGGGCGACAGGCGGGCGCGCAAGGCGACCTTCGGCCCGTGGAAGGGCGATGATCCGATCGGGCCGGTCGCGGCCCTGATCGCCTCCGAGGCCCGGCTGCTGTGCTTCGATGAGCTGCAGGTCACCGACATCGCCGATGCTCTCATCCTCGGCCGGTTGTTCGAGGCCCTGTTCGCCCACAAGGTCGTGCTCGCCGTCACCTCGAACCGACGACCGCACGACCTGTATCTCAACGGGATCAACCGCGAGCTCTTCATCCCCTTCATCGATCTGATCGAGGCCCTCTGCGAGCGGATCGAGGTCGCGGGCGAGCGCGACTGGCGCATCGACCGGCTGGCGACCTCGCGGGTCTGGTATGCCCCGGCCGACATGGGCCGCCGCATGGCCTTCGATGGCCTGTGGAACGACCTCAGGGGCGACCAGCCCGAGGAGCCCGCCCGCATGGACGTGATGGGCCGCGATGTGGTGATCGAGCGCACCACGGGGGGCATGGCCCGTGCCACCTTCGCCGACCTGTGCCAGCGGGCGCTGGGGCCCAATGACTACCTCGCCCTCGCCGACCGCTTTCACACCCTGTTTCTCGAGGATGTGCCGATCCTGCGTCCGGACGACCACGCCGCCGCCCGCCGGCTGGTGACCCTGATCGACGCCCTTTATGAGGCCCGGACGCGTCTGGTGGTTCTCGCTGAGGGCCCCCCGGAAGCCCTCTATCCGGAAGGACAGGAATCCTTCGAATTCGGTCGCACCGTATCGCGCCTCAAGGAAATGACCGGCAAGGCCTGGCTGTCCGCCACAGGATCGCCGCCCTCGCCCCCTACAGCCTGACACAACCCGAAGGGAGATGTTGATGTTTCGTCGTTTGAGCGCCCTTGCGCCCCTGTTTGCCGCCCCGGCCCTGCTGATGGCCGCCGCCCCCGCCACAGCCGCCGATCCGGGCGCAGCGCCCGCGTCCGCCCCGGCCCCTGCGTCGACACAGGAGGCCTCGGTCGGCCTGACTCCGGCCGAAGTCCGCGCCTGGCTGACGGAAAAGGGGGCGACGGTCGATGAACCGCAGACCATTGAGGGCCAGACCCTGCTGCGGGTCAATGACGGCAGCGCCAACTGGCTGATCTTCTTCTACGGCTGCGATGCCGCCGGCCGCTGCCAGGACATCCAGTTCGCCGCCAATGTCGTTGCGGGCGGCCTGTCGCTGGAACGGATCAATGCCTGGAACCGCGAGCAGCGCTTCGTGAAGGCCTATCTGCAGTCCAACCTCGACGGCACGCCGTCAGCCGTGCTGCAGTTTGACGTGCTGCTGCAGCCGGGTCTGGGCGCCGAGCAGATGAATGACCCGACGGTCGTCTGGCTGGAGCTTCTGGCCCGTTTCGTCGAAGGCCTGACCACCCCGCCCGCGAGCTGATCGCGGGCAGGGCCGGCGGAATCCGTCAGGCCAGCGAGGCGTCGATGTCCTTGCAGGCCTGAATCAGGCCCTGAACCGACTCGACCGACTTCCGGAACATCGCCTTCTCGTCGTCATTGGTCGAGAATTCGATGACCTTTTCGACGCCGTTTGCGCCGATCAGGGCCGGGACGCCGACGTACAGGTCGCTGAGGCCATACTCCCCCGACAGCCAGACGGCGCAGGGCAGGACGCGCTTCTGGTCCAGCAGGTAGGAGCGGGCCATGGCGATGGCCGATTCCGCCGGCGCATAGAAGGCCGAACCGGTCTTCAGCAGGGCCACGATCTCGCCGCCGCCCTTGCGGGTGCGCTCGACGATGGCGTCCAGCTCATCCTGCGACAGGAAGCCGGCCGAGACCGCGTCGGGCAGGGGCAGGCCGCCGACGGTCGAATGGCGCACCATGGGCACCATGTCGTCGCCGTGACCGCCCAGGGTCCAGGCGTTGATGTCCTGCACCGAGACGCCGGTCTTCTCGGCGAGGAAGTAGGCGAAGCGGGCCGAGTCGAGCACGCCGGCCATGCCGACGACCTTTTCCTTCGGCAGGCCGGAAAACTTCTGCAGGGCCCAGACCATGGCATCCAGCGGGTTGGTGATGCAGATGACAAAGGCGTTCGGGGCGTGGGCCTTGATGCCTTCACCCACGGCCTTCATGACCTTGAGGTTGATGCCGATCAGGTCGTCGCGGCTCATGCCGGGCTTGCGCGGCACGCCGGCCGTGACGATGCAGACGTCAGCGCCGGCGATGTCGGCATAGTCATTGGCCCCCTTCAGGGCGACGTCGGTGCCGATCACGGCGGTGGCCTCGGCGATGTCCAGCGCCTTGCCCTGCGGCATGCCCTCGGCGATGTCGAACAGCACCACATCCCCCAGCGCCTCGCGCGCGCAAACGTGGGCCAGGGTGCCGCCGATCATTCCGGCACCGATAAGGGCGATCTTGGCGCGAGCCATGGGCAGTCTCCTGAGAAGGCTTGTGGGAGGAATTCGGTGCGCGCGGTCTAGACCCGGGCGCATCGCACTGCAAGGCTGGCGATATGACCGCCTTTTCCGTCGACCCGGCCTTTGAGGCCGGCTCCCTCGCCGTCACCGACTGGCCGCTGTGTCAGGTGCGGCTGCAGGACGATGCGCGCTTTCCCTGGCTGATTCTGATCCCGCGGATTCCGGGCATGGTCGAGATCGACGAACTCGCGCCCGCAGACCGGTCCCGGTTCCTCGATGAAGGCCTGCGCGCGGGGGAAGTCATCCGGCGGATGGGCGAGGCGCTGGGGCGGCCGGTCGACAAGCTGAACCTCGCGGCACTCGGCAATGTCACGGCCCAGCTGCACCTGCATGTGATCGGGCGGCGGCGCGATGATCCGGTCTGGCCCGATCCGGTCTGGGGCCGCGGCGAGGCCCGGCCATGGGCGGTGGCCGAACGGGACCGTATGCTGGACGTCGTGCGGACCGGCTAGTCCAGTCTCGGGACGAGGCTGACCCTCAGGCGGCGACGTTCTCCCTGAAGCGTACCGGACCAGCCGCGGCCCGCGCGCTCCAGCTCCAGCCGCCCGCCGTCTCCGGGTCCGGAGCCGATCAGCAGCAGGGTCACGGTCCCGTCGTCCCGGCTGCCCGAGGTCAGGGTTCCCGAAGCCGGGGTGGTGCGGGACATCCAGGCCCCCTCGATCGTTGCCCCCGGGCCGAAGTCCGTCAGGACCAGAGCCATGAGCACATTCCCGTCCGGATCGACCAGCTGCCAGGCGCCATCCATGGGACCCATGCGCTGATCCATGCGCATCTCGGCCGAGGTCACGCCCTGGTCATAGGCGAGCGCCGCATCGGTCGGCCCGGCCTCGAACTGGCCGTCATAGGCATTGACCAGCACCACGCCCCGGATCGGGCCGCGATATGTCCCCGTGCTGCTGTCCCCCTCGGGCTCGTCCGCGTTGAAGCTGGCGGGGGGTTCGAACGGGCGTATGGCGGGCGCCTCATACAGGGCCTGACTGGGCAGGGGCGCGGCCACGGGATCCTGGGACCCGGACAGGGCGATCACGAGGGCGAGGGCAGACATCGGCATGGCCCGACCCTAACGCGCGAGCGCGACATATGGCCACCCCTTGTCATCCGGTGCGTTTGCGGTCCCGTAACCCCACCTGTGTCACGGCGTTTCGTTGACATGGGCTCGCCCGGCTCTCTAAAGCCTTGGCCGTTCCCGTCCGTTGTTTTGTCCCGGGTTTTTTGAGAACCATTCGCATGTCGGACCCTCTTTCGGGCACCCCCGCCGATCCGGCCGGACCGCCCCGGTTTTATACGCTCCAGCCAAACGGCCGCATCCGCCCGACCTCGCCTCACCTGCAGATCTGGCGCTGGCACGTGACCATGCTGGGATCGATCCTGCACCGCATCACGGGCTCGGGCCTTGTGGGCGGGGCCGTGCTGGTGGCCCTGTGGCTGGGGGCGCTGGCCTTCGGGCCCGGGGCCTATGACGCCTTTGTCGGCCTGGCAGGATCGCCGCTGGGTCTGATCATCTGGTTCGCCCTGTCGCTGGCGGGCTTCTATCATCTGGCCTCGGGCATCCGGCACCTGGTCTGGGACACGGGCGCGGGCCTGTCACCCCGGGGCGCCTCGACCCTGACCACCGTCACCCTCGTCTTTACCGTCGTGGCCGCCCTGGCCTTCTGGGGCTGGCTGTTCGCTTCCGGAAAGGTGACGTTGTGAGCGCGCACAGGTCTGTCTATCGCAAGAACGTCAAGGTCGCCGAGCGCAAGGGCGCGGGCGGCTGGCTGGCCGAGCGCCTGTCGTCGCTGGTGCTGGTGCCCCTGACCCTGTGGGCCCTGTGGTCCGCCGCCATGATCGCCGGCACCGGCTATGAAGGGGCGCTGGCATGGTTCGCGCAGCCCCTGAACGCCTGGGTGCTGGCCGCTACCTGGCTGATCACCCTGTGGCACATGAATATGGGCATCACGGTGATCGTCGAGGACTATATCCACAAGCGCTCGACGCTGGGCCTGCTGCTGGGCCTGAACACCCTGATCTGCCTGGCCCTGGCCGTCGTCGGCCTGTTGTTCATCACACGACTGGCGGTGGGCTCGGACCCGCTGCCGGCCGGCTTCGGAGTCTGATCCCTTGGCCTCTTACGAATTCGTCGATCACGAGTATGACGTCGTCGTCGTGGGCGCCGGGGGCTCGGGCCTGCGGGCGGCGCTGGGTGCAGCCCGCGAGGGGCTGAAGGTCGCCTGCGTGACCAAGGTCTTCCCGACCCGGTCGCATACGGTCGCCGCCCAGGGCGGTATCTCGGCCTCGCTCGGCAATATGGGCGAGGACTCGTGGAAATGGCACATGTACGACACCGTCAAGGGGTCGGACTGGCTGGGCGACCAGGACGCCATCGAATATCTGGTCCGCGAGGCCCCCAAGGCCGTCTATGAGCTGGAACACTGGGGCGTGCCCTTCTCTCGCACCGAGGAAGGCAAGATCTATCAGCGCGCCTTCGGCGGCATGACCAAGAACTATGGCGAGGGCCCGGTGCAGCGCACCTGCGCCGCCGCCGACCGCACCGGCCACGCCATCCTGCACACCCTGTACGGCCAGTCCGTGCGCCGCGAGGTGAAATTCTTCGTCGAATATTTCGCGCTCGACCTGATCATGCAGGAGCAGGCCTCCGGCCCCGCCGCCTGCACCGGCGTCACTGCGCTGCAGCTCGACACCGGCCAGCTGCACCGCTTCCGCGCCAAACTGGTCATCCTGGCCACCGGCGGATACGGCCGCGCCTATTTCTCGGCCACCAGCGCCCACACCTGCACCGGGGACGGCAATGCCATGGTGCTGCGTGCCGGCCTGCCGCTGCAGGACATGGAGTTCGTCCAGTTCCACCCGACCGGCATCTATGGCGCCGGCTGCCTGATCACCGAGGGGGCGCGCGGCGAGGGCGGCTATCTGACCAACTCCGAAGGGGAGCGCTTCATGGAGCGCTACGCCCCCTCGGCCAAGGATCTGGCCAGCCGTGACGTCGTCAGCCGCTCGATGACCATCGAGATCCGCGAGGGCCGCGGCGTGGGCCCGAACAAGGACCACATCTTCCTGCACCTCGACCACCTGGACCCCAAGGTCCTGCACCAGCGCCTGCCGGGCATCTCCGAGTCGGCCAAGATCTTTGCGGGTGTCGATGTGACCAGGGCCCCGATCCCGGTGCTGCCGACGGTCCACTACAATATGGGCGGCATTCCCACGAACTATCACGGCGAGGTCCTGACCAAGGTCGGCGACGATGGCAGCGTGGTGGTCCCGGGTCTGATGGCCGTGGGCGAGGCCGCCTGCGTTTCGGTGCACGGCGCCAACCGTCTGGGCTCGAACAGCCTGACCGATCTGGTGGTGTTCGGCCGCGCCGCCGGCCTGCGCGCCGGTCAGGTGGTCGACAAGGGCGCGAAGGTGCCCGACGCCCCGGCTTCGGCGACCGAGGCCCACATCGCCCGTCTGGACCGCTTCCGCAACGCCTCCGGCTCGACCCCGACCGCCGAACTGCGCCTCTCCATGCAGAAGGCCATGCAGTCCGACGCCGCCGTCTTCCGCACTGGCAAGACACTGGACGAGGGCGTGGCCAAGCTGCGCGCCATCGACGATGCCATCGGCGACATCCGCGTCACCGACCGCGGCATGATCTGGAACACCGACCTGATCGAGACCCTGGAATACGACAATCTGATCGCCCAGGCCGTGGTCACGATCGAGAGCGCCGCCAACCGCAAGGAAAGCCGCGGTGCCCACGCGCGCGAGGACTTCCCCGACCGCGATGACGAGAACTGGATGAAGCACACCCTGGCCTGGAAGGCCCCGGGCCAGCGGGTGAAGATCGACTATCGCGCCGTTCACGACTTCACCCTGACTGACGAGATCGATTACATCAAACCCAAGGCGCGGGTGTACTAGGCAATGGCTGAACTCTCCCTCCCCCGTGCGTCCCGGCCCAGGCGTGGCAAGGTGCACAAGGCCCCCAAGGGGGCGAAGAACGTCAAGACCTACAAGGTCTATCGCTATGACCCCGAGGTGGACGCCAATCCGCGCTGGGACGTGTTCGAGGTGTCCGCCGACGACCACGGCCCGATGCTGCTGGACGCCCTGATCCACATCAAGAACACCATCGACCCGACCCTGTCGTTCCGGCGCTCGTGTCGCGAGGGCATCTGCGGCTCGTGCTCGATGAACATCGACGGGCGCAACACCCTGGCCTGCACCAGGGGCTGGGACGAGTGCGCCTCCTCGAACATCTCGATCGCCCCCTTGCCGCACCAGCCTGTGGTCAAGGATCTGGTCACCGACCTGACCCTGTTCTACGCCCAGTACGACTCGATCCAGCCCTATCTGCAATCGGACGAGCCGGACCCCGAGAAGGAGCGGCTGCAGAGCCCGGCGGACCGCGAAAAGCTGGACGGCCTCTATGAGTGCATTCTGTGCGCCTGCTGCTCGACCTCCTGCCCCAGCTACTGGTGGAACCAGACCGAATACCTCGGCCCGGCCGCCCTGCTGCAGTCCTACCGCTGGATCGCTGACAGCCGGGATGACGCGACCGACAAGCGCCTCGACGACCTCGAGGACCCGTTCAAACTCTATCGCTGCCACACCATCATGAACTGCGCCCAGGTCTGCCCCAAGGGTCTGAACCCGGCCAAGGCCATCGCCGAGACCAAGAAGCTCATGGTCTCGCCGGCCCGCAAAAAGGGCAAGGTTCCCGCCTGATGGCGAAGATCACCTATATCGAGCATGACGGCACCGAACATGTCGTGGAGGTCAAGAACGGCCTCTCCGTCATGGAGGGGGCGATCCGCAACAATGTCCCGGGCATCGACGCCGATTGCGGCGGGGCCTGCGCCTGCGCCACCTGCCACGTCTATGTCGACGAGGCCTTCGCCGCCGAGACCGGCCGGGCCAGCGCCATGGAGGAGTCCATGCTCGACTTCGCCGAGAACGTCGAGCCCAACTCGCGCCTGTCGTGCCAGATCCGCGTGTCGGACGATCTGGACGGCCTGATCGTGCGCCTGCCCGAAAACCAGCACTGAGGTGTCCGGTCCACGGATCGCACCGGACCTCCTCGCCCTCGTCGGACGGCTGATCGGGCAGGCCCCCGCCGGACGCCCCGCCCGCATCGCCATCGTCGGCGCGCAAGGGTCGGGCAAGACCACGCTCGCCCGCGCCGCCGCCCATGCCTTTGGCGCGGCCCAGATCTCGATCGACGATGTCTATCTGACCCGGGCCGAGCGCGAGGCCATGGCCCGCGACGTCCACCCACTGTTTCTGATGCGCGGACCGCCCGGAACCCATGACCTTGGCCTCCTGACCAATCTCATGGACCAGCTGTCCGTCGCCGGGTCCGACGACACCACCTGGCTGCCCGATTTCGACAAGCGCGGCGACGACCGTCTGCCGGAAGACCGCTGGCGGCCCTTCCGCGGGCAGCCCTCGGCCATACTGATCGACGCCTGGTGTCTGGGCGCCCTGCCCGAGGACGACGCTGCGCTCGACCGCCCCGTCAATGCGCTGGAGCAGGGCCGCGACCCGGACGGGCACTGGCGCCGCGCGGTCAACCGGTTCGTCGCCGAGCCGTACCGCGCGTTCGCCGATGGCCTCGACGCCATCCTGTTTCTTCAGGCCCCGTCGTTCGACGTCGTGCTGGACTGGCGCTGCCAGCAGGAGGCGGATCTGCTGGGGATCGCCCCCGCCGACCTGCCCGCCGAAGAGCGCGCCCGTCTGGCCGACTTCATCCAGTATTTCGAGCGCATCACCCGGCGGATGCTGGCGGGCGGCGTGACCGCCGACGTCACCGTTAAACTGGATCGAAACCGTGTGCCGGGCCCTATATCGGCATGAGCATCGAGCGTCGCCTTGAACCCCGCAGTCCGACCGACGGTCGCGCCCTGGTCGTCGCCCCGGCGGTCGAGCACACCTGCCGGCTGGTCGACCAGTCGCGCTCGGGCCTGCGCATACGGCTGGACCGTCAGGTCAGCCTGCCGCGGGAGGCCTTCATCGTCGATGTGCCGGGCGGCATCGCCACCCCGGTCCAGATCGTCTGGCAGAAGGGCATGGACGCCGGCCTGAAGCGCACCGGCGAGGGTGCCACCCTGCGCGGGCTGGTGCCGTCGCGGCTGATCGCCGTGCGCGACGCCTGGCAGAGGGCGGGCGGTCGCCCGTAGGGTCTCAGCCCGCCGGCATGGTCCCCGCGTTGACGGCGATCCGCCCGACCAGCCCCTTGACGATCAGGTCCAGGGCCGACCCCTCGCGATAGTCTGCCGCCGCCACGAAATTCACCCTGTCCTCGCTGATCAGGGAATAGATCTTCTGCTGGTCGCGCTCGCTGTTGCGCGGATCATAGACGGCGATCGAGAAGCCGCCCTTGGTGTGCATCATCTTCATGGTCGGAACGTCGGTGTCGCCATCGCCAAGGAAGATCATCCGCTCGAACGGGACCGGGCGCTCGGCATCCGGGATGAAGCGGTTGATGCGGTCATGCTCATAGTGGTTGAGCACGCCCTTGTTGATGCGGAACAGATACTGGGTCTTGGTCGTGTAGTTGACGCCCACCGCCGGCCAGACGGCCACGCCATGCTCATCATAGACGAATTTCGACGCGAACACGTGGCGGAAGGCATCGCGGATCGGACAGCCGTCGATCATCTCCTCCAGCCCGGCCGAGACGATATAGTGTTCGATCTCCAGCCCGTAGCGGCGGCCAAAGGCATTCATGCGGTCGAACCAGCCCGGTCCGGTCAGATCGGTCTTCAGCCCGTCGAACAGCTTCACATCGTGGCCGTGGTCGCGCAGGGTCCGCCGCGTGATCGGGGCATCGTTCTCGCGCGCCCGCTTCAGCATCAGCTGCATATACATGAGGATGCCGTCACCGTCGGCCGCGCGAGTCAGGGTCTCGGCCTCCTCCCAGAAGGCGCCCTTCTCCATCCCGACGGAGGGGATGAAGCTGACCTCCTGCATGTTTCCACGGGCAAGGGTGCCGTCGAAATCATAGATCAGGGCGGTCTTCAGCAGCGGTCTGGCCATGGAATGTCCCTCGGCAGTGGTGCCGGGACGGGTTAGTGAGCCGGGCCTGCCGTGTCAAAGCGTTCCGGCAGGCCGGCCAGCCCCGTGGCTGCGACCCGCGGCAGGTGCAGACTGAAGGTCGCCCCCTCACCCGGCACACTCTCCACCTCGGCCCAGCCCCCGTGCAGCTCGACCAGGGCCTTGGTCAGGGCCAGGCCCACGCCCGGGCCGCCCCGCTCACGCCGGACGAACCGGTCGAACACATGCGGCTGAAGGTGATAGGGAATGCCCCGCCCGGTATCGGATACCCGGAGGCGCACCTCGCCCTCGCCCGCCACCGCCTCCAGGGTCACCACGCCGTCCTCGGAGACGGCCCGCACCGCATTGTCCAGAAGATGATCCAGCGCCTGGGCGATCCGGGCCCGGTCCGCCTCGATCTCGCCGATGCCGCGCGGAACCTTGACCATCAGACTCGCCCCGCGTCCCTCAATGCGTGGACGAACAGCATCCGCCGCCTCGGCGATCAGATCCTCCAGCCGGATCGGCTGAATCGACAGTTCCATCTCGCCGGCATCGATCTGGGCCATGTCCAGCACATCGTCGATCGATCGGGCCAGCTGGGTGGCGGCCACGCGAATGGCGCCCGCGTGCTGGCGACTGCGATCCGGCAGTTCACCCGAGGCTTCCAGCAGCTCGGAATAGCCGACGATGGTCGTCAGCGGCGTGCGCAATTCATAGGAGACGCTGCCGACGAATTCGCGTTTCAGGGCCTGGCTCTCGGCCAGCGCCGCCTCGCGTTCGGCCAGCGCCTGCTCCAGCGCGCGCTGGGCCGTCACATCGGAAAAGGCGACCAGGGTGGCCCCGTCGGGCAGCGGGCGGGTCTGCCAGGCGGCGATCCGTCCGTCGACCGTTCGCCCCTCGCCCGACACAGCGACGCGGCTCTCGGGGTCCGGATCCGCTACCCGGGCCTTCAGCCCCAGCCACAGCCCGGGATCAGGCAACACCTTGCGACAGACTTCGGCGATCGCCTCAAAATCCGCCTGGGCGTCAAACTTCTGCGGCGACGGTCCCCAGAAGGCGGAAAAGGCGTCGTTGTGGAGGCGCAGTCGGCCGTCCGAGCCGAACACCGCCACGGCGTCGTTCAGCTTGTCGAGCGTGGCCCGCTGCACCTGGATCTGGCCGTTGAAGCGGCTGCGCAGATTCAGTTCATCGGTGATGTCAGAGAAGATCACCAGTATGCCGCCGAGCGGGTGAGGCTGGCGGACCACCCTCAGCGTCCGCCCGTCGGGAAGGGACCAGCTGTCATCGGGGGCCGCCTCGGTCGCCCCGTAGAAGTCGAGCTCCCGGGACCGCCAGCCGGCGTAGTCGATCACCTCGGGCAGCAGCCGGCGCTGGCGCAGACGATCCAGAAGCTCGGCATGGGTCGGCCGCTCGTCCAGCCAGGCCGGATCCAGATCGAACAGGGTCTGGAAGGCCGTATTGTGGAAGGCCAGCCGCTTGGACGGGCCGAAGATGGCCACCGCATCGGCCAGATGGTTCAGCGTCTCGTCATGGGCCTCGACGTGACGACGCAGGGTGTCGCGTGTTTCCTCGGCCTCGGTCATCTCGATGGCAAAGGCGGTCACCGCCCCGCCCCCGACACTGGGCTCGGCCAGCACACGCCAGGCCTTGCGTCGCCCGTCGGCTGCCGTCCAGCGGAAGCCTTCCTGACGCGTGCCCTGACGCAGGGCATCAGCCACAATGGCCTCGGCCCCGCGGTCAAAGCTCAGCTGCCGCTGCAGGGCATCTTCCAGGCTTTCGGCCTTGACCGCGGCCAGCCAGGCCCGGTTGGCCCAGGCCAGACGCCCCGTCGAATCGACCACCCAGGTCGGGATGGGCGAGGCATCGGCCAGCAAGCCCGCCGCGCTGTCGCCGGCACCCAGTCCGGCCGAAATCTCGGCATCCGTGAACCGCAGCCAGGCCGACCCGGCCAGGGCCCGCCCCTCAATGCGCCACACCCCGGCATCGGTCTGCAGCGCCAGGTCGAAGGCGACGCCGGACTGGACCAGCGCCTTCAGCCGGGCGGTGTCGGCCTCCGCGACCCGCCGGATCAGCAGATTGCCCCGCTCATCGCCCGCCTCGCCGAGCGTCTCCAGCAGGGCCGGATCGCCGAATACCTGACCGGCCCGCAGACCGCCATCCGCATCCTCGAGGATCTGTACCCGGACCTCGCGCATCAGGGCCAGACAGGCATCCCGTGTGGCGATCAGGTCCGCGCGGGCTTCCAGCTCTGCCTCAAGGGCGGCCTGATGTCGACGCGCCCGCGCGTCCAGTCGCCACGCCCAGGCGCTGACCGCCAGTGCCAGACCGGCGGCCCCCACGGTGGCCACATAGGCGATGTCCGCACCCGCGATCACGCTTTCCCTGCCTCCATCCGCCAATGACCCGACCCGGCGGCTTGATTCGCCTGTTCACCATACCCCAAGATGGGCCGGTTGCACCGCCATGCCTGCGTGGTTCCGGAGACCGCCCCTGTCCGCCCCGACACCTCCCCTGCCCGTGCCGTGGGGCGACAACCCCTCCGCCCCCTCGCTGGACGATTTTGCCCGTCTGGCCCGCAGTGCGCTCGACGCCCTGCCCGAACCGTTCCGGGGTCTGTCCCAGGATGTGGTTCTGCGCGTCGACGACTTCGCCGATGCCGAAACGCTCGAGGCGCTCGGCATGGACGAGCCCTTTGAACTGACCGGCCTCTATCACGGCGTCGATGTCGGTCGGCGCGACGAGATGGGGCCGGCGGCCGAGCCCTCGCGCATCTTCCTCTACCGGCGCCCCATCCTCGACGAGTGGTGCGAGCGGGGCGATGTGGGTCTCGCGGACCTGATCACCCATGTGCTGATCCACGAGATTGGTCACCACTTCGGCCTGACCGACGACGACATCGACCGCATCGAGGACGACTGACGGCTTCCGTACGGAACCGGGTGTCCATTCGCGTATCGCCAACCGCCGCGTGCGGTTTCGACCTGTCCATTGGCGAAGAGCGCGCGGCACTTTCCGCAAGTCCGCTGGCGGCACGGGCAGGGCGCGCCCAGGGTCTGGTCATCGACGGGGCGCACCGCCCCTGAACCGACCGGAGAGACTGCCATGAAGACCCGCATCGCCCTGATCGCCGCCGCTGTTGCCGCCCTCGGCACCGCCGCCACCACGCCTGTCCACGCCCAGGACTCGAGCGTCACCTTCGAGTTCGAGACAGGCGCCACCACCGGCTCGGTCATGGTGGTCCTGTTCAGCTCCCAGGCGGGCTACGACGGCAACCAGCCGGTGGCCGCCATGACGGTCCCGGCCGGCCGCAGCCCCGTCACCGTGACCTTCGACGGCCTCGCGCCGGGTTCCTACGGCATGAAGTCGTTTCATGACCTGAACGGCGACGGCGAGATGAATTTCAACCCGTTCGGCATGCCGATCGAACCCTTTGCCTTCTCCAACAATGCCGTCGGCAATATGGGCCCCGCCAGCTGGGAGCGCGCCCGGTTCAATGTGAATGGCGCCGTCGTCCAGACCATCACCCTGCGCTGATCCCAACCCCGGCCAAGAGGAGTCTCGCCATGATCGCTTCCCGTCGATCCTTCCTGCTCGGAGCCGCCGCCATGGGCAGCAGCGTCATCACCCCCGATGTGGCCGAGGCCGCACGCCTGCTGACCGCACAGGATGCCCTCGCTACCGACTGGGGACTGGCGACCCGCGACCTCGAGGGGGACATCGCCCCTCACCGTCTCACCCGGATCCACGGGCAGGCCCCGGCGGGACTGGAAGGCGCCCTCTACCGCAACGGCCCGGCCAAATTCCGCAGGCCGGGCGGCTCGGCCGAGCACTGGTTCGACGGCGACGGCCTGATCCGCAAATTCAGCGTCTCGGACAGGGAGGCGACGCTGGCTGCCCGCTTTGCCGACACGCCCAAGCGGCGTCAGGAGACCCGGCTCGACGCCATGGTCATGCCCGGCTTCGGCACTCCGGGCGATCCGCGTGCCGAGATCGGCTCGCCCGATGATGCCAATGCCGCCAACACCTCCGTGCTCAGGGTCGGCGACGACGTCTGGGCCCTCTGGGAGGCCGGCTCGCCCATGGCCATGGACGCCGGGACGCTTGAGACCCGGGGATTTGTCACCCTGCGCGATGACCTGAAGGGTATGCCGTTTCTGGCCCACCCCCGGATCGAGCCGGACGGCCGTATCTGGAACCTCGGCCTGAACGGGGCCCAGGCCATCGTCTGGCGTCTGGCCGCCGACGGCACGCTCGAGGACGCCCGCGTCCTTCCCCTGCCGCGCGCCGCCTATCTGCATGACTTCACGGCCACCGCCCGGCATCTGGTGATCGTGCTCCAGCCCTGGGTGCAGGTCCGCCGGACCATGCCCTTCTCCGCCGCCTTCGACTGGCAGGCCGGAACGGGCACCCAGGTGCTTGTGCTGGACAAGGACAACCTCGACAACCGCCGCCTGTTCGACCTGCCCGACTTCGGCTTCTTCCATCTCGGCGACGCCTGGGAGGAGCGGGACGGCACCATCCGCTTTGACGTGTGCGCTCACGCCGACATGCGTTTTGCCGCAACCGGCGCCACAGAGATCCTGAACGGCGTGCCGCTGGGCGGTGAGCCGGCCCGTCTGGCCCTTGCCGTCCTGTCGCCCGACGGTACGGCCCGCCTTGAGCGCACCGCCGTTGTGGCCGAGTTCCCGCGCAGCAACCCCCGCCTTGCCGGTTCGGCGCGCCGCTTCACGCTTCACACGGCCGGCGAGAGCCCCGACCGCCCCTTCGCCACCGCCATCGGCCTGCACGACTGGTCGACCGGTCAGGCGCACCGGTACGATTTCGGCCCCGACCACATCGTCGAGGAAATGGTGGTGGTCCCCAAACCGGGGCAGGGCGCCGAGGAGGCCGCCTGGCTGGTCGGGCCGACCATCAACCTCAGGGCCCGCGCGACCGAGTTTCATGTACTGGACATGGCCCGCCTGTCAGACGGCCCCGTGGCCAGCTGGCGCTCGCACACGGCCCTGCCCGCCGGCTTCCATGGCATCTGGGCGGACTAATACCAGCCGGCGGCCCTGAGCGAGCGGGCGTGGCGGCGGCTGACAGGCACCATCAGCCCGCCGTCCAGCGTCAGGGTCGCCCGGCCGTCGCCCCGGGCGACATCCCGGACCGCGTCGCGCGCCACCCACCAGCTGCGGTGGGTCTGGGCGCCCTCCAGGCCCTCAAGCTCGATGAGGGCATCGGCCAGCCGCATCAGGATCAGGTCCGAGCCCCGATCGGTATGCAGGCGCAGATAGTGGTCTTCGGACTGGACGGCGATCAGGCGTGCGCCCCTGAGCTTCGGGGGCAGGCGATCGAGGAATCGCGCCGGCGCCTGACCGGCGGCGGCCTCATGGGTCTGCACCGTACGCGACCGGGTCACGAACACATTGATGGCGCTCATGGCTCCGGTGATGCTCAGCACGGGAGCCAGGAAATAGACCATGGCCGACAGGGGGTAGAGCCGCCCGTCGAAGAACAGGCCTGTCGCCGCCCACGCCATCAGCAGGATCGGCCCGAACATCAGGGCGGTCAGCACCACCACATGCACCCAGGGCCGGTCGTCCAGATCCACGAAGCGCTCGACCAGCCGGCTGCAGAGATGGCCCCACAGTCCACCGAGCACCATCAGGGGCACCCAATAGGCGATCCGGTGCCACAGCGACATCGCCGGATCGCTGAACGCCCCGCTCAGCGCCAGGATCAGCCCGGCCAGTGCGGCGATGCCCAGCCCCCGCAGAAAGTCGCGCATCGCCTCTGCCGTCATGACCATGCGCGCCGCCTCCCTCCGGCTCTCGGACCTGAATGCAGCCTCCGTCCCGGCCCCGCAAGCGCCCCTGCGGGAACGGACATGAAATTACCGCTTTACATGACAGGGGCTTTTCCCCATATCGCGGGTTCCGGCGGACCCCGTAGGTCCCATGCTTGCGCCGCTAACGCCGGTCTGGGTTAACAATTTACAGGGGGTTACGTGAATTGCGCACGTACCAGCTTCCCCTGGACCTGGTCCGTGAGCGGTCCCCTGAACGTCCCGTCGCCCTCGTGCGGCCGCGTTCAGTTTCCGTAGCGGCGCGCTGGTTCCAGGACAATCTGAAGGCCGACGTCTTCTATGCGGTGAAGGCCAATCCGTCGCGCTGGGTCATCGAGACCCTCGTTGAGGCGGGCGTGACCGGCTTTGATGCTGCCTCGATCGCCGAGATCGAGCTGGTGCGGTCGGTACTGCCCGAAGCCCGCATCGCCTTCATGCATCCGGTCAAGAGCCGGTCGGCCATCACCCGTGCCTACTTCGACCACGGCGTCCGCACCTTCTCGCTCGATTGCGTCGAGGAGCTGCACAAGATCCTCGACGCCACCGGTCAGGCCACCGACCTGAATCTCGTGGTGCGCATGGCCGTCTCGGCCGATGGCGCGGCCTATACGCTGTCGGGCAAGTTCGGCGTCTCGCCGGACCAGGCCCCGTCCCTGCTGCTGGCCACGCGCCAGGCGGTCCGGGACGGGCTGATGGGCGTCAGCTTCCACGTCGGGTCGCAGTGCATGCGCCCGTCCGCCTATGAGGCCGCCATGGCCCAGGTCGGCCGGTCGATCAGCCGCGCGGGCGTGTTCGTGGACATCGTCGATGTCGGCGGCGGCTTCCCCTCGGTCTATCCGGGCATGGTCCCGCCGGACATGCAGGAATATGCCGACGCCATCCACCGCGGCTTCAACGAAATGCCCGTCTCGGAAACGACCGAGCTGTGGTGTGAGCCCGGCCGGGCGCTGGTCGCCGAGTCCAGCTCCATCCTCTGCCAGGTCGAGCTGCGCAAGGGCGATGCCCTGTACCTGAATGACGGCAGCTATGGCTCGCTGTTCGACGCCACCCACTCGCGCTGGCCCTTCCCGGTCAAGCTGGTGCGGGACGCCCCGGCCTCGACCGATCTCAAGCCGTTCCGCTTCTACGGGCCGACCTGCGACTCGATCGACCACATGCCCGGGCCCTTCTGGCTGCCGGCCGACATCCGCGAGGGTGACTATATCGAGATCGGCATGCTGGGCGCCTATGGCGTGGCCATGTCCACCGGCTTCAACGGCTATGGCGTGCACGACGTCGCCATGGTCGAGGACGCCCCCATGGCGTCGCTCTACGGTCTGGCGCCCCGGTCGATCCCGACGGTCCGCACCTCGGCCGAGGAACAGGCCCGCAAGGTCGTTCGTTTCAGCCGTCCCAAGGGCAAGGCCGGACAGCGCAAACAGCGCCGACGCTGAACGGTCACAGAGACAGGGGTATAAGCAGCGGCCCGTCGCTCCGTCCGGGCCGCTGTTTCCTATTCGCGGACGGGCGCTCAAATCATGAGGGAAACCACTGAAATGAACGCACCGTCCAATCAGAAGGCCGAACTGCTTCAGACCACCGTCGAGCACATCGACATCACCAGCTTCGACGCGCGTCCGATCATCGACTCGATGCGCAAGATGAGCTTCTCGTCGCGCGACACGGCCCGCGCTGCAGACATCTTCAACATGGCGCTGGAAGACAAGACCTGCTCGCCGTGGCTGATCCTCGCCGGCTCGACCTCGGCCGGCGGCTGCATGCATGTCTACCGCGACATGGTGAAGTTCGGCATGGTCGACGCGGTGGTCGCCACCGGCGCCTCGATCGTCGACATGGACTTCTTCGAGGCTCTCGGCTTCAAACACTACCAGGCCGCCGGGCCGGTGGACGACAATGTCCTCCGCGACAACTACATCGACCGGATCTACGACACCTATATCGACGAGGAAGAGCTCCAGGCCTGCGACCACACCATCCTGGAGATCGCCAACCGCCTCGAGCCGCGCGGCTATTCCTCGCGCGAGTTCATCTGGGAAATGGGCAAGTGGCTGTCCGAAGGGAACGCCAAAAAGCCCGGCTCGCTGATCCAGACCGCCTATGAAGAGGGCGTGCCGATCTTCTGCCCGGCCTTCGTCGACTCCTCGGCCGGCTTTGGCCTCGTCAAGCACCAGAAGGAACGCGCCGCGGCCGGCCAGCCCTATATGATGCTGGACGCCATCGCCGACTTCCGCGAACTCACCGACATCAAGATCGCGGCGGGCACCACGGGCCTGTTCATGGTCGGCGGCGGCGTGCCCAAGAACTTCGCCCAGGACACGGTCGTCTGTGCCGAAATCCTCGGCGTCGAGGCGGACATGCACAAATACGCCGTCCAGATCACGGTCGCCGATGTGCGCGACGGCGCCTGCTCGTCGTCGACGCTCAAGGAAGCCGCCAGCTGGGGCAAGGTCTCCACCACTTACGAACAGATGGTCTTTGCCGAAGCCACCACCGTCGTGCCCCTGATCGGGTCGGACGCCTGGCACCGCGGCGCCTGGAAGACCCGCGTCAAGCCGCGCTGGCAGAAGCTGTTCGAGGGCTGATCACCCGCCCCCTCGTCCGGGAACTCCGGCCGTCTGCAGACGCTTACCTTCGAGCAAGGAGGCAAGACCGCAGATGGCCGATCCCGACACGATTCCGGAAACCGACGAGGGCCGCGAGGCCAGGGCCGTCGGCGAACGCACCGATCTGGGCCACCAGCCCGACGCCCTGTCCGATGCCCTCGATCAGGCCCATCTGGACAAGGCCCTGAGCGGCAGCGATTCCGGCTCCGACACCCGGGCCGGATCGCTTCAGGGCGGCTCGGCTTCCGGCTCGGACATCGACCCGGACTCGGACACCATCAATGCGGATCTCCGCCGGGCAGGCCGCGAAAGGGCCAGTCCGGAGCAGCCTGCCGCCCTGCCGGGGAACGGTCCTGTCAGGAACACCGGGGAGGACGCCTCCCCGGGGGATGAGGCCGACGCCTCCACCGGCTGAACAATCGCCTTGATGGCGCCCATGTCCTGCGCCAACGTGCCATCGGAATTCCGTCGGACGGCTGATTCCACGACCCAACCCAGGAACGGGACCATGAGATTCCAATCGATCTCGCGCCGACATTCCGCGCGTCTCGCCGTGACGACAGGACTTGCGGCCGGCCTGCTCCTGGGCGCCTGCGGCCAGGGCGCAGCCGAGGACGACACCCCGCCCGCCCGCGCCGAAGCGGCTGCCGCGCCGGAAGCACCGGACGGGCCCTCCGAAGCTGCGGGGGTCGGGGAGTCTGCGCCCTCCGAAACGCCCGCCTTCGCGGCCGGTTATCCGGGCGCCCAGCCCAGTCCCGCCCCCGACGAGCCTGCCACCGACCTCGGCGGTTCGGTGTCATTCACGACAAACGACAGCCCCGAGGCCGTCATCGACTTCTATGAGGCACGCGCCCGCGAGAGCGGCCTGTCGACCGTTTCGGCCCTCAAACAGGGGGATACCCAGGCCTATGCTGCGGTCGACTCCGAAGGACGCGGCGCCACCCTGCGGGTTGTAGCTGCCCCTGCAGAGGGCGATGACAGCCAGACCCAGGTCTCTGTCTCATGGACGGTCGCCCAGTGACGAAGGTGAGGCGGGGCCTGCCCCTCCTCCTGCTTTCCCTGACCCTTTCCGCCTGTGGCCTGCCCGGGACGCGCTCCGACAGCCGGTCGCTGCCCCCCGCGGTCCCGGCCCTGTCCAGCGGCTTCCTCGCCCCGGATCAGGTCGAGGGTATCGCGGGCGCGCACAGACCGTCCGCCGGCCCAACCTCTGCCGACCTCACTGCCGATCGCCGGCGATGGGCGCGCGAGGGCCGGACCCCCGGCACGGACCGCTGGTACCTCGCCATCCGCCATGTCGAGCTGCGCCCGGCGCTCGCCCCCCAGCATTTTGACTGCCCTCTTGGAGCGCGACTGGGCGCGGCCGAAACCCCTGCCGTCGTCGACCTCTTCACGCGGCTGGGCCGGGACGTCGAGGCTGTCTGGCTGAAACTCCGCACCGCCCGGCCCCGCCCCATCGACATCGGGACCGACCGCGCCGCCTGCATCCGCCTGCCCGGGAGCGACAGCGGCCACGGCTGGTCGCCCTTGGGGGGCGCGGCTCTGGCCGCCGTCTGGGCCGAGGCAATGGCCGACCTCGCCCCCGACCGCGCCGGACCCGTCCGCCGCATCGGCCGGGAAATCGGCCTCAGCCTGTCGATCTGCGGGCTGACCTGGCCACAGGACGTCGCAGCCGGCCAGCGGCTGGGGCAGGCCGTCTGGCAGGCAGCCCGCACCGATCCGGCCTATCGCGCGCTGGCCGATGCCGCCCGCGCCGAACTGGCGACGGCGCGGGCCGACCCGCTGGAAAGTCCCGCCTGCGCGGCCGAGCGGCTGGCTCTTGCGTCCTAGGGCCTCGGGCTGACCAGCGGCCCGTACAGATCCGTCCGGCGATCCCGGAAAAAGCCCCAGGCCGCGCGATGCCGATCCAGAAAATCGAGGTCAAAGCTGTGCACCAGCACGCCCTCCTCGTCCCGGCCCAGACTCTCGACCAGATCGCCCCGGTGGTCGGCGATGAAGGAATGGCCGTAGAAGGTCTGGCCCTTGTCGGTCACCGTCTCATGGCCGATGCGGTTGGCGCCGACGACGGGCACGACGTTCGACACCGCATGGCCCTGCATGGCGCGCCGCCAGGGCTCGGCCGTATCCAGCGCGTCGTCATGGGGCTCTGAGCCGATGGCGGTCGGATACATCAGCACCTCGGCGCCTTGCAGCATCATGGCGCGCGCCGTTTCCGGGTACCACTGGTCCCAGCAGATGCCGACGCCGACCCGGCCAAAGCGCGTGTCCCAGACCCTGAAGCCCGTATCGCCCGGCCGGAAATAGTATTTCTCCTGATACCCTGGACCATCCGGGATGTGGCTCTTGCGATAGACACCCAGCGGTCGCCCGTCGGCATCCAGCATCACCAGACTGTTGAAATAGTGCGGCCCCTCCCGCTCGAAGATCGACACCGGAATAGCCACGCCCAGTTCGGCGGCCACGGGTTGAAGCGCGGTCACACACGGATGTTCCCGCCACGGATACGCCGTGCCGAACCAGTGCTCCTCCTGGCTGACGCAGAAATACGGCCCCTGAAACAGCTCCGACGGCAGGATCACCTGCGCGCCCTTGCCCGCCGCCTCCCGGATGAAGCCGATGGTCCTGTCGATATTGGCCTGCAAATCCTCGCCATACGCGGTCTGGATGGCAGCGACGGAAAGGGATCGGGTCATTCCGGCTCCTGTTGGCTGATGCAGTGGAAGGATCCGCCTCCGGTCAGGATAGCGAGGGACGGCAGGGCAATGATCTGCCGCCCGGAGAACAGGGTGGCCAGGGCCCCGCAGGCGGCAGCGGCGGCGGCCTCATCGCCATAGCTCGGCACGATGACGGCGCCGTTGGCGATCAGGAAATTCATGTGGCTGGCGGGGATGGGCTCGCCGTCCTCGTCCTCGATCCGGCCCGGCGAGGGGATGCGGATGACCGTCAGGCCCTCGGCCGTGAGCGCGCGGGCGGCGGCGTCGTAGACATCGGCATTGGGGTCGTCCTCGCCCCAGCCGACCGGACAGGCCACCATACCCGGCCCGACGAACCGGGCCAGATTGTCGACATGGCCGTCGGTGTGATCGTTCCGCAGGCCTTCGCCCAGCCAGACCACCCGCGTCGCGCCGAGCGCATCCGACAGGGCCGCCTCGGCCTTCGCCTCGGTCCAGCCGGGGTTGCGGTTGGGGTTCAACAGGCACTGGCGCGTCGTCAGCACCGTACCCTGCCCGTCGTGGTCCAGCGCCCCGCCCTCGAGGATGAAGTCGTGCCGGTCCAGCGGCGTGCCCGAGGCCTCGCCGATCTGGGTGGCGACCGTGTCATCGTGCTCCAGCTCATATTTGCCGCCCCAGCCGTTGAACCGGAACGCGGCTGCCCGCGCCGAGCCCTGCCCGAAGATCGGGCCCGTGTCCCTCAGCCAGATATCCCCGAACCGGCCCTCGACCACCGCCACGCCGTCCACGCCGGCAAAGCGCGACCGGGCCGCATCCAGCGCCTCGGCCTTTCCGACCATCAGGCGCACCTGTTCGCGTCCGGGGCCGGCCAGCGCCCGCACAAGGGCCTCGACCTCGGCCTGTGCCGCTTCCAGGTCGTCCTCCCACAGCTCCGCATGGCTGGGCCAGCCCACCCACATGGCGCGGTGCGGCGCCCATTCGGCCGGGACGGGAAAGGCGGTCATGCGGGGATCATCCTTCATACGGGCAGGCCGCACCAGATAGGCATGAACGGCCCCGCCCTCAACCCGGCCCTCAGGTAGCGAGCGACCGCGTCGCGAGCGATAGGGCCAGGAACGACAAAGGGCGGACCGTTTCCGGCCCGCCCTCGATCTTCAGTCTGTCAGTAAGGCCTAGAAGCCGACCCGCAGGGTGGCCATCCAGGTGCGCGGGGCACCGGTGGTGGCGAACGGACGGCTGTAGCCCAGCTGGCCCGGCGTGGCCGACGCGCGGGTGCCGAGACCCGCATAGTAGTCCTCGTCGAACACGTTGGTCACGTTGAACTGCAGATAGGTGTCTTCATAGCCCCAGGGGGTGAAGTCGATCCGCGCGTCCACGTCCACGATGGTGAAGGCGTCGTCAGCGAGGTCGTTGACGTCGGTGATCCAGCGCTCGCCCGTGTACTTGGCCTGCACACCACCCGAGAACATTTCCGAGAAGGTGTAGCTGGCGCGGAACGAGGCCGTCCAGTCCGGCGTCTCCACCAGCTTCTTGCCAGCGGTCTGCAGCTGGTCGCCCGCCGAGTTGAAGCGGTAGTTTTCCTGCAGTTCGCCGTCCAGATAGGCGATCGAGCCGTACAGGCTCAGCGCTTCGGTCGGCGACCAGCCGAGCGAGCCCTCAAAGCCCATCAGCTCGACCGAGCCGACGTTCCGGTCAACGAAGGTGGCCAGGTCCTCATCGAAGGTGTTGACGATGCGGTTGTCATAGTTGGTGAAGAAGCCGGCGACCGAACCGACGACGGTCGGGCTGGAGTAGCGGTAGCCGATGTCGAAGGTCTGGGCGGTTTCCGGCTGGACCGACGGATTGCCGATCGAGTTGTCCGCCAGACGACGCACGGCATAGAGGCTGTCCGTACGCGGCGCCGACAGGGTTTCGGCATAGCTGCCGTACACCAGGTGGCCACCGTCGAAGCGGTAGGTCACACCGACGTTCGGCAGCAGGTCGTCATATTCGACTTCGCGCGAATAGGGCGCGATGTACTGGGTCGTGCCACGTCCCGGGAAGGTGACGTTGCCGTTGGCCAGCGGGGCGTTCGGCACTTCCGAGGTGCAGAGCACGTTGGACGAGGCGTTCTGCGAATAGCAGAACTGGTTCAGCTCGCGCTTGAAGAAGGGCGCGCGCACGCCGACGCTGACGGTCAGGGCGTCCTCGAGGAACTGGCCGCGATACTCCAGCGAGAACTGGCTCAGTTCGGCATAGGACAGACGGTCACGCGAACGCAGCTCGTAACCGTTCAGGTTGACGACGCGGTTGCTCTCCAGGTTGCGGCCGCCGAACCAGTCGACGAAGCGCGGGTCATTCGGGCGACCGAAGTCGACGAAGCCGAAGTGACCGTACTGACGGTGACGACCCCAGTCGTAGGCATAGGCCGCACGCACCCGGTGATTGTCGTCCAGATCCCAGATCAGCGAGGTGTTCAGGCCATAGCGGTGGGTGTTGGTGTTGGACGGTGACATGACGCGGACGCGGTCCAGGGTGTCGCCGTCGCCGTTCAGGTCGACGCCGCCCGTGGTGGCGGTGCCGCGCAGCAGGCGGTCGGTTTCCGACAGGACGGTCTGCTGGGTGCCGCCGTTGGCCAGCACATACTGGAACGAGGGGTCGATCGTCAGGATCAGGCCTTCGGCCAGGGTGAAGCGCGAGTTGCCGCGGATGTTGCCGGTGTTCGACGGGTTGATCCGCAGACCCCAGTAGCCGGTGCCGTTGGCATCATTGTCGGCCACGCCGTTGCGACGGGTGGGGGCGATGTAGGTGGTCTCGAAGTCGACGTCCCAGCCGCGCGGATCGTCTTCGACCTGGTCGTTACAGACGATCGTCTGCGCGACATCGCAGAAGCCCGTGGCGGTACGCAGGCTCGGGCCGTTGTAGTTGTTGTTGCGGTTCTCGTTGTAGTGACCCGACAGCGCCAGGAAGTCGCCGTTGTCGCCCAGCGGCTGATAGATGCGGGCGTTCCACTGCGACTTGCGCAGGTAGCCGCGGCCCTTGAACTTGTCATAGTCCTGACGCGAGAAGGCGAACCAGGCGGTCGTGCCCCAGGGGCCGACTTCACCGGTGTCGATCAGGAACATGTTGCGGGTGTAGTTGAAGTCACCGAACGACGACTGGATCCAGCCGCCGAAGTCGTTGGCCGGACGGCGCGACGTATAGTTGATGGTACCGCCGGTGGCCGAGGCCGTGGGGCTGTCGACGTCGGTGGTGCCCTGGTTGACCGTGGCGCGCTCGATCAGTTCCGGATCCAGCTGCTGGTTGGTGTAGGTGGCATAGTTGCCGGTGTCGTTCAGCGGGATACCGTCGAACGTCAGCGACACGCGGTTGCCGTCAAAGCCGCGCAGGCGGATGTTGCCGCCCGAGGTGCCGTAGGGGTCGGCGTTGTAGAAGTTCAGGCCGGGAATGAGGTTCAGGCTCTGCAGGATGGTCTGGCCCGGGGTCTGGGTCTCGATGAACTCCTGGGTGATGCTCGACCGGGTCTTGCCGATGGTTTCGGCGACGATGGCGCCGTCGATGTTGCGCGGACCGCGCGAGCCGGTGACGACGATCTCTTCGACGGTCGTTTCGACGGCTTCAGTACCCGTGGACTGGGCCGAAGCCGTGCCGGCGGAGGCCAGAAGGCCGGTGAAAAGGGCGGTCGTCGCCCAGAACACGCTCTTGCGGTTCATGATGATATATCCCCGATGAAGAGGCCCGATTGCCTCGCGCCGGACAGAAGGACCGACGATCTGACGCCCCTCTAGGCCTCGCATTAAAACGTCCCGCGACAGATGTGTGACAGGAAGATGACAGGCCCCGGAGGTGGCAGGAGAGCCACACCTCTTGTGGCTTCTCACGGGTCAGGGGACGGAACCGACCCCGGCGGCAAACCGGGCGACCAGGGCCTCGGCCGTGGCCCGACGCACGCCCGGCCCGTGAAATCCTCCATTGATCTGGGTGGCATCGATCACCCTTGTCCGAAACCGGGCAAACAGCGCCGGGTCAGGCGGAACCGGCGCCTGCCAGAAGGCATCGAGCGGGCGGGTGTCGGTCAGGCCCGGCATGTCGAAAAAGGCGCGGCCCAGCACCTTGACCGGCGTTCCGAAACCCAGCGCCGAAAGGGCCGCGCTGGAGTTGTTGACGACCAGCCCGCGTGACGCCCGGCACAGGTCGGCGAGACTGCCCCCGTCCAGATAATGGGTGCGCGCCTCCACGCCCCGCCGTGCCGCCAGACGGCGGGTGCGGGTCTCCATATCGACCACGCCGGCATCGAGCGGATGGCCCTTGACCACAAGGTGAAGGGTCCGGTCGGCGTGGGCCGCGAAGCTGTCGAGAACCCGCTCGAGGAAGGCCTCATTGGTCGTCAGGGGAGAGTGGCGGACAAGCTGGCTGTCCCCGTCCCTTTGCAGGCACACCAGCACAAAGGGCTGGCCACTTCCCAGAAGCCGTCTGAGCCGGGAGCGGGTGCCGGCCAGCCGGGTCGTCAGATAGCGCTGCACATGGCCGACGGCCTGGCGCCACGGCGGGGGATCGTATTCCGGGCGGAAATGGGGAAAGGCCAGGCGCCCCATGAGCTC
>Ga0115011_10000104_pt1 | contig 78250 bp, 71 predicted proteins | sample TroAtlMetagenome_2_FD_88705 | JGI IMG/M metagenome (GOLD analysis project Ga0115011, IMG submission 88705) | Marine eukaryotic phytoplankton communities from Atlantic Ocean - Tropical Atlantic ANT8 Metagenome | ecosystem: Environmental > Aquatic > Marine > Oceanic | place: Tropical Atlantic... | reverse complement strand
TCCAAAGCAATTTGCTCTGAAAGAATTCCTGTCAACTCAACCTCAGCGTCCAAGTTGTGATAAGCGTTGAGGTCCTGACCTAACTCAGGAGTCCACTTAGCCTTCAGTTTCTTGGTCTGTGCGGTAACAGCTACGCTGTCAACCTTGATGTCGATCTCAGGAATATCGTTCTTTCCTGTTCGATCAGCTGCAGACTTTCCAGTGTTTCCACCTGGCTCTTCGAGAGGCATTGCGCCGGCTCTAAGAGCACCGAGGCCCTGTGCGTCGATATCGTCGCGAGCAGGGAAGCCGAGAGCCACCGTTGCCATTGCCAAAAGAGTTCCAGCATCTGCTGCAGTAACGCCCGTATCAAGTGTGAGACCAGCTACTGCGTCTCGGATTGCATCTGCAGTCAAGGCTTGAAAAGCCGACTGAACTGCTGCATCGGACGCGCCGGCGACAGAAAGGCCGATGGCTTGCTTCGAACCAACCACCTCGAATGGCAGACGTTCAAAAGCATTGCCCTTTAGGGTCTTGAGGCCGTCAGAACTGTTCTCAGTTGCGAACTTCACAAGGCGTCGAACTGGTCGAAGAACCATACAACCAACGGTGCTATGCGCGATGACACCGATACCGTGGGCGTTGGTGGTGTTGCCGGCCTGTCTACCACAAACAAGAACGATCAAGTCACCGTCCTTGCTTGTAAGAGTTCGCTGTCCGAGCGAGTTTACCTGAAGTGGCACAGTCAAATCAGTGTTATCCGGGAAAGATATTGCGTTAGCACTTCCTGGATCGACATTCTGCAGTACTGCGTCACTTGAAGTGACCTCGGCAGCATCGGGTACACAGTTAACTATCTTCTTACCCTTAAGGTCAACGTCATGATCCATGGACGTTTGAGTTTCTGGGTTTGCAACAGCGGATGATGCGGTGATTGCCTTGAGGACAACCGGTGCAGCTTCTGCGTTGGCGTATCCTGATCGAAGACCATAAAAGCCGGTCTCAGTGATGTCCTGGACACCATCCACGACCTGCTTACCAACAATTCCACCACCATACAGTGAAGAATCAGCTGGGCGGCCAGCTCGTAGATCAGAATGAGTGAAGTCCAAGAAGAAAATAAGTCCACTTGGAAGGCTCATTGGCTGAACCGAAATAAGATCATTAGCGATCAGTCCACCGAATACACGGCGAACAATAGGGAATGCAACTGCAGCGAAGCCTTCGACATCGCCAGCAGCCATAGCTGAGGCTTCGCGAAGAAGTTCCTTAGCTTGGTTTTCGAGAAGCACCGCCATTCCCTGCTTTGCTTGACCGTCATTGAGACCTTCAAGCAAACCGGTGGCTTCCCACTTGTTAAGCAGAGCGGCGCCTTCAGCTTGCATATCGCGATGCTGAACGCCCTCTGTTAAAGTTTGTAAAACAGACATAATAAAATCACCTCCTTTTCTTTAAGATTTTTGTGTCTTTATACCTGCTAACCTCTGTAATCTGTTGTACATCGGATTAGCATCCTTTTTTGTTTGCTCATTACGAGCCGCGACAAGTAGTGAAGATTTGCGTGATACCACTTCGTTTAAGGTTGAGTCCCGCTTTACGTCTAAAGTAGTACTAACCGCATCACTCATTGTATCAAACACGATCTTTGCTTCTTGTACAGTGTCGGCTTTTGAAATGGCTTCGACAATTTTTCTTTTTTGTCGCTCATTCAAGGAGGCATTTTCTAGAGCCTGATTTATGTACAGCAACTTTGCGTTGGAAACATTCATGGTTTCCAACTTTTCTTGCAATGTGTTAAAAGCTGTTTCATATTTCTCTGTTTGCTTCTGCAACTTACCAGCCGCAGAAGATAAAGTCTTGTTTTTCTTAGATAAAGTTTTATTCTCTTGTTTAAGTGCTTTGACAACCTTCCGAAGTTCTTCGTTTTCTTCTTTTACTTCAGTGTCCTGTTCTCTTGCCAAAAGCATTGATTCATATTCTCTCATTTGTGGTTCAGGAGTACCTGCCCATCCAGATTTTTGAGGTTCGAAATCGACCCTAACCGCTTCATTTGTGCCGGTTTGTTGGTCGGCCGTGTTAATCGCATGTTGCTCTACTGGATCAATGCCTGCATCGGCGGCCTGTTTCACCAAAGCCTTGATCTGTTCATTGGTTAGGCTGGAGCGTAATCCATCCGTTCGACCTTCTAGCTCTTCTTTTACTTTTTGCTCTTCGGGAGTGAGTTCTGTTTGTTCGTTTAGGTCAGAAATTAGAGCATCTCTTAATTCATCAGCTGTGATTCCTAATTCTCTTAAAACTTCTTGAACCACGCTCTCTGTTATGTCTATCCCGACATCCCCCAGGTCAACATCCAAATCAGGAGACTCTTCTCCTGCTTCAACCTCTGTGTCATCTTCTAACTCTATGTCATCCAGGATATCAATTCCTATTTCGTCATCTGTTATTTCATCCTCTCCGGATGCAAAGGGGCCTGAAATTTCATCTTCCATTTCCGCTTCTAATGAGTCCAATTTTATAGAAATTATTTCGTCGTCGTCAGTATTAAATGCGTCTGGGGCTGTGCCGAGTACGGAATCGGGGTCGAGGGGTTCTTCCTCTTCTTCTTCGGCGTCGGCCATCGGATCTTCTCCAGTGGGGGCCATTTCTTCCGCTCCAAAGTCCAGGCCGCCGTCGATGCCACCAGCAGCAAGAGGGTCGCCCATGGCAAGTTCTTCCTGTTCCAGTATCTTGTTGACTGCTTGTTTAACTTCTTGTGAATATTTTTCTATAACAAGTTGTTCGGCATTCTTGAGCGCGGCCTCTTTAAGCGCGTTGGCATCTACGATAGCCCTTTCAAGTAGGTTTGACATTCTTTTTGACTCCTAACGATTTATATACATATACATAAACAAATGAATTTGTCTCTTATTAAATAGTGTTTTGTTACTTTAAAGGGAAGGAAAAAGTTTGGGATGCTTCTAGAAGGTGGAACATGCTGCAAAAATTGTGCAGGTCTCGCCGTTAGCCAGCCCCTTAACGATGAACTTTACCTTATCTACTCCAGAAATTTCCATAACAGTATGTGTGCGGGCTGCATTGACAGTGATTGCAGACCCGAAATCAGCCCACTGTCCTGATGCGTGTAGGTAAGCCTGAACTTGTATGGTGCACGCGTTGGATCGAATGTGCTGAAGGTGTAGAAATCTTTGGTTCTCTGTTACGTACTCTGCAGATGGTTTGTCTGGTACGCCACCGGCGCCGGTCAAAGTTACTGAAACTGGTGTGGTGTGATCTGAATTGATTATATTTTTTGGAGTTCTTGTTCTACCCCAACTGCTGTGTCTGTGAAATGAATTTGGTAATTCTGCCATTTTTCTTAACTCCTAATTAATCTTATTAAACTTGTCTTTATAGTCCTGCGTGGACTTTTGAGAAAGGCGCTTCTTTCGAGCGCGTTTCTCTTTTAACTTAACTGACTTCTTGACATGATGGCGGCGCCTCTTCAATTCGTCAAATAATCCAGATTTCTTACATTTTCTGGTAAATTTCTTTATCATTCTTTCTACTTGTGATTGATCATGAATCACAACTTCTACATGTACTGGTGTTCTTCTACCCATTTTTCTTTCCTTTATTTCAAATTTTGCCATTTTTGGCCGGATAACTTAAATAAACCGGAGATATCGACGCCGGCATCACCGGGCGCGAGGCCTGCCATTGGAGAATGAGGGTTGGAGCCGCCAGAGTTTGGCAAAGGCTTTGTTCCTTCAAAGACACCGCTCATTCTATCTCCACCAATGGCATCTATCATTTTTTTCTTCGTTTCTAGAAGCTTCTTTTTCTGATTTCTTTCACGAAGACGACGATCAGCACTTGTATCTTCCGGAGCGGATACTTTGGATTCCGCGATGAGCCCTTGAGCTTTTGTTACCCCAAAGGCTATCTCTGCTACCAAATTAGAAAGAACACCTTCTTCAAAAAGCACTTCCTTTACACACTCTTTAATAATGCTTTTCAGTTCTGATTTTTTCATTTTTCTCCAAACTTATATAGAAAATTATTTATACTTCTATCAATCATATCTTTTTTTGTGAAGATGTTGGATCGTTCTTTAGCCTCAGACATCATGAATGCTCCTGGGGTAGATGGATCCGAAACCATATCAAAACAAATCAACTGAAAGTCGTCCTCCACCATTGTTACTCCATTACTTTCTGTAACCGATCCCATTCCTCTAGAAGATATTCCAAGTTTCACGCCGGCGTTTACCAATTCTTTGAGTACGTTACCAGTTGGTGTGTTAAGGACCTCTATCTTCCCCATACATTTTTGCCCATCCATCCATATATCTGTAACTAAATGTGAGGCGTTTGATAAATTTATCACACTCGTATCTGGATGGTCGAGCTCTCCGAGAGCGCGCCGTTCTTTTACCATTTTGAGATAGTTTCCCACCTCTCTCTCAAGAATTGCATGCGGATAGATACGGCCGTTGCCATTTTGGGTTTCGGACATCTGCATGACACCTGAAAGGATGCAAGCTCCGTTTGCTACCCTGCGCTTTTCCTCTTCTGTCAAAAGATCCTGACAGATTCCTCCGTCGCACAATTCATAATATTCTCTCAATAATTTCATTCTCTTCCTCAGTGCGGGGGCCACCCGCGTCAGCTACTTACCCGAACAACAACGACGGACAGGTTGTAGGGCCCAATTTTTTCTACAAACTAAGTTTTCCATTTTATTTTCCCTCTCATTCATCGCTAACATTGTAGTGATAAATTATTTTCTCCATTTTAATTCCGTCATCCCCTATAAACATACTTCCTAAATAGGCCGCTGCTGATGAAGCGCAACCTAATAAGAACGCTGTCACAAAAGAATCGTCAAAAATAAATAGTTGTGTATAATCCTTTACGAACCACAAAAATAAACCTGTCCAAAAACCAGTACACATTGGACAACTGAATAATTGCCCAAACCAGCCCTCTTTTGGTCTTATTGGTTCAAAAATTTTTCCATAAACTAGGATTTGTGTTAAGCCAAAAGAAATAAGGCAAAACCATATAAACGACATCAGTCCTCGCTTTCACTCTCGCGTACGAGAGAATAATTATATTGATATCCATAAGGTCCAATTTGTTTAGTCATTGAGCCCTTCTTGTCTGACTGTGGGACGTCTCCAAGTTCTGTTGAATCTTCCTCTGAAGGTCTTAATAGATTGTCTAGGCGCTCTTCATCATATTCCTCCGAAGACTTGAAGTAAGGCCTCTCATCTGTTAAGTATTCTTGTAGTACATATAGGAATGCATGTGTCTGATCAATTCCTGGGATTTTAGATTCCATAATATCTGCTTCGAGCGCTCCGAAAACGTTTCCACCCTTCACAGTCGACCGGTCGACGATTCCCTTTTTGGCTAAAAAGTGAAACATTCTGTCCTGAGCTGAATAAACCTTGTCACTCATAGATTCTTTTGGGAACGTTATACATTTATTCTTTTCCGGCATGAAAAAAATATCGATATCCTCATGGTCAAGGATTAGGATGTTCCCATCCAAGGTTCTCCTAGCTTTCAGCTTGACCCGCGGGTCGAGTTCTATTTTTGCTTTAATGCTCATCGCTATTATTCAACTCTTCCACTAATTGCTGTGCGTTAAGTACCATCTCTACGACTTCTAGATCGGGTTCCCGTGTTTTCACATTATCCAATATATTATAAACTTTTTCCAATTTATTTTTAAGCGTTTCGTCTTCGGAAAGACTCTTTTTGACCTTGAATTTCTTTATCTGATCTTTTATTTCCCCGATCTCCTCGTTCAAGACCGCTTTGAATTCGATTCCGTTATCCACAAAAGAAGAAATATAATGACTTAAGACCTTTTTTTGCTCAAAATTCAAAGCATCTGAGTATTCTTTATTAAACTTTTCTACAAATGTTTTGTATGTAAGCGAATCTATTGGCTGCTTTCTGTCATTTATATCCCCTATTGAAGACGACATCTGGTCTACGATATTTTCCTCAAGCAAGACCCTATCCTTTATTGGCAGCGTATCTTGAAAAATAGAATAGACGGAAGCAATTGTTTTGTAGTTTGGCACGAAGTTGCTATATAGCTTTGCCGATAGAGTCTTGTTGATCTTGTTTATTAGTGCCGATTGTTCTTGAAACAATTTTTTTTTGTCCAATTTGTCTCTCTTTGTTTTGACTTCGAAAACGATCTTTTCTGCTGTGTGCTTTTGGATGGACTTTGTCTCATAAATTGATTTATAAAGCTCCAGCTCTTCTTTTAAAATCGAATTAGTCGGAAAATGCTCCTTTATTATTGAAACTATCTTATTCTGTTTATTTTTGTTGTTCTTAACAACTGATTCCGTAAGTTCCCTGACTAGTGCCTCATAAACAAAGGCCGTGTTTCTCTTCTTATTGTGCTTCAGTCTCATCTTTTTCTTTCCTTGCCTTAAGGCTCTTGAAAAGAGCGTCAAGCTCTTTTTGTTCTTTTAGAATTTTATGTTCTTCTACTTTATAATTAGTCTTTTGATTCTCATAAACACTCGTTCCCTTTGCCAAACCAGTAAGTTCGCTATATCCTGGATATAGCTTTCTAGTCGTACCGGTTTCTGGGCTGGCAGCGCGGTTCATATTTTTTTTCCGCGGTCCGGAAGATTTTCTTCTATCACCTCCTGGAAATAAGTGCCTAGGTTCATACCATCCATGAGACTTTTCAGTAGTGGTTCTACCTTCAGAATCTTCTCTCTTTCCTGGAGGTGCCGCTAGGAGGTCGCCTTCTTCGGGCCCTGCAGGGGCGTCGGCATCACCGCCGCCGAGATCTCCGCCCATGTCATCTCCTGGGGCCCCAAGTTCCGGCTCTGGTCCAACGGTACCCATCCCTCCGGGCTCTCCCATGTCTCCTCCAGGGAGCGCGTCTGGCCCAGCGTTGAGATTAGCTGTCTGAGCTGCTTGTTCGGCCTCGCCAGCCGTTTCAAGTGCTGCTTCGTAGCGTTTATCATAAAACATTTCTCTTCGGTTGCGAATGAACTCGTCGTCTGACATTCCGAAAAGTTTTTTTGCTAACCACTGTTTCGAGAAAAACCCTTCAGTGGCGGCGCCGACGATATCAAACTTAGTTTTCCAGTATTCAAGCTCCTGCATTTCAGAAATTTTTGATGGATTATTTAATGTACATCTGAAAGAGACCAGATCTTCGTCCCTGTACCCTAACGTGTAAAGGTGAACTATTCCTATTTTCTCTATCTCGCTCAACATAGATCTCTGCAAACGCTGAATTGTTCTTGAGAATCTTATATCTTTCTGAGCCAAAGTTGTTGTATCCTCGGATGCTCCCTTTTCAGAGTCTGAAGATATGTAAGCTGCTGGAATTTTCAATGCCGAGAACAATTTATCTCTCAGATATTTTACGTCTTCTATGTCTCCTGTATATTTTCCACCGGAGACGGCTTCTATTTTTGTATTACTCTGACCTCTAACAGGGATAAAATAGTCTTCTTCTATTGACAAGGGATTGTATCTTAAGTCGACTCTTCCTGTTTCAGAATCAACAACTTGATTCCTTTTCATGGTGGTCATTACTTTTTGCATATATTGCTCAACGTCTTGAGGTGGGATGTTTCCCACATCAATATAAAAAGCTCTACGCTCAGGAGATCTTACAATGCGGTAGGCCATCATAGCATCTTCTAGGAGAGTCAGCTGGCGCCATATTCGGCGCGCGGGTTCAAGTACCGAGGTTCCATACGGATTGTATTTGTCTTGCCCTAAAACTCTAAAGTGCGCCACCTGCCAATTTTCAAACGTCAAGCCGGCTGAGTTCCACTGGTACTGTACATAGTTGGGATTACTCTTATCTTCCCCTTCCAGGCGCTCGATTTCGCGAGTAGGTAAGCCTATGACCGACGTGACACCAAGAGTGTCATCAATATCTAAATATAAAAAATAATCACCATACTTGCACATGGTTCTACACCAAGAAAACATATTATGTTCTATGTTCAAAACACTGCTATATAGGGATTCCAAAATAGCCTTGATCTCCTCATTTTCACAATCCACCGATAGCATTGGCTTTAATGACGAAAACGTAGTCATCTCATCCGCGTAAATATCTAAAGCAGAAGCAATCTCTGGTGTGTATTCCATTTGGTCGAAATCGACATATCTTTCTGTTCTCTGCTGGGAGGTCATGTATGCGGCTTGCAAATTATCGTATGGATTATAAGCTGTCTTCTTAAAGTCCCTACCCGAAGCTGATGTGAAATTGTTTGCGTACTTATCTAAATCTATTCTTTTTAGCCTGTGACTATTTTGCGTACGATATTGCGTCAAAGGGCCAGATAATAGTTTTGTTAATCTTCTAAATAAAACACTTTGTGGGTTTCTTGTGTTGTTCTTGTTTTGTTTTGCCATATTCTTTATCCTTTAAACAGCCATGGAAATTCTGCATGGGCCGCTTGTTGCTTGTTAAGCTGTTCATTCATTTTCATATTTCTGGTGCCTATCATTCCTGTGATTCTTGTATCCAACTCGCTTGTCCCTTTGGTTATCGATCCTATAAAGGCTTTTGCGTACTGTGAATCCCTGTCGAGGGCAGAGAGTGCAGTGTCTCTAACCCAACATGCAACCGCGCACGAAATTATTAGATCGTCATTATAAGATCTCATTGCTTCTGCTCTTCCATTTTTCCATACAAAGGTCTTCATTTCCGATAAGAGCCTTTGAGAATATATCTTAATTAGATTGTTTCTTATAAATTCTTCTAGTTTCGCTATTATCAGGGGCCTAGTTTTAGAGGTCATTGAAAAACCCGGGATTGCGTTTGACATCTGTTCTGCGCGATACTCTTCTACATACTCGTGTGTTGATTTTACTGAGTGGTAAAGATTAGGATATTGCATCTCTTTTAACTTATCTAAAACAGCGTACCCTACAGAATTGTTTTCTACCACCAAAAGAGCATTATTGTACTCCTTACTAACATCAAAAAGAACCCTAGAGAACACGTCAGGGGTGCATTTGCCCTGGTATTCTGCGACAATTTCCATATTATCTATCCTAAAAACATGACAAACGGAATAGTCCTTACCATCCCCTCTTGCTACATCGGCTGAAACTAGGTAGTTCTGTTGATTTGACGCCTCTTCCCAGATCCAAAGATTTCTATCGAAACCGGTTCTATATTTAGGATCCTTTGACATGTCATAAAATTTCTTAAGATCCTGACTGTCGAAAACTGTTTCTCCCGACATGTTGAAATTACATTGAAGCTCCTGAGCTATTTCTCTCTTTGACATGTTTCTTGTTTCTTTCTCAAACCACTGCTCGTCTCTATCAGGGTGGACGTCCCAAGGTAACTTCGTGTTGTGAAAGTTGTTTGATTTACTTTCGGACTCTGTATATATCTTGTGAAACCAATTCCCTACACCGTTAGGTGTCGAAAGAGCGATACAGCGGCCACCAGTCGACAATGTCGGGTACAGACCCATCCACAACTCGTCTAAGCCGTCTACATGTGCTGCTTCGTCTATCACAAGGAGGGACAACGCTTCAGAACGGCCGGCGTCACCAGATGTTGAAGAAGCTTTGATTTGAGACCCGTTAGATAACACAAACGAAGTTCTGTTATCTATATCGACCGTCGAGATTTTGAGCCAATCCGGTAGATTTTTTATTATTGCTTTTACTTTTTTTACTAAATTTGCTGCAGTATTAAATTTTGTTGCAATAACTAAAACATTCTTTTCTCTATGAAACATCATCATCCATGCAACATAAGCAGCAGTAATTGTGGAGATGCCTAATTGTCTTGCTTTCAATATCACGTTAAATCGGTGATCTTCAAAACTTTCTAGCAACCCCTCTTGAAAATCATATAAATGAAAAGGAATCAATCCCTCTAGAGGGTGCGTTATTTTAGCGTATGTGTTGATGAAATAATTTGGCTTCTTGCCGCATCGGACGATCTCTTTCATCACTTCTTGTTTGGTGAGTTTTATTGGCATGGTGGCCCTATTACCTTATTTATTTGGAACCTCGCCAGCCGCCGAGCTTAATCGCTTTATCAATTTCTGGATCAATTTCTTTTCCTTCGATCCCTTGATCGTTGGGCTCAGATTGAACTCCACTGATCTTGTAACACTTGTGAACTTTGACGCTCGTTCTTATTCTAGAAACATATTCCACAAGAACATCCACTTCACTTGGGTCCGTCAAAGAAATCGAAGACTTCATTATTTTGTTGTATTCTTTTTGAATAAAGGACCTCACTTTCTCCACCATAATCTCCATTTCGGATTCAAATCCGTTAGAGTGAACCTCTTTGAGAGGTATTTCTGCGTGATATTTAATATGTAATCTATCTCCTGAGATGTGCGCTCCGAAGCCGTCTATTATTCTTGGGTCGACAAGGGGATTACCCTCTTCCCTACGAAGACCTATTTTTATAGGCTCGCCGCTCTCGTCGAGAGCTCCATCGTAAGTATTGGCCAGAACTTGCGAAATGCCATTTATAATCTCTAAAGTTGTTGTCATTGTATAATTTCCTCTTTGTGTAGTAATTGCCTTACTAGTAGTAATTAGTCAGCTATCCGGTCTCCAGCCGGAATTCCATCGTTCTTCGCGCCCATGAACATATTTAACATAACACTGGAGGCAGCATTTAAACTTTATCATGTAGATATCATCTCTTAAATCGAAAGAGTATGAGTCACACTCAGGACAAATCCTACTTTCTTTTGATTGTTTTGTCGAATCCTTCAGTAGAAAACCTCCATGGTTTTCTACTTCTTTTGTTTTCTTTATCTTTTCGTAAAAAGACTTTAAGTCTTTCAAATATTTCTTTTCTTTTTCTTTATCCCAGCCACTCTTGGGGTTCCGTATTGCTTCGTCACCATATTTTTCTTTTATTGCTTTTTCTAATTTTGCTATATGGTTTAAATCTTGCTCTTTCATTTACTTAACCAAAAAAAATATTCCCAAAACAGTTGCGGCGCCAGTTATGAATCCGCCAGTGGCCCACCAGAATACATAATCGTTTGGCCTCTTGAGAGCTGCTTTCTCCAATAACGCTATTTCATCGTTTTTTATCGATATAATGTTTTTTGCCTCTTCCTGCGTGGTAGCGAGTCTTAGCTGGAGGTTATCAACTTCTAGTGAGTGTGCTGCCCTCTCCTTTTCAACTAGGCTCCGAATCTTGAGCTGGCACCTTTCTTCCTCAAATTCTGCAGACGCTTGAATCTTTGCCATAGCGGTGTCGTCAAAACACCAAGCGTCAAAAGGAGCCGGAGTCTCTTTTAAAACTCTAGCAAATTTACCCGAGTCTTCTTGTGCATATATAACAGTTGGTGCGAAACTAATCAACATAAACAAAGCCAAAGCTTTTTTCAATCTCTGTCTTAATAACACTGGGTTCTCCTTTCGATTTTTTTACTATCTCTTTTATTCTCTTTTTCTCTCGCGAGGACAAAATTCTCTCTTGTTCTTTATATTTCTTTTCTATTGCGTCGACGGTTTTGTGATATTGTTTTATCAAATTATCTCTCTCTATGATCTCATTTTTGTGCCTATTTTTTAACTCTTTTATTTGCTTTTCATAAGATTTCTTTTTCGCGTTCAAAACTTCGACAACAGCATCTGTATTCCTTCTTGTAAAGATATAAACAAAAACAGTCCATACGAATAGAAAGGGTAACTGCCAGTGTTCCTTAAGCCATATCCACAATTTTGAAACCGAAGACTTAAAAAGTATCCAAGTCATAGGCTTGTGGGTCCATGTTTCCATTGAACCGCCATGTCTACTAGAGCTTGCGTTCCAATATACGCTAATGTAATTGCTGTCCAATTATCGCTAGTTACAGTTCCGTATGCACACAGTGCTGTGGCTGTCAACCATGCCAAGAATTTTCTTGATATAAATTTTTCTGTATATTTGTCAGCGAATGCTTTTATTTGTGCCACCATAAATCCTCCTATCCTAAATATTCACGTATGCGTAACCATTTCTTTTCTCGATATTGATTTGCATGTCTACACAATCTTTAAGGCTATCTAAATGTGAAATAAGGAGCACTGTTTTGAAATACCCCTTTATCATATCCAGTATGCGCACAAAACCTTCCATATTTTCTTCATCGAGAGCAGTCCCTGGCTCGTCTAATATAAATAGATCAGACTTTGGTAAACTTGACACTGTTAAGAACGCTAGCCTGATGGCCATGCTGGCGATTGTCTTTTCCGCTCCGGAACCCATTTCTAGTGGCCGAGGATCATGGCTTGGGTGTTTGATAAAAATATCAAGCTTGTCCTCATTGTTGGAAATAAACACTTCGAAATCAACAATGTTTGTTAAAATCTTTGAAATCTCTTGGTTTATGTAAGGCAATCTTTCCTTAATAATTTCATAAGAGACTCCGTTAGGATGACAACATACCATGAAAAGATGATATGCAGCAAAGTCCTGTTCTAATTGTTGAAATTCTTTGTGCTGTTGTTGTAGGTGTAGTAGTTTTTGCTCAGAAGAGCCATGCTTTTTATGAAGTTGCATAATTTTTTGATTGCAATTAGTTAATTCACACTCCTTGTCTTTAACGTCTCTTTTTAGCGAGTCTTTATTTGCTATAAGTTGCTTTAGATTCTCAATTGCGTCTCTATTATCTTCATATTCTGTTGCTTTACCTCTTAGAGCATCTAATTCAACCTGCTCTTTGAACAACAAACTGTCGGCGCGCTCGATGATCAGGCTACTGGTTGTTATAGAATTGGCTAAGTTATCTCTTTTTTCAATTAGAGAATTATAGTTATCTATATAGTCGCTTACTTTTCTTTGTTCCTCGTGCGAGTGTGCTTGGCCGATTGCATTGATTTGTTTGGACACTGAAGCTATCTCTCCTGATTTTTCGTCGACGGTCGAGCCAATTAATGGAATGCAACTGCTACATAATTTGCCCTGCTCAATAACAAGTAAAGTTTTTTGTTCTGACAAGGTTCTTAATTTTACTATTAAGCTGTTTATTTCTTCTTTGGTTTCTGCAAATGAATCCTTCTTCTTTTTATATTTTTCAATTTCAAAATCTTTTAAGAAATCTTCAATTTTTTGATACTTTGCTTTGTTTTCGCTGATGTTTTTTTGTGCTTCAGTTTTTCTTGCATTTATTTCGAGAATGGTTTTTTCTTTTTTCGAAATTTTCTGAGCCGTCATGACCGGATCAATAATTTCAGCTGGAACTGAATCGATTTTTTCTTTTAAATTTAAAACCCCATCCTCTAATGTAGATAATTCTTCTTTCAAAGAAGCACAAATTGCCTTGTTTTTTTCAATAGCAATTTCACCTCTTGTGATTTCTGATTTGATTGTTTTGATGTTTGTGTTAAAGTCAATACCCTCTAGGCGCTTCAAAGCTACCTTTATTTCAGCTGAAGCTTCTTTTGCCATTTTGAATTTCTTATCAAAAATCTCTAGATCCAAAAACTTTGCAAGAAACTCTTTCCTCTTGGTCGAACCCTCATTAATAAATGACAAAGAATCCAACTGAGAAGCCATAGATGTTGCTAGAAAGTCTGGAAGAGTTCCAAAGTATTTTCTCACGTTTTTGTCTGTGTCTTGCCTTGATGTACCATTTAAGCCTGTGTGGTTACCTATAGTATCTTCTGAATAGAATTCTAGGTCAGTTGTTGCTTCTTGGGTTTCAACCCCTTTTAAGCGCTTTATGTATTTGTTTGACTTGCGCTCAATGATGTAGTTTGTTCCGTCTATTTTGATTGTTGCTGTCGCGGTGCATTCATCCTTATTTTGATTAATAATATTTAGGTTCTTTCGAATAGATTTAGAAGTAGAGTTGTACATAGAATAAAGCAAAGTATCTACAATAGAAGACTTGCCTGAGTAATTCTTTCCAAAGATGCCAACAATCCCTTCAAGCTTAGTAAAATCAATAGAGTTGCCTTCCGCATAGTTAAAAAGATTATCCCACTCTAAATTCTGCAGGGACCAGTTAACATTTCTCATGACGTCTTCGTTCTCTTCGATTTGTTTATTAAACTCTTTATTTAATTCGTAAACCCTTTCAAGTACCTCTGGTGATGCTTCGTATTCTTTTAAATACTCAGCCATCAGAGTCTCTTGAGTCTTTAAATCCCGTAAGTCTTGCTTTTCTAAACCTTCAGGGGCAGCGACCTTAATTTGTTTGCCGGCTGCCCTGTTAAGATAAGTTACTGATTCAGGATTGTATTTGAATTTTGCAATATCAACTGCTTTTCGCACTTTGTCTAATGATACATTACTTTCTGATACAATTCTGAGGCGGGCCCCTTCTGGTGGTTTATGCCTGGGTAAGTTACCCTTCTCGCTTAAAGTAAGAGTAATGAAAGGTTTTGGATTATTAAAGGTAATGAGCCTGTTGGAAAAATTATCCCTATCTTCAATATCCCATAGGAGGTAGCCCTTGTCCAGTGACTCACCAAAATTTTGTTGAACTGTGGAACCAGCATACCAGATTCGACCTTCCTTATCTAGTTGTTGTGTTTTGTGTATGTCCCCAAGAAAAGCAAAATCAAACTCTTCAAAAATTTCGATACTATGGTCGCCGCCTAGTGTCCAGTTGCTGTCTGTTTTAGATTTATCAATAGCGCCGTGATATAATGCTATGTTAATTAGGCTGTAGTCTGTTGGTTCAGTCCAGTTTTCCTCATCAAATACAGATAAAACATTTAAACAAAACTTGTCGTTAATTTTTGTCTCGCCGGCGTTTTTCAACAGGATGAGGTTTGGGTCACTGATTGCCTTTGCAATAGGCGAAAGAGCGTCTTGCCTAGAGCCGTTGCGAAGGTTGCCGTCGTGATTACCTAGGATGATATAGGTTGGTGCAATGGCCGCAAGGTTTTGAAAGAAGTCTCTGCACATATCCACAAACTCTGGAGAGATTTGTGTCTTGGTGTGCGCGATGTCTCCGCAGTGGATAATGTAGTCTACTTTCTCTTCTTTTAGTGATTTATATAATTGTTTGAATACTTCTTTGTATTCGAAGTGATATTTTAGATTTCGGATGTGTGTATCCGCAATATGAGCAAATCTCATTTATTCTCCATGAATAATTGTTATGTTCTAAGTATAGCAGGGTTTGGTGGGGGTGTCAAGTTTTTTGGAGGATTTTCGACATTTCGATGAACACCTGACGCATTGCATCGCCTCCCTTGCCGGTTGACGAGATTGAATCGCGGACTGATGTGAAGAGAGTGTTTTGAATGCCTGCTGGCAAGAGTTTGTAAATTCTCATGAATGCCATTGTAGACATATCCTGAAGCGCTAGCTTGATTGCAAATAAGGCCTCTGCTGCAGTGGCACCAGTGAGCGCGCCAGCTATAGCAAGGGCGGCAGATGAAACCGTGCCCTGGCCTTGGCCAAGGCTCTTGATATGTTCAATTGCTCTTTCAATTTTTTGTTTGTTTTTGGACTTCAAGGCAGTCTGAAGGTTTGCTTGTGCTCCAATTTCCACTGGGCTATCCACCATGTAGAGCTCCTTTAGCACAAAGTCTGCCTCTTCTTTTATAATCTTAATGAGTTCTGATTTTTTCATATCAAACCCTTTTAAGGCCTATCTCTTCCAATTGCTTTGGAGTAAGCTTTTCAAGTATAATGGCGAATGCCTTCTTTTCTGCTTCGGTGATCATATTAAGATCGCCTGTCTCTGCTAAGTGATTCATTTCTTCTGCAATGATTTCCTTTAGTCTTCTTTTTGTGATTTCCATTTTGATCTCCTTAAAAGTCAAGTTTATAATGTAAATAGTCTAAATCCGAAACAATGTCCGCATTTAATTTTCGCTGTTCTACCACCTTTTGTGGCATCTCTCCAACATCTGAATAGCCGCTGACGTCAATAGATCTAACCCTGATTCCGTACTCTCTTAATTTCTTTGCTATCCCGAACTCTTTTCCCTTGACATCTTCATCCAAGGCTAAGTATATATCCGATTTGCGTTCACATATCTTTTGGAACAGCCTTGAAGTCTCTCTCAGGGTCGAGCCAAGTAGTGGCACAGCGTTCTTGCACTTCATTGCATCGAACACACCCTCGACTAATATCACATCATCGTCCCAGTCGATGTTTAAGTCATTGAAGATAATATCCTTGCTGACTCTTGGATTCTTGTATTTCATCCAGTCGTCTGTATATGACCTCGCCACAAAGAAGTTGGCGTTGCCATCGTCATCAAAACTAGGAATGATAACCCTATCCTGATATTCTCCATAATTACAAAAGCCAATCTTCCAAGTTAGTATATCTCTATCTGTGAATCCGCGAGAATAAAGATAATTAAGGGGCCGCCTCTTTATGCTTGTTTTTTTGCCGGTCAAAGTTTGGAAGTTCTCTGGCAGGTCAATGATCTGTGGGGGCTCTGGTGTATGGTCTGCGAAGATAACGTCATATTTTGAGAGATCCACTTCACCTGCGAGGCTGCGCCAATCTGCATAGTAAGCCGGTGCGAACCTGCGAATAAGTGGAGATATCTTTGTGCCGGAATAATCACATATCCAACACTTAAATACGTCTTTGTCTATGTTGATTGATAATTTAAGTTTACGGTGGTCACACTTTGGACAATGAAACTGGTGTTCGTCATCATTAGACCAGCAGCGGCCGAGGGCCCTTTTAAGTAACTTTAGTTTCTCCGACAACTTTGTCTCCCGCGAGTGCTATTATAATACTGTCGCATAGATCGTACATCCCGGGTTTAGGATTTCCATGCTTTGTATATTGTATCTCAATTTGGGGGAAGTTGTCAAGAACAAATTGAAGAACTTTTTCTTTAGAGTTCTCACCTCTCTTGATCCCTACGCCGGCCTTCTTTCGTGCTGATGACGCGGCGATCATCTGCGGCTGTATTCGAAAATTCTCGTAACATAACCAAGATACTATACCATTAAACCTGGATAATGTCGATAAGGTTTTTGCTGAGGAGAATCCCGAACGGAAAGACTGAAGCGACTGTTCTATAAATATCTCATCTATCTCGTGTTGTACTTGAATGCCAAGAAGGTTCTGCTTTATAAGCATTGCCTTCTCATACAGGGTTGGGAAGTATTTCTTGTTTCTTGTATCCCACACGAATGTTTCGATTATCTTTCCCTGTTCGATTACTGTGGCGCCAGTAATAGAGGTCGAGATATCAAGCCCCAGAATTGTTTTATTTTCTTTTTTCATGTATGATTTCAAATAGTTTTTTTAAAATTTTGTCTTTTAGTTCTTTTTTTTCTGTAAAATACCAATTCCACATCAATGTCGATTGTATACTTTCTATTTCTTTTTTTAAAGTTTTTATTTTTTCTTCTATAAATTCTGTCGCTTGTTGAGAAAATGCTGGAGGGGTGAGTCCCAAGCCTATTGCGATCTCTGACAATGTTAATAAGTCATTGTTCTCAGCTGCGAGGGTTGCCTTTTGGTATAGTTTAATTTTTTCTTGTTTTTCTTTTTTTGTGCAATTTATTAGTTTATCTGGGTGGATTTTGAGAGCTATTCTTCTAAATACTTTTTTAATTTCCGGGTCTTGGGGATTTTTTTTATTTTCGTCTGGTTTTTTAAATTGTTCTTGTGGCACAAACTGCGCAAGTTGAGCTGATCTTTCATCATTTTGATCTTTTGCGGGTGAATTTCCTTTAAAGTTTTTAGAATATAAATCATAAACCTCTTGCGTAATCAGAGACATGATTGAGTCACATTCTTCTCTTTCTTTCCGAAGAGATTGATATTTAAAAGTGAGGAATTTTCTTTTTCGATCCGATAAAGACATTTTCCTTTAGAAATCTATGCCTATCTTAAACATAAAATCTCTTTTTTCTGTCTTTTTCACAGGGTTTGCTAAAGTTGCAATTGCAATCAAGTTTTTGCCTTTATCATAAATACCTATCTTGGAAATGTATGTTGTGTTTTCAAAATCCTCCTCGTGGTCGTAATATGGTGATTTGTTGATTTTCTTTATCTTGCGGCCGACCTCAAGAAAATATGAAGAAGAGTGGTCATATTTTGGAAGATCACTCTTTTCAACAAATGTCGGATTAGAAGAGAAGTTAAACTCATTCTGTTCTGCATAAGTATACATTGTTAGAGTAGGGATCTTGTTTGTACCTTTGAAATTAATACTATAAGTTGATCCTGTGACGCTTCCATGATCTAATTTTTCCCCCACCTGCTCTAAGCCTGTTCCAAAATTTACCCAACTAGGGCGTGATCGAATGGTTGGGTGTTTATAACAATCATCATAACTATCGTTTAGCGTCGTAGTATCGGTCAACAATAGTAGCCCTTGGTTATAAATCACTTTTCCTACGACGCTACCAGTAGTAGGGCCCTGAGTTTGTATTAGTTTTCCATTTTTGTTAATATCTCTGGCTTCTGCCAACAAACTTCCAGTGATAGTATACCTTAATCTTATACTGCCCTTGTTTATAGAGGATCCATAAAAAATACCAGGAACACAAATCATGTTTACTTCAGATGTGCCGAGGTCATCATACTCTAGACCATAAGAAAAATCACCCTGACTGTTAATCACATTTTTAAGTGACCTAACGTATTTTTTGTTAGCATGAGCTTCACCAAGAGAAGAGCTCTTTTCTTGACCTTGGGGTATGTATATTCTATTGACGCGGGCCGTTACTGGGTATGATTGAGTTATGGTGTGACCATAAGCAAACTGGGAAATATCATCAAAATTGCTTGTACTAATCGTCTTCGAGGCATATCTGGTACTGTCTTTTTGTATGAACGAATATATTAGAGAATCTTCAGGTCTATTTATGTTCAATTCGTGAAGACTTATTTCTCCCGATTCGATATGTTTTATCTTGTTGTCGAAAGTTCCGGACACTAATCTTTCTTTTTGCAGGTAGGTGGTGTTGCTGTTGACTATGATACTATATTCAGGTTTGGTCACAATAGTATTGTAGATCAAATCTTTGGGCTCAAACCTTTTAAATTTCATTTTTAGTAATCCAGTCTAACTCTCAAATTCAGCTCATTTGTTGGGTCTTTTCTGATCGGTTCCGATAGTTTTGCAACAGCCATTAGTTCATTGTCGTGAGAGTACAAGCCTACAGTTGTTACATATGATCTTGGCAGGTTTAGTTCTTCGCGGGTGCCTGGATCAGTCTTGACTCTTATCTTGCTTCCTGATAAGTATGTTGAATTTGAGCTGTAGTTGAATTCTGTGTTGTTGGCTCTGCAGAAGTATATCGTTGAGTTTAATTCTGTCGTATTATTAAACTGAATATTTTGAACTCTTCTCAAAAAGCCGTCTGAAAAAGAATCAATATTTTTTGATTTCAGGACATCTAGCTTGTTTGTTATACCAGAGCTGTTGGATATCCACTGGGCCGTTGCTGTGGCGCCAGCGATCGCCGTTGACGGTAAAGGAAGAACCACTACCCCAGCTTGATAAAAAATCAGGCCGCGACTGTCGCCTGGGGCCTCTGAAGATCCCGTATATAGTATGCCATATTCTCCCGCGGGGGAGTTTGTATGATAAGAACTCGTTGCGCGGGTGTCTGTAAGAGTGAATGTGGAGTTAAACGGATCTCCATATGAATCAGCAGCGCCGAGTGTCAACGAAAAGCTACCCTTCTTTATTTCGTCTTTTACTAATAATCTAGAAAAAGTCAAAAAGGCTGCGGCGCCTATTTTGATCCCAGAGTCGTGTTTGCCATCAAAATCAAAAGGTCGTACAGTACCGTTCATATCATATCCAGATAGAACCTGGGCCATTTGAGAATATAAATTCTTTTTCTTGCTATCCTGCTCTGTCACTGCTCCCTTGATCTGACTGCCCTCTAATACTCCGTCTATGGACGAAGCGGAGCTGTAACCCCATGTAACATCAAAGATGTGGTTCGCCGATGAACTAGTGTATGGATAATCATATATTGATTGAAACATCCCATGTGAGAATGTCTTAATGTTTGTGCCACGGCCGTCTGAACCTGTGGCATAAGAGCCCACTATAAGGCTTCCTGTAATTGGAATAGCCTCATGAAGCAGTGTTCTTGAGGTCGTTTTGTCGTTTTGAGTTATTGTTTTAAACGAAATTGCCATTTTTTTCTCCTAATCTTGGTATCGTTATATTTTATTGATTAAACTTGGTCCCTTTTATTATCCTTATTGGAACATCTACTGAAAACCCAGTCGTTGCTCCGGATATTGACATAACAGTGTCAATAAAATGGTATTCATCTATGGTCCCACCGCGCATGGCTATTTTATCTGCCTCCGCGTTAGTAAAGTTTCCAATTTCAGTAAACAGCGAGTCCCCTCTAGCTACATGAACTGATGCTCTAGGGGACAATCGAAGAACGCTTCCCAGGGGACCTGAAAACTTCTCCTTTGCCTGGATTACTCCTAATCTTGTAGAATCTCTTCCTGCTTCGTTGATTAGGTGCCTCTCTCTGTCCCCTATTTGATCGCGTGGGCCTGAGATAGGCGATCTGTTCTGGGAATCTACTATATAGTAAGTTGCAATACCGTCATCGTCTATAAATTGTTCTCTTAATGTGACGTACTCATTGTTGTCAGCTACCCCCACAAAACCGTCAAGCACAAGCAGGCGATGGTCGACCTTCACAATATACGCCCTCTCTAATAATTCTCCTGACATGCCATCAGCGATTGTCATGTTTGAATCCCCAGCATCGATTCCTTGGTCTATACATACGTGACTAGTCGGACCAGAAAATCCGCGAGTCCCTCGGAGAAAACCTTCTGTGTTTGCATTGGTTAAATTTTCGCGGTTGTCTAAGTCGAAAGTTCTCGTGTCGGCTGACAGGTAAAAACCGTTATAAGTTGCATATTTGCTATGTTTTGTTCCTGAACGGTCATTAACTCTCATTATTGGCATGTACAGCAAGCTATCGTCCACAAGCGTAACTAATCTAGACTTCATTAATGATTGATCACTAGTAAATGCCTCTAGAATTGGTGTTTGCATAATCTCTAGGTCATAAAAAGCAGAGCCCCTCGCATCTTCACTGTTCCAAAGCTCATAATTTACCTCTTCATCTCCAAGAGCGAATTTTGCAATGTTGAAATTACCTGCTGCCATCCGCTTTCTACCTAGGTCAGTTAATACTGCATCTAGTATAATATCTCCTGAATTGTCCAAAAATGCCATTATGGTGCTCCTTTTATCTTTAAAATCATTAGTAAATAGTATTTTACTAAAGAATAATTCTTTTTATTTGTCAAGCTATTCGTAGTTTTCGCTGTCTCTAGAATATCTGCTTCCCCTTCTAGATGGCAACGAGTCACTTGTTTCGTCTATTGCCCTGCTTATAGACTCTCCGATAGCACTATCAGCATCTTCTCTATTACTCCGGTAGATAAACTTTCTTTCTGGCTCGTAGCAGCCGGTGCGCAGGGTAAATCCAGACATGAGCTCTTCAGATCCTGGCAGGTTGCCATCCACTATTTGTGACCAAGTAGCCTCTATCTTTACTTTTTTTCCAGTTTGGGATGATATTATTTCAAATATATATGTTTTGTCCCACACAGAATCTTCTTGCGGTCCTGAGCCCAAAGAAAGACCAGTTGTACCTCTTGTTGTTTTCATAAATTCTGAGATATCTTCTGACTGGTTCGGGTAGGTTTCAGAATTTTCAAAATTTATTGCGGTTTGTTCAGAATTTGGCATTATTTCCAACATTTGATTAAACTCCATCAAATAATCCATAGATGGCTGCGGGAATATATATTCCTCTATTTCATGTTCAATGCCGTCTCCAAAACTACTAATTCTAAACCTGAAGACTTTTGTTGGTTGTGAAATACCTCCGAGATCTCGGGCCCTGAATGTGATGTAATAATCTTGATTTGGTTGAACTCTCTTCAACATCGTTGGAGAGGATATCGTCGTCTCAGTGTGTCGAGCGTGCAAGAAATCATGGTAACTAAGCGGTGGGCTATCCAAAACAAACATTTCGTAGTGTGTCGGGTCCGAATCAGACCTGTAAAGGATTTCCGAGTTAGCTAACGCGAACCCTCCGTAGCTAGCGTTTTGTGCTAGCTTCATCCTTTCTATCACTTCCTGGTCTCCCTCCAAAATAGCTATTGGCTGTTCTCGGTATTCGCCAATTCTAGGAGTAAACCAGAATAATGCCAAATCTTCAGATAATGTCTCCCATGGTAAAAATGTTACGTCTGGCGGTAACGGCGGAGCATCAGCTACTAACAGATCCTGTTGATGATAAGGGGTTTCGATAATATGATCGTGCACCATTTGATCAATTAAAAACTCGAACATAAGGCCGCTGCCGGTTTCGGGGTTCAAGTGAGATGACCTTGAAATGTTCCTCCTTATTGGATCTTTCCTAGGTCTGTAGCGGTATTTCAGTCCGCGGACAAAATTTATAACATATATTGAGTATGTATATTTACTTCCAAAACTAACCTGTGTATCGATAAAGTTAATTTTTTCCGTCTCTGGATCGTTAAAGAAATAAAAATTCTGTATGACTTCCCCTGATGATGCATCTCTCTTTTCGAGCCGATAGGCAAGGACTTCTGAATAACTTAAGTCTTCTTTCATTTTCCCAATAAATTGTGGATGTTTATCTAACATGTATTCACTAAGCCAACTATGAAACTGTGAAGTACAGCCCCAGTGCTGCATAGTGTAAAGCATTGGGTTCCACTGTCCAAATAATGACTCGAATTCTGCAAGCCAACCATCTTCATGTTTGAATGATAAAGGGTAAGTTGCTGGGTCTAGTACGAATTCCATACGATCTGTATGACTATGGGGGTGATCTGGGTTTAGATATTTCATTAATTGATGTCTTATATCTCTTGGATAACAATTTGGTCGCGTGTTCAAATGAGTTCCATCATTGTCTGAAACGCCTGTAAAATTCTGTACCCTTTCATCTAAAAACTGCGTAAAGATTTGATCTTTTGAGGGTGATTCTATATCTATGACGCCCATTAGTAAGTGGTCAAGATTCTTCTCTTTCAGTTTCGCGGCGATAGGGCTTTCGTGGTTTATATCAAATGAAATTTTTGTATAATATTTATATTCTGATTCGAAAATTCTCTGAAAGGAACTGAACTCTGTTTGTCCCGGTGGCGGCGTGGCCATGGCCGTGATCGAGTTTAGTTTTGATATTTTATCAGCTGGAAATTTATGTACAGTTACTGCAGAGTTACCAGAATCCATATCCCCCTGAAAAACGTCCCCTGAAAAGTTACAATAATCTGGGCGGCCGTCGAACTCAATAGAATACCTTTCATATAAGCTTTTTTTGAGAATCGGATCTCTTGTACCTTCATTGTAAAGATTGTTATAGTCAGCTCCGGTGTCATCATATGTTAACATGTTTGGTATAAATGTTTGCATCGACACTGTTTCTGGCAGTCTTAAGTTTAGGCCGTCGGCCTCTTTAGCAAAAAAAGCCGCGGGTGCAGAAAAGGAAGTGTCAACATACCAGGGACTAGTCTCGCGCACTTCACCATTGTGTCCGAATTTTAAATTTATCATCTGAAGATAAAAGTCAAAAATTTCTGGTTTTTGCCGGACGAAGTCATTTTCGAAGAGCTCAACATTCCACCTGCTCCGAACTGCATTTCCAGGCATCAGTACTGAAACCATTAATGTCGGGTGTTGTTGTTGGGGGAATCCGGGCGGAGGCAGCTGTGTACCAAGCTTAGATAAAACTATATCAACCGGGGGTGAATCAGAAAGCCAAGTATATGTGTTTACGCGTTGATTTTCCTCAGGTGATGGGTTGGCTACAAAATTTTTATTACCAGTGTATTCAAAATCATACACCTTTTTCAACAAAAACCTTAAAGCGTCATAGCTCTGTGGATTCCTGTCAGGGTTGCTGTTAGTTAAGCGCGGGTTGTCAGCTCTATCCGGGGACTCGTCGGTACCATTGCCGGTGATTATGGTACTGCGCGAGTGGACACCATAAGATAGATACCTAGGCACCATAATACACCTCCTAGCAACTGGGTTGCCTGGAAAAGTGGGTTCTAGATTCGGGAACTTAGGGGGGTCAAATTGAAAGCCCTCTAATTCAGGTACAGGCAGCTCGCCGGATCCACTTGCGTGTGGCAAGGCGGGCGCTTGACATGGGTTGTTGTTTTCTTCAGTCACTTTACATTAAACCTCCAGGAAAACCACATCATTAACTGATGTGTTTGTGTTGTTATATTCTTTCATTTTGATGCACACCACCCTCTTAATCCCCTCTTCATATTGTACCTCTGGTGCTGGTGGAGGGATAATTCGAGTTTGCATAAGGTTTACTGGTCTTGGTGGGCTTCCGGGACACAATATTGAAGGGCGCCGGCGGCGCTGCTTGAAAATATCCGAAGTCACAAAACCCGTACGGATAGAGGGTCCCACGTTATCTTCAAACTTGTCCTGAAAACTTATGTTTTCATTTGAAAAATCTAACAAATTCTTATTAACTGTAAGTAAACTGTGTGCGAAATCGTAAAAAGAACCCAGAGTGTCTCTTAATTCTGACAACTCTTCATATCTTCTTTCTATTTCCCCCAAGAAATGATCGCGATCGTCTTGTTTGTATACCGAATCACATATCACTTTTTTCACCTCGTCACTTAAGTTTGAATCCGTGTAATCAAGTGCTTCAGTGAGGTCCCTAATCGATCCATTTCCTCGAAAATTAAACGAAGAACCGTTACTAACGCCCATGGCCAGTCCTCCGAAATACCTTTGAGATGCCAAAGGATAATATGACATAGGCCTATCAGAATCAGCCACTCCGGATTCAGGATCGAAATTATCATTTTGAGATTGTAAAAGAAAATTAATTTTAACATTATTGTTTGACTTTTTAATCTTGGACATGCGATTATAAGATTTTATATTAAGTACAATGTTCGATGTACCTTTAGGTTTTGGTATCTTTTTTGTTGTTGATTTTGATTTTTTTTCTAGTTCGGCGTCCTTTTTGCTAAGACCCGCGGTTGCAAGTCCACTGGATGACGTATCATAAGAGGAACCCACTAGAGTTAAAAATTGCGTTGGCAGGATAAAACCACCATCAAACACATCGCCTAATGAATCGCGGAAATCTTCGAAAGACAAGAAGTTTGGCAGCCGTCGTGGACGAGGGTTAAAATCTTCAACGATTGTACCTTCTGATATCGCTTCCGAAATGACGTTTGTCTTTGCCACTATTTCTATAGATTTTAGATTCGCGCCTTTTACATTCTCTATTGAGCTCTTGAAGTTTTCGATCGGACGGGGAGAAGCTAGGTCAACCCCCGATGATAAAATAGATTTTATCATGTTGTTCATTTCTTTTAAAATTTGATTAAATTGCAAAAAATCTTGAAGTTTTCCTGAGTTTAGGTTTAATTTTCTTTTTAATTCTTCAACTTCTGGCCGTATTCTCCACTCCTCAACTCCCGTTAAAAACGCTTTCATTCTGCCATATAAAGTACATACTGCTGAAGCGGTCTGGTTATTTACCAAGTCAGATCGAAAGGAGAGCGTAAAAGATTCTGTTGCATAATCATATCCTCCTTCGTATGAATTTTCATCAGAAGATGGGTTCAACGGGATTGAAGCCGAAAACAAAAATTTTTCATAATTAGATAATATCATATTGTTTCTGATTAACATGTCATTTATTGTTTTCTCTATCCCATCTTCTAAAATTATCTTAACTGTATAGGTGTATTTACCATAATTTATATTATGGAACAAATCTCTATCTCGGACAATAAACTGTCTGGAATGTTTAGGGGGAGGGATCATGATGAGTCCATCCGGGCGTTGCAGTTCTGGTGGTGCTGACTGTAATATCTCAACCTCTTCTAATGAACCTAGCTCTGAAGTGGCATTAAGTATTCTATTTTGCCCGGAACCACCGGGACTAGCGAAGACTGCAAAATCTGAAGATGATATTATATAATCACCGTATTCATTTTCGTCATATTTAGAATAAATTTTGCCCTGTCTTTCATTTATTTCATAAGGAACATTGACAGCGCGTTGGCGGAAAAAGGATATGTGTTTTATTCTACTCTTAAAAATACTCTCAAATATAAAATTTTCACTTTCATTTTGAGAATGAATATCCAGCAAATACCCGAGTCGAGATCGGTGTTTAACTATTTCTAAAAAATCTATACTGATGGCGAAGCCATGGTGCGAATGACCCATGGGACGATTATCTGAACTTTGTGGGTCTGCTACATAATTTACAAATGACATTTCTTGTGATTCGTAGTCCACTATATTCGGAACCCTGAGAGCGTTGGCCGCGTAATACCTTCTCGCGTCTTCCAGGAGCTGGTTAACATCTTTTGCTAAATTATTGTGTCTGATTTCATTTTTTAAATTCGATGTCGGCAAAAGTCTATCATTAGCCCAGGAAGGACCAATTGACCCGTGATGACCGGTCTGGGTAGCATCTGCTTGAGATTCATAAATTTTCAAGTCCGAAGTTATCTTATAATTTGGCGTCTCTACCAGTTCTAAGCGCGGTCCCATTTCTCCGTCGATGTGGCCGGCCATCCAGCCGACATAAGCCTCAGGATCAGATGGGTCTGGTGCGTGATAATGAGTAGGTCCGTAGTATGGCCTTATGTTACTTGCGCCGGCGGCAACGGATGCATCATCAGAAGATCCTGGGTGGTTGACATAGAAACTGTTTATTGTTTTTGGAATGTCTAAGCGACCAGTTGAAGAAGACCTCTCAAGCAGCAAATCATAATGTATCGTATTGTTTCCCATGCTAGAATCTTGGACCAAGTCAATGTCTATGAAGCATACCATACAGAGTTTATCCGTCTTTATGTCCTCGTAGGGGATCTTACGTTGTTCGGCGAGATGAGCAGGAGTATATTCAATGGTAGTCGAAGATCTAAATTCATTATTATAATCATTTGACAGATCAGTTGTGTTATATTGCAATGTTTTGTGATTCTCTAGTACCTCTTTGAAACTGATTTTTTTTATTGCGCCCTCTTGAAAAATATCGTCTTCATGGCCGAGATAAATTCTTTTAATTGCACGACCTCGGGTGTCCGGGTTCTTTAAAAGAGGTATTAACCCAGACTGTTCTTCAGTTAAAACAACGAAATAAAAATAATACATTTCTGCAATGTCTGCGTTTACGACAGCGTGGTGTGCGAAGGCGGAAGCTGGTAAGTTCAAACAGAAATCAACTTTAATTGTTTTTTCCTTAGAAGATAAATGTATCTTTTTTGTGGTTATTATTGGTAATACGCTGACACCATAAGATGCTGATTCTGACTGGAATGGCATTTAATTTTTACCTCTCTTTTGATAATTTTTTTCGTGAGCCTCTTTCATTTTGTATTTTTCAATTTCTTTATCTTTTCTGAATTTGAAAAATCTTTCGGCCATTTCCATGGAATCTATTTTTCTTATTACCCTCTCGGTATTTCCGGAATCGTTGTTTGAAACCTCGTATATGTTTAAATAAAAGTTGCCGGGGCCATCAAAGCAATTCAATTCCTCTATGTCAATTACTATATTTTGAGTATCCACTATTAACTTTGAATTATCTGAAAATGTTATCTCTTCCGACATTAGATCTACAAAATCTTCTTTAGTTATTATAGTTTGTCTTTCTTCTGGAAGTAGATCTTTTCTCTCTTCCAGTAAGCGATACTTTGGCGACATGCGCAGGGTTGGTGTATTTTTCTGAATTCCTTTTTCCGTAGAGCTTAAATTTATAACTTCTTCTATAGGCGCCTCTAGTGACAAAATATCAAACTTTGCTATATTTTGGTTTGAAATCTCTTGACTAGCGAGGGGATATAGAAGTATCCTATCTTGTATATCCGGCGCCGCGAACCGGCGAAGAGTTTCAAACCTCCCTCTTTCTCCGGATTCGATTTCCTTTTCTTCTATGCTGTATCTCTCGTTTACCGAAAAAGTTAAGTGAGGTGTTTTAAGTCTAGGAGTGTTTTTGAGGATCCGGACCTCAGCTTCGTTTTGAGTCTCCTCTATGTCTGCATAGTTAGAATCGTACAATATACCATCATCAAAAAATTGATAAAAAGCTGGTCGGAAAGCGCCTCGCGAAAACAATTCTTTTCCAAATTGTGTTAACGTGACGTCTATCACCTCCTGTTTTTGATCGAAAAAAGTCATATTTTTGGCTCCATATTATAATTATTCTCTTATGTAAGAAACTTGCACATTATCATTTATTTCTAAATCTTGCGAAAATGTTATCCTGTTTCCTGATACTACGTAGTCGTTGCCTGAACCTGCCACTAATAATTGACCATTTAGAAAAATAGTCTCCGTGTCTTTCTTTATCGAAAACCCAGAGGCCACTGGTATATCAAGGACACCAGGCGTAGAAGAAATTTCTGAATCTGATTTTATCAACTCCCTTGAGACTATGTTATTCAACACTGTGCTGTTTAAGTTTTGTGTTATGTCGCTTACATTGTTGCTATAAACTTGCTCTGCGGCGTTTATTGTGTCCGAAAGAGGAGAAGACGGCGATGCAGTTTCACTACTGAGGCGCGCTGTGGTTTGAATGTTTTCTTTTGTTGTCAAGAAGTCTACTTTACTTTCTACTTTGATCATCTCTATTATTGAAAAGAAATCATATGGCCAATTGTATGAATAATTAGAAAACAACTCTTCATTTTCAACTGGGTCTCCCATTTTTCCGTAAGTCGGGCCCGGGCCGAATGTTCGGGACGCTGAAATCTCCATGATATCTTCATCTAAATCTGTTATGGAATTTTTTATTACATTCGAATAGTGCCCTTCGGCCCTGTATTTTACTTTAAAGATTAGCCACCTAACATCATTCTCTAGAAAGGTTTCTGGATCTCGGTACAAAGATGGCTTCCCTTTTATAAACGGGGCACGCGAATGATTCAATATATGGGTAATATACTCAATGTCCGATTTTATTTCATCCTTCAGGGGATTTGAATGTTGTGTTGTCGAAATACTATCAGCTGGTCTTCCGGGGCGATTGGTTGACGGATATAAATTTTGCCAAATTTCTGAAAGATCTTCTCTGCTCAAAGTAGCCTTAAACTGAAAAATATAAGAAACATATGGATCAATTTCTGAATTTCTCAGAAAATCAAACTGCGGTGGCAATATATACTTGTCCATCATTCTCATCTGGTACGCCGCGGCGTCTATAGACTCAAGGCCTACTGATTCGAAAAACTTTTCGTATTCATTTTTTATATTTTTTCTTTCCTGATCTGTCCCGGCTAGCCTAGTCAAGTTAACATATTCTTCGCGGGCCATGGCGTTCTTTTGAGTCGCTGCGAGCATCATGTCTTCTCTCATGGGAAAAAACTTCATATCACAATCATCTGTTAAATAATAAGGAATAGCAACAACTGCTTCGCTGATGACTTTCTCTTTTGCAACTCGGCCGAGTTCTAGAGACCTAAATGGCTGGGCTTCTTGTGGCACCGAGTAAGTAAGGGATGCTGGAATTGGATTATTGGCATAGCCGCTGATGAATCCAACTTTTTCTGCAAGGTTTCCTATTGTTTGTTTCCCTGTTGTTTCAGATGCTCCAACAATTGTCAGGTAATATCCTTTATTTGGATCCAGTACTGTTGGGCTTCCATGTTGATGCCACATGCCAGTAGAAGATGTTAAATATAGAGTTTTGGATTCGTTAATCTCTTTATAATAGTCAGTTTGGTACCTGTTCTTCCATGGCGAGTGTTGGACATATTCCTCCTTTTCGGTCGATAAATCCAAAGCTGTAACTTTTGCGTCCATAAAATCTATTATTGGAGTTTCCCATTTTGGCTGCATTACCCACCTATAAAGAGTCGGGTCTGGATTGTTTACTATTGTTTTTTCTCCTGTCGCGGAACCTAGGTGAACGTAGTTATCACCATATAGTAAAACTGAATTATTAAAATTTATACTTGCGGACAACACCATTGCTTCACGATAATTTGTATTTGTGTTAGAATTATCTGGAGGTGGCATATTATAATAAGATACTTGCATTCCTTCAATTATTTCTGGAATTGTGTATTCTCTTGTTTGTCCCGGTGTGAAGGAGATCTGTGCATACGGTGCGGTTTCCGGATCTAGGAATGGCGGGACATAAGGCAAGTGACCATGCGAGCCAGACTTTATCGTACTAGTACTTTTTAATAGTGGATTTAAAACCTGATCTACTCCCCCTAGAAGACCAACAACATAACTGTCAATAGCAGAAGTGCCCTGCATATCCTTGTTCCCAGCAGAACCAGTGGCTGATTGGTGTAACACTACGGTATAAAAGTCACTAAGAAAGCTCATGCCCTCGAATCCAGTTGTTATACTCTTACTGATTGTGTCTTTGTGGCCATCGGCGTTCATGGCTTGGACCAATAAATCGGCCTCAGAACCTGCATCTGTGATCTCTACTGCCACTGCATATGGATCGGTACCGACAACGTCGCCGGTTTTGTTACTAGATCCGCTAAAAAATGTATAATTAATTGTTGTATTTTCGTAATCCGTAATTACTATTTCTTCTCCTCCACTGGCACTGCCGCCGCTTCGTAGTGCTGTCACCATTGCGCCGCGGAAAGCAACTGACCCTGATGCTTGAGCTCCAGGGGTCTTAACATCGTCCCCATAGGAAATAACCGGCGTGTCGGCGTCGTCTACCGGGGGACCAAAAGCAGAATGCCTGTCATACATGACTGTTTTTCTATTGTTAACATATACTCTCATCTTGTAGTCTGTACCGGATTGAAGTGTTGGCCTAGATGGTAGTGAAATTGCAGTTTGCAGCGATTCGTCCTCCAGAAAAAATTTAACGGTTTCCGATGCAAAGTTATGTATAGCGCTCGTATATCCTCTCAAAGATTCTACAGAAGATTGATAATTTTGTCTAAAATTTAATGTATTTCCAAGACGGACATAATCTGAATCTAAGGTTCCAAACTTTGGCTGATCCTCTCTAATCACATAATTTAGTGGCGTACCGTATAGGAAACTTGCACTTGAGTGTGGCTCATTTTCAAATATTGTTTGGCCGAATAACCTAACTGGATCTAGCAAATCTTCAAATGTTACTCGCCTTGGGACTACCCCTTTAATTCTTGGTATACCCAAGTCTGCGGTATTATTTATCAAAGATCCTGTATAACATAAATCACCAGGGGAATCCAAATAGTTATATACATCAAATGGCTCAGTGTGTGTTGATACTGAATTATCAATCAGCCCCTGCCTATAGGTGTCAGTGTTCGATTGGAAGAGTGGATAATCTACTGCTAGCCCAGATTTAATAGAATTAAAAAGCACTCCGGGTGAAAATAGAGGCTTTGACACCTTCGCTTTCGTGTTATTTATTTTTATCTTTAGTGAATCTTTTGCTTTCTGCTCTGTTAAAAACCCGTTCTGCAAATAATCGATCTCATATGTACCTTCGCTTAAATAATTCTTTTGAAAAATATCGACAATTTGAACCGCTCTTTCTGCTGGGTAAAAGCCTCTATATGGCAGCAACCTTTTTACAGCTGTGCACCTTAGTGACAGTTTTCCAGCGGACAAGTCAAAGCCGTTTTCCGTTATATTATCTTTGAAAGGTTGAAAATATTTCATAAAATCCGAATTTGAATAAGTTTTGAAAAATTGAGTACCTATTGATACTTCCCCTGATGAACTGTGGTACACTGCTCCTGTTAATTGCAAAAAGTCATCCCCTACAGATGGGGTTGTGAAGTTTCCAGAAGCATATATATCTTCAATATACCTAGAGATGGTAAATTCTGGTATGAGTGAATATTGTTGTCCCACTAAGCGTGCCTCTTTCTGAAACTCCTCATATTCGTCCAAAAAAGGACCTGTTGTACCTGGGGCGGGCTCAGGTGTTTCCCACTTTGCTTCTCCAGCGAGAAGAACCCTCCTTGTACTAGAAGAAAGATATTCTTGTGGGATTCTCCTGTTGTATACTGGTGCAAAGGGAGGTTGACCCCTAAGAGCGTTTCCGCCGAGCGGGAACATACTAAATTCGTTTTGCAGAATACCTGTCTGCATCTGAGCTCGCGACACTAACGAACCCGGCTTGGTTGCATCGATCTGAACCCAGCTTCTAGGGTTTGTAATTTCTGTTGGTAAAGATGAATAGTCTTTGCGCGAGTCGAGTACCCATTTACTTGTTTTTAGATTTTCAGAATATTCGCTTGCGGTGTTTGGAAAGTATAACCTATCTATTTTTTCATATGAATTGAAATAGCTTTTTTCAAAATCTACCTCTAGTTGGGTCGGAGACTCTAACGAAAAAGTAAACAGATTGACACCCGGCCAGACTGTTGTAGACCAAATCCAATCACCATAAGTTATATTTCCAGATAAGGTCAATTCTCTCTTTGTTCTGTTTGAATTCCACCCAAAAAAGTCAAACAACTCTCTATTTCTAGCCTCTTTGGTAAATGTATTAATCTCTCTAGGATAGATTGTCTCTATATAATTCACCTCAAGAAATGTAGAATCAGCATTATTGGCTTCAGTTTTGATGAAGCTATTTATTATTCCAATGTTTGTTGTGTTTAGTATTGATTTTTCTTTAAAGAAAAAATCATCTGCCATATCTTGGTTTGCGTATCCCGTAACAGTATTTTGGAGAGGTACTCTCATGGAGATACTAGGAAGTTGTAGTACTGTGTTTAACGATTCAGTCTTTGTTATAAACTCATGTAAGAACTCGTCGTTCCACCACATCAAAGCTAATGCCCATTGTGGAACATTAACAGGGAGCTGTAGATGTTCCATCAAAAATTCTATTCCAGTCTCGGTTCGATATGTGTGTCGACTCACCGTAATTGGGTTGAACTTGCATGTTGCTAATATCTCGTCATAGTTTTTAACAACTCTCCTATTCGTAATGGTATTTTTGTTCTCATTCGTGTTTTGATATTCAAAACTTGTACCGGGATAACAAGAAGGAAATGGCGTTGTACCCCTGAACACAGCTGATATTATATTATTTCTTCGGTGGTTTCTCACTATCGGGTTATGTGAGGCTCTCACCTGTTTCCACGTTGGCCAGCCGTAAGGGCCTTGACGCTTTAATATGAGAGAATTTAAACCAGAAGCGAGATCTGTATGTGGGGACTGGATCCCTGCCAAGGTATCGTTATTAAGATAATATTCATAATAACCGTCTATATTTGTCATTACGCGGGAGCCAGCTAACGTGGATATATCAACGTCGGTTCTTCCGAAGGGGGTCCCCATTGGGAAGCCCAAGTGATTTAAATCGGCAGAGATTGGTTCCTGAATTACTGTATTGAGCCCCACAAAAGATACAGGGCTCCACGGAGGCAGCGCGAGGTCTGTGTTTTCAATCGCATAATAGGGGCCAGCCGGCTGACTGTCTGTACCCAAGACACTAGCTGTTAGGAATAATATGGTCTCAGAAGATTTTAAACTACCTGATACTTCAAAACTGTGTTGGTGTGATATGTTTCCGTTTCTATTGAGAAATGAATACACATTTTCATTGGCAGAGGCCGTAATCCATGAGTATCCGAAATCATGATGCGGTATCTGATGTGTCGCAAAGAAGTTGTCAGGAGTAACTTCCTTTCCGTAAGATCCAGTAAACCTATTATAATTTCTGTTTGTCTTGTGTATCGATCCTTGTGTTTCTGATCCGGATCGAAAACCGAATTGCTCTGATCTTTCTTTCGATAAAGTGTTGTAGACGCCCCTGACTAGTAAACTTCGATAATTTACTGTGTTATATACCGAATGCTCTTCTGAAACTCTGTCTAAACCATACTTCCCGGAGGTGTCCGGAGAGCCTATCGCAGAGAAACGATTAACAATAACATGCTCTCTCTTTGGTCTGCTGGGCACCTCAAAATCTACAAGACCACTGAGCCAACCCGAAGGACTCAGAGAACCTGTCAGGCCGCGGCCCTCGTTTTCTGTTAGGAAATTGTTGTTTTGATTTCTGCCATTTGTCATGACAATTTCATAATCTTTTGAATAATTACCTTGAACTAAAACCTGCGTGTCTGAAATCTGCGTTTTTGTGTTTGATAGTCTATAAAGCCTATTGCCAAGATGACCTTTGTGAAAAAGAGACTTAGGCCCACTTGCAGGACTCTTAATAACCAACTTCTCAGGAGATGATGATATCTCATACGCCTCAGGTCGATTATCACTAGGTGTACCTATTTTTACGTTTCGATGAGGCGCGCCTTGATCAAACAAGTATGTAGCGACAGAATCAAACGATTCCTTCATCTCTAGGTTGTTCGTGATTTTTAAATTTTGCTTAAATTCAGAAAAATCAACCCCAACAGAAGAACTATAGAAATTTAAAGGCAAAATTAAATCGAGATCTGCGTCCAGGTAACCATCTGTATCTGAAGTGTTTGTTTTAGCTGTATAAATTTTATCCTTTTGTGGATTGATTATATCATCACACCTCTTGAACTCGTATATATCTTCTGAATTGATTGTTATCTCTTTACCTGTATTTATTATTTTGTATAAATCTTTAATCTTATTAGCTTGCCGGTTGTGACCAATTTTTAAGCTCAACTGACGCGAAGAATCGTGTTTGTACGGCTTTACAAGATTTCTTAAAACATAATTTCTGGCTAGTTTTTCGCCTGACCCGGTTACTACCGTTGTCAACACTTTTCTTATAGTTTCTCTGTTTTCTTCTTCTCTTGTTTTTCTATCTTGTTGCCACAGGCAATGCTCATTTTCGTTTTGAGAGCCGTGGCCATGTTCCCAATCATATAGAAGTTCGTTAATTGATAATATACTTGTTTCCAGTATTGGTTCTTTACGCTCGAAACGGTTATACTTGTAATCATATTTATTTCTCTCGAAAGCATGAGATTCAATCACATCTTCTATCCCAGTATTAGAAAATGCAGACGCCGGGACCATTTGCTTAAGCAGATACCCAAATGACGCGTCAACCCATTTGTAATAATTCAAATATCTTTCGAAATCAGGCTCGCTGAGAACGTTTGAAAAGTACCTCTCTCTTACGTGGTTCAATAATTTATAATTTTTCCTATATTTATTGACTGGCTCTCCTATTAAATTATTAAAACTTTTCACTCCTGATATGAAATTAAGCATGTCTCTTGATATAGCCTGAAATACACTCTTTTCAAATGAAAATATATTAACACTTGATTTTGTTATCGGAATGAACTTTTCATGCTTGGAGTCTCTTACGCTTACCTGATCTAAACCTTTTATACTTGCTATCGGTGTCTGTCTTACATGTGATATCTTTTCTTCTTGAATTACTTTTTCTATCTTATTGGAGAACCCCATTGATTTGAAGTTATATTTATAGTTTGGATGATCATTGCCATAGTTTTGTATAAGATGGTCTCCGCCCGATTCGTCTTTGACGATGAATGGTGTACTATCTTTTAATTGATTCAACTCTGAAAACTGTATTCTAAAAATACAGTTTTCAAGATGTGACCTCTCTTTGTTAGACATTATTGCCCCTCTTTAAAATAAAAATTATACTTCTTGTGCTTCTATAAATATTCAAATTTTTCATTTTTTGAGCTACCTTTCCAACATATGGGTTAACGAACCTCCACTTACAAGTGGGTTTTGGGCTCTTAATTTAAGCTCTCCGTCAGACAGAGCGGCTTGCCAAGCGCTGAATGTTAACATTTTCACGTCTGATTTTATTAATACGGATCCTGTAATATTTTCGCGGGCTGCTCCTAAAAACACAGTTTTGTAAGAGTCTTTGAAATCGTCATACTCGCTTTTAGATATTGGAGAGACCTTCTGAAATGCTTGGACTAGTGAATCTTGAACATAATTGTACCCTTGGAACGAAACTTCATAAGATTCAGAAGTGGTCTCTATGAATGGTTCTGCCGATGTTTTTCTTATTCTTACCGATATATTCCACCTAGAATTATCATAAACATTGTTAAAATATTGTGTCTGTATGTCACTTGACAAAAGTGCTGGTGACTTGAGTACAAATCTTGCTCTTTTTGACTCAAGATTCTGTTTTTCTACTACAGCTGTAAAGTTAGCATCGTCTGGAGAAGTCTGAGTGAGATTGTTTTTTATACCCTCTACTTCTCTGCACCCGAATAGGCTAGTCTCCTTGTTTTCAAAAGAATAAACCTCCTGAGATGGCATAATATAAGAACCTTCAAAGGTGTACTCTCTCGAATTATGCGAAGAATCCGACTCCATGTGCGTCCTTTCATCGTCTGCTGAGGCTGCCATAAATAGAGTGCCTTCGTTATTGTCCACAAAACTGACAGAACTCATTGTAGATGTGTGAGCTTCTACTTTACTGTCCTCTAACAATAAGTCTTCTTCTGGTATAAGGTGCATATCTGTTATGTCAGTGTTATTGTGGCCAAGAGTCTCATACAATCTATCAAGAGATGATTGTGTCCCCTTAGCTTTCATTAAGCTTGGAGCCTCTGATGCAAGTCGCTGCTCAAATGCGTGTCTTGCTTCTTCAACTAATAAATCGGCCGAAATAAAATCCTGGGTCCCCTCTACATCATCTTCTAGTTTATATGACTTTTGAAACAACTTCTTATACATCAAACCGGCAGCTTTCATTTGTCTCTGATACCTGTCCCCTCGGTACCCGCTTCCTCTGTATGATGGTAGGCCGTCGTCTTTGCACCCAATGTATATATTATCTGCATAATTTACAGACACCGACCCTGAAGCTTCTGGCGTGGGAGCGATGATTTGGTTTGTTTCTTGCCAGTTAGGGACGTAATCAGTTGATATCGAATCTAAAAATACCTTTATTTCATCAAATTCAGAAGACAAAAGATGAAGTAAAACCTGAAATTCTGAAGGGTTATCCGCAGAGGAGTTTTGAATTTCTTCTCTTGCCCATTCCGGGATGAACCTCTGCAACATGCTCTGGTTATTTTCATCGTAAGATTTCGCAATGCTATTAAAACTCTCCTCAAGTGATATAACAGCTTCAGCTCTTCGATCCAATATCGGGTCGGGGGACTCGATGTTTTCACTAGTTTCGGATAACGTAATCGCAGACTGCTCAATTTTTGAATTTTCATTATAATTTTGTATTCTTCCGAAAATTTCATGACCAGAGTGGTCGATAATTAAGCTATCAGAATTTATATCTCCTACCTTAATCTTATTAAATCTGTAATAAACCCCCAACCGAGTGGTGTATTCGCTCTCCGCGGCATGCGAAGCATAAATCTTCTTATCAAAGAATCTTGCTATTTCCCTGGTCGATCTCTGACCCTTCCAGAATCTAAATTCATCTATTGATGCTGATAGGTTCCCAGAAGAAGAAGACATGTTACCCCCTATCGAGCCGGCCAGGAAACTCTTTACCTCTATTGTATCTCCGAAGGATACACTCTTTATAGAATCAGGCTTACCATCAATAAACAATTTTATATAAAGCAAAGAATCTGATTTCCAAAATTTAAACGCATAATGATGCCATTTTGAATCCGCAATAGCCGAATCAGTAACGGCACTTGAACCAATTTGCACATTATTGACTGAAGAATTTCCCGACTTATAATTTATATAAAAAGGACTGCCAGAATCTGAAGATAAGAAAATTTTTATTTCGCTTGATTTTGAGGATACCTCTTTCCCAGGATACGTCCCAATATGAGTAATGGTTTCTTGTGGGTAATTTATTTTATCGAAAGAATCTTTTTTTAGCCAAAATTCTATTGTGCTTCCAATTTTAGGATCAATCAATATCCCCGGTTCTGATTTTATATTTTTTGCTGTGAATTCCGATTCTGGAATTTTATTCGGGCCCGCATAGAAAAATACTTTTTCCGAATAATCGAGCTTCAAATGGCCAACTGTGCTGGGCCAAGCTTGACGGAACATCGCTAAGTCAACGGTAGATGCGTCTTTATGCCACTTTATCACCCCCTCCCTTGTCCCATCAAAGGGATAATAGTTTGAAATATAATCATAAGATCGAAGGTAATATTGCTGTGCACTACCAAAGAAGCAAAAATCTTCAGGTTTTTCTATCCGCACCGAAGGTCTATATGTTTTCGAATATTTATCGAATTCTGATGCCAAGGTATCAGACTCTATTTTTTTCGAAATTAATCCGGTCTTTTCATTTACTTTACTTTTTTTAAAAGTTTCTAAAAATTTTTCTTTTCTTTTGTTTTTTTTAGTTGTCATTATTCTACTCTAAATCTAAAGCTTTCCTCTTGTTCAATATGCATGCTTCCGGTCTTTCTCAAAAATTTTACCTCGTATAAATAGTTTGGAGCCAAGAGAGACATGTCCAAATCAAAAAAAGACCCGCTTGAATTGTAGGACATTTTAGAGAAAGATGGACTCTTATTGTGTGAATATGGCACTATCTCCAAGTTATCAGCAACTCTTGTGATTTTGTAATAAGCTTCGTCGACTATATCAACAGGAGCAAATATACTAGCCTTTGCGTATATGTTCGGCTGCCAGTTTTTGTTTCTAGTATAGACTTTCATTTTTGTTTTTTCGTGAGTTTTATATTTTTTCTTGAGATTCGTTATGTTAAACACGTAGTTATCCGCTTGCGAATATGGGCTTGGCAAAGATGACGTATTTTGTGTCGATGAGTCCCACTGGGCTTCCAATACCGGGCGCTTGAAAAAATGCTCTGAGCCGCGCGCAAAGTAGCGCTTTGTATAATAAGACCGCTTCTGATCCCCTGTCTCTAGAGAGCCTGATAATTTTAAAATTATTCCATGATTGTCTATTGCTTCCGCTAACCAAGCTTCAACTGTAGAAGTAATATCGATCTCTAAATCTTCGGTCCCTTTCGAAACAATACAGGAACCCTCATAGCTGCCAGTTGTAAAATCGCCACCGGGGGTAGACCATGATGATTCGAAACTAGAAGATATCCAGTTGCTTGCATCCAGATCTGAATAATCATCCATGTCTAAGCCAACTCCCTCGTCCCACTCCTTAGATAAGACATGAGAGGAAATTGTATAGTTTTTTGGTATAGTTTCGGAATGTGTTGCGTTAAATAATTTCAATTTAAACGAAACCGATCCGGATGCGGGGAGGGCACCTGAGGATCGGGCTTCTGATAACTCGCTAGTCGAAAATTGCAATAAAATTCTTGATTTTTCCACAGAAGATGTTGTCGCTTGTGCATATATAGAGAATAGTTCAAGTATATCAGATGCACCCATGTTTGAATACGAAGCAGTTGAAGCGAGGTTTTCCTTATATGCGTTCGTGATGGTGTTGTCCTTTGTTGCAAAAAATCTTTTTATAGACATTATTTAATAATTCCTGTAATATCTGTTGGGTTTTTTATTTCCCAAATGAAATCTTCTGGCATGTAAATTGTTGAGCCGTCTGGCGCTGCGTTTGGCATAATATCATATCTCACACTAGAATACCCCTTTCCGTTTTTGACACCCACTTGAACCCTGTTGATTCTCTGTATGATAGGCATTTTTGTCAATATTCTCTCTATTTCTCCTATGGAGAAGTGTTGTCCAATTTCCGGCCTAGTCAGATTAATTTCATTATATAAAAATTCTCTGATACGTGGAACAGCAGACTGTACGTCTGCTTCATCTCTAAGAGTTATATCTAAAAACAGATTTAAATTCAATATTTTAGCGTCAAAGATATCTATCCTATCTGTCATCATTTTAACTGAGTTTATCCATTTTTTTAAATTTTCTTTCATCAGCATCGATGCTGCTTCCAGATTTTGTTCGGAGTCTTCTGAAATACAATACAGATTCAACATTTTTCTCAACCCTTCTGAGTCTCTGTGCACTGATGCTTTTGTAATTTTGCCAAACTGCGGAGGCATAACATAGCACATAGAGACTAGGTCTTTTTCTGTCACAGCCCGGGCCTGGGCGCCTGCTGCAGCTTGGCACGTTAAGGCTATTTCTTTTGTTGACTGATATCTGACAACTCCATTAAATGGTTCATTGTTGGTACAAGAAATATTATTCCTAACAAATTGCATATTAGCCTCGCCGAAGCCAACTTCATCATCAAACACTATTTCTGCGGATTGAATAGTGCTTATTTCTCCTATCGATATATTAGAGTTGTCGCTCGTGTTAGACCTATATACTATTGTCAGAGTAGTGTTGCTTGGTGATACTCCATATTTGTCGTTTTGAAGTCGCTTGCCAGGGGTCACTTCTTTTGACAACGGATGCTGGTGACCTTGTTTGTCTAAGAAGTATTCTGAAGATTTTGCGGGCGTATCTATAAGTTTCAACGTGTCTTCTGAGCCGTATCCAAACTCTATAAATTTTGCCTCCCCCTCTTCTTTAACCGAGAACCTCCTAGGGACCGGTAAATCTATCATTTTTTCAACTTCTTGGCCACTATCCGAATTAGTATATCTGAGTCCTATTTCTATTGAGTTTATTCCCAGACTATCTACTTGATAGTACCTATTGCCCTCCGAATCTATTATACTTAGAATATCTGTACATGAGCGATCAGGGACCTCTATTGAAAGAAAATTACTATATTTTTCAATATCCACAACAAAAGTTTGTATTTGCCCTGCAATTGCAGGACACTGTTTTTCTACAAAATATACCAACGGACGGGACCCATCGGGATTAAAGGATGTGGTTATTTTTCCATGGGACAACTCAATCGAGGGGTCTATGATAACATCTTCTTGTAGTTCCACCACCGCATTTCCTGGACCTGTAGCTAAGGCTCCTTTCAAGAAAGAATACTTTCCTGTTGGATCCGGGGTTATTTGGTCTTCGGAAACTACCATTGGGAGTTGAAGAGTTACATAACCGCGAGGGGCCGTATTCCCAAGTGTAACATTATATCTTCTCGCCCCAGTAGTGAGACCTATTCCTGTTCTTGCATATTCTATAAATCCTTCATTTGCGACAAACTGAGCGTAAAAATTCAATTGCTCACCGACCATAGCTACGAGGTCGAACATAAGAGATCCAAAACTGCTTTTATTAAAATCCCTATAGGTATCAGGATAATAGGTTTCGGCCCTTTCTAATAATTTTTGTTTTATCTCTTCAAAAGTAACACTTAAGTATTCTGTATTTTGTAGTCCTCTGTTATTTTCGGTCATTTTTTATTATTCTCACAGCTCGTCTACAGAGCTTATGATACTATTCCTCCTATTAAATAAATCAGCAGCTTGAATTCTTGAACTTTCTATTTCTTCGATCGCCACAGTTGAAGAGGGTGTAAGACCAAAAGAAGTTACATGCCTTGAGGTTTCCAAGATTGTATATGCCAGAATTATTCTAACTTTGTTCTTATCAATATCATTATCGTTATAGTCGAATTTTAATCCCAACAAATCTACTACTGGTAAATTTGTTTTTAATTGGTATTTTATCTCTGGTGCTAAATTGTTTAACTTTTCGGACCCCCTAAACTCAAACAGATAATGCTTTAGTCCGACTCCGAGGCCTGGTTGCATCGGCCATTCACCGGGGCTCGTCAAGAGAAGGTTTATAAAGTCTTTTTTGTATGACTCTTCTATTGAAGTAATTGGAGTATAAGGACCATATTTAGCATCATACCTTAACGGAAAGCTAGGCTGCTGCTGAGTCTTTATGATTCCTTTCGCTTTTGAAGATATTATATCATTTAGAATTGACATCTTGTTTTCCTATATTTTAAAATAAATAGTGTGTTTTTGGCATTATTCATCACATTCATCTAGTTTAGCCAGATTTTCGCGGCCCTGGACACAATTTGGTCTCTTTAACTTTTTGTCAGACTCTAATTGAGGAGTACTTAGCGCCATGATGGTGAATGGACTTAGCGGGTGTCCGTAACGGCCCCATTTTCCAATATCAAATTTAGCATCGTTCCACCAGTCTTCATTTATACCAGCACAAGGGACTTGAAAGGCCATCGAGAGGTCGAAGAACGGGGCCATTCCATTAAAAGCATAAGTTATAGTCCTTGCAACAGTTCTACCTAATGGTTCGGCCTCCCCTATCATCAGATGGGCAAGCGATGCTTGATAGTCCAACACAATCGAAGGTACAATCGGTACATAAGAAGCTTTGCCTTTCCCTTTGTTAGCTTCTATGTTTCCATCTGGAAAATATAATCCATTTACTAAGCCCTGGTTCTTTGTGGCATCCATTGACAATATTCTTATGCCATCCCAATCTAAATTTTTAATGTCACAATTTAGATAATGTTGTCTCATCTCTTTATACGCTGGATCAAGTTGATTTGCCACACCCCTGAACAGGATTGATGGCAACTGCTTTATAAGTTTCCACAAATCTTCAATAAATTTCTTAAAAAATTCACCCCCAGGTAGCGGGAAGTCAAAACAATCGGCAGAGTGTGGATGGGATGGCCAATTTTTTTGAACCGTGGACATAAACTGTTCCGGCGTGACTTGAATCAAATTTGTCTGCTGTGATGATGGTGTCGAGGCCACTTCTGCGACAAACGCAATGGATGTTTTTACCGAATCAAATAAAGTAGGCATACCATTGTATCCAGATATGATACTAGTTGCGAAAATAGAGTTTATAGCAAGGAATCGTCTTAGCGGAAAAATATGTTCAGTGACATTTTTATATGATTGAGAGTCGAAAAACGCATTCGTTACGTAGTCGGTGTGTATTGGTCTCTGACTGTTTGTGCTTTGAAATTCAATGGATAATATTTGTTCATCAGCAAATAAGTTTCCAGATGGATATCCACAATCTTCTAATCTTAGCTCGTGTTCATAATTTGCCAAAGGTAGCTTGGCAATTTGCCATTCTGGTAGTTCAATGGCGCGATCTTCATCGTCGGCTCCGCTGGATCGCACGACAAAAAGAAAAGATTTCTCCAAAAAACTTTTTCTTCTAATGTCTGGAGCCAGAGTTAACTGATCTACTATTTGCTGATTCCTTGTTGTTACCGAAATTCTTGAGCCATGGTGAATAGTTGAATTATTTATCAAATTTTCAAATTCGGGCCTAGTCAAACAATAACATAAGAAAGCCAAATACATATCAAAATCATAAGGAGACACCACTAAAGAGTCACCTTCTCTTATTTGGTAAGTTTCTGGCACATCAACCCGGGTGGAGAGATTAGCGGGCCCGAAGCCGACGGACCGCAAGTGGGTGTCGTTGCACCAATCTAACAAGGCGCCTGTTGGTAACAGGCCCCTATCATTCGCGAATTGGGGATCGACGTGACTGGTACCAGTTCTGCCGCCTTCGCGGGTGCGGCGCTCCTTGCAGACTTCGTATATCTGGTGGCGCGCTCCGGGGTCATCTCCTATTTGAGAAAACATCTTTTTCCAAATGTCATTGGCTTTTTCTACGATTTCACCAGAAAGTCGTATATAATTTTCTACGATGAGACCGTCACCAGGAGGTAGCTCCGATAGATGTATGCTCATAAAGTCAACGTCTTCGCCTAAGCTTTCGGCAAATGCCCGGGCCGTATTACTTTCCGGAAGGTTGGCAATTCGCCATGAAGTATTATCATAATTAATGTTGGCTGTAAAATATAATTTTTTAAACGGTATAGTTTCTGAATGAGATGTTATCCAATTGTAATAATCTTTTTCTTTATCTTCTGCGGAAAAGTTGAAAACCTGCTTGGAATAGTCTGGAAGTTTAACCATTTCCAATTCTAATAGTTTTTTCAGCGCGGCTGTTGGGTTTGTTATTCCAACCGTTCTTTCAATTATTTGCTTCCACTTTGATGCGAAGAATCGTGACGATGTAAGTTCTCTAAAAACGTGTTCATAAACATAATCTTTGAATATTTGTTCTGAAACTATCGGTTCTATGTCCCATATTGAATAGGCTAAACCTCCTTTGAAAAGAGTGTCTATAAGACAAATTCTAACGAAAGCTTTTAAAGATATTGATTGGAGGGCTAGTTCTAGTGGATGTGGGTCGTCGAAATCCCTGTTAAAAGGTGAGTTTTTAGGATCGGACATCTCTTTCATTATTTCGTCATAGGCAGTATTAATGATTGTCTTATTATATGAAAGCACAGCTGACTCAACTAGACCATACCTGTTCTTGACACACTCTTCTTGATATATCGGATCCGCGGAGAGTCGTGCGTCTATGTTTTGTGCATATTCTAGGTCGAAAAGTTTAGATTCAGATATCATCGATGAGAAACTAGAAAAAATAGAGTCTCGAATATTTATGTATGCATCCTCATATAGCAGATCTTTTATATGGCTGATATTGCCATTTACTCCAGCTGAGCGCAGGGCTGCAGCGCCCAATTCAGAGAAGGCTTCTCTTTTCGAAAAATATCTTACAGAAGAAGGATCCCAGGGATGCTCGCGACCTTCTCCTCTATCTGTTCCATTATTATTTATAAGGCTTGGCGGGAGAAACTCACACATTTGAAAACTTTTTGGTTGAATGTTTTGGTTTGACATCCTCAAGTGAAAATCACTTTTTACCGTTACAGTATACCTATCAAATTGTTTTTCTGCAGGGATTTCCTCCATAGAAACTTGAGGTTGATATTGACCAAATTGAACTCCCAGATTGATCTTATTTCTATCTGCGCTGAAAACAGGTGTATCTCTGAGAACCTTGTCCAACATCAGAAGGTGTCTTTCTGTTACAAAGTTGGGACGATATTCTATTCCCCTTGTCACAATATCTGAAAGGTATTTCACTCTATCTGTGGTGAATTTTATTAAATTTGGATTATTAACACTGTTTGAGAGGCTGGTGCATATTTGACTTATTGTTTTTGCCGCGGTTTTTCCTTGCAATCTCCAATCTACGAATCTGGCCATCAATTCTTCATTGGTCAAAACCTCTTTTTCTGCATCGCGGAGTGGCTGATTGACCTCGTGTTCAAAGAAGTCTGGGACCCCTCCGTGAACGGCAAGCGCCATTGCGCTTAAGGTATTGTATGAATGTTGCATCCATTTTGTGGGTTCTATGGATGCATCTTGCATACTAATTGGAAATATCGGAACCATTTCATCTTCGTCAATTACAGGGTCCATAACCTTGTAAAGGCCGGCCTCTCCGGAGGCCATGGTCCTAAGAGCCCCATAAGCCCTATGTGGTTCATTTCTAATGATGTCACTCAGGGCGCCCATGACATTAATTAATAAATCTCCAAGGTAATCCTCGTCTGGATTCAAGGTTGCATTCCTCTCGATGATTATCTGTAGATTCTCAAAAATTTCCACAGCATGCGTTGATGTGTTATCCGAACCAGTCCATTTTCCATCCCTAGCCAGTCGTTCGGGGTGATTACTCGGATAATCTCGAAGGTATTTGGCGCGTAGGAAAGCCTCGGTTTGATCAATTGCGACGACAGCAAAGGCTTGCTGAGCTTCTATAGTATCTCTGAGATTCTCTTGTTGACTCCTGATCCGGGCGTTGCTCCTACGTATCGCGGCGCGTTTACGCCTGTTAATTTGGTCTCTTACCTGGCCACCGGAGAAAAAATCCACGACTTCGCCAACGGTGGTTATCGACGCGTCGTACGCAGCGGAGATGCGCGCGGCGGATGTTGTAGATAACTCTGTTATAAACTTTTCCACCATAAAGTCTGACGTCAATTCAGCGCTTGAGACAAAAGCTGGTACAATCATGGCGTATTCAGATTTATCAAGCGGGTCATTGAAAGATTCGTGAAACACTCTGTACGGCGCATAGGAAGTTTCTATAGGGTAGGGATCCGTATCTATGATTTTATTAAAAACATTATCATATACTGCCCCCTTTTGGATGAACGTCGGCACATCTAACGAACCAACAGAAACATACTGAAAGGATCTATCACCTTGAACATAATCGTGTACTGTCCCTTCTGAAGGGATCCTTCTGTAGTAACTTACAAAAGGTTTGTAGGGGTTCCATTCCTCTCTTTGGTCTTCTCTTCTTCTGTTTGGTAATTTTGCTCTTTTAAAGACTTTGTGAGTTTTATCACGGTCATCATCAAAAGGTACAGATTCTGTCTCAAATACAGAAAAAAGCAATAAAGTATTATACCAAGACACCCCGCCGATTTCATCCATAGATCGTATTGCGGCAGAATAAGGATCTCGAATCGGATCAGTGAGGTGTATTATAGCATCCAAGACTTTAAGAGACCTTAACTCATGATTCCACTCAATACCCATTTCTTCTGTTTTCAGCGCGGCGCCGATCCAGTTGTCCACGAACTGCTCTTCCGTGTAGTTTCCATCTTCACTATCGATATTTGGATTCCAGAGCCAGAGCTTATCGGCTTTATTCCGGGCGCGTCTGTCGTCGCCATCGAAATATCTACCTCGAAACTTGTCATAAACTGCCCAGGCGCTTGTCCAAAGTTTATCCGGCTTGCCGGCAAGAGTGTTTTTCGAGAAACCGTCGGCGCCCCAGCAATATTGGTCCAGGATATTGGAATTGGCAGAGTAAGTTGAACCCCATTGATTGCGCATTTCAGTGAGAAAGTCTTCGTATGAAATATCTTTCCCTAAGTCCACAACTTCATCAGGAAAATACCCTGTTTTACTTATATACTCTTTCAAAAGCATTCTCATTACTTCAATAGTATCCTCTAGATTAATGGACCTATACTGTCTCATGTTTTCGAGGAAGGGGTTCCACCAATTGGTACCATCGTCAGTCCATTTAAATTGACCAAGCCAACCGGGCTCTCGGTCGACCACTGCGGTGGAGTTTCGGTCAGAATATCTTGAACCGGTGTGTTCGTTTTTCCAATTTGCGTAATATAATTTCTCACCAAGCTCTACTTTGAGTGTTTCAATGGCTGCGAACCTAGTTATAAGCTCGTCGAAGGGATCGAACTCGCCGAGAATACCCCCCACGTAACCTTTCTCAATATAAAAAAGGTTTTCGAATGTGTTCTCCATGTGCCTTCCAAGTTCCGTCCGGGTGCCTTGAGAATAATAAGTCGGATCAGATTTGGGCGTAGTTAAAACATAAATAAAAGAAAGCTGTTCGAGGGTAAGATCAAAAGGTTCTATTCCTAACTGAGACCAAGCGCCTGGTTGACCGAGAGGGTCGGGAATACCCGACCCTTGATGCGCAAAGAGTGCGGCGTCGCCGCTATGGAGGTTAAAGCGGAAATCTAGCCATTCCAAGGCAGATGATCCCCATCCCGCGCCGTACAGATCGGCGGCTGCGCCGGAATTGAATTGTACCCTTAAGGCATTTACAAGATTAGTTATCTTCTCTCTTATTTCTTCATTTTCATCTCCAAAGAACGGGTTTGGGTCTTGTCTACTACCGACGTCATGAGTGTACATCGTGTTTCCATCACGGGTACCGTCAGTACTCGTTAACAAGATTTTGTCCAAGAATTCTATATGTTGATGAAAGTCTGGGCCCATGGCCGGGACAAAATTGGATCGATGAGACCGGGTCAAGGATCCGCGTATATACCCTAGAGAGGGGCCCCCGTTTTCTCGCGAGTACGCAGAAGAGATGTTTTGACTTCTTGTTATCCAAGATTTTAAAGATTTAGCCAAATCGTGAAGTATAAGACCTTTGTCTCTTATTTCCTCTAATTCTTCTGCTGTTGTTTCTGGTGGGAGGCCCAGTTTTGATAAAGTGTTTCTTTGGGCGAATACTCTACTAGAGTGTACTCCCTGACTATAGAGAGCAAGTTGTGCTGTTGCTGCTTCGAATTCTAAATTTTGAATATCATTATAGCGGTCCGTACCGGCGCGCGGAGTCGCTGGTGCTGCAATAGAGAGGGATGGAATATAACTATCCATTGCATTAATATAATCCATTCTTGCCGCAGTAAAAGAGTCTTTTGCAGTTTGATCGATACGCTCTTTTAAGAAGTCAGGATAAGACGAGATGATAGCATCTGGGTTACCAGGAGCATAAGTTTCAGGAAGCAAGCTTCCAATGTTGTTTCCAGAAAGTGCCTCCAAGTCGGCTTTTCGATTGTTCATCTCTTCCTTCGCCATTTGGAGCACTTCTTCTATTTCTTCGTCGCTTAGCGAGCCGTCACCAGTTTGAAGTCGATTTCTGATACTGTGCAGGTATCCGGATATTTCTAAACAATCCTTGGGTACCGGCAGTGATGTTGAATTTTGCAACTCCTCACACAAACCATCTGGAAGGAAAGTTCCGAGAAGGTCAAAATAATTCATCAGCGATTCTTGAGTGTCCAGATCATTTTGAAGGTCGTTTTTCTCCAACAGTCTTTGTATCATTTTCATGGTCGCGGCGTCTAGTGATTTTCCAGTCAAAAGGTGGCACAATTCTTGCCCAGTTGTTATACTAGCTACGTCATCAAAAAATGTCTTTGCTTGTTCTGTTTTTTCTTTTGGCACGCCAGTATTCAAGAGCGCTTCAGCTAGAGCCTCATCCATTATTGGAGACCCACTAAGCGAGCCGGCAGCCATGAATTCTCGCAGCTGTTCCTCACAAAATGGTATAGCAAGCTTATCAATGATCGTCCTGACAAATGTACAGATTATTCTAATCAATATTTGTTTTAAATTTTCCATAAAAAATTTAATCATGGCACCATACAAACCCAGTATTGGAATACTTGGAAGTGGAGGTAGGTAAAAACTAGGAAGCTTTAAATTAAAATTAGGTAACCTGATACATTTCAGCCAGTCACAAAGAAGCGACACTAAGTCAAGTTTATCGAAAAATTCTCTATACAAATCTTCTAAAGTACACATATCTCCAAGCATCTGTAGAGCCTCTTGTTCATCGAATGTATCATTCCAAGAATTTTCCCAGTTTTTGGCGCTGGTCTTTGCCCAGTCTTTAGCAGGATCTACAAAATTGTCTTTTCCAAACTTTTTCCAAGAAAAACCACTTGGGGCGCCAGGTGGGTGTTCAACTTGCACTCCTGTTGTGAAGTTAGCCACATAAGAAGAGGCTAATTTTTTATCTAAATTAATCCCCAAATCTTTACAACTTCCCCTGCCATCATCAAAAACTGATATTATCTCATTTGGCTTATCTGTTAACAGGCCTGTCATTTCGTATATATTACTAATATAATTAACTGTTCGGGCGCGCCCGAGTGATTTTGAGTTTTTAATTTTACCACGATAAAGCTTTATTTTTTCTGGTGTTGCGGATCCTTTTTTGAGAAAATTTGGCATAATTGCTCCACCGGGGACCTTGTCCGATGGTCTATATGCGTAGGGCCATAGTTTTCCTTTTATTTTAAATTTTTCCGGTAGTGCAATTCCAAAGGATATAATTTTCTTTCCAAAATCAGGGCCCATGTGCGGATTTGGACCCTTAGAAGTGGTCGTTTGGAACTCTAACATCACGAGCGCTTTATCAGGGTTCACAGACATGGCGTGCGCGACGCCGGCACCATAACGCTCAGCTGCAGCGTTGAGAACTAGGTCCTTCATCTGCGTGTAAAACTGTTTTACTAATCCAGATTCTTTTGATGCGTTGAACGAACTACCCTTTTTAAAAGCAATACCTTCCGATGAAACGATCTCACTAGACTCCTGTAAATCTTTTACTATTGTGTTAGTTCTTTCTTCTAATTCTTCTAGGGTTATTCTTATTACGTTTTTTTGAGGCTTTCCTTTAGCATCTTTTTTCGCTAATTCTTTGTTCGTATCATTTGCAATACTGTTAAAATAATCTATATCGGTATCGAGCATGCCTAGTTTTTCCATGGCCGCTGCGCCGACGTCGCCGAGTCGAGATAATACCCCTTTCGTATATTCATAGTCTGATGCTCCATTAATGTCAAATCCCATTAATTGGTTTAGGGCTCGGTTTAAATCGAAGGGACCAATTTGCCCACGAGTAATGTTGTTAGACCCTCGGAGAGCTGGCTCTTGTTTGAATTCTTCCCTAAGTTGTCTTACTACTTCTCTTCTCTTTTTTCTAGCGTGGACTCTATATTCTTCTAGAGTTCTCAGGGTTTCGTCTGTGTTGCCCGTAATACAAAGGTCTTCACCATCTGCATCGGGCGGGCCTGGTTCTTCTGGCTGTTCTGCTACTGGCAATACCCCCGAAACAATAGAATCTAATTTTCGAGTGCTGAATTCTAACATAGCTCGGTATCTTTGACCTGGACGTAAAGTTGGCGTCTTGTATTCTATGAATCTTACAAGAGGTGGTTCTGATCCGAAGCCTTCGAGAATTCTCCAGTTCGCAGCAATTGGAGGGTCTAGACCTTCTGATTCAGGTGAGGTATTTTCAAAAATTGATTCCTGTGTACCTAAAACAATAAAGCTTTGTTTTTTTTCTTCTAGTGTCGGCTCTTGTGCGAAATCGTTTTCTAGAGATTCTAAATTATTTAAAAGCACTTCTCGTCGTGCTTGGATGTAGTCATTAGCAGCACCGAAAGCTGTCTCTGGAAGTAGGTTTAAATCTTTTTTTATGTCTTCTATTTTTTCCCATATTTCTGAAAATTTAGGAATTTGTCTTTTTATCTGGTCGGAGCTCCGGTTGGAAAATTCAGGAAACTGCCCGTTATGTGATGGCATGATTTTTTCGTCTTCTCCAAACCATATCTTCATTGTTGAATCATCACCAGTGGACAAAAACCACAAACGAGGCTTATTTGTCAAAGTTAACATGTGATCTAAAGCGGATTCCTCTATTTGTTTTATCACCTCTTCCTCCATTGTTGGCAATGGACCTTGGGAATCTAATATGAAATCTGTTTCGAAATAGAGCCCAGTTATATTCTGGCTTATATAAAATGGATCTTCCGTTGAAAATGGATCTGGGTAAAAAACCCTTCTTAGTCTCCCTAATTTCTCCTCTTGCGACACGACTCTTTCGTCAAGACTTTTTCCTTTGTAGTTTTTTATTGTTATTATGGTTGAATTATAAAGGCTACTATTCTCCTGATCGTTGATTGTGTTATATATTACATAACCATATTCGAAGTTTGGTATACCATCAGAACCGAGCCACCTTGATGCCTCAGGGACAGATTTAAGATAATCCTCAAGGTACCGACTTGAATACGATAGAGGTTCGTGTGAGAACTCCCTTATGAGGCCGGCGTTTTGCAAGTCCTCAATGGTTTGACCCATGTGACCTTCTGCAAGGAGACGAAGAATTTCATAAGGAACAATATCAACAATCGTTGATGCGTCGGTATTGAGGCTATCCAGCAGCGCTCCTGTGTGGTAATAATTTGTATTGGCGGCGCTAGTATGCGGTACCCAACCGTGCATAACTGCAATTGTGGCTTCTCCCAAATTTCCTATTTCAGATTCAAATAATAGATCGACCGACTCAAGCTGGGATAACGCCGTTGCCAAGTATCTCGCCTGATCCTGCTCTGAATTAGAATTATAATTCTCTCCTACTGAATTTACAATCCCAGGTACCGCATATTTACTGAACAGGTAAGAGATAATTAAGAACTGATTTTTCAATTGAAAATTAGTTAATGCAGTTTGCATCTTAGAATCAAAAGTTGCAGCCTGCTCAATTGACACTTGCTGCCCAGTTGTACAATCAAACCACCCATTTGGGTCCAAGGGTTGAGTGCGATCTGAAGACGCGTTGGGGCCCTGACTGATGACCCCAGCAATATCAACAAGAGTACCTAACGATAACTTAATAGCGACTATATCTTTACCAACTTCTCCAAAAATTCTTGGGGTAAAAGTTATACTATCTTGATCAGTGTCTCTAATTTCTAATTTGTAAACTTGTTCTATATCTGACATCTTGTTTTTTTCTTAGTTTAGCGTAACATTTCTGCTAGCCATACATTTTTCTCCCCCATCTGTTAAATAGTTTAATTCGATTTTTGGTATATTATATGTTTTCATAGCGTGTATTTGTAGTAAATCTTTTGTATTTGCAATCGTTGATATTTTCTCAACTGCCTGAGAAATAGGATTAGATGTCGTCATACCTACACCTGTTCCATAAACTGCGTTGGCACAGGCCGCGTTAACTTTCATTTGCCAAAAAATGAATGTATTTAACACTTCTAGTGAGTCTTGCAAGCTCTTTGTTATTTCCTTTAAGCAACTCTTCAACTCATTGTATCTCACTGCCGGCGAGGCGCCTCTTTTTTCTTTTATTTTCGCGTTTGTAGATACTAGATGTATCTTACCTGATTCTGTTATTTCGTTATTATTTGAATCCCTAGTTGTTAAAGGATCTCCGCCGGCAATAATATAGACATCTCTTCTTGAATGCATTCGCAACTTATCAGCCTTTAACATAATAGCGCTGCAAGGGCCCTTGTCTTCTTTTATTGATGTGGTTGTTTTACCTTTTTCAAATTCTGTTTTTACTTTTTTTATTTTAAAGTAATCATCTATTTGACACATTTGAGACATATAAATTCTTGCAGCATCCATAATGTGCCCCGGGTGGTTGCCGGATGTCAATTTCTTTGCGCCGATTTCGTCTGGTTTGCGCGTGGTGTAAAGAGGTGGTAATCCCTGAGGAAACATATCGTGTTGTAACATTTCGAGCGCGAATGGGGCGCCGCGGCCAACGACGATATCAATCGCTCCGGCGCCCATGTGGTCTGAGAAACCTGAAACTTCGCTTCGTGATGCTTTTGGATTATTTGGATCCTCTTCAGATCCATGTGGAACCCGAGAGCGTGGTGGACCGAAAGGATTTCTGTCTCTCCCAAGTATTATGGCCGCGTTGTTGTCAACAGGCGGCAATATGATTCCATCTCCCTTACGAGACAAATATTTAGGGACAGGCTCTTCAAGTGGCGTGTTACCTCTTCCCGTATTTAGAGAATTGGGCCATGGTATATGATTCCTGTTTTTTGATTTATCTTGTCCTTGTGACACTTTTTTCTCCTTATATTGTGTGTGCGCTGTGTTATTCTTGGGATACTCTTAAGAAGTCTCCGTATACTTCCCCAATTACTCCGGTGTGATAAGTATCAAAATCTTTTGTAAAACTTAACGACACAAACTGAAGTGGACTGATAGTAATTGGCCTTTCTACATATTTGTAGAAGATAGGGTGCATCACCACCTTCTTAAATTCTTTATATAAATCCGGGTACATCTTTATTATACTTTTTTCCCTATTTACATAATATTCTTCATGCTTGCCAGAATCTTTTGGAATGTCTGACTCATTCCACAGCGATAAGAATTGGTGCAGCTTTTTCAAATCTGGAAACGGCAGGGAGCCAGATATTTCTGGTATATAACAGTAGGCTCTAATCACAGATGCATCCTTTTTAGGATTTATTGCTTTGCCATCTTTCTGTACGACACTTTTAAAAAAACTAGTATTTTTAGGGTAGATTGCAGCGAAAGAATCAACCGAAAGAGAGAGGGGGGGACTAGTCATTAGGACTACTCCTATCATAGTTTCTGCGGCTTTTGAGTTTATTGCTTGTGATTGTCTGACCTCTTTTATAGCCGAAATGACTTTTTCAACCGGACTCACCAAGCCTCTGGGGCTTATTAATGTCGATTCTGGTGCTGGATTTGATGTTTGGTTTTGGATCCCTAATGATCTATTATCTTTATCTTCTTGACTCATTGTTTATCCGTTTTTTGTCCTTTTGAATTTATTAAGTCAAACAGATCATTCTTGTCCTGTTCGGTAATCCCTTCAGTTGATTTAGCCTCTTTTTGGACTAAGGCTGCTATTTTTACAAGCTGCTCGTTTGATCTTTGGAGCGTTTCAAGGTATTTGGCCGCAATTAGGCCGAACTCTCTATGTCGGTCATCGCCGGACTGCATATATTTCATCAAACTCATAAGCAAAGTTTGAGTTGCAGCACGGTCATCGGTCACGTTTTTTGTAGCCCTTTCAATAAATTTCTCTAAAGATTTTGTGTTTTTTGTCATACATTAATTAGAAATAATAAAAAATTATTACCTGTCCCATTTTGTTTTAAATATTCTATATTTTTCTCTCAATTTGTTCAAATTGTTTACAACCTGCTTTGTATTTAAGCCAGTGAGTTCTCTCAAATAAAGGTATACTGCCTTTTTGTTAAAAATTTCAATATCATCAACATTTGTTAACAAAACCTTAACAGCCTGTAAAACTGCTTTCTCGTTTGTCTTTAAATTTCCTGTATCCCATTTTTCAATTTGTTCCAAGAGAGAAGACCAAAATTCCATTTCTTCGCGTTGCGATGCGTAATCGGCGATATTGGATGATGTCCCCAGTGAGTCGGATCCTCCTCGTGAAACTATTTCCTCATAAGAGGATTCTCTTCTCAGTTGTTTAGAATTTTTCTTCACTTTGTGAATAAACCAGTTTTTTGTCACCACTGAAAAATATGAGAATGCCTTTGATCCCTTATTTGGGTCATATTTATCGAGAATAGTTGTCAACCATATCTTACAATCATCCCTAAGATAATCTATATTCGGAAGATTGTTGAATTTATAAGTAAAAATTATTTTATTAACCATCTCATCAAAGGCCGGTTGAATAAGTTTCATGTATAATTCTGATTTTTCTTGACGACTAGATGAAGACGCATATTTTACTATGGCATCTTCATGAACTTTTGTAAAATAATTGTTTTTAGTTCTCTTTTTTCTCTTCTTCTTTATCACTTGAATCTCCTGTTTCGTCCAAAAGAAGATCTAGGTCCTCAAGACGCTTAGATACTTCTGTCGCGTGATCGATGAGAGACTTAAGAGTCTCATCTCCGTAAAACATTTCCATCTCATAAATACTTTTCGTATGAAGAGTAAAATTTAATATTATTTCATTTGCACTTGCGACGTCTTCATTTATTATTGCCAATGATCTCAAAAGCCATCTAACATAAAAAAGCGACAATATGTTTATTAAAAAACTAAACACAAAAAACCAAAACCACATGTTCTACACCTCTCTTAACTTCATGTTTTTCTTTTCTTTTTTTATTTCTTCTTTGGTGTCTTTAATATATTCGTCTACAATAGCCCCCGTTCGAGGTGAAGAAAAAACCTGACTCTTCTTTTTTAGAAGAGCTGGTACTTTAAATATATTCTCCGATTCACACTTTATACAAAGCTGCGAATCGAAAGACATTTTGTGTTTAATTTCGAATTCACACGAACAGTCAACACATCTATAACAATATACCGGCATCAATCAGAACCAGCTGTTTTGTTTATTTCTGGAGTAAAGGTTTCCTCTCCTATCTTAAAAGTTGGAGGATTCCTAACGATGAGCTCTTCATTCTCATTTCGCTCAAAAATAAAACCTTTGAGTGTTGGAGTGATGTCCGTCTGCTCCAGAAGTGATTTTTGTAAAGCCATCATAATAGCTCCCATTGCTTGGTTAGATAATTTCATGAACTTGTCTCCTTTTTTTTAAAAATTCATATGGGTAATCAGTGCAAATAGCGTAATATTTAAAACAATCTATATCGGGGTACTTTTCAGGGTACAACATTACCGTGTTTTTTCCGGATGTTTCAATTCCAGGATAAGCCCAAATATAGTTTTTACTAGTTATCGTAAAGTCGTCTTGCTGGTGCCAGAAGCAATGTATGTTGTTTTGTAACATGTTTGACAGCGAGTGAGGGTCTTTTGCGTGACACCATAGGCCGGGTGTCTTAAGAAAGTCTATATCGACACGATGAGTTGGTGAGTCGTGTCCTAAATAAAACCCTGTTTTATCATCGCAAAATACATCGATTTCAACATCAAACCCTTCGTTGATCATCTTGCTGATTTGTTTTGGATTATTTTCTATTTCTTTGTTCGGGCCTTCTTGGCATCCTCGGTGGGAAATTATTCTCATTTTTCAGACAACTCCATTTTCTCCCATATATTCTAGACCTTCGGGCTTTTGCCAAACTAACTTTGGGCCGCGGGGGGGTGTATTCCATCTAACAAGATAACCTTTAAATTCGTTTATGTTGACATATGCAAAATCTTTCTCAAACGATTCCTTGTTGGTGGGTAGTTTTTCTCCGTGTTTTGCGTGCAAAAACCCAATCCCAAAAGTACATTCCGTTGCTACAACATTTAAAGTTTCTCTCTCGTTTATAGCTATCATTTCTAGACTCTCAAGAAACAAGTCTGTCTTAGCCAGCATTAAGTGATCAGAAATATGATAAGGCTGAGGGTAATATGGTTTACAAAAAACGTTTGATGTAACCATTTTATTATCATCTTCTGAGAATTTTTCTAACAAGGGCTCTAGACCCAACCAATACTCATCACTTCTTGTTTTTATCGCGTATTTTGTTTTGCATATTTTTAAAGCTTCGTGCGTGGATTGAAATTGATGGTATCTATAATCCTTCTTTTGTACCGAACCTATCAGACCAGGATGATCATATGGATCCGGAGGGTCGCTTGAAGAGATAGAACTTATGTTAGAATATTTAACTTGTGCTTCTATAAGTTGTTGCTGAAGGTCTAAGGAATCTTCCGCCCAGTGAGATACGATAATTTTTCCAAATTCAACGTAATGTTCTAATTTATCTAAACTTGTCTTGTTCAGTGGGCCTTGAATTATTATAGTTATGTCTTTTTTGTTTATTGTCATTTTCTACCTTGATAAATTTATATAATGCGGTGTCTTAGATTTCAAAATTTCACTGAAGTTTCTTTCAAGTTCTTCTTCTGAAGGCCAAGACTTTTCTATATTATGAAACCCCGATAAATGTTCCTTGTCGTCAGTTGCCCAGTGAGAAAATCCTGCGGCGCCATAATCTTTGCCGCGGCCGCCGGCTGCTAAGATAACTGGTATTTTTTCATGATCAATATATGTTCTTATGATCTCAAATGGCCGATAAAGTATAAAAGGGGTCATAGAATAACACACTGGTATTTTACCTTCCATTGCTAAACCGCAAGCCATGCCTAGCATTAATTGCTCGGCTGCGCCGGGATTGTGAACCCGATCAGGAAAATCCTCTCTTATCTTATCGAAATGTTTATAACCCAAGTCCCCTATAACAAAGACTATATTCTCATTTTCTTTCATCTCGTCGTAGAGGCACTTTGCAAATACTTTTCTAACACTCATTATTTAAAATCTCCAAAGCCTCTTTATATTGTTGGTCATTGATTTTTAAATAGTGTGCATCAATGCCATGTAAGAAAGGGAACGGAAAAGTTTCTTTTTCTGTTCTGTGGTAATGAATTCTTGGCAAGAAAGCTTTACATCTTCTTTCAAGATAATCAACATCCATTTCGTCATAACAGGCATACCCATTTGCGTTCACATGTACTTCGATGTTTTTAACACCCTTCTCTTCTATAAATCGAAGAGCTTCCCACACTGATCCCTCTGTGGATTCTCCGTCACTAATCATAACGTGCACTGTTCTGTTTGGGTTTCCCAAAGCTCGTCCGATGGCCATCATGATGCCCATACCCAATGACCCTGTTGAGCAATAAATGTGATTGTCTTCATCCCAATTAGGGTGGCCACCGTGCTTTTTAACAAGATCATCGGCGTCGATATGATCGTAATACTTTTCTAATATAGTATATAGAGCATATGCGGCATGGCCGTTTGATAATATAAAAATATCATCTTCGTGCTTTTTAGAAAAGATATCATCAATTATATCTATGCAAGAAAAACAACTACCCACATGTTCTTCGTTGTGGTCGTATAGCAATTTTAAAAGCCTCTTGTTTAATTCTATATCTCTCATATTAATTCTTTCTCGTTGTTTTAAAAATCATAATTAAAATTCTCTAGGTCTTTTTTGTAAATTTCTTGGACCATATTTTTAGTTGTCATATTATATGCATCATGATAATGCAGGTTTCCTCTCAAGGGGTTCATATTAATTTTATACTTAAACATATTAGATCTGATTTTTATGCCAGCATGCTGGCAGACAGTGCTCATATCTTCTCTTAAGTTTTCTAGTTTACAAGCTATATCGAACAGTTTTTGACCGGTACTGTCATATAACCAGTCGCTCTGGGGCTTACACATTTCAAATAAAGGATAATTAACTTTTTGAGAATCTTCAAGAAATTGTTCAAAAGTGCTTATGCGCATGAAAAATTTATTATATTCACTGGTTTTAAAAATATTTTTATCAATACCATATTTTGACCACATATAAAGCGAATAGGCGCGGTCGAATGGGTTTCTAACTGTTGAAAACACCATAATATTGTCGTCTAAAGTATTTTTAAATCCCTTTGTCATCTTAAGATGACTAGTGAACAGCTCATCGGTTGTTGTATGCGCTCTTTTGTTTTCGGCGCCGAAGCGTCTAATAAGATTTTCGTTATCGATATCTTCAGAAATGTCTTCTCCCACTTCTTTTCGAAGAGTCCTTAAAACTGTGTTTCCCCCTGTTTTTGGAATATGTATATAAAATAAGTTATATTCTCTAAACAGGTTTGCTTCTAATTGTTTTATATCACCATTCTCGACGTCAAATCTATCTCTCATATTAATTCTCTATAGTCTTCTTCATTCTTGTCATGTGGCGGCCGCCGTCGAACGTGGTCACTTTCCATACTTTGATCATATTGTTTAACTCTTCTTCTGAGACGTACTTCTCTGGTATTGTGAAAAAGTTTGCACAGTTATGCCTAACTGAGTGTTCAGCCGTATACTCATCGAAAACAAGAGCTCCTCGAATATGCTTCGAAGTGTTTGCTAACATATTTACACCCTGGCCGGTGCGGCAGAAGCCCATTGCAAAATCACACACCTTTGTTTCTATGGCCATCATAGCCTGCGATACATAATCGTTATAGTCACAATCTTTATTCATAAGGGTTCCAAAATCAATAAACGGAACCCCATTATCCTCTAAAAGCTTTTTTGAAGCCTCCTTCAATTCATAACCTGAATGGTCACAACATAACGCAACTGGCTTTTCGCCAAAGCGCTGAACAACATAATTAGTAAAAAATTCTAATTCTGCAGGGGTCCCCAGTACATGCATCTTTTCGGCAGATCTGGTCTTTATTTTTAATCCGTCTTTGATCATTAAGTTGTACATAGGGCACAAATAAAATTCATTCTTTACGGTTATGTTTTCGTCTATAAGTTCTTCTGCATATTTAATAAACATTTTTCCTGTTTTATAGTGATAGACCCCTACCGCAGCATCTTGTGAAATAACTTCCTTTTCGGCTGTCTTAGTTGCGAACCCATCTTCACCCATCTTCACATAGCTATGGGCTGGAGAGTTAGCTTTAAATGTTAGAACAAACCCATCTAAATCCGGATCTATAGAAGCAGGGTCTAGTTGGTTCTCAAAGTAGACGTCAGGTGTGTAAATAATTAGGGGCATATCATTGTCAATAAACTCCTTAGCCTTGAGACAAGTCTCGACGGATCCTCTAGTCATCCTGTCTAAAACAACTATATTTACATCTTTTCCAAATTTTTGTCTTAAAATTTCATCAATAGAAAAGTTATAAACATGTTCTGCCCTCACAACAAATGTAATGTTACACTCGTCAAGCTTCATTGATTCCATTGACCAATCAATAATGTGTTTGTTGTTCGCCATAATAAGTGGCTTTGGCATCGTGTACCCCACGTCTGAAAACCTTTTTGCGGCTCCAGCAATGGGTAAAAGTAAATTAAATCGTTTTTTCAATGTTTTCTCCTCAGTAATTGGCTAGTCGTCTCCGTCATGGCCATTGTTGATGATTTAAGTATACCATGTTTTGTAAAATTTTTAATAAAATTTTTAGCAAACATGTCGCCGGCGCCGTTTACTGAAAGTCCCTGGACTGGGACCATTTTAGCCGAGTGCTTTATTTCGCCCAATATTCTAACATCTACCCCGCAAGGGTCATGCAAAATTAAAGGATTTTTAAACTTTAATGTGTCATATAGGTTAAGCCTTTCCCTAGAATCAAATACAAATTCAGACCTCATTATAATATTCATATATCGAGAACGAGGAGTTAAAGTGCAAAAGTCCAAACTGATAGGTATTTTTACTTTTTGTAGCGATTGTAAAGGGCCAATGTCATCAATATAGCACACATGCAGCCAATCATAGTCAGAGTTAATCTTATCTATATCATCACCTGTAATGTTTGACTCTTCCACTTCATAGGTGAAAGAGGTTCTAGTACTCTCTTCTTTGTCATTAATAATTGTTGCTATTTTTTCGCCCCTTAAAAAAGGTTCAAATAGTAAATTATTGTTTTCTGATTCTTTGTTTAAGAAATTATGCGCTCCTCCTAACCTCTCATTATAAAAATCAGAAACGTTGGTCTCTCCTTTTCTTAAATTTTTTATGTGATATATTTTGTCTTTATATTTTTTTCCTAGCAGGGCGACTCTCATTGTCAACTATCTGCCTTTTGGAAAAAATAATTAAAAGCGTCGATATCTTTGCTATAAATTTTGCCTATTATATCTCTAGTTTTGGATGTGTAATTCTCTGTATAGTGCTTTTCTTCTTTCTGGTGCCTAGAGTGAAAGCTTAATTCCTGTGGCTTGTTGAGTACTTTCATTATATTTGCGTAATCTTCTGTTAAATTTTCAAATCTGGCGACGTAATCAATTGCCATTGTGCTTTCAAAACTACAAATTTGATCATATAGTGGCACAAAATGTATATCAGAAACTAAAGACGTGTCTCTAAAACCAATACAAAACTCTTCAAAACTTTTAAATGTTTTTATTTCAGAGTTCCATTCGGAGTGACGATCCATTTTAAATTCTCTATATGATGAAAGAAAGCGATCCCAAGGGTTCCTCACAAAACAAAATTTATAGTATGTCTCGGTATAGGGGTGTTTTCTTAGTAATTCTTTTACACCCATATGATAAGAATTAGGTTTTGCAGCTATTCCTCCTGGCCAGGATGTAGAATCTTCTTTCGAGTTCTTTGCTATCTCTTGATACATGCTTGTACTAGCACATCGAGCATTGCCGAGAAATACAAACTTATGAGTATGATTTATAAATGGCATAATTTTTTATTTAAAAACCTCCATAGTATTCATAATTTAATTTCCTTCCCCATAAATGCTTATCACACAAAGGCTCTACAAGGGTGGATTCGTGCTGAGACCAATTGTGTTCAATCGTAAACCACAATAGATCTTCTGGCTTGTGAAAAACACAATTACACTCTAAGTATTTCTTTGGTGATAAATTTATCTTTCTTGCATAAGATTCTAAATTATCATAAAGATTATATAATCCACTTTTAGAATAGTCCCAATCACACATAGACCATAGATCATACAGAGCTTCTGTATTGCCAGACATTAGTAGATCACCCAACATCCTATCAGCTAAACACGTTTGCTCAGTAAACATTAGTTTATTTTGAGATATTGCTTTAGTGATTAAACTTACATTTTGAACAACATCACAATATCTAGCCTTTATGCAATTGTCTATTTTGTTGTTTTTTAATATCTTAAACCCCTCTATGCAGAGCTTTGCGTGGCCGCGGCCTATTTGGCGTTCATCTATCTGTTGTTCCCAGTATACCCCATCTACCTGGGATTGTATATCTTCTGGTGGCACCTGGCCGTGGCCTGAAATGACTATAAAAAAATTATTGTCTATATTTTTATAGAAATCTATTACATATTTTAACATTTGGAATTTGTATTCTTGGCCCGGGCGGACGAATAGGTGAGTTAAAAGCAGGCCGGTTTGATGGGGCCGTGGGGTCATTAAAACTTCTCTTCCTTATCCAGGTTCTCGATTTGTTTCATACTGGCGTCAGGAACCCATTTTCGATCAAGAAGGACCCTTGTAAGTTCCATTATCACGTTGTGACCGCCGGGGGATTGCAAAATATTTCGCGCGCCGCAAATTTCCTTAACATCCAAGCACGCGTCGGCTGGGCAAAAAGGGTGTCCCACATTTTTTAGCATACTAGCATCAAACAAGTCATCACCAATATATACCATATGAGCCCTGTGGGTCGAATACTTACTCTCAAATTCTGGGATGAAGTCTGCCTTGTCTTTTCCTCTTGCTGAATAAAAATCAATATTTCTATTCTTGGCCATGGCCTTGTTTACAAAGTCGTCCCCCGATAGAAAACACACATCGATTCCGGCGCCTCGAAGGCGCTTGATGGCAGTAAAATCCTTATCACAGTAAGTCTTTGCGAAAGGCATGCCGGATTCGTTGTAGTATTTACGGCCGTCGGTTAAGACGCCATCAATATCTAAAATAACTAATTTAATCATAATAATCTATTCCATAAATCTACTCTTAGATTTCTATGTTCCTTTGTTTGCTTACAGTAAGAATAAGGGTTACAAATTATTTTTGCTTTATCTCTAACTCGGAGGCTCCACTCAACATCTTCAGGGTCGCCGGCGGCAAGGCTTTCATCGAAGGGGTTATCAATCAAAAACTGTTTTTTAACTAAAAAATAACCACCACTAACATATTGGTTTTTAGTATATTTCCAGTCACTATATGGTAAGCTGATTTGTTGGCCAATTGTTGGGTGGTCCCAAGTAAGCCAGTCAGTGTAATCTCTTCTTCCGTCCATCATTAGAATAGGGTTACAACATATATCATATTCATATTTGTTAAAAAATTGTTTGTAATAAAAGTACCAACTAAAGTGAAAAATGAAATAATCATGAAACATGACTATGTTTTCATATTTGCAATGCTTTGCGATTGTATTCTTCTTCTTAGTTAGCCAAGCAGATTTTGTAGACTCATTAAAATCTATCTTTTTTATGTTACTGCCAGATCTGGTGATTTTATTTCCGGTGCCTCCTATTATTAAGATTTCAAATTCTGGTATCCTTAATAGTCGGATTGAATCAATTGTCTCCTCTATTCTTGGAATGGCTTCATCTGAATTATCTGTTATGATGCAAAAACTGAATGGTATATCTTTTTCTTTTTTTATATTTTCTTCCATAATTTATTCCTAAAATTTAAAGTGTTCCTGAAATTTCTAAACTTTGCTTTCTCTTGTTTAATTTTTTATAATGCATTTCTGTAGAAAACATCGATTTACCTGTCAAAGATTCTTCTAATTTTCTCAAAATTTTCTTTTCTTCGTAGTTTTCTAGTATATACTCTTGTAGTGCCTTTGCCCACTTCTTATATCTTCCGTGCGATTTTAGTACATTTCTCATTTGTCTTTTAAGGGAAGATTCATCGATTTGGGCCCATTTTGAATCTGCTATGAGAACTTTATCCCACACGGCTGATGGGTGTATTTTTTCTAATTTATAGTTTACTTTTGCGAAGAGTTTTTTTATTTTTACTTTTCCTCCCTCTTTAAAGGGAGCCTGAAGAAAATCTAAATGCCCTGACCAGTCTGTTGCTACAACTGGCATTCCGCTATATGCTGCTTCAAATATTGGAAGTCCATATCCCTCTCCGCGAGTGGCAGTAACGTAGGCATGTATATCATCTCTTTGATAAAGGGAATGAATTTGACTCTCGGATAAATCTCCGTGTAATAAATATATCTTACATTTTCTATTTTTGTCTTTTCTGATCAGCTTTTCGAGTCTTTCAATTGTAAAGTGTCTGTCAATAATCGAACCATTTGCTCCTGCCGTCTTGAGTACTAGGCCGACGGATTCATCTTTGAATTCTTCCAAAAAGCAACGAACCAAATCTTCTAAGTTTTTTCTGGGGCCTGATAGAGCTATTGAAAGAAAATTGAAGTCAGTTTCTAAGTCAATATCTATATCTTCAGGTGAGACTTTTTTCACAGGATAAGGTATAATTTCCATTGGGCAATCCATGTTATATCCAATTTCATGCTGGGTGTTAGTTTTCGGTTCTAAGACGGCATGTCGACTATTTAAGAATCCGTTTGCTGCGTGTGATGATGGGACTATTATTTTTGACGGCTGGTTTTGGTATGTTCGCAAAAGCCAGTCGTCAGATACCCTATCTGTCTCTATACCTGCAGTTATGCAAATACTTTTTAGTGCTTTTGGAACGAATTCATTTATAATTCCTACATGCACATGTAAATCAAATTTTGTATCACTATTTTCCTTTTGAGCTTTCAGGGAAATGTCTCCCAAAGCTCTTATGTCTTTTTCTATATTTTTATTTACAGGATTTTCTTCCAAACTCCAAGTAGTATTACCCCATCGAAGAGGGTTTACATATACTTTATTTTTATCATTTAGTTTAAGAGATTTATAGACTAAACGTGTATGTTCGCCGTATCCGGACTGTGTGAGAATTGGTCCTTCTAGTAAAATCTTCATTTTATTTCTCCAAAGTACCAGCTTTTATAATCTTTTCTAGTGTCCCAAGAACCGCATCGATCGATGACGTCATTCATAACTTTTTTCCAGTTTTCGCAATACTGTTCTATGCCAAAATTATTCAATACGTGATCTCTGCCTTTTTTTCCCATTTCTTCTCGTTCTATTTTAGGTAAGTTATAAAATTCAACTAATTTGCCAACAAACTCTTCTCCATTGATCCTATCTTCATATATATATGGGACATCCTGCGAACCTATGACAGACTTAGAGGAGGGGTAAATCTCAATACCAAACCAAGAGGTGCCGTCTGTTACCTGCTCTTGTAGACCGCCTGTCATATTCACAATAATTGGTGTTTCACAAGATAGTGATTCTAGCGTGGCTAAACCAAACCCTTCGGCATCTGAAATATTAATTGTGCAATCTGCCGAGGAATATAGATTTGCTAACTTATCAGGTTGCAATTTTTCCGTTGAAAGAAGGACTTGATTGTGTTTGTTGAGTTTTAAATTATTAATAATTTCTTGCAAATCTTGCCCGTGAGGATCTCTTGGTTCTGTGTGCATCAGGAGGCAGGCGTTTTCATGACCTACAATATCTAAGAATTCTTTAAACCAATAAATTAAAGATCCGGGCTGTTTTCTCCTTGCATTCCTATTATTCCAAAAGAAAATCATTTTTTCTTTTCCTTTACAAATAAAATTTCTAAATTTTTGAACTTCTTTTTTGTTCTCTGTTTTCTTGAATATATTTGTATCAACAGTGTGAGGAACCCTTCTCGATATAATATCTGGGGACACTGTCTTCACTATATCGTCTGTTACTTTACTTATGGTACAAACCATGTCGTTTGAATCGTAGAATTTTTTATTAAACATCGGATATGGATAATTGTCCCATACATGGTAATAGACCATTGGTACGTAAGGCCGGATTTCATTTTCCATTTTCCATAACCATACGTAAAAACGAGGATCAGTCATAAACCATAAAACATCTGGCTTGAAATCTCTTATTACTGCTCTCAATATTTCAGGGTTTCCGTATCCATCTACTGGCTTGATTAACCAATCATCACCCCACTCTTCTGTTTTTATTGTCCTATAATCTCTATGCTTAATGGCGCCGGCTAGACATAAAAATTTGTACTCTCCGGTTTTCAGCAAGGAGTCTATCATATATTTTGTCTGAGTGCCTACTCCGGAAGGCACCAACGGGGAATCTGCAATTACTAATATTTTTCTTTTTGTCATCTACAATGCTCTGTCCTGTAAAATTTGCAATATTTACAATTAAGTCTATTTTTAATAAAAACTTTATTTTCTATATTTATAACAGCATTTTCTAAAAGTTTTAAAGAGTTTTCAGTTTTTTTGAGCCCTGAAGTTGTCTTCACCACTTCTACATTTTCCCTCTTCGCGGTCCTTTTAAGAAGGACAAAATATGTATCGATATTTTTTGCTTCTATATTGTATTTCTTTGAGAAGTAATTTTTATAATATGTCAACTGGTAGTTAGTAATAGGGTCACTCTTCTTATTACTGTTCCATCCCCAGGAACAAGTTTTCCAATCTATGATGTGAAATTTGCCATCCGGGGTTTTCAATATCATATCTACAAACCCCTTAAAGCTACGGCCGTGTGAATCAAACTCATCTATTTTTTCAAAGAGAGCTTCTTCGACAGAAAAGACCTCATATTCTTCGAAATATTCGTCTATTTTTGGAACAATTTGTTTGCAAACTGTTTTTGCCTGCATGTACATGTCACTCACAAGGTCTTGGTTCAGAGATTTGTTTTTTATTTTTTTTAACTCTAAATCAAAGCTTTTCTGAAAAACCTGGTATAGATTTTTTCTATTTTTTGGAAAGGTTTTCTCGCAAGCCTCGTGCATTGCGATTCCGAAAGCAGTAAATTCATTGCTTTCAAAATATGGAACCTTGTCTATATGGATTAGTTTATGTCTATACGGACACTCTCGCCAGTTCTTGAACTCAGAGAAGCTAATTCTTTTTTGTTCGTTGAGGAGATCTTTTTCTTCTTGTTGGTTTTTTTGTTGTTTCATTTTTTTTATCTTCTATTTCAAAGACCCATTCACCATGAGTTTTGCAATTCTTGTTTGTGAAGTTAGATATTTTGTGAACCGGAGAGGTTAACAAAGATACTCTACTTTGATATTCCTTTGGAATTAATAGTGTTATATCCTCCTTGAAAGTCTTCCTTTCTTGAGAAATATATTTTCTTTTTTCAATACTTACAGTTATTATTAATTTATTGTCTTTTATTTCTATACTCTTATTAAACATAATACTATTATTCTCCTTCTATGTCAAGTAAATTGATCATTTTTTTATATAAAACTGGGCTTATTTTTTTCAACCTTGCTATTTCCTCTTTCATGAAAAATGCTTCGAAACCATTCGCAAAATATTCTCTGAGAGAAGTGGATCCATATGGTGAATAAAAAACTGACTTTGTCGCAGTGCGTAAAAAAGCATACCCCACTTCTTTATATAAAAATAAATCAAAATCTTGATTATAATTCGGATTTAAAAATTTTGAAAGCTCAACGTCAAAGCCGGCTTCTCTTAAGGTGCGCCACAGCTTTTTTCTTTTATTTAAAAACTCTTTTTCTACCTCTTGGTCTGAATATATTACAGATCCGAAGATTTCCTCTACCGAATGAGCTACTTCATGAACTAGGTCATCAATCATATCTACGGAATCTTCATAATCACTTGTCATAAAAATTGAAGAATTTTTATAAAATGATTGTATTTTCCTTTTTTTTAGTTCTAAAAAATTACCAATATTGATTGCATTTAAATTTTTCAACAAATGCCCTGGTATTTTTTCTATAGCTTTTGTTAGAGAAGATTTTATTTCTCCAACTGAAATGTTCGATGGATTGCTTTTCATGGAAATTTTAATCCCATTTATAAAAAATTTATTATTATTTTTTTCTTGGATGTAATTTTTCATTTTTTCCCGGATTCTGATGATTGACATCATTGAGCGCCTGTGTGTATCCATTTATCCAATTTTCTTCTGCCATGGCCAAAAGGAATTCTGGGAACTCTCTTGAAAAAACCTCTATCACTTGTTCTATTGTTATTTCTTCTGATTCTGGATTTAATGTTTTTCCAACATAGCTTACTATGATTTCTTTCAGTTCTGTTTCTGATGGTACTTTTTCTTGTAAAAGAGATAGTTTATTTTTATTCACGATACTTAATACTTACTTCCTGGTATTTTTATTTTATTTTTTATAGTTTTACTGCCGCAAGAGATGCTACCTTTGATCTCTCTCCTTTTAAGAGAGTCACATGGCCAGTGATTGATTCGTTTTTTAACCTTTCCACCACATATGACAGCCCATTATTAGTAGCATCAATATAAACATTGTCTATTTGTTCTATATCTCCTGTTAAGACGATCTTAGTACCTTCACCAACTCTTGTTAAGACTGTTTTTATTTCGTGCTGTGTCATGTTTTGAACCTCGTCGATAACTATGAACGCATTTGAGATAGACCTTCCTCGAATGAAGGTCATCGCCTCTACCTCTATTTGCCCTTTCTCGATGTACATCTCCAATGTCGCTCGGTGGTCACCCATTAGGAATTGCAAATTATCTTGTATAGGCGCTAGCCATGGCATCATCTTCTCTTCCATGGTTCCGGGAAGAAACCCAATATCTTTACCAACTGGTTCTACTGGCTTTGTTACTACTATTTTTTTATATATGTTTTGCTGAAATGTCTGCTCCAGGCCTGCAGCAAGTGCCAATAAAGTCTTGCCTGATCCGGCTTTTCCGACAAGAGATACAACTGGAACCATCGGATCCATCAAAAGTTCCAACGCAAACTGTTGTTCCTTGTTTCTTGCTGTTGTAGACCAAATTTTTTTGTTGGAGGTTAATATTTTCTTTAATGGAGAATTATAACCAACAAATCTTGCTAGGGCCGATTTCTTAGGGTTACTATTCGCTATCAACATCACAAACTGATTTGGACTCAAAGAAAACTCTTCTTTAGATAACCAAACCTCCTTACCTTCATAAAATTTATCTATTTCTTGTTCATCAATTAAGACCTCTGAACGTCCAGTGTATAAACCCTCTGATGACTCTACGACTTGTTCGACTTGATAGTCTTCCGTTAGCAGCCCCAAAGAGTCACACTTCACCCTCATATTTATATCTCTAGAGACAACTACTATTTTTCTTGTGACTGTCTCTAATGCTTCTTTTTCCGAGAGTGCTGTTGCAATAATCTGATTGTCTGAGTCATCCAAATCTAAATCATCTGGTAGGCACAGTGGATTATATGACTTTACTTTTATTAGACCTAGACCCTTTTCTATTCTCACCCCTTTTGAGAGGGATCCTTTAGATCTTAATTCATCTAACTTTCTGATTGTTGCTCTTGCTTGTGCACCAACCAAGTCTTGTCTTTTTTTGTGTTTATCTATCTCTTCTAAAACCTTTAGTGGTATTAATATATCATTGTTTTTAAAAGATTTAATACAATTAGCATCGGTAAGATAGACGCTAGTATCTAGTACGTAAGTTTTTTTGGCCAAAATCGTTCCTTTTCTAATCTATTATATCAGTAATAATTAGAAATTTTATCAATTTTTATTAAAGGTGTAGGTATTTTGTTATAATTTTTTTTTTCATAATGAAAAGTCGCGTTATATTTTTGCAATTCAAGAGACTCAAAGTACTTTGAATTGTTGGTTTTTTCTATGTGTTGTGATGTAAACAACACCAATATTGTGGCAAAATTAAATAAAAACATTTTTTCTCCTTTTTGATTTTTTATGTTTTTTAAAAGTAGTTATTATATATGAACAGATTAAAACAAGTAATATTTTTAACTTTTTGTTTTTTATTTCTCAACTGTTGCACAGTTTCTCGGGTAAATAGTAAAACGATTACTCCACCGTCCAAAAGTTTTGTAAAAATCCTACATACTATAAAAATAATCTCTTGCAAAGACAAAAAAGATAAAAATTGTCCAATAGGACAATATTACAATTCTGGAAGTGGGATGGCGATTGACTTAGACAGGAAGTTAATGACGGTAATTACTGCCGGGCACGTTTGTGATTCACAACCTAAAGCTTTAATAGATAAATATCTACAAACGATAAAAGTATTAGACTATAGAGGTAATACTCATCAAGCTTGGGTTTTGAATAAAAGTTTTGTTGATTTCGCTGGAAGTGGTGATCACTGTGTATTGTGGGTTCCAACCTTAGAAGTAAAAAAAGTAAAGATTTCCATTAAAAAACCGGACATAGGAGAGAGATTAAGATATATGGGCGCCCCCCTTGGCGTATATCACTTTCCAAGTGTTGCAATATTTGAAGGAATTTTTAGCGGCAATATTGACGCGTCGTCTGCTTTAGTGACTTTTCCAGCCACTGGTGGAGCTTCAGGGTCTGCGGTGTTGAATTCTAAAAATGAGATTGTTGGTGTCTTATTTGCTTCTACACCAAAATTTCCACATTTAACCCTTATTACAAACTATAAATCTTTTAAATTGTTTATAAAGCAAACCAAGAAAAAAATAAAAGAAATATAGTCTAGTGATATTCTATTAAAATTTTTTGACGAAGAGTTATTGAATCTGCTCCTCCTCCTGGTGGGGCATGCCTGGCAGAGAAGAAAACATTTTTTACCCTATTGTCTTTTCCTAATTTAGATAAAAAGCCCAAAGAAAGCAACTTTACTGTAAAGTGGTATATATTATCTCTGCCCTCAAAATAGACATATCGATTGTGAGATGTCAAATTCATAATTTCTACATCATCACCAATATAAGTATTTATAAGTTCCAAAGAGGCCTCGGGTGATCTGATTTTTTGAGATTCTGCCGGACCGAATATATTTTCAAAAATATTCATATTTATATAATTTCGTCTATTAATCCGTACTGTAGACACTTTTCAGCTTCCCACCACAAATCATGTTTTAAGATTTTATCCATTTCTCTCTTCGGTATTTTTGTATGCTCGCTGTAGATGTTTTTTATTTTATTCATAAGCATCTTTGAGTTTTCAAAATCATCTTCCATTTCTTGGAATTTTCCCCACATGGCGCCGGATAGTTGATGGACTAGCATGAAAGAATTTCTATGCATTTGGCGATGGGCGCCAACACATGACATTAAAGTAGCGGCTGAGGCGGCGCATCCATCTATAATTGTATGCACCGGTACTTTAGAATTTTTTATATAATCTAGTGCCGACAAACCTGCAAACACAGAACCTCCGTAACTATTAATGTGAAGCTTAATAGGAGGAGGTTCATATTCCAGAGGGCCGGTTTTGGAAAGCATATTAACATTCAGGTTAAAAATATTTTTATTTAATTGAAGTATTTTTGGCCTAGTTACCCCTGAATAGAAAAATATTCTATTATGACTAGTATCTACAACATTGAAATCTGTAGAAGCATGTCCAAGTGTTTCTTGACATGATTGTGCCACAGTAATTGGATCACTAGTTTCTTTCTCTTCGACAGAGCCCCAAAACTGATCTCTCATTTTTTAGATTCCTCCAAAATCAGGGCGCGCAATTCTTTTAAAGCTTTTATTGCTTCCATGGCCTGTTTTCGCACTCGGCGGCCGGCGGCGCTGTTACCAACTTCGCTTTTAATAGCATCTTCCTCTGCTTCGCAAAGACTATCTAGAATAGATTTTAGTTTTTCTACAATCATAATTATACTCCTTTTTAAAACTATAGTGGGCCTACCTGGGTTCGAACCAGGAACCGGCGGTTTATGAGACCGCTGCTCTAACCTATTGAGCTATAGGCCCTCTTATATCATGTAATATATATTACAATATCACAAGTCATTCGACTTTTCAATTAAAACTTTTTAATAATTTTATCTTTTTGACTTTCTAGTCGATGTAAATTATTATTTTTATGCATATAATCTATTTCTATAAAAAAGTCCCTATCTTCACCAAACAAGGAAAGTTTTATCCTGTAGTCTTTGGTCTCCCAGTGTGTTTCTATTTCTCGTAGACCGATAGATATTGGATAACAAGCGCTTGAGGTTATCAAATCCTTTATCACTGGATCTTTTATTTCTTTTACAAAGTTAAATTTTCCATATTTGCGAATTAGTATTTTTCTTACTTTTACATATTTACTCAGACAATTCCATTCATTGATACCAATGGGGCCAAGGATTAACGTGGCTTTTGATAAATTTTTCTTACTAAATAATAAATGTATCTCCGACTCCATGCCCAATATGTCTTCTTTTCCAATATATACCACTTGCCCCCATGGCACACTACCATAATAATACTTGTAATCGCTTATTTGTGGATAATTTGTATATTTTTTGTTCCAAGAGACCCCTAGTGGGTTCATTAAAAGGAAGCTGCTTGATAATAATAAAATTTGTAACATTTTTCTAATAAATAAAATTACTTATATTATAAATAACTTTCAATTAATTTTTTCCTTATCATAGTTCTTATACCTGGGTTTACCTTTAGTACGTTTGGCATCATAGTATGCCTAATGTGGTTTCTAATATATTCTGTCCTTGCATTTGTCGGGTCCTCTACCCAATCTAATTTTTTATTTTCGGCGTATTGCTTAATTGTCTTCTTTGAAGTCATCAAAAAGGGCCGAAATATATTTTTACCTCTTTGGTATGGTATAAGTTTACAGCGGCCGTGCATTGCCGACATTATCCACGTTTCTACTCCATCATCAAGATGATGACATGTAATTAAAAAATCCGCAGATATCCTATTAAAAAAATTGTATCGCTCGTCTCTCCAAAACTCTTCTATTGACCTTTTACCTTTCACCCCTTTTATGCCCCCAATAAACAAATCAAGTTTTTTTTCTTGCGCAAATTCTTCAACGAATCTTTGGGCATGCTTACTGTGTAGAGTGTCGTGATTAAAGAAGGCTAACTTAACATTTCTCCTTCCCTGTAGGAGAAAGTGTGTCACTACCATGCTGTCAACTCCACCCGAACAGGCTATAACAACATTCGGGGGTATTTTTCCAATAATTCTAATCATGATATTTTATTTATATCACAAGATTAACAAAATGTCAAGAAGTTTGTGTACTAGATAATCCACTTAAAGCAGCGTACAAACTAGAAAGCGCTTCTTGGTTTAAAGCCGATACTTCCAAATTGTCGATCAAACCTTTTACAACGTCGGCTGTTATTTTGATAGCTTGTTCTTCGAGCTGTCCTTGATCTCTTGCAATATTCCCCGCTACATATCTTGCAGCACTAGACATATAATCTCCCGCTTTCGTTATTTTAGTTTCAAGCCACTCCGGAAGATCATCTTCGTCTTTTACTAGGTCGAGCAATACTTTTACGTCTGCCACAAGATGAGCCAATGTGGTTCTGTGCATTCTGGACTCTTGGCCATTTGTAGCATTTTTATAATCAACAGGGGGCTTTTCACAATCACTAGTGTGCATGTGTTTGTCCATTGTAGAATCCGGAGATGCTGGGTTTTCTGCTGGGTACTTTCCAGAGGCGGAACATGGGTCGCATGTATTTGATTCGACTATTTTTATTCTAACTTTCTTCATTATGTTTTCTCCATTAATTTATATAAAACTGCATTTACTAGATCGTAGCCATGAGAATTATTTTTATATATCCTTGCTGCTCTATCTGCTTTCTCCTGTTGAGATGCTGATTTCGGAAGTGGGTATTCCCACTTTAAGAGAGAATAAACCGACAGCACATAAGTTCTGCCGTCTCTACCTCTTACCACCCATGCAAAATTGACTGACCCGTTGCTTAATCCCCCTTTACCCCAAGACTTATAACCCTTAATGCTCATTGCACCTGAGGATGTCATTTTTCTTGAGTATGTTCTCATTTTTTGAATGGCTATTAAACTCTTTACCTCTTCTTTATAAGAGGGTTCACCGATTGAGGCATCACCATGGTAAAGAGTATAAAGAGGGTCAATTTTTGATAGTTTTTCTTGATCCATCCTGGCTAAACCGGCGAAGAATAAAAACATGTCTTTGCTGGTCTGGTGATTTGCGCCGAAAGTGAAAGTACTTTTTTTTGTTATTCCAAACTTTTCTGAAACTTTTCTGATCTGCTTTTTACTTAGCACTCCAAGTTTATTTCTGAATCCGTATTTGCGTCGGCGCTTTTTACGTCGTCTGTCAGTACCAGAGATGGCTGATAATGTGTAATTTGAATCATGAAATTTTTTACACTTTTCTCCTTGCGGGATATTTCTTTTTTCACTTTCGCGACTCCAATAAGTTAACAGAGCTTTTACTTCACAGTCGTTGATTTGACTATCTGGGCTGTAATTTTTATTATTTTTATTTTCAGGATTCTTAGGACTATATGTTATCAAGTGTGCTAATGCTGCCATTGTTTTAGGCATCGATGCCCCAGTAAATGGAGACTCTTGATTGTGATGTTCTAAGATTTGTGGCATGCCGTTATCCCCGTCTATCACACCGAAAGTAAAAGAGAATGAGAGTCCGTATTGTTTAATAATTTCGTCTATTGTTTTGTCCCGAAGGGAATGATATCTTTTTGTGAAACCGTACCTCTTGGTCTTTTGGACATTTATCTTAACTTTTCTTGGGCCGCCTCTGGCAGAAACTGGTGCGCCGGGCATTTGATTTGATTTTTGCGCGAGCTTCTCATCTCTTGTATAATCAGACATTGACGGTGAACCATCTGGAAAGTGGCATCTTATGTGATAATGATCGTCGTGGGAACCCGGTGAAGCAGGTGCTAATTGTGGCTTGGAATTATTATTAGAATTCATGACTTTTGGAAATTTTTCCTTCAAGTTGTTAGCCGTAATCCATGCTCTCATCTTTGAAACAGAAACAGGACCTGATGTTTTGTCGAGTAGCACAGATTCAACAGCTTCTTGACTTAACAGGAACTCTAAAAAAACAGCATTTCTTTCTATATCAGGTCTTCCATTTTTTTTGTAGAAGCCTATATCACACTCCAACCCAGATTGGTGACCGGCGTGCTTGTATAGGGGCCCGCCGTGTTTTTTCGAAACATTCCAAAGTTCAATAGAATCCGACGTCTTGAAAGACTCTTTCTTATTTACTACGTAATTAACAACATGGGCAGATGCGGCTATAAGCAAAGAAAGTAAAACAGGGTTTCCCCATTGTGTGTTTTTTCTGTGAGATTGAGCGGTAATACCCTTCGCAGAATTCAATGGGCCCTGAAAATTAACGGCATTAATCATACCTGCGTCGTCTGTTGATATCTTAGGTTTTACAAATTTTCCTTGATATCCATGGTGATTTTTGCCAAGGCCTGCTGAAATATAACCACCAGGGGTTGGATTGGCGGCCTTGATGGATATTGTGACACCAGAGGAAGCAATTATCGAGGGCGTTGCTGAGAGGGGGCCTTCACCGGTTTCAGAATCTCTTCTATTGTCTTGACTTGTAGATTGAGTTGAATTTAAGCTCGTGCTCGGCCTTCGGGGCACTGTTGAGGTGGATGATGTAGTGCCAGATGGCAGACTAGTAAAAAAACTTGGATCTTTTTTTCTCATTGCAGCCTCTGTTTCTGTTCCGACGCATGCGTCAGCGCAAATGCCGGCTTCGGTCTGAAATTTCATTATAAAATTTCTAGTCTCTTTGCCGCATACCCCATCTGCGTTTCCAGGGCCAGAGTGGCCAAATTTTCCAGAAAAAGATATTGACAACCCTGTACCTTCTTCAGTTCCATATATTTTTTTAAGAAACTCCTGAACCTGTTCTATAGATAGATTAGTTTGACTGTTGTCAACGCAGCGGCAAGCTACGTTTTCCACTCCCGAACAATTTTCTTTTTCCTGTTCATTTAAGAATGTTTGAAATTTTTTAAAAATTTTAAGATATTTCATACTTTTAATTAGTTTTACTTGTCGTAAATTGACATGTATCTTTCCCCTCTATCACACAACATTGTTATTATTATACCATCAGGCTTCATGGATTCTACGTATTTTTCGGATGCTAAAATATTTGCACCTGAGGATATGCCTATCAAAATTCCAGTTTCTCTTATAAAATCTTTTGCCCGAGAAATCGATGCTTCTGTTGAAACCTCAATAATTCGGTCAGCAGTATCTGAGTTGAATAAGAAATCCTTTCCGTCTGAGATGCCCTGAATTCCATGATTTTCTTCTACTGGTCTCGTTAAACAAATTTTTGTTTTTAAATTATTGTTCATTATATATCTCCTTACTCCCTCAATTGTACCACCAGTGCCGGAACCGTGGACAAACGCTGACCATTTATGTCTTGTATCTATCGCCTGCTTGTGTATTTCTGGTGCTGTCTGTGTCTGATGACACAAAATATTGTGTTGGTTACTGAACTGTTTCGGTGACCATGCATTTTCATTTGCTAACAAATATTGATCTCTCATTGCAATTGCGCCAATAAAGTCATTCTCTGGTGCTTCTATAATCTTAGTACCATAAACACTCATCATTTGTTTCCTCTCTTGAGACATGTTTTTTGGCATAAATATAACACATTGCAGACCCATTGATGCCGCCAACATCGAAAGCGAAATTCCAGTATTTCCACTCGTTGCTTCACACAGAATACTGTTCTCGTTTATTCTACCAAAAATCCGGGCGCGTTCAATTACATAATAAACCATCCTGTCCTTTACTGATCCTGCGGGATTGTATGTCTCTAGTTTCGCGTATATGTGCGATGAGATTTTTATTAATGGCGTGTTTCCGATTAGCGGCTTAAGGCTCTGATTTCTAATAGGTCGAAACATTTTTTTATTTTATATAACTCCAAACTTATTTTTAATCATAAACCAAAATAATCTTTAAAATACTTCATATGATGATCGAATTTTGTCTCTTTTGGCTTGCACTCTTTTTTAGATCTCTGTAGCCTTTCTTTATTTGGGGTTCTGGCGATAAAACAACTAGTGCCGTAATATTCCACATCTGGAGGTATTATATAATCTCTTGGAAGCCTTGGAAGCCAGGGGTCTATAAGGACCAGTGTTGCATTTAGGTGGAATTTCTTTAGCCTTATCGCCGCTGTAGCTCCTGCTGAAAAGCCAATTATCTTATTAAGTTTTCCTTCATATTCTTCATATTTTTTATTATCTGTGTGTGGTTTTATTATAAGTTCACCATTCGTCGCTTCCCAGGTGGAAAAATCGTAGTCGCTCCTAACTGTATCAGGATCACATCTAGTACATTTTCCAGAAAAATATATATTTGTTTTCTTCTCTTCTTTTTCTAGAAAGGTTTTCCAATTTTCCATTATAAGTTTATGCTTCACAATAGTAATTAGTTTTTATATGGAGAAACTCTCTCCGCAACCACAAGTTCTTTTTGCGTTTGGATTCACAAACTTAAAACCAGATTGGTTCAATTCATCAACGAAATGGATTTCAGTCCCCATTAGATATAAATAACTTTTAGGGTCAACGTAAATATTGACCCCATTACTCTCTATTATTTTATCTCCTTCTTTTTGGTTGTCAAATTTTAATTGATAGGTAAAACCGGAACATCCGCCGCCTTGTACGCCAGCGCGGATTCCAGTTTCTTTTTTCTCGGCGAGAAGTGTTTTAATTTTGTTTGCAGCAAATTCGGTTAAAGTAATCATACTTTAATTATACCAATCAAATAAGATGATGTCAAAAATAATTACCTAGGCATAGTAAACATGAAGTTCCACATAAATCCTTTTATAGCGTCTTCACTATAATCTTCATACTCAATCACTTGACTATCTTCAACCTTTAAGCCAACGAAGGGTGATTTTTTTGCTTGGATATATTTTTCTTGTGATGATTCTATTTCATCCCACTGGTCATCTGACAAACCACTAAGATCTGCGTCTATAGCGTAATAATCAGTAGGAACCCTTACGAGCGTTCTGCTACCGATGCCTTGATTACCCAATTCGTTTATTGGTACTGGTGGAAGTTCGGGAGTAGAAGGGTGACTGGGTTTTTGTGTGAACCTGATCATATATGGCTCTCCAGATGGGTCTTTCCAAGGTATTAATAGCTTTGTGCCCTTTTGTGCTGTCGATAGTTTTCGTTTTGTTTCACTTGAATGCAAGTGGGATGGAATTGGACAAAACGAATAATGAATATTGGGGTCGCCCTGATAATTTTCTCCGCTGCGAGAATCGAAGCGCGCAGTTTCCCAAACTCGTCGGAAGCCCAAAGTGCCTTCGTGACGAATTAGTCCGACAGGAACACCATCAAATTCTTTATCTATTCCAAATTGTTCCGTCATCATCTGCTCAAATAGGTCTTCATATGAAACAGGAGAACCTGAGGAGTCTAATATTTCATAATACACGTCCTTGTAAGACCTATTGCTAATATTGAGGAACGTGAAAGCTATATCTACCGGATCAGACCTTCTTTGAAATATATTGTAAGTCAATAGATTGACCCAACAATTTCTGCTCATTTCTTCTTCGCTACATTCCTCAGATGTCCATTCAACACTGGGGTCTCTTGGGTTGCCTGACAAGGGATCGACGGATAATCTGGAGCAGTCTGGATTTTGACCATGTTCATTGTCAGGATATGGAACATACTCAGCACGAGGAGGAGTCTCTTGCTTGCCTTCTTTTTCTTTGTCCGAAAAGTCTGGTTTCCAATCCACTTCTTCAGCTCTCTTTGATATTTCTTTTCCATATTCTTCTGCTGTGTCCACAACCATGTTATTAACAGCAGGAGACATGTCTGGCAACTCACTGTAAACATAGATGTGCATTAACAACGCTTTGCGGGCGATTAAGCCATTTAAAGTATCACTAGAAAGTAAAGATATCTCTTGATCAGTTAATGGTTCCTTGTCATAATCTCTTTTGTCAGTTGGATCTCTGTAAAATTTAAGTGATATTTCTTGATTTTCAGCTTCTGATGCTTCTTTCAAAAACCGTCGCCAATTTTCCATTATAAGTTTATGCTTCATAATAATAATTAGTTCTTATATGGAGAAACTCTCTCCGCAACCGCAAGTTCTTTTTTCTCGGCGAGAAGTGTTTTAATTTTGTTTGCAGCAAATTCAGTTAACGTAATCATATTAGAAAGGCTGCAATTCAAAAACAACTGTTATATTTATTCTGCCATGATTGTTTGTCGGATTGACAGATATCCCAATTACGTCATTAGCACTGAATGTGGCAGAATTTGAAAATGTTGCCTTAACCACTGTATTAGCTGTAGACAGATCTATAGTCTGAGT
>Ga0115011_10000103_pt1 | contig 78709 bp, 79 predicted proteins | sample TroAtlMetagenome_2_FD_88705 | JGI IMG/M metagenome (GOLD analysis project Ga0115011, IMG submission 88705) | Marine eukaryotic phytoplankton communities from Atlantic Ocean - Tropical Atlantic ANT8 Metagenome | ecosystem: Environmental > Aquatic > Marine > Oceanic | place: Tropical Atlantic... | reverse complement strand
AGCCTCTACTATGATCATCAAGACCGTCGAGGACCTCGAGCAGAGGGGGGAGAAGACCAATGACGATATGCAGAACATGGTCACCACTCGCCCTGTCGCCTACGGAGTCATCCTCAACTCGGCAGAAGCGGGAGGAATGACTGAGTGTGCATCAGAAACCGGGACCTGCTCTTTCTCTGGCACCCGGACCATCCGATACGTTTCCATAACTGACTCTTCTAAGTACTTCGAGCAGGAGCACACTGACGGAGTAGGTTGCAATAACGGAGTCTTCGGCGACCCCCATGGGGGGACTCTGAAGAAGTGCTACATCATTACTGGATCCTCCCTGATCCTTGTCTGGAGCCTTGCTGCAGGCTCCTTGCAGACAACGCCAGAGGACGTTGCATGGGCCTTGTTTTGCCCCCTGAATGAAAGCGTATCTATACTGGAGTCCGACTCAATGCTGGATTCCAATATGACCTTCACTGACGGAACCAACACCACTGGGGCAGAGTCAAACTTCACCTTTTCCGAGGAAATCACACCAGGAAATCAATATCGATCCAGGCTCGACCTTAAGGAATGCGGTCTTAGTAAGGGCGATGAGTTGAACCTACTGCTGACCGTCAATGGAGGGGGGACATCTGGCTTGGTGTTCTACGTCGAGTCAACCGAACCTGGTGCGAAGCTATACTAGCTTCTTTATCGCCTCGATGTCGAAAAGCGATACTGCCAGATTTAGTGCCTCTTCCCTGCTGAACCACTGCGCATCCTCTATCTCGTCGTCCTTAGGAACAACCTCCTGGCCCACTAGATCTTCTTCACACTTGTAAGTGAAGGAAACCCAGTTTATGCCCTCCTCGTTGAAAATCTCCGACTGAACAAAATTTCCTTGGCCCCCTGGCTTCTCAGTACCACACTCCCCCCTAGGGTCCGGTATCTCTATCGAGACCCCTAACTCCTCCAGAGCCTCCCTCTCAGCTGCCTCCCTCGGATGCTCAGCATAGTCGACGAATCCTCCGGGAAGGGTCCAGCAACCCGTGAAGAAACCCCTGGCGATCTTTGCCATCAGGATCTCACCTTGAGAATTGGTGATGATGACCTTGCTCACTACTCTGTGCAAGGTCCTGTAAACGGACTCTCGCGCGACAGGATCTACCGCACTGTCACTTGCCAACGAGTCTTTCCATGCCCAGTGTTCCGGCCACGGAATTTTAGGAATCCCATAGGTAACCTTGAACTCGTCATCACCGAAAATGATTAGGTTAGACCTCTTTTCAGTCCATTCTATTCCCATTCCCTCCACCTCTATCATAGTTGGAAGCCTGATTTGGCTGCCCGGCCCGTCACAAACAGACCTACCCATAACTGGAGATACTGGGCCAATGCCATCAGCATCGACTAGCAGGATCTTACCATCATGCTCCAGGTGGACATATTCCTGACCCATATGCATCCGAGTGAGATGATAGCAATGAAGTCAACGATTAGTAACCAAGGATTGAGCTAAGCTGCTCTTTGTAGAAAGAACCAGAACCTTGCAGGCTTTTTAGCTCCGAGTCTTCAAGCTCAAGCTCAATTATCCTCTCGACGCCATTCCTTCCAAGTACAACAGGCACTCCGATGTAGATGTCTTCCATTCCGTACTCGCCAGTCAGGTATGCGCTGCAGGGAAGCACCCTTCTCCTATCATCCAGAATCGACTCAACCATAATTGCAGCTGCACTACCGGGTGCGTAGAAAGCACTGCCTCTCTCCAGTAGCTTGACAATCTCCCCCCCTCCACTAGCAGTCCTTTCGCAAATGGCCATAATCTCATCTTCCGAGAGTAATTGCGTGACGGGTATGCCATTGACAACAGTATACCTTGGAAGGGGTACCATTGTATCTCCATGGCCACCAAGAACCATCGCTTGTACATCCTCATTGCTACAGCCTACTGCCTCAGCAATGAAATGAGTCATTCTAGCGCTATCCAGTATACCAGCTTGTCCGATAACTCTGTTGTCTGGGAATCCAGTTATCTTCTGCATGTGATAAGTCATCAGGTCAAGTGGATTTGTTACCATGACTATGATTGCGTCAGGCGCGTGTTCTTTGATGCCATTTCCTACTTCCGTTACAATCTCAGCATTTTTGCCAATCAAGTCCTCTCTTGTCATGCCCGGCTGCCTAGGAAAACCAGAGGTGACTACAATTACGTCAGAACCTGAAATGTCAGAGTAATCTTTCGTACCTGTAATTCTTCCATCATAGTTCAATATTCTACCACCCTGGCTCATATCAAGAGCCTTGCCTTTTGCAAAGCCCTCAAAGATGTCAAGCAGGACAATTTCTCCAATATTCCTCTCAGCTAGTGCGAATGCACACGTCGCCCCAACGTTGCCCGCACCTATCACTGCAACTTTCCTCGCGCCTGTACTCATGAAGGGTGGTCCGAGGCCCCGGTCTTAGCCTTTGGTGACTTCCAAGCTCTGAACCACAAAGGTATTGTTCATCGTTTGTGACGCAATGGCATGGATAGTAAAAGGAAGTCATTAGTTGGGCTGTCACTCGTAGCTTTCGTTCCTACTCTTTCCATTGTCTTCACACTTCATTTGATTGAAAATGAGCTGCAATCACAGATATTTTTCGCTTTGTGCAAGGCTTGGATATTAGCAGTTCCAGCGATCTGGTTCCTGAGGATCGAGGGCAATCCTGTTTCACGGTCTTTGCCAAACCGTGATGGCTTGATGGTCGGAGCAGCTACAGGCTTGGCAATGAGCTTGGTAATTGTAGTTACTTGGGCGCTACTCGGAGATTCCATTGAGACATCATCAATTGTTCAGGAATTGGAGGGCACCGGACTCACTGATCCGAAGCTATACATCGCAGGAACAATCTATTGGATCTTCTTAAACAGCCTTCTGGAGGAGTATGTTTTCCGGTGGTTCATCACGACAAAGAGTTTTGAGGTTCTAAATGATGAGCGGGGGGCGGTCATTTTGTCTGCAGGTCTATTCACTCTGCATCATTCACTTGCTCTACATTTTTTCGGTTTTGAGGCGTGGCAAACTGCTATGGCCTCCTTCGGCCTCCTTTCCGCTGCTGCTATTTGGTCATGGTTGTACATGAGATATAGGTCGATTTGGGTATGCTGGGTATCACATGCAATTTGCGATGTTGCGGTTTTTGGCATAGGGTACCAGATTATTTTCTTATGATTAGCATCCGAGGTAGTCAGGCCGACGGTTTCAATAACAGGCTACAAGTGGAATGACTGTCTAAATTCGGACAAGGAGTTGTAAAATTGCGTCTTGGTGTCCTCAAAGAGTCAGGAGAAGACAAGAGGGTCTCAATCGTTCCAGCTTCCCTTAAGAAATTCACAAAACTAGGTTTTGATGTATTAGTGGAGAAAGGGGCTGGAATTTCTGCCCACCATGCCGATTCTGAATACCAAGAGATGGGTGGAAAGATCACCGATAGAGAATCAGCAATCTCTTCTGAAATAGTGGTCTCAATATCAATGCCCGATATAGGTCTAATGGAGAGTGGCCAGATACTTGTTTGCGTCTCAGATCCTTTCAGAAATCCATCTGGAGTCTCTAGAGCCATGGAGGCCGGTTTGACCTTACTTAGCATGGACATGATTCCACGGAGGTTATCTAGGGCCCAGTCGATGGATGTTAACTCAAGTCAGGATAATCTCTCTGGATACAAGGCTGTGCTTTTGGGCGCCGCACACGTTCCCCGCGGCATCCCAATGATGACAACAAGTGCAGGTACTGTGAGGCCGGCCAAGGTCGTAGTGATGGGTTCAGGGGTAGCTGGATTACAAGCGATCGCTACAGCTAAGAGACTCGGTGCGATAGTCTTTGCATCAGATGTAAGGAAATCCGCTGCCGAACAGATTGAATCAGTCGGTGGACGTTTCATTGAGGTCGAAGGAATGGATGATTTCGAGGACGAATCAGGCTATGCCAAGCCTCTGACGCCGGATTTCATCAATAAGGTAAATGAGACTGTCTGTGAGGTAGCCAGTGACGCTGACATAATTATCACAACAGCAAGAATTTTTGGTAGGCCGGCACCCATCACTGTTCCTTCTGATGCAGTTTCAAATTTCAAGGCCGGCGCTGTAATTGTTGACATGAATGCCGATGTCGGTGGTAACTGTGAACTTACCAATCCGGGTAAAATCCATACAACTGACAACGGAGTGATCATTATTGGGACAACAAACCTTCCCGGCGAAGTGTCTTCCTCTGCGAGCATGCTGTATTCGAATAATATGTACAACTTCATCTCAACTCTTGTCAATGACGGTTCCTTGGATATTGATTTGGAAGATGAGGTTCTAGTAGGCGCACCAGAGGGACATGACTTCCATGTTTCTGGGATGGGGGGGGTACTTCTGTGCCACAAAGGCGAGATTCACCATGCACAGTCTAGACTTTCGGAGGCATTGAAATGAGTTTGACAATGGCAGCTCTAGTTGGCAGTATCACAGTTTTTGTTCTTGCCATATTTCTTGGCTTCGAACTGATTAGCAAGGTTCCTCCTACTCTTCACACTCCCTTGATGTCAGGGGCTAATGCAATCTCTGGGATTACAATCGTCGGTGCTTTAATTCTCTCAAATGCCGAATTCAACAATGGTAGTCCTGGATTAGCCGCCTGGTTGGCTTTCCTCGCACTAATAATGGCCACAATCAACGTTGTCGGGGGATTTATGGTTACTAACAAGATGCTTGAGATGATAGCTGGAAAGAAGAGGAAGGGGAATTAGCATGGATCCTGTTGTTTTCGACGTAGGATACTTGGTCTCCGCAGCTTTATTCATCTTTGGAATAAAGAGGCTTTCAAGCCCCCGTACTGCACCTCAGGGCAATGCCCTCGGGGCATATGGGATGTTGTTAGCTGTCATCGTTACAATGGTTAAGATGCACTCCGAAGGCATCATAGGAATAGAATTGATACTCATTGGACTAGCTATTGGAACTGCAATTGGTATGCTGATGGCAACCAGAGTAGAAATGACACAGATGCCTGAGTTAGTTGCCCTGTTCAATGGTTTTGGCGGAGGTGCCTCCGCTCTTGTCGGACTCTCCGAGGTTCTAGGAAGGATGCAGAGGGACGAAGTTCCAGACTCAGGAGTAGAGTTGTATGCAACATGGATCGCAATTGGTCTTTCCGGGTTAGTTGGGTGGATTACACTTACTGGCAGTCTAATGGCAATGGGCAAACTAAAGGGCGGCTTCTACGTTCCATTCACAAAGAAAGATGAAAGGGGGAGGAGCAAATGGGTTAGCTTCCCCACTTGGGGGCCACCTTGGCTTAATTTTGTCAAAGGCGCCATACTCGCTTCATGTGTGATATTTATCGGACTTACTATCCAGAATCCCGATAATGAGGATTTCGTTTACCTCTTAGCCGGGCTCTCTTGCCTACTGGGGGTATTGTTCGTACTACCCATCGGTGGTGCCGATATGCCAGTTGTTGTCAGCCTTCTTAATTCAATGTCTGGAATCGCAGCAGCATTTACTGGATTCGTCATTGGTAATAATGTCCTCATTATTGCCGGCTCTATGGTGGGTGCAGCTGGGCTAATTTTGACTTTTATAATGTGCAAAGCGATGAACAGGTCGCTCAGCGCCGTTCTCTTCAAGTCCTTTGGGGGCGGTGGAAGGGAATCAGTCACAAGGACAAAAGTTGGTAGCGATCCTGAAGAAGTAGCAATGGTCTGTGACGGTATCAGCAAGTGTGTGATAATTCCGGGGTATGGAATGGCAGTCAGCCAAGCCCAACACGCCGTCAAAGAATTTGCTGACTTGATGGAATCACGTGGCGTTGAAGTCAGTTATGGTATCCACCCCGTCGCTGGAAGGATGCCCGGGCACATGAATGTGTTACTAGCTGAAGCAAGTGTGCCATACGAGCAGTTAATTGAGATGGATGACATAAATTCTGAGTTGTCTGAAACAGACGTAGCCATTATTATCGGTGCCAATGACACGGTCAACCCTGTCGCCAGATCGGGAGAGGGGCCACTTGGTGGAATGCCAATAATTGATGCCGATAAGGCACGTGTCGTCGTTATTATCAAGCGGAGTCTTTCTGTAGGATATGCTGGTGTGGACAATGATTTGTTTTATGAGGATTCAACAATGATGCTATTCGGTGATGGAAAGAAGATGATGAATGAACTCAATGCTTCAATCAAGGAAATGTGAGGTGCTAATAGCAAATCGTTAATTGGCGTCCAACAACAGGACACAGTGTGGTAATATGGCAATTGGGATGAATAGAGCAATTTTGGTCTTGGCTGCTTTCGTTCTTTTGACTGTTCCCGCCTTGGCTATGCACTCTGGTCCTGCAGCCCTAAATTCCAATAATGAATTGACAGTTGAGTACGGTTGCTCATGTCACAACAATGGTGCTCCATCGGATAGAGCAGTAGTCATGATAACAGGCGTTCCTTTGATGTATGGAACATCTATAACCTACAACTTTACAATCACAGTAGCTGATTCTCTAACCCTTTCTGGTGGAAACGGCAATGTGAAAGGTGGTTTCCTACTATCCTCCAATGGTTCAGGGGAATTTACATGGGATGATACAGAGGAAATCAGAGAAGCTCTTGATAGACCTGATGACATCTCACACTCAGACACCGATGGCGATGGTGTATGGGTTGTTTCATGGACCGCTCCTAATGAGGACGAGGGGCCAGTCCAATTTTGGCTGGCTGGTAACTCAGTCGATGGAGGGGGAATTCCCGATGAAATGGACTATTGGAACTTACTATCATTTTCCATCAGTTCCCCGGGAGCAATCTCAGATGCAGAATCTGCGTCGACTTTGGAAACTAGAACAATTTCCGTAGGTGCTTATGACGCTCTTTTCCTTCTTGAGAAATCACCTGAAGAAATCGAACAGGAGAGACAGGACGCTATTTCAGAAAGAATCTTTTTCGAGGGAAACACATTCTTCTGGACCAGCTTAGTCGCCCTAATTGTCGGGGCAGTCTTTCAGAAAGAGCTTCTGGAACGTAGACCTGATCAGAATGGACCTGAATTCCTTGCCGCTGAGCTAGCATACCCCCAAGGACTTCGAAGAGCTTTCATTTCTGGGATCTCATTCTTCTTTGCTGTTCGTTGGATGGCTTCAGATTCACCAATAACATTCCAAGGTGTTGATTTCTCAACATTCTTGACCGGTACTGCATTCTTTGTCGGCTTTTGGGCTGCTTATGGCGTATATCGCACAGTATTATCAGCAAGACAAGATCCAAATCCAGGGGACATAATGTGACATGGAGGGAACTAACCAGCCCCTCACAAAAGATACATTGAGCAACCATCTTTCTGATGCTGTTAGTTTAATGAAAACCATCTCTATTGCATTGGTTATGTTGGTGATGTTTTGGTCATGGTCCGTTAGCTCTGTGATCAGTGCATGGATTGGGACTCTTCCCATTCAAGTCGGCCCTGAAAATATGAATCTCGCAGTTTTCGCCCCATTCGACTGGGTGGGGACTAGAATTTCAGCAGTGATTATGCTGTCAACAATTTCTGTACTTCCACTTGCATCTGTGATGTTCTATCGATTCTCCGCACCCGGGCTACTCCCTCGTGAGGAAAAATGGCTCTCTTCGCTAATGCTATTCACTACCCTAGTAATACCATTTGCAGTAATAATTATGTGGATTTGGGCCATACCCAATTTCTTTTCCTTCGCCTCTTCGTCAAATAATTTTGATGGAGTTGGTATTAGGTACGATGTCAGCGCAATTTTCTCCGTTTCATTAGGTGCTTCCTGGATTTTGATAATCTGGTCCCTTACTGCAGTCAGTCTGTCTCTGGCAAGGATTTATGGCCTTGTAGAGAATTCTGAACTGAGATTTAGGATTAGAATATTGACAATCTTTTGTGGAACACTAATACTCACCCTTCCTGTAGAATACGACGGATTAAGGGTCACAATCGCCTTTTTTACTGCGCTTACTGCCGATGCGGCTTCTCGCCTAATCCCATTAAATGAATACTGAAACATCATTTCGGGGTCTAATTCAAATCCATGGCGATTAGCCGCGAATGGTGAGCAAAGGCAGAGTGGTGGCTGTTTCTCTGATGCTGATGTTATCAGCACTTGTCTTAATCAATGGTTCAAGTATCGATAAGGCTCTGGAAAGAGATAGAGTAAATACTACAGAATCAACTCCATTGATAGGGCTTCAGGAAAGTGAAAATTGGCTAGTTCTAAAAGTGGAATTTCCTGGAAAACCATTCGTCGACCCATCTCCCAATGAACCTCTTTTTTCCGATGGAATTGCAGTTGATTACATCAATGAATTGAGTGCGGGAAAATCTTCATTGAATATTTCTATTTTTGAAGATGTTTGGCTTTCACCAAATAGCGAGTCTTATTGGGGAAAGGACTCTGAAAACGAGAGGGACATAGGGGATGGATCTGGAGGGGCTGCAGAGTTGGCCAGAGTCGCCATCGAGTCTTTATTGGGCGGAGTTGTCGGTAATAGTGATGATCTAGATCTGTCAAATTGGGACTTGAATGACGACGGGGTCATTGACAGGCTACTTGTAATTCATTCCGGCGAACCCCAGGAATCAGGTGCCCCAAAATCTGCTATATGGAGTCATTTCTCTTGGTTACAGGATCCTCTAATTGTTGGAAACTTCAGCGTTGAGCATTATACTATGGCTTCGGTAAGTTCAGGTCAGGGGGTAGTCATCCATGAGATGCTTCATCAAATGGGTGCGGTCGACCTCTACGATGTTCATAGCGACACTCCTTCAGCTAATTGGCATGGTTTGGGGGATTGGGATATTATGGCCAGTGGCAATTGGATAGGAGGCGGCGATAATCCATCATTGCCCTCAGCTTCCACTTTGAATCTGATAGGTGCTTCAGAGCCAATGGTCATAGATTCCGATATAGCGGGAGTTTACAATGTAAAAAGCATCTCAGAAGGGGGTCAGCCACTTTCAATTGAAATAGCTCCCGACGAACTCATATGGATTTCATTCAGGTCCGATAACGGTTTTGACTCCGGTCTTCCAGGATTCGGAGTCTTGGTCGAGCAGCAGGATTTTAACTTTGGAGAATTGGAGTCAAATACTGTAAATTCAGACCCTGAAAAAGCCTGGTCGAAGATTGTAGAGGCCGACGGCGACGAGGCTCTTTTACGTGCACGCGATCATGGAAGCCAAGGAGACGTGTTTATAGAAGGGGAAAAGTTTGGAAGCTCTGGAATAGAGATACGCGATAATAGAGGTCGACTAGTCCCTTGGTTAGTCTCTATATCAAACACCACAAATGTTTCTGCCAACATCCATTTCTCCCCCATTTCAGATATTGATACATCCATCCTCCCACCTAGGTCTCCCGTTGAGATGTTGCCCGGTGAGAAGATCAGATTTGATTTCGAGCTCGAAGAATCTTGCGTCATCGAGTCAACACTACAACCCAGTAATTTTGGCTATGTTGGAGAGGAATTTGAGCCAGGGGTATACGATTTGGAGATTTTCGACTCAAATAATGCCACAGCAAACATTGGCGTCATTGAGGGGGGAATCGGCTGCTCGGGAAAATACTTGACTAATGTATATTTGAAGTGGGTGATTGTAGGAAACCGACTTTCAAGCTCTTCTATGCAATCCACAATACACTGGCAGGACCAATTAGTAGTAAATCTGTATCCAGAGTATGAAGGACAAGGGTCTAGGGAATACAGCATTTCACTGCAAGGTCCCATTTCCAGGATTGCCTCAACCCCCTCACCAGTTACACTGAACATTGGTGATCCAATAGTGTTGAATGTAGATCCACAAGGTTTGCTGGATCCGGGAATGATTGCAAGAGGTGAGATTGTATTGACAGATACAAATAACCTAGAACAACGAATTCCCGTTGTACTGAATGCAAATTCGGACAATCTAATCGATTCATACCTGTCTTGGCTAGCGTTACCATCTAATGCCATAGCTCTAATTTTTGTTATTATTGCAGCCTCAATCGCATCAGGCAGAAAGTCAAAGTGATCAATTTCTATTCGGATTTGACCATCGGGAATCGGGTGGCGGCCTAGCTACTTCCAAATAGCTCCAGACGGATCTCGAACGAATTGGAATAATCCATTGCTTGTTCACTCCTGATGCAAGCCTAGAGGATAAGCATGCGCCCCCCCAGTCATCTGGGGCTTCCTGGGGCCCAATTACGAGCCAAGGTGCATGCTGGTCACCAATCGCCCCAGCGTAGCACCTCCATCTCGCGCCATATTTGAAACCAGGCCTAGCATGTAACCCCCTATTCCATAAGTCGATTAGTACGCTACTCGGTAGCTTTGTATCAGCTGACCTCAATGAATCCCTATCCTGAATGATTGACATTTCGCATGAATCAAGCTGCCGACCGTTGAGTAGAGGGATCCCGACAACTTCTGAAGGCCAATGGTTAGTATCGGGGAAAAAGGCACCACCATTTCCTAGAGATACATAATCCATTTTGGAAATTGCAAGCCTATCAGATTCAGAAAAAGAGCTCAGAACGCCCCTAGGTTCGCAAATCATAATTCTGTATGTAACCACTGAATTTTCATCATCGATTACCAATATTTCGCAAATCCTACCAGACTCCTGAACTCTATTGCTCCAATCGAATAGGTCATTCTTGTCAAACGACTCGCTAGAATGGAACCATCTAATTTCAGAAACCGCTTCATCTCTCTCAGGATGTGAATCCGAACTCCATCTTAGCCCCCAAGATCTCCCATCAACTACCCTGCCAGTCTTACTAGCATTCTTGGAAAGCATAATTTTGTTTCCGGGATACCTTAGAGCCTCGAGAACAGTGAACTCTTGGAGAAGCCCACTGTTATTTCCAATGCAATTTTCCAACCACATGCTTTCAGGAATTTCAATACCTCTGTGAATACTACAGAATAGAGCCTCGGCATCACTCAGAAGTACAGAATTCTGACCTAGTTGGAAACCAATCGCGGATTTTGCCCATAATCTGGAAGCCGCTTTCCCCTCGTATATCCACCCCCCTTTTGTGTACTCCATGGATTGTGGGCCGGCCTTTCAGATTAGACGGTATCCCCAAATATCATTCGTGATGCCTCTATCGAACAATTATGTCGGACGGCGAAGATATGGAATCGAGTGAGTCTCTTGAGCGCCTGCGAGAATTGCTAAACAAATTCGGCTCATCTAAGGTAACTTTGATTGGGGATACGATGCTTGATCGTTTTCACCACGGATTTGCTAACAACCTAAATTCCACTTCACCAGTACCTGTGCTGAAGGTCATTAATACAGAAGAATCACCAGGCGCTTCAGCCCATATAGCATTAGGACTAACATCACTGGGAATTGAAGTCGACTTCCATTGCTGTGTTGGGGACGACCCAGAGGGTAAATCAATCCTAAAATTTCTCTCGGGGCAAGGGGTGGATATTTCTGGAGTTTTAACAGTCGATGAATGGCGTACCCTGACAAAGATTAGATTCTATGGGAGTCGTGAGAGCCTCCTTGATAATAGTCAAATTCTGCTTCAGGCAGACAGAGGGCCTTCAGAAGCCCCGCCTGAAGAAATTGTTTCTATGATCTCGGATAGCGCGATGGATTCTCTTGAAGATAGCTGCGCGTTAGTAATCTCTGATTATGATAAGGGAGTAATTGACAACATTAGAGCCAGCGCTCTGATCGAACATTCTAGGAAGCTAGGCATCCCAGTAATCGTTGATCCCAAGTTGACGGGGCTAGGTAAAGGGAATGGTGCAACTGTAGCTCTTTTTGAAATTAGAGGACTGGAGTTGCTACGACGTAGATTAATGATGGAAAACGCGTCTGAAACTGCTAGCAAACTCATGGAGGATCATGATTGGGACTCGTTGGTAGTTTTGGGCGGTGTGAATGGATTAACTTTGTACGAATCAGATGGTAGTTCAATGTTCATGCCTTGCAAAGCCCCAAACCCCAAGCAGCAGATAGGATTGCATGATGCGGCTGCTACTGCTTTGGCAGCAGCACTGGGGCACGGCCTAGGGATCAAGGATGCTGCAATGTTAGCTGCTGCTGCATGTGATTGCATTCTATCAGCAACATCTAGCCGTGAATTTATCGATAGGTCGACTCTGGGTTTGTGGCTAGATGAATTATCTTGGCAATTGCAGATTTCTGAACGTTAACAAATTATCATCGGGTTCATTACTATATCTACAGACGCACAACTGTGCAAAGCAATCACGTTTGTTGGATAATTGTCATTTCCATAGTATTTTCCTGCATTTCAATAAACGTTCAAGGTGAGGAATCTGAAGATTTTGCAAGTGAGTCTGTCATTGTTCATTTACTATTAGTAAGCGGTTCTTCTATACAGAATGGTGATTCTATTCATGGGTTCGTCATTTCTGACGAACTTCCCGTTTCAGTTTGGTGGCGATTAATTGACTCCGAAACAATAGTCTCCACTGGTGAAATCACCGGCGATCTTTCAGATATGACTGAAATTGATGGACTTTTCAGGTGGAATTTTGAATTTACTCCTCCACAGTCATCATTTCCATGCTCTTGCAATGTAGTGGTGTCAGCTATAGACAAAGGCGGGCAATCATTTTCTGCAAACAAATTAGTCTTCCTCGAAGATGGTTTTTCGACATTGAGCCCGATTGTCAATCTTGATAGAAAGGATGCGGGGGCCGTCATCAGCGACGCTATAGAAATTAGTGGGAGCGCATTTGCCCACTCATCTTCAAAACTTGAAATCGGGTTAGTTTTGAGGCCATCTTCTTCCCCTCAATGTTCATCAGATCCAGCACTAATTTTCCAAAATAGGGAAGCAGTCTTAGAATTCGACCCAGGTGCCAATCAAAATGGGCAGTTTGACTTTTCTAGCTCATTGAAAGATCGTCAAGATGGCTCTGTCGATGCATACGTATTTTCTAACGAAATAGATTCAAATGATTTTTCTCACCAGTGTATGTCATTTTTCATAGATAATACCGCCCCGACTCCTGTTATCATTGGACCTTCAAATCTCAATGAAGGATCCGGGCTAGTTGATTTCCAATGTACCGAATCCTTCGATTCATATTGGGCAGACGGGATAGCTAGCTATTTTTGGACTCTGAAAATATCATCGGAACTCGGATCAGTGGCCATTGAATCATTGGTCAGTGAGGAGCCCATTCCATTTGTGCTCGATACCAATTTTTCAGGTTCATTCGAGATTTCACTGACTGTAACAGATAAAGCGGGCAATTATGCATCAACTGCCATCCCAGTTCACGTAAACAACACCCCACCATCAGCTGTTTTGTTGATAGGGGATACCCAATACTTTGACGGCGATACTGTTGCAGTTAATCGGGAAGCTCCGATAATATTGGATGCATCTGAATCGAAGGATACTCCTAATGATATCTCCACATTGAGGTATATTTGGCGAGTGGGCAACGTTCCATTTTTTGAAGGAAGCAACCGCGATTTGACCTGGCCCGATAACAACACAGATACATTTGAACTAACTCTGGAGGTAATCGATAATGATCATGAATCTACTGTAATAACGATTCAAATAACTGACGAAGACTCAGGGTTAGGTCTGCCTTTGCAGTTCATATTCCTCTTTGCATCCATTGCCTTCTTGACATATGCAATTAGCAGGAGATCAAAGGAAGTGTCCGCAGGTTATAATATTCCAAAATGGCCTTCAAATGAGACGTGAAAGGACTATATCACACGGTATGTTGAGTGTTTTTATGAGCAACCTGCCCTTTGACCTGCAGGAGTACAAAGAACGCCAGATTAAATTCCTGAGCCAGATTCCCGACGAGGCCATCTTTATTTTACCAACCAACTCCGTTATGATTAGGTCAAATGATACAAGTTACCCCTTCAGGGCTAGTTCTTACATGCTATACCTTTGTGGTTGGGACTCCCCCCATGGGGTTTTTGTGGCATACAAAGAAGGAGAATCATGGGTAACCTCGCTATTTGTCCAACCTCGTGATGAAAAGGCAGAGATTTGGGAAGGTAGGAGGATTGGTATTGAAGAGGCAATATCGAATTGGCCTATTGATAAATCCCACTCTCTAGATGATATTGCCAGTACCTTGAAAATGCTAATAGAAGATCGGTCTAGTATTTACTATCTCCACGGAACTAATAGTATTGTAGATGAAGTAGCTTCTTCTTCGGACGTTCCAATTGTGGACCCAAGCCCGATTATGGACAAAATGCGTGTGCTAAAGTCGCCGGCAGAAATTCGAATTATGCAGAATTCCGCCGAAATCGCTTCGCGTGCACATATTGAAGCGATGAAGCAGGCATTTCCGGGGATTGGCGAGTGGCAACTACAGGCCATTCTTGAGGGTTGTTTCACTCGGGAAAACAGTCAGTATGCATACCAATCAATAGTTGGAGGCGGTGAAAATGCTACAATTCTTCATTACAACTCAAACAACTCTAACGTTCAGGAAGGAGATCTGGTTTTGATTGATGCTGGATGCGAAGTCGATGGTTATGCGTCTGATATTACCAGGACTTGGCCGGTTAACGGTGAGTTTTCCCCATCACAAAGAAGCATCTATGAATTGGTGTTGTCCGCGCAGAAAGCTGGAATAAATGCATGTAGGGCCGGCTCGCCATGGAAATCTATGCATAGAGCTACTTCTGAGATTATTGCTACAGGATTGGTAGATTTAGGAATTATTGATTGTTCCATTGGGGATGCGATTGGCAAGGAAATGGATGGCGAATATCGGAAATATTTCATGCATGGAACTGGCCATCTATTAGGGTTGGATGTACACGACGTGGGGGGTGGACGCCAAGGAGACTCTGCCCCAGATCCTGAGTTGCAGCCAGGGATGGTTGTCACAATCGAGCCAGGTTTATATTTCGGTAGCTGGTGGGAAAATATTACAGTTCCCAAAGAATTTTTGGGTATTGGAGTACGCATAGAAGATGACGTTCTAATTACCAATTCAGATCCAGTAATACTTTCATCCTCATGCCCCAAAGAAATTGACGAATTAGAGGAATTAGTAGGGAAATTGGGGTGAAATTATCACTGGATGGAGTCAAGTAATCGAGCAAGTCATCCATGGTGGCATTTCCAGGTTGGATGAGGGCAGTGCAATATCATTGTATGAAAATGCTCCATTGAATGATTTGATGCACGCCGCTTCATTGATTAGGAAACGAGTCGTTCCTGGCAATGATGTCACGTACCTTGTAGATAGGAATATCAACTACACAAATACATGCACAATTAATTGCCAGTTCTGCTCTTTCTATAGGCCTCCTGGACATTCAGAGGGGTACACACAGAATCTTGACCAAATCAGTGCAAAAATCTCCGAGCTAGAATTATTGGGCGGCTCTAGGATCTTGATGCAAGGGGGGGTAAATCCCGATTTGGATTTGCAATGGTATATTGACTTGTTAGGGGAACTAAGAAATAGACACCCATGCATAGATCTTGATTGCTTCTCACCAATTGAAATTGAGGGAATTGCTGAAGTATGCGGAATGGCATCTTTGGACGTGCTTTTGGCATTAAAATCAGCGGGTTTACATGGTTTACCCGGGGGAGGCGCCGAATTACTAGTAGACGATATTAGATTAGGCGTATCGCCTAAAAAAGGGTCCTCTGACAATTGGATAAGAGTAATGGCCGAAGCCCAGAGTATAGGTTTGGTTACTTCAGCAACAAATGTTTTCGGATTCGGGGAGTCGTTAGCTCAAAGAGTTGAGCATCTTTCTAAGATTAGGGAATTACAGGATAACTCATTAAATAATGGATTTAATGGTTTCACGTCATATATTTCATGGCCTGTGATGTTGGAGAACAACAGTCTAGGAATGAGGAATAGGGGCAAAGCAAGATTTGAGCTTGGTGCCAGCTCTTCAGAGTATCTTAGGCATTTGGCCGTGTCCAGGATCTTCTTGGACAATATCGTTCATTTTCAGGCATCATGGCCTACAATGGGCATGGAAACAGCCCAGATTGCACTGTCCGCGGGAGCTGACGATATCGGCTCCACAATGATGGAGGAGAATGTAGTATCTGCTTCAGGAACATCGAAAACAATGGCCACAGAGGATGAATTAAGGAGGACAATTGAGCAAGCTGGCATGGTTCCTATGAAGAGGGATTCAGAATACAATTTAGTAGAGGCGGACAATAAACCTAGACTAGTCCAAAGTTAATTTGAAAGCTCAACCCTTCCACTTTTCACCGGTGCTGAATCTATGGATGTAGGGCCTTTCGAGTCTTCCATCTGGATTGGCTGTACCCATTTACAATCCACTAGTTCTCTTTTGCATTGAATTACCATTTCCCAGTGTACGGCGATTAAATCAGAATATATTGTTCCCGGCCAGTCATTTGTCGGTAAAGGTACTTCAATATCCAAAAGGTCCCTTTCGGAAATATCTACCCAATTCCCCGATTCCATTATTCGCATTGGCTCAAGCATTAGCATTTTGTTTTCTGATACTTGCATTGGCATAGCCTCACCGACCCCCGTACCAGCCTCATCTCCAGTAGCCACGCGTTTAGCTGGCAACCTGGTCGACATTCCAGGTAGGGGTTGCATTTTCGCTGATCTCTCTAGGGCAAAGTCAATCGCGCTTCGCTTTGGTATTGCAACTCCAACCTGGCATCTAATCTTTGTAGGGCGAATCCCATCGGGCATTTTCACTTCTGAAATAGAAATCGAACCGTTAGTCACATTGACATTCATATCAACATTGCCAATCGGATTATTTAGGAATTCATTTTGCTTGGATAAATCCCTGAAGTTGGCCCATGTCCTGAAGAAAAGGGGCATCAGGAATATGGGGAAGGAGAAGAAAAGGAGTACGGGGTATTCCAATGGCCCTATTCTATAAGATCCGGCAATCGCTTCAGAAATGACCTCTGTCTCGACTAATACGGGTTCAATTGCATGAATGAAAAGCGTGAGGATCAGAATTACTACTGTGGGGTAGATAAGTTTCCTTGAAACATTGTGTAATGGATCAGGATCAATGTACCAACCGAACCTGGATTTTTTAATGAAGTCCGGCGTTTCTCTATAAACGGTGGATGAAAAAACTCTCATTCCAGAGTCTTCCTCTCTAAAATCTCGCCATTGAACATACCAATCTTCTGGATTACCTATAGAAAAATTAGGCGGGGCTTCTTCATCATGTTGAATGCCGACCTCAATGATTGGCACTCCACTTGGCTCGACTCTATCAGATTCAAACGGTGGGTACCTGATCTTCTGCACCGAGCGAACCAAAAATTAACCCCACAAAACTGCCTTAGCCGCCCTTCCAGCCAACTTCCTGAATTCGGGAACTTCTTTTAGCATTCTCATACCTAGTGGAATTGGATTTTCAATTTCACCAAATTTATTTATCATTTCAGTTACCTCGGGCTTTGCCCAAACTCTGAATATTTCTTCTAGTTCTATATCAGAAATTTCTGTCAAAAAAGCATCTCTGAGTGCCCTCTTCCTCCTCTGGTCTCTTTGAAAATCCCTCATTTTCCTAGAAATCTTCTCCATTTTCTTAGTCGACAAGTCGTTAATAATTAGAGCCGCGCTTATATCATCAATTAACAAATCAACTTGTTTGAATCCCGGCCCTATGCCCCCTCCCGTCGTAGGCTTACATATTCCTGCAGCATCACCGAATAAAGCGACCCTCTCTATCATTGTCCTCTTTACCATTCCACTAGGAACAAGTCCACAAAACCTCCCAATTTCCTTACAATTGGCGAATTTCTCTATCCATAGAGGGGACTCCATCAGTTTGTTTAGGCACTGTTCAGATGAAACTTCGTCTAGCAAGTTACCCTTTGACCAAGTGCCAATTCTGGTAGTCTCACCGGAAGGAATCGCCCAAGCAAAGAAGCCAGGTGCAACGCTCTTTCCTGTAAACATATCCAATCGGCCCGAATCGTTCATATATCCAGAAACTTCTATTTGGAAACCAATCATATTTTCCTTAGGTCTGCCCATTCTAAACTTCTTCCTAACCCATGAATGGGCTCCATCTGCCCCACAGAGCAATTTAGACGACACTTCCAACAAACCATTGGGCGTTTCCACAGTCAACAGCACCCTGTCGTCTTCTAGCTGAACGCTTCTAGGTCTGCTGGAAAGTAGAATTTCTGCCCCATTCTTAATCGACTGTAAAACAACAGCCTCGTCGAATAGCTTTCTACATACTGAATATGTCCTAACTCTTGTTGGATCGCCAATTCTGACAACAGTTCCCTCTGGACTGTGAATATTCGCCCCCCATATTGTACTAAGTACTGAATCATTCAAGCCTACTCTTTCCATCGCACCTGGATTTACTAGCCCAGCACATTGGAAGGGGCGCCCAATTTCAGCATGCTCCTCGATTATCAAAACACTGTGATTCCTACTACATAGCTCCCTTGCAAGATAGCCTCCAACCGGCCCCCCTCCAATAATCACTACGTCGTACATGAGCGTCATATTAGCCCTCAGATTTTTTCCTTGATACTCTTCTGTAGTCTCCAATCAACAAGCTTACTTGCTGAAAAGAAAGCTCTTCTATGGAAGAACAGTCAAATTTTGAACATACCTCGGCCTCGTCATTTTTTGACTTCTTCAATAGGTCTCTAAGATATTTAATTTGCTTTACTGTAGGGGGTCTAGGTTTTTCTGATTGCCTGTCTTTGAGAATAGAGATCAATGCAGAAGCACTTCCATCTCTCCCCCCAGTCAATTCATCGAAGCTTCCAATCCCTACAATCTCAGAAGCGTCCTTATCACTAATGTCAAGTGATTCAATTAATTTGTAAATAAAGCTGATCTGTTTTTCCGACGGCCCAGTTACAATATTTCTTGAGGTCAACTCATCGATGACTTCTTTTGCCCGTTCACCGGAAATTTCCTCAGGCTGCAAACCGCCAAGAATGGCACTTCTCTCTTCCTCTTCCAATGTGTGGAGTAGCTGCTTCATGTAGTTCAATTGCTTAGGTGTCGGCTTTGATCTTCTAATCTCAAGAGCACTATTGTGGGCATTAGAGAATTGCTCTACGAACTTACCCCATACTGTAGGTGCAGCTTCATAACCATTTTCAATTGAGTCAAGATTAGACTCCATTACCGCAGTAAAGTCTGCATCAAAAACACCCCTGTCTTCCTCACCGTTGCCATACATTGGAGCAACTTGTTCCCATAATAAAACTCCATTTTCCGAAGGTATCAATGCCTTAGACTCCTCAAAAACATACTTCCTAGCCAACAACTTTTCTATAGTTGAGGCATAAGTGGAAGGTCGACCAATCCCCTCATTTTGCATCGTTTCTACCAATGAGTGCTGACGAAATCTCGAAGGTGGCTTAGTTTCGTCTTCTATCAACTTAGGGTTTTCATCTACCTCATCCAATTTCAGGTAGTCCCCTTGATTGGTAGGAATGTCTGGAGGGGATGAATTAGGCTCTTTTCTTAGTCCTATAAATGCAGCCTCCCAACCATCATGGACCCTCCAGGAAGTACTGCCAACCCAAACCTTTTCGAAGCCATCTACAAAACCCCTAATACCCATCGTTTCATATTGTGAATTACTCATCTGACTTGCTGCGAACCTAGCCCAAATTAGATTGTATAGAATCTTTTGTCGTTTATCAAGGCCTTCTGGCTCTATATTTTTTGGATTGGTCGGTCTGATTGCCTCATGGGCGTCTTGGATGTTTGTCGACCCTGACTTACTTTCTTTACCTACAATCCCTGGCTCGTCTCTGAGGAACTCAGTACCCCATTTTGAGGCAATGTATTCTCTAACTTCATTCCTTGACTCAGGATTTGTTCTAGTCGAATCGGTTCTAATGTATGTAATGAAGCCCGCCTGGTACAAGTCATTTGCAACTTGCATTATATTCCTTGTCGACCATCCTATTCTTGGATGCGAACCAGCTGTTTTCAGTAGGGAAGGGGTGGAAAAAGGAGGTTTTGGCACAGACTTCCTCTTACCCATATTGACTTCGGAGATTTCTAGCATCTTACTCTTGGATAAACAACTAACGGCGTTGTTAGCCAGATCTTGATCGTTTGTTCTTTCAGGGTGGTGCGCGCCCCCTTCACCATCAAACCATGCATCGGGGTCATCCTTCTCGTGGAACCTAACTTTGAACTGTAGTTCTTCAATGCTGGCGTTTACGCTGAAATAGGGTTGCGGAACGAAAGCTAGCCTCTCCATTTCACGCTCAACAATGAATCCCAATGTTGGAGTCTGAACTCGCCCCATTGAAGTAAGATTCCATGATCTAGAGAATTTAGATGCCCTGAATCCTACCAGTCTGTCCATGAACCTTCTAACCTTTGCCGCATCAACTAAATCAAGGTCAATCTCTCTGGGGCTTTCAATAGCAGAAATTACTGCCTTCTTGGTTATTTCATTGAAAGAAATCCTCATAGTTTTGTAATCGGAGAAGATTTGTGCTAGCCTCCAAGCAATAAACTCACCCTCCCTGTCTGGATCAGTAGCGATGAATACGGTATCTACTGAGTGCTTGTCCGCTTTTTTCAATAGGCCATTTACAGTCTTCTCTGCATTAGAATCAGTCCAATCCCAAGGGGGATCAGGCAATGAGTCGGGTTTAGAGGCCCACATCGCCTTTTTCGCTTGCTTCTTGTCCTTGGCTGCATATCCAGGTAAATCTTGCACATGCCCTTTACAGCTATCGACGATGAAGCCCCTTCCAAGGTACTGCTTAACCTTCTTTCCCTTGGCGCCGGATTCGACAATCACCATCCCTTTCATGTGCACCACTGAGTGTCTGCCAACAGCAGCATTTCATAAACTTGAGTGGATAGATTTGCCAATCAGATATATTGAAGCATGCTTGCTCTGCTTTCCTCTTCATCCCAAGGAACATTAAGATCCTCACCGAGACAGCCTTCGCAACCCGGGTATCCTGCATCAGCGAACTGAATAATCAGTGTTGCAACCTCCTTGGAAAATTTGTTGCCGTCCATTGGTATCCAAACACAATCTAGTTTATCTGGCTGATCATTACCAATGCAGGCGAATATTTTGCCCTCATATTGAATCTCAATACAGTTGACTTCGCCCGGATGTTCCTGGATACTCATCACAAAGGAAGGGACCATGTCCTGAACACCTAGCAATTTTTCGTAAAAAGCATCCATTGAGAATTCGGGACCGTTTCTTGTTACGACAATCTCTATTGGCGAATTTTTCAGCATAAGCTTCGCTACTTCAGAAATTGCACGGTGCCTCGTTATCGCCGCCATCGGACCCAACTATCCGTAACGATTGAAGAATAAGTGCCTTTACCCGAATTGATGGGGTTGCTATGGGACATCGTTGCCAGGCCGGCATTCCGGCTTGTCGATTCAGAAAGAGCTCATACTCTAGCCATCAAGTCTCTTTCGAGATTAGGGGAGAAGCCATCAGGCCAATATTTGCTCAATTCGTTGTATAAAGCACCGAATCTTCCCATAGAGGTCTTTGGACAGCTCTTCCACCATCCGTTGGGGTTAGCAGCAGGCTTTGACAAAGGAGCAGAAGCTCTACTTTCATGGTCATCAATGGGATTTTCGTGGACAGAATACGGAGGTATAACTCGATTCCCACAAGATGGCAATCCCAAGCCAAGGATGTTCCGGGCCAATAAAGAAAGAGCTCTAGTAAATAGGATGGGTTTTAACAATCCCGGAGCTACTGATATTGCAGAGAGGCTGCTTTCTCGAAGGGTGTCCGGAAAATGGCCTAAATCCCCAGTAGCAGCAAACATCGGACGTTCCAAAAAGACTCCTAATTTGCACGCTGCCGATGATTATTCGGCAACATTGGAAATGCTTTGGGATCATGCTGACATCTTCGTTCTAAATTTTTCTTCGCCAAATACGATTGGATTGAGGGATTTATTAGAGGAGCAATACATGGAGAATATTCTTTCTGCTTGTATTTCTGTCAAAAATAAAAAGCAAGTAAGCAAACCTTTGCTATTGAAGCTATCACCCGACTCTGAAGATGATATGATACGTCAGATTGTAGGAACATCAATTTCAATGGGAATTGATGGGATCGTTGCAACGAATACAACCATCAAACGTCCGTTCCCCAAGTCAACTCAATCAAGAAAGACGTTTGCTAACGATGGGGGCCTTTCTGGTAGGCCATTACATCAGAGATCGATTGAGGTAATTGATCTGATATACGCGGAATCCCAGGGAAAAATCCCAATCGTAGGTGTTGGTGGCATAGATTCCGCTGAAACAGCATGGACCGCAATCACTTCAGGAGCCTCGTTGATTCAATTATATTCAGCATTAGTTTTTCACGGTCCATCGGTCGTATACAGGATAATAAAAGGCTTAAAAAATAAGTTAATTGAACATAATCTTTCGGAAATATCTGAAGCTGTAGGATACAAACACATTTAGCAATGATCTCGAGGTTTCAAACATGGCAGGAACAAGAGCAATGCGAATCTCAATAGTTTTCGCTTCCTCTCTGTTTGTTTTAGCCCTAATGTTAATCACGGTCGATCCCGAATCTCAGTATACCGTTGATGAAATAGTTAACTCTAGTGAAGACTTTGAAGGCGAACGAGTTTTCATTAGGGGGCAAGTAGAAAACCAATCGATTAACCATCAACTGATGACCTTCACTCTGCTTGGTGCCGATAATCAGCTAACCATTGATTATTCCGCCGCATCAGTTCCGGATACCTTTGCAGATGGCCTTTCAATATCAGTAAGGGGAACGTTAGTGAGTGAAGACGGATATATTGCATTAAAAGCCACAGAAATCCAAACAGGTTGCCCCTCGAAGTACGAGTCTTGAATTGTGAATCTTCATAGGTAACTGCCTCGCGCTAAATCTTGGGCTAGGGGGAGAGTTGACGTGCTCTATTATTCACAAATCGTCAAAAATGGTGACCTGAAGTCCGAGGGCGGCGTAAACGAGCTATTGGAGTCGTACCGATTGACGTCGATGCCTCGCCCCCAAGAGATCCAGGTTGGCTGTAGCTATTTCCGTAGGGAAATAGTCCATGTCCACGCCCGGGAACCAGGTCAGGCGCGGAAGCGAGCAACCCGACCGGGGATTCTGGATGCCTTGGGAAAGCGGGGTGGAGGAGATTGGTGCACAAGCTCCCTTAGTTACGAGCGCCCACCGAGGACATGCCCAACATCAAGACTATCCAGTAATTTCGAAAATCCTGCCTGACCAGTCAAAGATTAGTAAACTATCATCAAGTCCCTTGCCAAAACCCACAATCATTACTCCAGTAGTTCCGATTATATTGCTCTCCCAACCATCATTGGTTTCACTAATTGCCCAAATCGTACCAGAGCAGAAATCCCCATAAACGTAACTATCGTTTATGTTTTGGGGGCCAGAGTATAACCAATGACCACCAGTTATTGAGCAGTTTCCCCCATAGTGCCCGTAAACAATAATCGGATCTGTGAATTCTGAGTTAGATCCATTAATTGCAACCCCGGATCCAATATTTTCATTGCACTCCCCATTCGCGGCCCCATCAGAGAATTCTTGGAATCCTTCCATCTCTGACCAACCAAAATTTGAACTATTGGAAATATGCGCCATATTGACTTCTTCCCAGCAATACTGTCCAACGTCGGCAATCCAAACATTTCCCATGTGATCAATGTCAAATCGCCAGGGATTTCTGAGACCTGAATATAGTATATACGGGTCTCCAGAGCTTTGGTTAAGAGTCGGCGATATGGAATCACCATCATATTCGAAAATAATAATTGAGCCAAGCTTCGAATCCAAGTCCTGCCCATTATTGTCCGGATCACCATAGCTGCCCCCATCACCTACTCCAAGCAGATATTGGTTATTTCCAATAGACAAAATATGCCCACCATTATGATTTCTGTAAGGTTGTTCAATTCTGTTTAGAATTTTCAGAGTACTAATATCAATAGATCCATTACCGGCTACAATTATACTAGCTAGAATTAGATCAGAGTTATTTGGCCCATCGCAATCATCCGCTTCAGTATAAGAGACAAGCAGCTCATTAGACTCAATGAAAGAGTCAGTAAATGTAAAACTAAGCAGACCCTGTTCATTATGGCAATCGCTAATGATTGTACCGAGGTCCCCAATTTCTGTTCTTGAAGAACCATCCCATTTTATTATCAAACCACTAAGATCTGCTATCCATAGCTCGTCAAAAACAGGGTGATGAATAGAAGCTACAGGTACTCCCAGGCCATCCAGCATTAATGAGCAGTTCAATGAATAATCGCCAATATAATCGCAATCATTTTCCGACATCTCCGGCCATTCAAATCGTTCATCGGATTTACCAATACAACCAATCATGCAGCTTGAGAGTGTTAGCACCGCCAATAAATATGCAGTGTTTAAACTGCAATCAGCTAAAGAAAGCCTTGATTCCCGGGACATTACCGACGGCCTCCCCGTATGTGCCCAAGTGGTCTTCTGCATTGGTAATTGCCATTCCATCTGTGTTAAGAACATCTTGCAATATTTCCCTGCCCTCAGCATCGTCATCAAGTTCAAGCAATGCATTTTGAATCAATGTGACTTGTGAGTCTTCCATAGTAGAAGGGTTGTATATCACTGGGTGGCTGGGTGCTTGACCGAATGCAGGCAACATTACGTACTCATCTACATCTAAGCACCAGCTGTATCTTTCGGGACCGGAACAGTATGAGTCAATTACAGAGTCTTTGACTAGGGCTACGTCCCCAGTTCCATCTGATAAGCAGCGGAGTGCCCCTTTGTATGAAGAGTATATCGTACCACCCTCTGGTATGCTTGAATCCTCGGAGAAGAAATTAGTAACCGTAGAACGCAATGAGTCTATTTCGTGTGGATTGCCCACAACTTCAGTGTAATTGTTCCCTATCAAGAACCCCATAGGAATTAGCATTCCGGCACTCTTTAACCATCCAGTATGGCAAGATACTTTGCCCTCCATTAAACTGAACGGATCCGTTGAATTATCTCCATCAAGGTACGCTGAAGCAATATCCGAATCAGCTCTAACCCATGCCGTTGCATTATAGTAAAGCCTACCATCGGCCTTTTTCTCTGCAGCAAGTACGCCAAGATCGTATACTTCCCAAGAAAGCCATCCTGCTGCCCCATCAACGAAGGCAATGTCTGCAAAGCCCTTATCGACCGCTTCAATAGCGGCAATTTCATCAGAAACTGGGTAAATTTCCACGGTTATTCCAGTAAGCGCACTCATTTTATCAGCTAAGTGCTGCGGATTTTTCTCCCATATCAAATAAGTATCCTTAACGGTATAAGCAATTGTAATGCATTCTTCGTCTTCGTTACACTTGTCATATTCAACTGTTAGTAATGACCATAACACCGCTGCAGAGACAATCATCCCCACTAATGCAATGGCCCAGTTCTGCTTGATTCTGTCAGTTACAGTGTCAGCCATACACTTTCGACAAATCAACTTAATATAAATTTAGGGGCCCCTAAATTAGAAACCAAAAAGCCATTTAGGTTTAGCAAACATCCATCCAAATCGTGATTGCTCAGATTTGAAAAGATCAATATTGTGCCTTCCAACCCTCACAAAATGTATGTCATTTTGATTTGCATATTGCCTCCATCGTGGCCTTATATCCTCGGGAAATGATTCCAGGAACCTCATTGGTGTCGCCATAAGTTTCCAATTCTCTCTATTCACTAGGGATGAAAAGATCTCTTCCCTTGCCCTTTCAGAAAATAAATTCTTAATTTCAATCATCACTGGCTCATTCCTTACTTTCAAGATGTTGTATACCTCGGAGAATTTTGGAATGCGAATCCCAAGCTTTTTTGAATAATCGACCATTTCTTCGTATTGAATTTCCTTTATGCAAATTTCACTAGTGTCATATGAAATACAATCATCGTGAAATACTATTAGAACTCCATCAGCAGTCTCCTGAACGTCGAACTCCCAATATTTGAAATCTGATTTATTCACGTGCTGAATAGTGCCTTCTATTGCTTGTAATGTATTTTCAAGCTTTGTTCCCGATGCTCCTAGTCGGTGGCCGAGATTCTTTGATAACAATATAAACACCAGTTACCTAGGAATAGGCGACACTCCACCCATTTTACATATCTCGGTAAAATGTTCCTTGGATACATCTTGCACACTGAGCCTGCTGAATTTCTGCAGCAGACGCATCCCCTCTAATATTGGATTATCACGCATTTCTGGCAGACTAACTGTGTTCTGTAGCTCAACAACCGCTTCTATATCTACCATCGACCATCTGGGATTATCTGGTGAAGACTTTTCATCAAAATACTTTGATTTAGGATCCCAGCTAGTATGGTCCGGATAAGCTTCTCTACACACCCTTGCTACCCCGACTACATGGGGCGGCTTACAGTTGGAATGATAAAATAGCACAGAATCTCCAATTTTCATTTTGTCCCTCATTATGTTCCTGGCTTGATAATTTCTCACACCGTCCCAGTGGGTTGATCCATCAGAAACTAGTTGCGACCATGGGTAAACATGAGGTTCACTTTTCATCAACCAGTAGTTTTGCATGGTGACCTGTCATATTGCAATGAAATTAATGTTCGCATCACCAAGCATCTTCATTCTTCTTTAGGGATGATATTTGGCCTCTGGAATCTTCTGAAATAATGTTCTTCATCTTCAGTCCAGCGGCTTTGACCATTGAATCAGAACCACCTGTCAAGCCGAGATTGCTGGTTACCATAAAGGAATATATTGCGGGTAGTAGCAATAGAGCAGATAGAGCAGCAACAATTAGAAGAATGATAACCACTGTAACGAATGGCTTAATTGCCTCAATAGGGATTCCATACGCACAAGTTAGCCCTAGAGCAGTAACTGTTGTTGCTTCGAATAGGCTCATCCCAGTGCTTGCACAAGACGTTTTAATCGCCTCTATTGACCCACCAAGCTCCTTCACCCTATTTGCAATGTGAATAGAAAAGTCAATTCCAACGCCTACTAAAATCGAGCCGATCATCACTGTTACCAGGGATAAGGATACGCCCCAACCATCCATAACCATCCACTGGGTTGCGACAGTAAAACCAACGGGCACTGTAGTAAGTAGCGCATATCTGATGTCTCTGAATACAAGTGCTAAGGTAAGTATTGTGAAACCTAGTGCAAATGCCAGAGAGGTCCATTGAGAGTCAACGATGAGATTATTCACCTCAATAGTGACTGAAGCCACACCTATCAGTGAGTCGCCAATCACATCAATAGGGTTAGTAGAGTCGCCAGCTGCCTCAGCCCATGAGTTAATCTGTGCCGTCGTTTTTTGAGTTTTTTGAACGTCCATAAATGGCATGTCAATGTATATCAGGCTCCTTTGATAGTCAGATGAGATGAACAACTCCCTCATTTCCTTGGTCATGCTGTTATAGAATACATAAAGTAGGAAATTTTGAATTTGCCTTCCACCATCGTCTTCCTGTGCATCCAATGTATCCATAACAGTCCAAAAAGAGACGTTTCCACTCTGCTCATTGTCTAAGAAAATATCGAGGATCTCTTGGACAATAGCTGGAGGGGGAATCGGACTATCGTCAATTATTTGTTGTATAGGCTCGCCAGAGAAGTTTACCCCGACGGCAATTGCCTTCATTAGAAAGACAATCGATACAGCAGTAGCGTTTTCTACATTGTTACAATTATTCTCTAATTTTTCAATTCCTTCAAGATTGGCATAGGGATGTTCGGCTACTACAGCCCCTATTGTCAAGTCCGGATCCGCACTGATATCTGCCTCTATTAATAGGAATCCTGGTTGTCCAGCCTCGAATTCCTCCGAATATACTGCCATTTTTTGGACTGCAGCTACGTCATTCGGTGCCATTTCTAAAAGATCAATATTCTCTTCTACATTATTACGGTTATATCCTGCTGAAACAGCCATTATTGCAATAAATATGGCCAAAGTTACCCTAGACCATTTCACAGGCATATTTACAGCATTGACAAACAATTTTGGAGGTGGATGGGAAGGCTTTTTCAAATCAAGAAGGATGGTAAGGTTAGGGACCATAAGCATGGTCATTATGTAAACTACGACTATTCCACCTGCTAGAGCCCAACCTACGGTTTGAATGGGTTTCATTGGTGCGAAGGTAAGGGATATGAATCCAATTATCGTAGTCATGGCTGAAAGAAACACCGCTCGTCCTGTTGAATTTAGCGCATTGGCCATCTTCTCCTTAGGGGTGCCTTTGGATTCCGCATATCTATTGGTAATATGTAGTCCATATGAAACGCCAAGAGCTAGTACAATGGGCCCAACAAGAATAACTGTCATAGTCACTTCATAGTCGAGAAAACCAATAATTCCCAGAGTCATCCAAACAGCACACAGGGTAGGTAAACCGGAGATAATTACAACCTTGATTCCCTGTACAACACGTAGATTACCAGTTTGCAACAAGTCACAATGGAAGAGGAAAAGTCCCAATGCTACCAAAACCACCCCTACAGGGAAAACTTCCCAAAATAATTTGAAGGACTCTTCAGTTACAGCATTCGTCAAGGGCGCTGGCCCAGTTAGAGTCATAGTTAGATTCATTTCACTCCAACCTTCATCGATAGCAAGCTGGTCGATTTTATTCTGCGTCTCTGAAACTATATCCCCTACAGACCTATTTTCACCTAAATCATCAGTAATTCCAATAATAATTACTCCTCTATTCCAAAAATTTACTTTGTCGATACTTTGTGATCCATCTTCATTATATTTACCTACATCTCTGACAAGCTTATTCAAGGCATTTTGAGGCATTTCTTGCAGTATTTGGTCAACTCTCTGCTGTTCATCTGGGATGGCGTAATTGCCAATCAAGTTCTGTTGATTGTCTATTGTCTCATTGAAATCGTCAGTTCTATCTCCTTGACCCACAGCTTCAGCCAAACCAGACGCAACCGCCTTGATGACCCTGCCACCGCTAGAGTTCACTTCTTTTATGACAGTAGAAATGGATAGGACATATATCACATCATCATCAATACCTTCATCACTCATTACAGGATTCAACGTTCTTTCAATCTTGTCAATCTGCCTGAGAATTTGTATCTGTGACACATTGTAATCTTCAGACTCGACATAAATGACCATCACATTTGTAGTCCAATCTTCCTCGACCTCAACTATCAGATTCTTGACACTTTCAGGGTTCTCATCTGTTGGGAGATATACTTCCAAGTCTCCATTAACATTCAAAGACGGCTCTTCTTTACATATCGCCTCATTTTCAAACCCGTCACGACAATCTAATATTCCTGAATGCGGCATTAAAATTACGGTTAGCACTAGTCCAATTATTACTGCAATTATTGGCGATGCAGTAAGTAATGAAGCTCCGTCACTTTCCCTCAAACTCCTTCGAATCTTATTGGAAATTTTCTCTCCACTTTTTCTGAATTCTTGCTCTTCAAATGTTGCCTTTCCCCTGTTTAGAATATCTTCCCACGAGTATGTGGAAGCAGCTTGGCCGGTATCCGACCTTTCCTCCGTTATATCCTCATTTGGCATTCGCTTCGCATCAACGGAACTAGCACATCCCTTCAATCCCTCGCAAATATGGGCGTAAATATCAATAGTTTTCAATGCCAGTAATAACCGTCAAAAGGAGCTATCTTCGGCATTAACTCGGGATAGTCATGCGAGAGCCGAAAATTGCAGAAAAGCGATGGAGCGTCGATCTCGAAAAAAAGATCCAAACTGAGTATTTTGAAGATGCATCCTACCGGGCTCGACACTCATTTAATCCCGATTCAGATAGAGAGATTTTCGTTATCGATACGCCGCCGCCATATCCCAGTGGAACTTGGCATATTGGAGCCGTTGCACAGTATAGTATGATTGACGTCATAGCAAGGAGTCAGCGTTTACTTGGCAAAGAAGTTCGATTCCCCTGGGGGGTCGATCGTAACGGGATCAACATCGAATTCACTGTAGAGAAGAAATTTGGCAAAAAGATGAGAGAATACGAGAGACAAGAATTCATCAACCTCTGCGAAGAAACAATCGAAGAATACACTCAATCAATGAGAAATACAGCAAAGAGGGTGGGTCTTTCGTGCGATTATGAGAATGAGTACCTTACGGACTCCCCTGCTTACAGATCTGTATCCCAATCTATCTTTGTCAATCTTTTCAAGAATGGGCACATCATTGAGGATTTACGACCGAATATTTTTGACCCAGTAGAAGGCACTACAATAGCTGATGCAGAAGTACAAAGATTATCCAGAAGTACAAAAATTTGTGATGTTTTGTGGCAGACATCCGATGGCGAAGAGATCACAATTACCACTACTCGGCCAGAAATGATTTGCGCCTGTGGGGTTGTTGTTGTACATCCAGAAGATCCTAGATATTCCCACCTGATTGGCAAATTTGCTAAGCTTCCAATGCCTGTTAGTGGTAGGTCGGAATCTGTTGAGATCATGGCCCATAGATCAGTCAAAATGGAATTCGGGAGTGGTATCCTAATGGTTTGCTCCTTCGGGGATCAAAATGATGTATCTATTTTCAGGGAGCTTGGCCTCAAACCATATGCTGCAATTGACCTAGAAGGAAGGATGACTGATGTTTCCGGGCCATTAGCGGGCATGTTGGTGGCGGATGCGAGATCCAGAGCAATAGAAATTTTACAAAATAATGGCTTAATTTCAGCAATAGATGAAAGATTGCAGGAAATCCCAGTAAGTGAAAGAGGGGGGAATCCAATTGAAATCATCCTACTCAAAGAATGGTATGTCAAACAAACCGATACTCTAGAAAGACTTTCTGAACTATCAAAATCAATCAATTTCATCCCTGAGAAAAATAGGCAATACCTGCATGATTGGATAGAAGGAATCTCAATCGATTGGCCTATTAGTCGTAGGAGATGGTACCACACTGAAGTGCCGATTTGGTATTCAGAAGATGGTAGCATGGTTGTTGTACCCCCATCAGGGACTTATGTAAGGCCGTGGTATGAGCTACCACCAGATGGTTCGGAGGTTCTTGATAGGGAAACAAGGCAATTGATTGGTATATATGAAGAAATTTCTGAGAAATTAGGCACATTATCTGGGGAGGAGAAGGTTTTCGATACATGGATGGACTCATCCAATTCAAATTTATTCGTATCTGGATATCTGCAAAATGAGGATTTATTCAATCGAGCCTATCCTACTTCCATTAGGCCGCAAGGCAAGGAAATTGTCCGAACATGGTTGTATTATACACTATTGAAGAGCACGCTACTGTTAGATAAACCAGGTTTCGAAAACATATGGGTCGATGGCTTGGGCATGGATCCATGGGGGAGGAAAATGTCGAAATCTCTCGGTAATGGTATTGATGCCGATTCAGTTTTAGAATGTGGGGCTTCAGGGAAGACTGGCTCATGGAAAATCCGCGGCTTGAGCGGTAAGCAAATTTCTTTGAGGGCGAATAAAATTGGAAGTGAATGTTTCAGACTATGGAAAGCTTGTGAAGCTCAAGTGGGTGATGACTTCCACATTAATCCTGAGGAAATCGAAACCAAATATTATGGCGTTTTGACTAAAATTTTCAATGTGGCTAGATTTGCAAGCCAATTTGACTCTGAAACTCCATATGATCAGCCTCCCGATTTACAAATTGAGGATATTTGGATTTTAGCCGAGTTCGATAATGTGTTGAGGGCTGTAGAGCGGTCATGGGAAAGTATCGACATCTATAATGCAGCCCAGGCAATCAAATCATTCAGTACCGGTGTCTTTCCAAGTCACTGGCTCGAGATGGCTAAATCGCGTCTTTATGACGGAAATATATCAGCAAGTTGGACTATTCACAAGATTGTAAGAGACTTACTCACAATACTCAGTCCAATTTGTCCATTTTTTACACATCACCTTAGTGTCACATTATTTGACTCCAGTGCAGTTGATGCAAGGGAGTACCCCACTATTGGGGGCATTTTCGACAAATATGATGTCATAAGTCTTATTGATCTGACTGAAAATATCACTACCTTTAACTCAAAAATCTGGAAAATGAAAAAGGATGGGGGGAAATCATTGAATTCCCCGATAACTGGTGTGGAAATACCCGATGAACTTTCAGAATTTGCTAAAACCCTAACTTCGATGCATAAAATTGATTGATTAATTTAATGCGGTTTTTGGCTTATTTCCGTCAAGATAGTCAATTAGTAAATCGACCATCTCACTGCCAATTCTTTCTTGTGCTTCAAGTGTAGAAGCTGCAATGTGCGGAGTTCCGTGAAAATTATCTAAGCCCAATAGTGGACTGTCTCCAAGTGGCTCATTTTCATAAACGTCCAATGCTAGTGATGAAAGTATACCCTTTTCCAAGGCTAAGTTAGCTGCAGACTCGTCTATAATCCCTCCACGTGAACAATTTACTATATGATTTCCACAATTGATCCCATCATTCCCAATGCCTGGCATTAATCCAATAGTACGAGAATTTACCAAGTGTTTTGTTTCACTAGTAAGATTGCAATGAAGAGAAATATGTGTGCATTGCCTGAATATATTGTCAATATCTTCATGTACAGTACACTCCAATCCTCCTAAAGATGAGAAATCCACATAAGGATCAAAGGCATGAATATTCATTCCCAATGCATTTGCAATCCGTGCAACTCTTCTCGCAATCCGTCCATAGCCAATAAGTCCCAAATTTTTACCGCCTAATTCGCTACCGCGTAGATCCTTTTTCGCCCATTCGCCGTTTTTCAGCTTCTTGTCAGCAGAAGAAATATGCCTTGCTGATGCAATCAGATGCCCTATCGTTAACTCGGCGACACTCTGTGTTGAAGCACCTGGGGTGTTACAAACAATGATTCCAAATTCTGTGGCGGCAGCGATGTCGATATTGTCAACACCAACTCCAGCCCTACCGATGAATCCGAGCTTTCCCCCATTGCTAACGGAAGCAGATAACGTATCTCTGTCTAATTTAGTGGCACTACGAATTACAACAGCATTAAAATCCCCCAAAGATCCTTGTTGTAGTTGCTCTAATCCGTAGTGGTTTTGGGTTACTTCATACCCAGCATTAACCAAGCGATCAACTGATTTTTCATCCATTCCATCGGTAATGGCCACTCTTGCCATAACACATGCCCCATAACTACGTGCATCAACGTTTTGAATCTTGTAGCGTAGGATTCAAATCTGATACCCCCCTACTGTAGTCGAGAAAGATGTCTTTTGAGCTGCCATCACTAAATTATGAATACGATGCCTTAGAACCACACATAGACGCCCTGACAATGGAAATTCATCATTCAAAACATCATGCTGGATATACTGCAAATCTAAACGCTGCCATCGATGGGACTGAAATGGAAGGAAAGACAATTGAAGAACTGATTACTGAACATAGCGACTCTCCCGCTATCAGAAATAATGGCGGTGGATATTGGAATCATAGTTTATTCTGGTCCATAATGTCACCAAATGGTGGAGGTGAGCCTACTGGTGATCTCTTGGCTGCAATTGAAGATTCCTTCGGCTCCTTTAGTGACATGAAATCTGATCTTGCAACTGCTGCAATGACTCGTTTTGGCAGTGGATGGGCATGGCTATGCTGTAGCAATGGTTCTTTGACAATATCCTCTTCAGCAAACCAGGACAATCCGCTGATGACCGGTGAGGGGATTCCAATTTTGGGAATCGATGTGTGGGAGCATGCATATTACAAAAAGTTCGGACCTGCCAGAGCTGACTACATCCAATCTTGGTGGAACGTAGTAGATTGGGTGCAGGTCAATGAGCTGTATTCGCATGCCCAATGAGAAATAGTTCAGCATAATTGATACCTCATAAGGCTTGGCTACATGCTGGGGCACAACTATGGCCGATTCAGGTGAGCCGATATTTACAGCAACGCTCATCCTCCTATCTCCAGTCTTACTAGCAATCCCTGTTTCATTTGCTTGGAAATGGTGGGTAGGTATTGAGCCAGAACACGAGCATTACAGAGAAAAGGTCAGGCGGGTTCTTGATTCAGGAATCCCGCTATATCGTTTCAGGTCGGAATTAGATGCCGAAGCAAGGCGAACGCACATAATTTCTGACAGACAATCCAGAATAGAGTCCGACCTTATTAGACCGTTAAAGATTCAGCATTTTTTACTATTCCCTAGTTTACTGCTATGGCCGCTAGTCGGACTCTTCGCAGCAATTATTACTCTACCAATGATGCCATTTTTACGTTTTGTCGAGTGGATTTTGATTGATAAAAAAGCCCTCTCCTTCGTTGCAAGATATATTCAGAGATCCACTAGGTGGGAGGTAATTGGCCTGCCAAGAATGGATACTGGAGGAAAAGATGTTGACCAGATTATCTCATCGATTCATAGGATGCCGATTACTGTTTTTTTGGGGCTTTTTGCTTATTTAATTGTGTCATATATGCCCCTCAGTACATTCCATGTTTTACTACTAAGCGCTGCTGTGTATATCATACTGGTATCTGCAATATCTGTTATCCGGGCAGCAACTGAAAGTACTTTGACGTTTGCCGACCCTACTAATCGAAGGATAATACCTATGGACACATTCGTAGAAGATGCGATTGGACCTTGGGTCGGCGTTGGTCTGATTTTCCTCCTTTCACGGCAGCTAATGTATGGTTCTGGCATCCGTTATGATGAATTATTACAAGATCCGATAGCATTTTCAATTAGCGTTTTATTAGTATTATACACAGCAACAATAATTGGAATCACTGTAGAAATAATATTTTTCAGATCAAGGGGTGCAGATGTTAAGAATATGTTCCAGGATCAGATGATTAAGGAATTCGACCCAATGGTATATCTATTTACAAGGACTTCCGGGTCACTGAATATTACCCCAATGATGCCCCTATCTAGGTGGATTGAATCTGGAGATGAAATTGACTTTGGCCCTATTGATGATTGATTTGGGAAATTCTAACTGAGCCAAAATTCAACCTCATGTCATCGATGTCATCAACATCCACAGGGGCGATCGCTAAAGCCAAGCATCCTTCTTCATTCATACTAGTTGAGGTAACATCAATAGTTCCGAAAGATGATGGGGTCCTCCCAATAGGAATCTCAGATTCGGAGCTTAATTTAATCAGCTTCTTCTTTACTTTGCCCCTACTTTCGAGTCTGGCATGTATTTCCTGACCAGGATAGCACCCTTTGGATGTATCAATTAAGGCTTCTAAACCAACTTCATGGGGGATTCGTCCAATTAGATCAGGCTTGGACCTAATTGAATTGATAATTCTGAATAAATCCCATCTCTTACGATTCGCTACATTACAATCATTATCATCAAGAAGTTTTAGGAATCCTGTAGATTCAGAAATTGGTATTATTACGTCATAAATTGCCTCAATACACATTGAGTTACGGGAAATAAGGATATTTCCAAATTCAAACCATTTGTTAGGAATGATTTCGCCAATTTCAATATCGAGCGTGACAAATATCTCTTCAACGTCCGTACCAAATAATATCATATGATTAACTGCATTTTCTCCTGATCTTATACTTGCAACTTCGTCCCATGCAATTCCATTATGCATCATTCGTCTGGTTTGATCGCCAACATTAGGCATCCCGATCATCAATATTCCACCTTCAACAAAGCATAAAGTAGCAAAATCTTCTATTCGTCCGTTAGAATTGCAATACAATGTTTCTATTCTAGATAATTCGACACAATCTTCGACTTCTGTTGTTGAGCAACGATTGAGTATTTGAGCCGAATCACTTCCAGTAATCACCGAAATGCTGGACTGGCTAACAAATACTTCAGCAGAAAAACCTCGAAATGAGTCCAAATTCAGACCTCAGCCAAATGATTGCCCACAGCCACAAGTTTTGTCGGCATTGGGATTGTTTATTTGGAAACCGCCCCCCATCAAGGTATTCTTGTAATCAACAGATATTCCGTCAAGAATGCTACTATCCTTATTGTGAATCACCACTTTGACTCCTTCGACGTCAAAGGTCTGGAAGCTTCCTTCTTCAGGGTTTTCGATGATATTCATCTCATAGAGATAACCCGAACAGCCGCCCGATTGAACGCTGATTATCAAAACATGAGATTCCATATCATCGGCCATTGATTGAGATATGGCATGAACTGCTGACTCCGTAAATTCGATATTTGCTTCAACAACTTCTGTATCGGTAGCGAGAGGCAATGAGAAACCACCACCGTCTAGAATGCCCATATCTATACCATCTGCTCCTTGTATATCAACAGTTGCAGCATCCTACCACCATCACTATCAATATTCATCTAGTCATATGGCCATGGAAGGTGGCAGCGGGGCAAGAGACAGCGTTAGAGTTGAAATCTCTAATTCCAGAAGGCATTCTGACATTGTAGCAATTGAAGAGCCGCTGTCTCTGGTTGTTTCAATTAATGAAGAATCCTCCATCCCATTGGGTATTTTGATGAGAACTCCCGGTAATGATACTGAGTTGATTTATGGTTTCTTATTTTCGGAAGGAATAATTTCTTCTTCGTCGGATGTTTTGAAAATTCATGTGGATTCAAATAATGCCGAAGTTCATATTCGACCAGATTCCGTTTTTGATCCTGAGAATTATGTTAGAAGAACAACTATGAGCTCTTCATGTGGGGTATGTGGGCGTTCGACAATTTCTGATATGCTGCATTTACACGCTGAAACACTGTCTGAGAACATTTCTTTGGATTACTATGCATTCTCAGCAAATTTTGAGAAAATGTCAGATTCTCAGGAGCTTTTTCAGCAATCCGGCGGAACGCATGCTTGCGCTAGCTTCACTGAAGATGGCGATATGGTTGATATCTTCGAAGATGTGGGTAGGCACAATGCTATGGATAAACTAGTCGGATCCCATCTGATTAGCGATTCAGCCCCACCTAGTGATTGCATACTTGTTGTTTCTGGAAGAGCTTCATTCGACCTAGTCCAGAAAGCTATCCGATCAGGATTTGCAATTATGCTTGCCATAGGGGCACCGAGTAGCTTAGCAGTAGATCTTGCTAACGAACACGGGCTCACATTGGCGTGTTTCTGCAAAGAATCATCAATGTCCATATTTAGTGGACTTAGTAGAGTGGTAAATCGTGCAACTAATAATAAATAATGCCTCGCACAGTTCTGCATATTATGAGGGTAGTCAACTTTTGGAAATCACTTGACGGGCGTAAGAAAATCGGCTCCATTGCAATAATTAGCACATTGATATTTTCAATTGGCTACATTGGTATTGGCTATGTAATAGCTTCACAGGCTATAGCTGTTAATCCTGGTTGCGGTATTTGGTCAGAAAATGAGCCTACGAACTGGAGTACAAATGACGATTGGGAAAGCTTCGAACCATGGCCCGACTCAGATGAAAGAATATCAATAAGGCAGCAATTCAATGCTAGTAGCTATCAGATGGATAACTACGAAGAAGTTACCTTCAATCCAAGAGACGATATGTCAATTGACCTGAGTGGTTGGTTTGTAGAAGCTCCAAATTCCACTAGTGTAGTAATACTAACGCATGGTATGCCAATGAATGGAAAATGTAAGCCTGAGATGTTATTAATGCAATCATATCTGTGGTCCGGAGGCATCAGCTCTCTTTCTTTTGATCTTAGGAATTATGGTGATAGTGATGTCGTCGGTGATTATTTTGCAGTAGGGCAAATTGAATATCAAGACATACTTGGTGCTTATGATTGGCTAATTTCGAACAAAGGATATCTACCCGGGCAAGTGGGGATGACTGCCTTTTCCGCTGGCGGAGGAGCTGCAATAGCATTCGCAGATGAAGTTGGAATTGGTGCATTATGGCTTGATAGCGCAGTGCTTGATTTTCCATTGGTGGTAAAAAATGAGCTTGGAAGATTGGGCTATCCAACAATATTTACTGGCCCGGCAATAACTGTAGGAGGGTGGCTAGCAGGGGTGGATCTCGATGAGCGTTCGCCAATGGAAGCTGCAAAAAATGCAGGTGAAAGACCCGTTTTCCTAACTCACGGACTCGAAGATGCCCGGGTTTCCTTGGAACATTCGGAAAGATTCCGAGACTCAATGAACGAGAATGGTGGCAATGTAACTACATGGTTCGTTAACGATAGAGCCCATGTCGATGCAATTTGGGGTGAATCGTCAGAATATCAAATGAAACTCACTCAATTCTTTTCGACATTATCGGACAATAGTTAAGATAATTCAAATGTTTCCCCCTTATGCGGATTAATGTGACTAGGGGTGCTTTGCCAACTACGCCAGTTGAAAATTCTCCTCCTAAAATTACAAAGCCTAAGACGGTTGCTGCAGGGATACCAGCAGTATATTCTACACTAAAACACGGCCTAAAAAAAATGGGTACAATTTCTAGCATTAGAAATTTCAATCGTGTGAATAAATTCAATGGCTTCGACTGCCCAGGTTGTGCGTGGCCTGATCCCGCTTCACGTTCTATTGCAGAATTCTGTGAAAATGGTGCCAAGGCAATTGCTGATGAGTCAACAAAAAATCGTGCTAATCCGGATTTTTGGTCTAAGTGGACTGTGAAGGAACTTTCTGAGAAGCCTGATTTTTGGTTAAATAACCAAGGCAGGATCACTCACCCTATGGTTTTACATGAAGGCGAAGAAAAATACCAGGCCATTGATTGGAACGGTGCATTCCAAATTATTGCAGACAAATTAGCAGGGCTTTCTAATCCAGATCAAGCATTATTCTATACTTCTGGTAGAACAAGCAATGAAGCTGCATTTCTATGGCAATTGTTGGCCAGATCCTTTGGCACAAATAATTTGCCAGACTGCTCAAATATGTGTCACGAATCATCCGGGGTTGCTCTAAATCAGTCAATTGGAATAGGAAAAGGTACAGTCAAATTAGAAGATTTCTCAAAGTCAGATCTGATTATTGTCATAGGACAAAATCCAGGAACTAATCATCCAAGGATGCTGTCAACCTTAAGGGATGCTAAACTCGCTGGAGCTTCTGTAATAAGTATCAATCCACTAGTGGAAGCTGGCATGGGTAGGTTCAAACATCCGCAAAAGCCACTTGATATTCTAGGACGTGGATCGAAAATTGCAGACGAGCACCTCATTGTTGATGTTAATGGCGATCAAGCACTATTCAGGGGATTTTCGAAATATCTTATCAGTAACAAGTCGATTGATGAAAAATTTATTCAAGAATTTACTACCGGATTCGAGGAATACTCGACCATAGTCGAGGAAACGAGTTGGAGTCAAATCGAATCTAACTGTGGAATAGACAAAGACTCTATTTGTAGAGTTGCCAGCTATATAGCTAATTCAAAGTCAATCATCTGCTGCTGGGCAATGGGACTGACGCAACATAAAAATTCGGTATCCACTATTCAAGAGATTACAAATTTCTGCTTACTTAGGGGAAATATTGGGCGCCCTGGGGCCGGACTCTGTCCAGTAAGAGGGCACTCAAATGTTCAAGGAGATCGCACTGTTGGAATCAATCATGACCCACCGCAATATTTGTTGGATGGGTTGCTAAGGGAATTTGGAGTCCCTGCTCCCGAAAATATCGGTAGCGATGCCGTTGAATCGGTTATCGATATGATTTCCGGGTCAGCCAAGGTCTTTCTTTCAATGGGCGGAAATTTCCTTTCTGCCATGTCAGACTCGGTGAAAACAGCCGAAGCTTTGAAGCATTGTGAATTAACAGTACAGATTTCGACTAAACCAAATCGATCACATTTGGTAACGGGAAAAACTGCATTAATTCTACCATGTTTGGGCCGTACTGAAATAGACGAGTCCGAAATCGGATTACAGTTTGTTACAGTTGAAAATTCAATGGGAGTTGTCCATAGTTCGGTCGGACATGCAAGGCCGGCTAGTCATCACCTCATGTCAGAAACTTCGATTGTTGCTGGCATAGGTCATGCTTTACAGATGACTGGTCGGGGTAATGAAGAGATAGATTGGAAATCTCTGGGTCAAGATAATGATCTTGTCAGGTCAAAGATAGAGAAGGTCATTCCCGGTTTCAATGATTTCAATATTAAATGTAGAGTTGATGGCGGTTTCTACTTGCCAAATCCCCCAAGAGATGGCCGCGTTTTTGAAACAGAAACAAACAAAGCGAACTTCATCAGTAGCAAGCTTAACTCTATCTCAATTTCGGAAGGAAGATACTGTATGATGACGATTAGATCTCATGACCAGTACAATACGACGATTTATGGTCTAGATGACAGATATCGTGGAATAAGTAAGGGACGAAGAGTTGTACTCATGAATATACAAGATATGGAGGAAGAGGGATTTCATGAGTCTGAAATTGTTGACATACCTTCACACTTCAATGGACGAATAATCAAATCACAAAGTTGGTTTGTGGTCCCATATGATATCCCACGAAGGAATGTTGCAACATATTTCCCAGAATCAAATGTACTAATACCAATTGAGAGTGTTGCTGAGGGCAGCAATACTCCAACTAGTAAGTCTGTAGAGGTCTCCATCGCCAAATCTAGCGAATTGCCCTAGCTCTTCTTTTTGCTTGCTCTCTCGAAAGAAGCCTACATCTGCTAATTTGCTTTCTACAGATTTCGTGCTCTTCCTTTTCTAGGCCTCTTTCTAATGATTGGGTGAAGCATTTGACCGCATCTTCATACATCTCTAAACATGCATATGAAGATCCCATATTGTACAAGACCCTGCCCGTTGCAATATCCGGACTTAGCTGAATTGCCGTGTGATATGCAATTATGCTATCAGAAAAACTCGATGCTCCGTAGAGGGCATTGCCCCTCCCGCAATGCGCCTTTACCTTGATTTCAACCTCATCTTTAGGAGCAGCCCCTATTGCTTTATCAAAACAAGTAAGAGCTTCTTCTGTATTACCCTCAGTAGTCAAATTTATCCCCATATTATACCACCTAATAGCCTCATTTACATCTCCGCTATTCTCCATTTTGCTTGGGTCCAATTCTTCCATTACCGCCTCGCCTGCCAAAACTACGAAGTCATGGTCGTCCAATTCTGTAAATTCCTCTTCTACTTCAACAGCATTACTATTTAAATCTAGGTTATCGGCTTTTTCTCGGCATTTATCGGCCTTTTCAGAATATCCTGCAGAAGATAGTGCATCGGCCAAACCTCTCCAAATTTCAGGCGAGTTTGGCGACGTTTCAATCATACCTTTCCACATCTCAACAGCAGCACTATGCTTCCCCGACTTGCTAAGTTCCTTTGCCGTCAATACCTTTCCCTCTACAGAAACATTGACTGGTAATTCTTCGACCTGGAATGACTCAATGAATATCCTCTCTTCATCGACACTGGGGGTATCATTGTTCGGCTCAATAGATTCGACTTGATTCTTCGACATCATCTCCTTAACAGCTTGTAAATTGGCCAAAGTTGGCTCATGTCCAGGATGTATTTCATTTGAATTCTCAAACGCTTCCAAAGATAGTTCGAGCTGATCATCTTTGAAGTAAATTACACCTAAACAGTACCATGCTGTAGCGTTACTGACATCTGCTTCAACTATGGAGAGATATGCATCAATAGCCCCTTCAAAGTTTTCTTTTTCAGCCAAAGACTTCGCTTGGACCATGTTTCTATTGACCTCAACGCTCTCCATGGTGTTACGCGAAAAATACCATGCATAAGTATTAGCCTGGCTTGTCCATCGCATTGTTGAAATTCAATGGCCCGTCGTATAACCATGGACCAGCCAATTGTAGTAATGGGAATTTGCGGAACTTATGATTTGAATTCAGCCAATGGAAGTCTTCTCAAAATAGCCTTAGATCTTTGCGAAGGAAGGGGTGCTGAAACCTGTATCTGGGATAACGCTATCAATCCTCTTCCATTAGTCGGGGAGGAGGGATGTTGGGATCACGCTAATGTAAAGTTGTATAAAGAAATGGCAAATTCAGCTGATGCCATCTTACTTTCCAGCCCCGAATATCATGGAACAATGAGTGGCGTCATGAAGAATAATCTTGATTGGCTATCATCAAGTCAAACATCAGGTAAATTGTTTGGTCTTATGAGCACATTAGGTGGCCAATCCAACAGTAATACCCTTAATCACATGAGGATAGCTGTTCGCTGGATTCATGGTTGGGCAATCCCGGAGCAGATAGCGATCCCTCAAATCAAAGAGGCTTTCGATGATTCTGGAAATATTAAAAGTGAATTAATTAATCAAAGAATTGAAGACTTGGTCGAGTCAATAATTTCAAATTCCATCAAACTAAGGCGATAGCTTGGTTGCTGAATCATTACCAAATGGAAGTGAACTCACACTAACAATAATGTCAATTGCTGGGGCGGCGACATGGCTTTCCTCGAATATTTATGAAAATAAATTTCTTACAGGTTTTTTTGCAGTTATTGGAATTGCTGGTGCGTTAATATTAATGTTTCAAATCATGTAGGTGTTGCTTTGAAAAATGGATTCCCAACTAGATTCGTCGTAGAATGGATAATTTCTGAAAAGGGCCTGGTTACTTTGCGGCATGAAAAAAGAATGGGTCGTTTAGAAAAATTCCTCTCTAAAATATTTAATGCACCTACGGAAATTCTGAGGCCCTTGGATGAAATGAACTCATATTTGTGGATGATCATGGATGGGACAAGGGACTTGACTCAAATATTTTTTGAAATGGACAAGAAATTTCAGGAGGTTATTGCCCCTGTAGAGGAAAGGGTCACAAAATCTATCTCAAATTTCATAGATCTAGGATTCGTTGTAATCGTTTCAGATTACGATGAGATCTTTTGGAACATTGGACCAGCTGCCATCAGTCAGTAATTTTCATACGGATTTTTTCATTCATCCTTTCTCTATAAACTGCTGAGTAATATATCATTAATGGAATCACAAGTACGAGAAAGAAGCACCCCACTAGTGCTGCAAAACTGTAAACTGTCTCTTGAACTGGATCAAGCTCAAACCTCTCTATTCCCAAATATTCATGCTCTACGTATTCAGCGGAAACTTCGATTCCTTCACTGGATGCAAGAGTTCCTCCATTGAATACATGGATTCTCCAAGTTACGACCTTGACTTCATTGGAGACAGTCTTCTTGGCGTATTCTTCTGCACTTTCAGGGCTCGTACTTTCGAAGTAACCCTTGCCATTGATTGGAAGCTCGAGTGATACCCTGCCCCTCAATGTTGCATTACCATCAACCAGATCTATTCGGTGTGATGCCGCAAAGTCACAGGTTTCGATAACATCGGAGTAATCTGATTCTGGCTCATTACAAACATAAGCCGCATCATCAAGTCCGAGTAATGGGGAGTGGAACCATTCGGATTGATATCCCTCGGCTTCGACAATTAGGTATGAATCTGTCAAGGGGCCTTCATTTACTGTAAAATTCACCCAAGTTATGGCAGCTTGAGTAGTGAAGAACCAACTTGCATTGCCTTCTGATTCGGATTCTAGATCGGCACTCACGTTATTGTTCGAAGTTTCATAACCGTAATATTCAGAGTCCATTGTTGCGGAATATACCGCATATGAAAGAACAATAATCAGAGTTAGCCCGGTGCCAATCATGGTCCGCAACATGTTCGGATTCTTAGATAGGGATTTCTTCACGAACATTGCGAGATTCGATTATTTTGAATACTTGTCGTGTGTCAATAGTACTTTTTCATATTGTATTCATGTCATCACGGTTAAATACGGTCTGTTGGACGGGCGGGACGCAAGGTGATGATATGACTACGTATTACGACGTTCCTGCTGATATGTTAATCAGTGCCTTAATTCCGAAACTTCGGGAGATTTCTGCCATTTCACCACCTGAATGGTCTGCGCATGTCAAGACAGGGACACATCGTGAGCGTCCCCCAGTTCAAGAAGACTGGTGGCATACCAGATCCGCAGCAGTTCTTCGTAAAGTAGCAGTCAAGGGCCCCATAGGAACTAATAGGATTTCACAGGAATATGGTGGGCCCAAGGACAGGGGAGTAAAGAAAAATCGGGCAGTTGCTGGATCTAGGAACATCTCTAGGAAAGTTCTCCAACAACTCTCACAGGCAGGTTTAATTGAGGACAAGATGAACAACACAAACACCATCATTATCGGAAAAATCATCTCTCCAAGCGGACGTGCGCTACTAGATGATGTGGCTCATTCTATACGGGCTGATGTCGAGGAAAAATTTCCTGAATTGAGTAAATATTAGGTGTTATTATGGCTAGAAACAAACCGTTCGCTAAGAAAAAGCGTCTAAATAAGGTTACTAAGCAGAACAAGAGAGTTCCAATATGGGTAGTTATGAGGACTGGTCGAAAGGTTACGACCCATCCGAAACGACATATGTGGCGAAGGTCGAAGTTACAGAGGTGATATGGTGGCCGAATCAAAAGAAATGACTATCCCACTAAGGGCTGCTTGGAAGGTCCCTAGGACATACAGGGCAAAAAGAGCCATGGCAGAGGTAAAGAAGCACGTCTCACGTCACATGAAGAGAACCGATGATGAAGATATTTGGATAGATGAGTCGGTAAATCATGCAATATGGTCCAGGGGCATGCAAAATCCGCCAAGGAAAATCACGGTCGTTTGCACTAGAGAAGAAGGTTTTCCACTGGAAGTAAAACTACTGGAGGAGTAAAATGGGCAATATACGACCATCATTCATTAAATCAAGAGCACTAAAGCTCTGTGAAATCTATCCAGACCAGTTTAATGATGATTTCGAGAACAACAAAAAATTAGTTGCTCAGTTTTCTGATGTGGACAATAAGCGAATGCGTAATTGGATTGCTGGTTACATCACTAGATACAAGCAACGTAGAGTAGACTAGCTGGACTACCACTAAACGCTAAACACCTATCCCAATACATGGGCGGAAGAATGAAGGTTGAAACGCCAGATTTTACCTCTGAAATTTGTATAGTACTCATTAACCCTAAACATGACGGTAATATTGGCGCTATTGCACGAATTTTGCTAAATTTTGGATTCACTGATCTTAGATTAGTTGGACGTGATAGCGAGTGGTCAGAAGAATCTAGAAATCGTGCAAAAAATGCTCAATCAATTTTGGATAGTGCTACTTTTTTTGACACATTCGAACAGGCGACATCGGATTGCTCAATTATTGTAGGGACATCGGGAAAAAGAGAGGATGGACAGAAGACTTCCATGAGGCATTTTTTGACTCCTGAAGAACTGCCAAAACGCTTACTGGATACATCCGGTGGGGTCGCCATCGTCTTTGGCCCTGAAGGTAAGGGCCTCTTGAACAATCAACTCAGAGAATGTGACCTATTGGTAACGATACCAAGCTGGGAAGGCTACCCAATCCTAAATTTGAGCCATGCCGTAGGAATAATTTGTTATTCATGGTTCATCAACTCCATTGATGAAATGCCAAAGGGGGCTGGAGAAAGGCTACTGGATCCTGATCTACGGAAGAAATTAAGGCTTGAAATTTCTAGGCTTGCACAAGCCATTCCTACAAAGGATCACAAGAGACAGGGGATAGAGGAAACGTTGACTCGCGTAATTATGAGGGGGCTTCCCAAGGATGATGAAGTGCATAGGATTCTAGATGTAATTTCCAAATCAGCAGAAATTTTTGAAAATTGAGATTATTTTACGGACCAAGATGCCCATGATTTGGGAGTCTCCCTCACATGAAACTCTACTAATTTCAACTCATTTTCGTAAACTGTAGTGATATGTGGCTCGACCTGGTCAAATGCCCATTTTGCTAGGTTCTCAGCGGTAGGAATGAATGGGACAACCAAAGTCCTGTGGTCATCACCTAGGATATTCAGGGCATCTCTAGCTTCATAATCGCCCTCGAACACAATGAATGCATGATCGACAACATCGTGTATGTATTCCATTAGAATCTTTGATATTGAACCGAAATCAATTATCATACCAGACTCTGTGGCACCTTCCTCTGAAATGATTTCTCCTTCGATAACTGCTTCCCACCTGTATCTATGGCCATGCATGTGTTTGCACTTACTTTTGTGATTTGGAATCCTGTGCCCTGTATCCGTCTCGACCCATCTCCTTACCCTAGACGGCAAATCAATCACCTCTGGTTGAAAATCTCATACTCGCTGAATTTATACAGTATCTATTTCCGCCCAAATTTTTCGGTCCATCATCGAAAATATGTCCCAGATGAGCATCACATTCGCCGCACCTAAGCTCTATCCTATTCATGCCATGACTCTTGTCGTGTAATCTTCGGATATTTGCTTCTGAATGCTCTGAAAAAAATGATGGCCAGCCACAACTTGATTCGAACTTCATTTTTGAAGTGAATAAAAGGCGGTCGCAACAAACGCAGAAATATTCTCCGTTTCTATTTTCTAAATTCAGCTTTCCCGTATGGGGTCTTTCTGTTCCCCCTTCCCTTGTAACATGATATTGAATACTTGTTAACTCGGACCGCCATATTGGATCCATCTCAGGGTCAAAATGTGGATATTTTGTGCTCATATTTTTTCACCATGCTCAATTTCAACATTTAGTGCATTCTGAAGCACCGTCTCCCACTCATCAACATATTCAATCGGATCCATACGCCCAATAGAGTGAAATGCTAAGATCCTTTCAATGTCGGAGCCGGTTTTTCCAGAACTCTTACCTTCGTTATCGGGGTCATATGAAGTAATTGTATTCGTGAAAACGGCATCAAAATCAAGATTTAGCCTATCTAATGATTTCATGGCATCAACAAGAATGGACTCTTTATTTTCATTTAGATAAGGGAGTAAGAAGGACACGCGCTCACTGCCCCAATTTCCAACTTCAAAGGCCATTCTGAGCGCTTCATAAAACTCAGGTCTACAATCTGGATAAATTTCATGGTCGCCACTATGTACCCCAAGGGCAACAACTACATCGCAATCATAAGTAATTGATATAGAGATTGCATGACCGTATAGTATAGAGGAAAATATTGCATTTCTATTTGGTACGACTGTCATTTTCATTTGGCTTGATTCGTAATGTCCTTCGGGAACTGGTTCTGAAAAGTCAGTCAATGATGAAGAGAAATTTTCCATTGCCGACTCAAGATTGATTATTCTGTGGTCAACAGATATTCCGTTTTCAGCGAGATAGGAGATGTTAGATTTAGCACGCTCGATCTCGACTCTATGCCTCTGCCCGTATTCGAATGAAAGGCAGCATACTTCGTAACCTTCGGATAATAGGCGCATCAGTAATGATGTACTGTCCATACCACCTGAAAGAGCCATAATTGCACGCATTATGGCACACCTAGCCACTTGTGTGTTTGTAGTGATAAGGACCATTCAGGTGAGTTTTTGACAATATTGTAGGTCTGATGGAAATTCTTCCCATTCCACTCAACGTCCATTGACTCATCATAACAAGGCTGCAGATAATGATGATCGAACCCCTTGCGTAGATCATCATACATTGATAGGTCCTGCCCCACCCAAACTACCTTCAACTCATTACCTGTTTTCTGACGAATTTTAACCGTGGGATACAGCTGATCTTTTGGAGAGACACAGATCCAATCAACTTTGTTTTCAGGCAAAGAAACCGTTCCATTTGTCTCGATGGCTAGTTCATACCCCAACGGCTTAATCACATCACTAAATGTGCTGATGTCTTGAATTGCAGGCTCCCCACCAGTTAGAACAATCCTTTTACAATCCCATTCACTAATTGTCCCAATTATTTCCTTCAATGACATTTCATCCCATTTATTGAATTCTGTATCGCACCAGCTACATGCAAGATTGCATCCCCCAAATCTAATGAATATCGATGGAGCTCCAGAAAAATAGCCTTCTCCTTGTATCGAATAAAATATCTCAACAATTGGAAATTTCTGTTCAAGTAGAGAATTTTCAATCGATTCATCGTTAGCTGTTGTCATATACTGCCCCTCTGAATTATATCAGTCAATTGAAGATGTTTTTGAGATTAATTGCATTAATTCAGTTCGTGCGTTAGTGCTTTCAAAGAAGGCCCCCCTCATTGTACTAGTGGTCATTATTGCATTTTGTTTTTTTACACCTCTGCATTTCATACAACCATGCTGTGCTTCTAGGATTACTGCGCATCCAAGTGGATTCAAAATTTGATCAATATCATCTGCTATTGAAATGGTAATCCTCTCTTGATTTTGCAATCTTTTTGAATGCATATCTAACAATCTTGCAAGTTTGCTGATGCCAACTATCCTATCCACCGGAATATAGGCAATGTGGGCCTTGCCGGAGAAGGGTTGTAAATGATGTTCGCATGTACTTTGAAATTCCATTTCCTTAAGCAGTACAATACCGTCATACCCCTCTGAATTGAAAGTTGAGCTTAGAATGTCCTCGGAATTTCCCTCGTATCCCGAGAATATCTCTTCAAAAGAGTCGATTACCCTTTCGGGCGTTCTTTCCAAACCTTCACGTAGTTTGCCATCACTCTGTTCTATGTATCTCACTATATTATCGACAGCTGCTATCGCTTCATCACGATTGATCATTCACTCACCAAACCTACCGTGCCTGGAGTCGATTTCATCTAACTGATCTAGTAATTTTCTACATGCTGTCCGAATTGCGTCGGCCACACTAACGAATTTCCTTTCATCACCCACATGATGTTTCAGATCTTCCAAAATTTCCTTTGGCATATCTAAGCTAACCTTGGGCATGATTATTCGCACAGATGTGTGCAGATAAATATTACTAGAGTATTATTATACTATTATCTTCTACTCTCAATCTTGCTATCAAGCCCAGGATGGGCGGCGTTCAGAGCCTTTGCCCTTTCTTTCAATCTGAAAAGATGGGAGTTAGCTTCTTCCTCCACCCCTTGATTCAGAATGTTTAGAATGACGTTTAGACCCCCTTGTATTGAGCCCGCCTCAAGGAATGCATCATTAGAAATTTCATTGGTTGCACGGAGTACCTCTAACGAATCTAATAGAAATTCAATCTCATTCTTGACTTCATCTATACTATCTCCGCTCAGCTCTGATAACTGCTCAAGAGAGCTAATCATAAACGATCGACTGGCAGTTTACTTTTGATTATTGTCTAATTTCTTTTCAACGATTTCTACCAATACTCCACCGCACGATGAAGGGTGAATGAATGCGATACGATTGCCTTCAGAGCCAATTAATGGCTCATCATTGACCAATATTACGCCGAGATCAAGTAATTTGGCCATACACTTTTCAATATCATCTACATCAACAGCAATCTGTTGAACGCCAGCCCCTCTATTCTTGATAAAACGACCTACTGGCGTGCTTTCTCCAAGTGGTTCAAGTAACTCAATCCTAGTGTATCCAGAACCACTCAGATATCCGACCTTGACACCTTGTTCTTCGACTGTAGACTCTTTTTCTAATGTGAATCCCAATGCTTGCCATAATTGCATTGCCGACTCAATAGATTTGGTTGCAATTCCGATGTGATTTACTGAGCCGAGGGACATTATACACCGCTCGGGGACATCCACGTCCCGAATAACTTTCGGAATACGTCATTAACTTCCCCTACTGTTGCTTCGGCCTTCAATGCATCAATCAATGGATCCATGATGTTATCGCCACTGGTACAAGCCTCTTCGAGGCGTGCTAGCAACCTACTAACCTCTGAATTGTCTCGTTGGTCTTTGATTTGCATCAAATTTGCGATCGTTTCATCTTCGCCATTGAAGTCGAGAACCATCCCCTCTTCCTCGACGATTTGAGAGTCAATTATTGAATTGACACCGACAACAATTTCTTCACCACTTTCAACATCTGAAAGGTGATTCCATGCACTTTCATGAATCATCCGTTGTTGCATTCCAGATTTGATGCCAGGCAATACTCCGCCAAAATCTTCAATTGACTTGATGATTTCTTTGGCGTCATCAATTAACTTTTCAGTAATTTCTTCAATAATATATGAGCCGCCCATTGGATCTACGTAGTCAGTAACACCTGTTTCGAATGCAATAATCTGTTGTGTACGTAACGCAAGTTTAGCAGAGTCTTCAGTTGGCAATCCCAAAGCTTCATCATAGCCATTTGTATGAAGAGACTGAGTTCCCCCTAAAACAGCAGAAAGGGCCTGAAATGCAACTCTGATAGTATTATTCAATGGTTGTTGAGCGGTTAAAGTTACGCCTGATGTTTGTGTATGGAAACGTAGTTGACTTGACTTAATATTTGTAGGATTAAATTCACTAGTTATCAATTGGAACCATAATTCTCTAGCAGCACGAAATTTGCAAATCTCTTCAATAATATTGTTGTGGCTTGCGAAAAAGAAAGAGATACGAGGAGCAAAATCATCAATCGCCAATCCAGATTTAATTGCGCTTCTTACGTAAAATAATGCATTTGATAAAGTCAATGCAATTTCTTGTGGTGCGGTACAACCTGCTTCACGTAAATGATACCCACTTACTGATAGGGTATTCCAATTTGGCGTATTTTCTTTGCACCATTTCATCAAGTCGGTTGTTAGTCTAACTGAGTTCTCAGGCGGAAAAATATACAGGCCACGCGCAATATATTCTTTCAAAATATCATTTTGAACAGTTCCCTTGATCTCGCTTCTATCTATGCCCCTTTCGTCGGCAATTGCGACATATAGTGCTAACAATGTAGTCGCTGGTGCGTTTATTGTCATAGATGTTGAAACATTTGACAAATCGATGCCTGCGAATAACTCACGCATATCGTGTATGGAATCTATTGGGACACCGACTCTTCCAACTTCTCCTTTTGACAAAAGATTGTCTGAATCCAATCCAAGTTGTGTAGGCAGATCAAAAGCAACTGATAAACCAGTTTGACCATTCGACAGCAATTCTCTAAAACGTTCATTTGATTTCTGAGGATTAGAGAATCCTGCGTATTGGCGCATAGTCCAGAGTTTTTCTTTGAACATATTTTCATGTATGCCACGCCTGTATGGTGGTGAGCCTGCCAATTGTCTAGTTGGTGACTCGTCAATGTCTGATTTTTCTGTCCCTTCCACGCCTAACCCAAGAGGTACAAGGACTAGAATTATTGCATCATTACCTACGGATTGTGTAATTATCCACAATTCGTGACAGTTTGACTAGCTGATCATCATCTATTGCTCCTTCGTTGCACTTTTCCTTAAGGAACTCTTTAGCATCAATTGCAGTCTTTCTTTCGCCCCTAGCCCATACCGTAGCTGAAATATTGGACCTGTGTTCTTCTAAGACATCGATCTCAGAAAGCAGCCCTTTCATTTCATATTTGTATTCCATATGTCTACTTCTATCTAATCTCCTTGCCCTCTCTGCTGGCTGATAGCTGCTAGATTGCCTGGACCTAGGTCTCGGTTTTCTGACAACAGGAGTGGGTTTAGCGGCAATCTTCTTTGACTTGTTAATTTCAGTGACTCGAGCCTTTTCTTTTACCGCAGCCCTTTCCATGGAGCTGACAATTAGCTCGGCCGCCCGTTCACTCACGGATTTTGTTGCTGACTTCACAGAAATAGCTGGAGTATCTTTACTTGCTGTTTCAGAAACTTCTTCTTTCTTTAGGCCAATTGACTTTCTTTCAGGAGTGGATCCTAATATCTGCGACTCAACCAGATTTTCTGTTTCTATACTTGTAGTGGTTTCTGTTTCCAAATCTTTCGATATGGTGCTTTCAGTGGGTTTTGAGGCGGATCCATCGCCTGGTGCATTTGGCTTGCCATCAACTTTGATTTGCTCAGTGGCAGGAGTAGTTTGTGTTAGTACAGGCTTAGCCATTGGAGGGCGTTGTCTTTGGGAAGGTTTTTGCTTCGTTTCTTTAGGTTTTGATCCGCCAAAAATGTTCTTTGGCGCCGCTCTAGGCCTTCTTCGTCTCTGCACCTTACACTCAGTCCTCGTCTTTGCGGCTAATGTTGTTGTGATAAGGTTATCAGTATATTAAGCCCAAATAACTTCAGTATTATCTGTTCTAAGTGATGGATTAATTGCACTATCCTCTATTTCGATTGAGAGACCGCAGTCAAACATCCTCCGCCCCAGCTCTGCTATCATAGTGCCGTTATCTATGCAGTATTGTTTTTCTGGCCAATGAGCAGTAGCTCCGCGTTCTTCGCACATAATCTGGGCCATTTCACGAATTCGCGCGTTGCACGCTACACCACCACCAAGAAGCAATTCACTTTTTCCAGTATGTGCTAAAGCCCTCTCCGCGACCTCGATACATGTGGCAAAGGCATGCTCTTGTATAGACCAACATATCGACTCAAGTTTATGTCCTGAAGAAACCTTCTGAATTGCCGATGTCAACATTCCTGAAAATGCGATATCCATGCCATGGACCCCGTAGGGAAGAGCAAGATTTGGGAAATCAGGAGTGGTATTTTGTTGGTAAGAATAGGCGAGTTCCTCAATCTTGGGGCCACCGGGAAATGGGATACCATGAACTCTAGCAAATTTATCCAGCATATTTCCAATACCAATGTCCAGTGTCTCCCCCAATACCCTATATCGAGAGTCGGCACGGGCAATTACCTGAGTATTGGCGCCGCTAACGTAAAGCAAAACAGGATCTTGGCAACCAGTTTGGTTTTTTCCTATTTCTATGTGAGCTATGCAATGATTGACGCCAATCAATGGAATTGAGAGTTTGTTTGAAAGGGCTCTAGCAACAGAAGCACCTACGCGTAAGCATGGCCCAAGACCTGGTCCCTGACTGAATGCAATAGCATCAACAGAATCCCACGGAACCGAATGACTCTCTCTAATGTCTTGGAGTAATTTGGACGCTGCTTTCGAATGATGATCTGCGGCCTCACGAGGATGAATGCCCCCCTCTTCTGGTAGAAATATGGATGACGATGAAGAGTATAGGGATCCATCAACCCCTACAAGACCAAATGACAGCGTATGGGCTGTGCTTTCAATTCCCAAAACGAAACCACTCATGAGACTACGACACAGTGGGATTCTTTCAAGTATCGCTAGCATTCGCGTTCATGAGGACGCTCATAGCCAACTGTGGTGAAGTTGCACATCTATCACTAGGGGATCATCAATTTCCATTAACTGGAAATGATATGAAAGACCGTGAAAAATTGGTTTATCGACCAGGAATGGGGATTCTGATTGAAGATGAGTCAATTATGAAAATTTCCGACTCATCCGAATTATTGGCAGAATTCGCGCCATGGTTTCCCCATGAAACCCCCAATTCAGATATTGAGGTTATCGATTTAGAAGGTAGAGCGGTCGTTCCAGGTTTTGTAGACTGTCATACTCACTTAGTTTGGGCTGGAGATAGATCAAATGAGCTTGCCATGAGGCTGACTGGTAGTTCATACAAAGATATTGCAGCAATCGGGGGTGGAATTGGCAAGACAGTTAGTAGTACAAGGACGTGCCCGGAAAAATCATTATTCGATGATGGGATTTCTAGAGTTAATGAAGCGATTAGAAATGGTACAACTACATTGGAAGCAAAAAGCGGTTATGGGTTAGATTTAGATTCAGAAATAAAGATTCTTGAGACCACCTCAAAAATTAATAGAAGTTCAAAATGTAATATTGTTTCAACATGGCTCGGAGCACATGATTTTCCGAGTGAAATGGGAAGAAAGCAGTATGTCGAACACTTAATTTCTGAACAATTGCCTGTAGTTTCAGAATTGGGCTTAGCTCAATGGTCGGACGTATTCTGTGAGGAGGGGTGGTTCACTACCGAAGAAACTGAGCAAATTGTTCGAGCGTCCAAAGAATATGGTTTGAAGTCACGATTACATGTTGATGAATTCACCGATTCAGGAGGGCTGCAACTAGCTTCAGAGCTTGGCTCGATAAGTGGGGATCATGCTGCTTGTTCGGATGATAGCGCCAGAGATAGTGCTGCCGATGCAGGAACAATGCAAACATTTCTTCCAGGTACCCCATATGTTCTTGGTACTGAGCTAAACTTGCCGATAAATAGGTGCTTGGAAGAAGAGTGGTCTTTCTCGGTTGCTACAGACTTCAATCCAAATTGCCCAATAATTTCACTACCTCAAATTGGAAGTATTCTTTGCCACAGGATGAAGGTAGATCCGATAGTAGCATTATCTGCGGTTACGAGAAACCCCTCGTCAACAATATACGGAGAAGATAATCCTAGAGGCGTGTTGGCCAACGGTAGGATTGCCGATCTGAATGTTTTACATTCATCAACAGTAGATAGTTGGTGCCAGACACCAGGAACCAGCCCCATACACATGACTATGATTTCTGGAAATATTGTAAATCATTGATGGTTGTTTTAAATCTAATAATAATTATCTAATGTTACAAACAAATAAATATTCAAAATCATATGTTTAGAAAAATCAAATATGTAATTTGTAAAAAATGATGGAATTTTCCCCGGTGCTTCTGGCCGATAACCATGATTATCAGCCTATTTGAAGACATATCGGTAATCAATATGGCTTCAGTATAACGTTTTTTTCAATTTTGACAATATTTATGCAAAATATGTATGCTAAAGTAAATTTGAAGCCATATATGTGGACCACAATATGTGGCGAGCCCGAGATTTGGCTATTGCATGACCTGTAAGAATTATTCAGCAATTTCTGACTCCAAAAAGATCCTAATGAATAATGGCCGTACCAGGGTGTCTGGATTCTGTTCAAGACCGGGTTGCCATGGAAAAATTTCGAAAATAATTTCATAGCGCCTCAGAACAATTCTTGAGTGGATGTCACTTAGCATGTCAATCGGGCTCGTGGTCTAGGGGTTATGACGTCGCCTTGACATGGCGAAGATCGCAGGTTCAATTCCTGCCGAGCCCACCAATAGTTTCTGTTCTATCTAAAACATTATTCAAATCTATATGATACTCTTAACCTACCTTTTCCTTTATTCTTCTTAGATTCAAATATGACACGTGGTATCATCGATGTATTGTCAACATGAGTACCAGCACATGGGCATAGATCAATACCTTCAATTTCGACTACTCGTAAGTGAGTTACAGATTCTGGTATTCTATGCATGAATTTTGTGTGCCTCATCTGATCGTGCGAAAGGATCTGCTCCCTAGTCCATTTGTGGATATTTACAGGAGTCGATGAACGGAGCACATTATTCACTGCATCAACAATTTCATCAGAGTTGAAGTCATTTTTATCTGAAAATAATAGGTCCACTCTTGATTGATCTGTACCAATTTGATTGCCAACGGTTTCGGCACCCCATATGTCTTCTGCCAAAGCGGAGAAAATGTGTTGAGCACTATGCATCATGGTGAGTGAATTTCGTCGGGATTTATCAATTGAACATTGAATCAAATCGCCAACTTCGAAAATTTCTGGATCTTCTACGGGGTGGGCAATTAAGTCCCCGGGGAGGACTTCGGAAAATTTTGCTTCACGACCATCGCTACATGAAAATAAACCAGTATCGCCCGGCTGCCCCCCTCCTCTAGGATAACAATAGGTTTCTCTGAGAAATATCGCATCATCTTTAGAGTCGACAATACTAGTTGTAAACGGCTTCGGATCAATTCCTGGGTGATGTTTCATGTGTAATTTTTCTTGCATTTAATCACCTGAATATTGAAGTATGGTCGCCATCAATAAGCAACGAGGCGATTTTCTCACAATCTGACGTCATTGTTCTATCTAAGTGCATGGGATTTACAAATTTCCTTATCCAACTATGTATTTTTTGTACCCCAGTACCAGGAGATTCGGAAATCCTATCTAATGCTTCGGACGAGCAAATCAGCTCATTTGCTAGCACTTGTGAAAGTAATGTTGTAGATTTGAGTGTACGATAGGCTCCGGTAGCACCCATTGAAACATGATCTTCCTTATCCAGGCTGACTGGAACATTGTAAGTTGTTGTTGAATTGGAAAGTAATTGCAATTCTGAAATTAATGCCGCTGCTACGTAGTGTACTATCATCAAACCACTCTCTAAACCTTCATTATTAGCAAGAAACGCTCCCAAGCCTGTTAATTTTGGATTCATAATTTTATTGATTCTTCTTTCAGAAATACTTCCTAGCTCATGACAAGCCATGGCCAAATAATCACTGGCGAGGCCGAGATTTTCACCATGGAAGTTTCCACCACTGATAATTTCAACATCTTCGTCATTTACGAATACCAGGGGGTTGTCTGTTGCACTGTTAATTTCTATTTCCAGCATCTTCCTTGTATTCTCAATTATCTCAATCACTGGACCGTGTACCTGAGGGGAACATCTGAAACAATATGCATCTTGAACACGTGAGCTTGGCAATGTAGCAACTGAAGAGTTAGACAATAGTTCTTTAATCCTAGCAGCAGAAATATTTTGACCGATATGAGGCCTAACTTGGTGAATTCTACTGTCGAATGGGGCATGCAACCCCCTTACTGACTCTAGTGAACAGGCGACTGCAAAATCTGCAGCCATTACTAATGACTCCATATTCAGTACTGACAAAGCAAGATAGGCACTCATCTGACTGGTCCCATTAATCAAAGAAAGGCCCTCTTTTGCTTCTAATTTCAATGGTTTCAATCCATTTTTTGCGAGTGCCTCTATGCTTGATATATTCATCCACCCTGATTTACCATAAACTGAGCATTCGCCTTCACCTATCATTGATAGTGCCATATGCGATAACGGTGCTAAGTCGCCAGATGCGCCCAGTGAACCTATCCTTGGAACCACTGGGGCAATTCGAAAATTTATCATAGACAGCATCAAATCTACAACTTCAGGTCGCGTGCCTGAGACTCCCTTTGCCAAAGAATTGGCCCTAAGTAAAATCATCAGTAACACGTGTTCAGGCTCCATTCTTTTGCCTACACCACAGGCATGACTTCTGACCAGATTTACCTGTAAATCTTCTAATTCAGCCTTGTCTATTGTGACTGATGACATTGCTCCAAAACCTGTATTTATTCCGTAAACGACTTTGCCTGAGTCGATTATAGTGTCCACAGCACTTTTCGAAAGTTGCATATTTTCTCTAGCTTCCTTAGAAAGTTTCACCTGTAAAGTGCCTCTTGAAACAGCAACAGCATCTTCTAAAGTTAATCTAGAGCCATCAATTTCCACTGTACCCATGCAGAATCGACTACGGTTCAACAAATAGAGTCATCGTGAGCCATCGAGCAAACCACTTAATCGATCATCATCAGCTAAATTAGGAATAGTTACTTCCAACAAGTCATCATTTTCCATTGCTCTCTTTACAGCATCAATAGCGCCACTGTTTCTTGCCCATGAACGTCGTGCAAGGCCATTATTTACATCCCAGGATATCATTGAATTTATTGCGGCTTCTGATTGCTTAGAGCCGTCAATAACCATTCCAAAGCCCCCATTCATTGCCTCTCCCCAACCAACTCCACCCCCATTGTGTAAACTGACCCAGGTAGCTCCGCGGAATGCGTCACCAACAAAATTTTGAACGGACATATCGGCTGTAAACATTGATCCGTCAGAAATATTCGCGGTTTCACGATATGGACTGTCAGTCCCGCTGACATCATGATGATCCCTTCCTAGGACTATTGGGCCCGATACACGGCCATCGGCAATCGCTGAGTTGAATTCGTTGGCAATCTTCCTTCTTCCAATTTCATCTGCATACAAAATTCTTGCTTTACTTCCAACGACAAGTTTATGCTTTTTGGCCTCAGTGATCCATCTAATATTGTCTGAATATTGGGTTCGAATGTTTTCTGGACAATCTTGTGATAGCTCCCTGAGGATATCACATGCAATTTCATCAGTAACATCGAGATCCTGGAAGCTTGATGAGCAACAAACCCACCTAAATGGCCCAAAACCATAATCAAAACATAATGGGCCCATGATATCCTCAACATATGAAGGATACTTGAATCGCCCTCCTTCATCCAATATATCGGCTCCAGACCGACTGGATTCTAGCAAAAAAGCGTTCCCATAATCCCAAAAAACCGTGCCATTTTCTGTCAACTTATTTATCGCATCAACGTGCCTGCGTAAAGAAATCCTGACTGCTTCTTTGAATGATTCGGGGTCAGTCCTCAATAAATTCAAACCCTTTTCAAATGAATATCCTGCGGGCATATAACCGCCGAGCCATGGATTATGAAGACTAGTCTGATCACTTGCTAAATCGGGATACAGTCCCTTCGTTGCAAGAAACTCGAGTAAGTCTACTATGTTCCCTAGATAGCCAATAGAGACTGCTTCCTTGTTTTGTTTGGCCGACAATGCCCTTTCGTGCAATTCATCAAGATCGGTAAACAATTCCGTTAGCCAACCTTGTGCCAGCCTTTTTTCCGCAGCATTGGGATCGATTTCGGCAATAATGCAAATCGCTCCAGCGATTACTGACGCTTTAGCCTGTGCACCTGACATTCCGCCAAGACCCGAAGTAACGTATATGACGCCTGCTAAACCCTCTTCATTTGTTCTAAGAAGATATTTCCTAGCTGCATTTAGTATGGTAATTGTAGTACCGTGAACTATACCTTGTGGTCCGATGTACATATAGGAACCAGCTGTCATTTGACCATATTGTGTAACTCCCATGGCATTCATTTTTTCATAGTCGGCTTGCTTTGAATAATTTGGAACGACCATGCCGTTTGTGATAACTACGGTTGGTGAATGGGGGTCTGATGGAAACAACCCTAGTGGATGTCCGGAATACATAACTAATGTTTGATCTGCTGTCATTTTAGATAGATAATACATAGTTAGTCGATATTGTGCCCAGTTCTGAAAAACTGCCCCATTGCCACCATAGGTAATCAACTCCTGGGGGAATTGGGCTACTTCAGGATCTAGATTATTTTGAATCATCATCATTATCGCCGCAGCAGACTCTGTATTTGCTGGATATTCCGCCACAGGTCTAGCAAAAATTGGGTACCTAGGCATAAATCGGTACATGTAGATGTGTCCTAACATTTCAAGCTCATCAAAAAATTCTCCTGATAAGGTGCTATGCCACGATACGGGGAAGTATCGCAATGCATTATGCACGGCTAAAATTTTCTCATCATTTGAAAGAGTGAGGGGTCTCTTGGGAGCATGGGGAAAATCATCCCCAATACCTTTTGCATCAGGAATTTTGGAAGGTATTCCTTCGATAATTTCATCTGAAAACAATTTACCATCCCAGCCTCTCGGATACATCTAGTAAAATTTTAGGAAATGTTGAGTCAGCTTCATCAATTACCTCAGCTAGCCTATTATTTATTGAAAGTGAGATTTCCTCGTCTAAGCTATCCAAATTAATACGGACATTATATGCGGCCATCGAAAGAGAGGCTTTTGCTAATTCAGCAGAAGAAGCTAGGTCCGTTAGTGCATTAGCATTGCAGTTGCCTGAAATTGCTTTAATGGATTGTAATAGTTTACTAGCTTCTTCTGCCGTCTCCAAAGGTACTTCTGCAGCATGCAATGTTGCATCACGAATCGCTGTCTTCCTATCCTTGAGTTCCTTTTCTGTAGATTTTGGCAATCTATATGCGTCCATTACAGAGTCAAATGCCTTCGCATCATCATTAGCCAAATCGAGTGATTTAGTAATTCCAATTTGCGAATTTTCGATGGTTCTAGATGCGGAATTATGGCCGTCCGACCATTTCTCACTGCGAATTGTCAATTTTGAAACCATGATTGCTAATGAGTGGGAATGGGCCAAAACCAGTGCGGCTACGGATCCCCCACCAGGGGTAGGATCTTCGCTAGAAATTGCTTCGAGGATTTCTGAATAACCATTGTTCATATTATCAATCCTTAGCCATTGCATACTCAATAATGTTGTTTTCAGGAATGAACTCATCTAAAATATCCAATTTCAGCCCCTTAATTGCAGACCTGATTAATTCATCGATTGTGCCTGAATCAGAGTTGTTGCTGTAGAATCTTCCTGCATCCAATATGGCGTCCAGAGGCACAAGACCTACCAATTCTCCTGCTACTGTATTGAGGTCATGACTTGTGGCTTCCCTAGAAATTTCTTCAGTGACCATATGTAGACCAGTGATGGAATAATCAAGTAAATTCATAGAAACCTGGGCTGTATTTTCATCATACATCCAACCTGCGGCCTGTAAACAATGGAACAAACCAGGTTTTCTAATTGGTTTGCCGTTATCATCAGTAATTTTGTTCCCTTCATCATCTCTGACTATACTTCCACTGGTACGAATTTTTGATGCTATATTGTTAGCGACCGCTTTATCATTAGAATCAAGGTTTACATTAAATGCAATCAATATGCTTCTAGCACCAGTAGCAGTAGCACCAGATTTAGGAATAAATTTAGCTGATCCAAAATCTGGTTTCCATTCTGGTAACAATATCTTCTCACTTAGCCCCTCATACTCACCTTTACGGATGTTTGGCAATTTCACTCTATTTTCATTTAATGCAGATTCTGCATATAAGTATACAGGCAGGTCCCACTTTTCGGAAACAGACTCCCCATATTCCCTAGATAGATTGACGCATTCTTCCATTGAAACATCTTTGATTGGAATAAAGGGAACCACGTCAACAGCCCCAATCCTGGCATGTTCCCCAACATGATTCGACATATCGATTAGATCGAGGGCGACACCTGTGGACTCAATTGCAGCGCGCAATACAGAATCAGGTGGGCCGACCATCGTTACGACGGTTCGGTTGAAATCGGCACTCATATCGACATCCAATAATTTTACTTGGTCAATTGCACGAATTGCCGCAAGAATCTGTTGAATAATTGAGTCGTCGCGACCCTCACTGAAATTGGGCACGCACTCCACCAAGGGGGAAGTCATGGCCATTGCACAGACCTTGAGATGAAGAGTGTTTGCTAGCTATACAGTCCTTGAGATTGAGAGCCATCGTTTTGACCCCTATTAGATTTAATCTTCTGTACAGCTTCGATAAAGTGTTTGTTCGAGGTATTACGTTGGCCATTAGAAATTGAGGCAATTGCAGCTTCAATGGCTGCCGAACGAATCTCAGCGCCACTAAAACCTTCAGTGATAGCGGCAATTTTCTTCAAGTTAACATCTTTTGATAATGGCATATTTTCAACATGAACCGCAATAATTGCCTCTCTAGAAGATAAGTCGGGAATTGGAATTTCTATGATTCTGTCAAACCTTCCCGGGCGAAGTAATGCGGGATCGAGTAATTCCGGCCTATTTGTTGCTGCAATTACCTTAACATCGCCAATTGGCTCAAAGCCATCCATTTCGGATAATAATTGCATCAGTGTTCTTTGAACCTCTCGATCTCCTGATGTCGCAGTATCCAATCTACGTGAGCCAATAGAGTCTAATTCATCAATAAATATGATTGATGGTGACTTCTGACGGGCGAGGTCGAATAGCTCACGAACCATCCGGCCCCCTTCTCCGATATATTTCTGAGCCAATTCTGATCCGACTAATCCTAGAAATGTGGCATTGGTTGAGCTTGCAACAGCCTTTGCGAGCATAGTTTTACCTGTACCGGGTGGACCAGTTAGTAAAACTCCCTTTGGAGGCTCTATGCCAAATCTAGTGAACTCTTCAGGTTTCTCCAGAGGCAATTCAATAGTCTGTCTAAGTTCTTTGACTTGATCATCGAGTCCCCCTATAGAATGAAATGAAACAGACGGCGAGTCTATTATCTCAGAACCACTAACTAATGGATCCCACGAGTCAGATAGAACTTCCACTATTGACAGTGAATCTTGATTTAACGCCACCCTTGCACCTGGTTTCAATAAAGTCGAGTCTAATCTCATATTTACCGAAACTAAGAATACCGTACCATTAGAGCTTCTTACTACAGCTTGCTCATCGACAATATCCTGAATATGTCCAATAACTAATGGTGGGGTCTTAATATGCCCAAGTTCCTCCTCTAGGCGATTTACCCGCTTCTTTAGTTGGTTATGTTCATTCTCAAGGAATAGCTTTTCAGTCAATAATTGCTGAGCCTTTTCTGTAAGATCTTTGAAATCCTTTGTCAATTGATCAATAATTTCTATTTGATCGTCTGCCTTTGAAGAAGGCAATTCATTTGGCAAATCTGGCTTGGAGGCCTCACTGGACACAGAACTCTCGTGACATTTGCATATATCATTGCTACGAAGAAATCATCATGCGTTACCCACTGGCAGTGGCATGGGCACATGCGAATTATGCGGTATCGAAGGTGTTGGCACAAAGAAGGCCAAAGTATCTAGCTCAGAGCTTGATTGTTGCAGTAGATGTATTTCTTCAAATAATCTTGAAGTAGTTTTCATTAGAAAGACGACTGATAGAAACATTATTCCTAGTAACCAAATTACTGGTAAAGGAGTCGTTGGTATCGATATAATGTCGAATAATGCAAAAGAGCTGGCATCGGACTTTCATCTAAGAATTAGGAAAGCAAGGGAACAAAAGGGATTCACCCCCAATGACCTGGCGAGAAGGATTAATGAGAAAGTGGCAATAATTCAGAAAGCTGAAGACGGAGCAAGGCCGACAGATGGTCTGCTAGAGAAAATCGCCAAAGAACTGGGCATAGAGCTATTCTTTGAGCGCTCATCTGAAAACTATAGACAAGTACCTAAAAATGTAGAAAATGAAATGACTATTTCCGATGCAACTAATTTTGTGAATGAAGAAAAGATTGTGAAGAAGCAAAAAAAGAAGGGTAGGAGACTAGGCGTATCTCGTGGAGGACCTAGGAAAAGGAATTGATATGGAAGTGCCAATACATATTTTACATCTTAATCAGGATGATCCAAAAAAGTGTACTGCTAGGAAGCTAAACCACAGGAAGCTGGCACTAATTCACGAGAGTGTCAAAGCCCTTCCGAGACGAGGGGTTTTGTTGCATCCAGAAGCGCAAATTGTCTTGTCCCCCCTTGATGGAAAGTTGATTTCATTAGGTGGTTCTATAATTGCTCTAGACTGCTCTTGGAAGAACGTCAGTGAAGCATTCACTAGCACAGGGAAGCTTACGAATCTTGAATGGAGGAAATTACCTGCATTGCTGCCTGCAAATCCGGTATCGTGGGGCAAAGTTGGCAGATTGTCATCAGCCGAAGCATTGGGTGCTACTCTGGCAATATTGGGTTATTGGGGGCAAGCAAAGGAAATGATGGGGGCATTCAATTTTGGTGAGCAATTTTTGCAATTGAATAGGGAGCCGTTATTGGAATATTCAATGGTTAGGAACGCCGATGAAATTCAAGTTAAAGAAATGGAATTTTTTTAGCTACCTGACACCAGAACCGGGCTTAATATCCCCTTTCGGTGTTAATACTCTGATATTTCCTTCTCCGTCGTCAGCAGCCAGGATCATTCCCTCGGACATGACGCCGCGTAGTTCTCTGGGCTCAAGGTTGGCAACAAAAACAACATCCAGTCCTTCAAGATCTTTCTTTTCGTATATCCCTTTGAATCCCGCACAGACCTTTCGTTCAGAATCTGGGCTGTCTTGAATGGTAATAACAAATAATTTGTCAGCATTAGGATGGTCTTCTACAGAGACTATCCTGCCCACACGCATATCAATTTTCATAAAATCGTCGAAGTTGATGTACTCTCCCCCGTCATCGGGATTGTTTTCTGATTCATGGACATTGCTATCAGATGCCAAAGTTTCCTCGGTTGAAATAATTGACTCTAGATCTATTTGAGTGAATAATGGCAATGGCTTATCTCCTGACCACGAAAGAGGAACTGATGGATCTAATGAATCCATCCATAAGACTGAGTCAATGTCCTCTTCTTCGCCAAGCATCTGCCATAACCTATCTGAAGAGAAAGGTATGAATGGTCGTAATGTAACGGCAAGACAACGACTAAGACGCCAACAAAGCGCTAATTGGCAGAGGGCCTTAGACCTGCCTTTTGAGTCGTTTGATTTGAAATACTTCCATGGCTCAGCTTTCTGTAATAGGGAGTTTCCGAGCTGAGAAATACTCATTAGACTCCTGAGTGCTTCTTTGAAACGTTGCCTCTCCATTGAATCAATAGCCGACTCTATCATTGAAAAAACGTCAGCAATTTTATCGGAATAATCAGAGGGAGAGTCGAACTCAGTCAGTGGATTTCTGCCATCATTTTCAAGTCTGTGAGTTAAAGTCAAAACTCTGTGGATAAAGTTGCCAAAGTTGCCAATGAGCTCATTGTTCACCCTATCAGTATATTCGTCCCATCGGAAGTCTGTATCATGTGTTTCGGGCATATTTATTGCCAGATAATATCTTAGAGCATCGGGATCATATCTTTCCAAATATGATGGGAGCCATATTGCATGACGGCGACTTTTGCTGAACTGATCGCCCTGCAGCATCAGATACTCATTCGCGGAAACGTTTTCTTCCAATACCAGCTTACCCGGAGATATGTCTGTAGATACATTCCCTGGCCCTTCAGGTGAATTTAGGCCCATAAGTATGGCAGGCCAGATTATCGTGTGAAAGGGAATGTTATCCTTGCCCATGAAATATATGTGTTTAGGGGGGTCTCCTTCTTCGGGATAAGTCCACCAATTTTTCCATGCATCAGTGCCATCTGGATGCTCATTTTCTGCTGCATATCTGGCCCCCCAAATTTTAGCACAGGAGTAGTAACCTTGAACAGCTTCGAACCAGACATAAACTCTCTTAGATGACCATTCATCCCCATCTAAAGGAAGTGTGATACCCCAATCGATATCTCTTGTTACTGCTCTAGGTCTGAGTCCCATATCTAACCAATTCTTGGTCATTGAACGGACGTTTGGTTTCCACCTATTATTCCGCTCGGAAGCATGCACTTCCAGTGCATCCTGGAAATCATTTAGTCTCAGGAAGAAATGCTCAGTGTCTCTAATCTCAATTGCAGCTGATGGATCTAACTTAGAAATTGGGTCTAGTAATTCATGTGCCTCATACGTTGACCCACAAGAGTCGCATTGATCCCCTCGAGCCCCAGTAGAAGAGCATTTAGGACAGGTTCCTTCTACATAACGATCAGGAAGGAATCGGATGCCATCGTCAGAAACTGAGCAATATTGCTGCATTGACATCTTTTCCAGAAAGCCAAATTCCAATAGTTTGGTAAATACTTCATGAACGATTTCTTTGTGCATAGGGTCACTGGTGCGGTTATACAATGCCCCTCCATACTCAACCCCCCTGGGATCGACAGGATTAGTCCATGAGCAGCCAAGGTCTGCTAGTGATTTGACATAGACTTCGTGATACATATCTACCACTTCTTGTGGGTTAAGTCCCATTTCTTCAGCAGTTAACGTAATTGGAGTGCCATGTTCATCTGATCCGCTACACATCAATACCTTTCTCCCCATGGCTCTTTCGTACCTATATTGGATATCAGCCGGAAGGATGTTGCCTGCAACATGGCCAAGGTGTGGGGGGCCATTTACATAGGGCCAAGCCATAAAAATTGCCACATATGTCATTCGACCACTATGCTACTCCGCCAAGTTAGATATTTATGTCATGTTCGCTCGGAACGGTATGGAGCCAAGCTGGTGAATAACAATTTAAGGGCGTTCGAAAGTATAATTTTGGTTCCAAGGGGAATCAGAATTGACTGACTACACCATGATTGTAGCATATGCTACCTTTGCACTTGGGGCCTCTTTCCTCTGTAGTATTCTTGAAGCCGTACTGTTATCCACATCACATGGACATATAGTTGCCCTCAAAGATACCCATGAAAAGGCCAGTAAAACCTGGTCAGTATGGAAGGAGGACCCTGAAAGGCCACTTACAGCAATATTGACACTTAATACGATAGCCCATACCATTGGTGCACTTGGCGTAGGAGCAGAAGTAGAACACCAGTTTGATAGTGGAAGAATTTTTTTCATAGCCTCCGTAATTCTGACATTGGCCTTACTACTATTGAGTGAAATTTTGCCAAAAACTATTGGGGCTCTTTATTGGAGAAAATTGACAGTTTCATCATACCACATACTTAGTGTGATGATGTTATTTTTGTGGGTCATTGTCAAACCGATAGAAATTGTTCGTTCATTGTTACCATATGTTGAAAATGAGGCAGTTACAAGGGACGAACTATCAGTTCTAGCAGATATTGCCGAGGAATCCCATGTAATTGAACAAGATGAGGAGAAAGTGATTCAGAACTTGTTGAAATTGAGAGATATCAGTGTTGGAGAAATTATGACGCCAAGAGTTGTGATGACAACCGTAGGAGAGGAGGAGCCTGTTCGAGAAGTGATGAACAGAGTGCCCATAATGGTTCATGGCCGGATGCCAGTAGTTGGGGAAAATATCGATGAATTGAGGGGTTTAGTCTTGAGGAGTGAAATCCTCAGAAGAGCTGCTAGTGACGAGTTTGATTTAGTAATGAAGGACATTTGCAGGGATATTCTTAGCTGCAACATTGAGACTTCCGTTGATGGGGCCCTTGATATGTTACTGGAGAGCAAAGAACAGCTACTCATTGTCAAAGATCAATTTGGCGGAACAGCTGGACTTGTTACTATGGAAGACATAATAGAAACTCTGTTGGGAGTAGAAATTGTAGACGAGTCCGATCAAGTTGGCATAGATGATGGCTTGCTACATGAAGATATGAGGGAACTAGCAAAAATTAGGTATGATTCAGAATCTGAATGATTACTGTAACCTCAATGTTTCCAGATTATTTGGAGCGTATGTCTGAACCTTGAATTTCTCTCTGAGACCCATTCTGAATGCATTACAGGTTTGAGGATCGCCATGGTGGCAAATGATTTTTCTCGGAGTTGGATTTAGTGCGGAAACGTAATCCATCAGTTGATTACGATCAGAATGGCCACTGAATCCGTCAATAATCACCATATTGCAACTAACATCAAGCATATGGGTCTGCCCCTTATCCATCAATGGAACGTGTGAGTGGCCCTCCTGTAGACGCCTTCCTAAAGTGCCTGAGGCCTGGTAGCCAACAAAGCAGAGGGTGTTTCCGGGTTCTGGGGCCCAATGTTTCAGATACTCGATAATTGGTCCTCCAGTCATCATCCCACTAGTGGCTAGCACAATACAGGGGCTCGGATCTAACAGTATAGACTCCCTTAACTCCCTAGAGTCTACTTGCTTAAACCACTTAGAATTGAAGGGGTTTTCTTCGCCGCCCTTGAGCATGCTTTTTCGTAAATCACGATTTAGGAAGTTTGGATGGCTCGAATGAATTGCGCTAGCCTCGCTAATCATTCCATCCAACCAAACAGTAACGGGAGTAACCTTGCCGGACTTGAAAAGTTCATCAATAGCGAGCATGACTTCTTGGGACCTTCCTACTGCGAAAACAGGGCAGAAAATCTTTCCTTTCCTATTCAGTGTGTCAATTACTAAATCCTGTAAATCCTGACTAGCTTGTTGGCGCGTCGGTTGAATACTCTGCGGACTGCCATAAGTGGATTCGATTACCATTGTGTCAACTTTTGGAAATCGTACAGTTGCAGCATCGAAGAGCCATGACTTTTCATACTTGATATCACCTGAAAATAACAGTCTATGTTCTGATTTCCCTTCGCCGATCTGCAAGTACACACTCGATGAACCCAATATGTGACCTGCATTCTCCAAAGTCATCTTTACATCTGGAGCAATATCAGTTTTTTCGCCCCAATTGACATCAACTACATGTTTTATGCACTCTTGAATATCGGATTTAGAGTAGGGTGGATCATTACCTTCAGCCTGAGAGACTTTGATATAATCCACTTGCAATAATGTCATCAAATCCCTAGTAGGTGGCGTACAATACACTGGGCCACGGTAGCCATATCGGAAAAGGACTGGTAGCATCCCGATGTGATCAACATGAGCGTGGGTAATTATCACCGCATCTAAATTATCCAGCGGTAAAAGTTCAGGTGCAGCGAAAAAGGGCTGCACTTCATTTTGATTACTTGTCGGTTTCGCGCCTACATCTACAAGAATCTTAGACTCATTAGTAGTTACCAGATGCATCGCCCTTCCGACTTCCCTATAGGATCCTAAGGCAGTAACTCTGACCCACGGTTCACTTTGCCTTGGGGCGCGATAAATCCTAGTACCGAATTTTCGCATTAAAGAGCGCCTCTCATCGGACATCTCCTTGCGATAACGTCTGATATCATGCTGTGTCCTACTTTCTCGGGCAGGTGCCCTTGTAACCTTGACAATCCAGCCAATTTCATCCCGTAATTGGATTATATTGCTACCTTTAGGTCCGACAGCAGAAGCTGGATCGTCGCACTCCAAGATTACTTCGCACAAAGCTGGATCGAGCCAAATATTTCGAACTTCGGCTTCGGGTGGCATAATACGGCCAACTGCATCATGGACTTCTTCTTCTGTTAGTAGAATGTCAGGATTTGGGCGAACAATAATTCTACGTTTTACAGATTTAGCAAGCCTTACAGTAAGATTTTCTGAACCGCCAACAAATGCCTTCGGATCATTAGTGATTATGGCAATCGAACCCGCTTCAAGATCAACATCATAATCTATACCCTTGGGGATGATTGATGAGATTTTCTTCTTTATTTCTGGTAAAGTTAATCGCATAATCACACCTTTTTTGCTCGCAAGAGCCAATTATGAATGTATTACAATGAGTCGAGAAGGTTCTGTACGTCCTCGGGTGAAAGTAGATTGAAACCTTCTTCCATAGTGATGAATGCAAGATCCATTCCATTTCCACTAGCGGCATCCCTTTGGGCAGAAGCCAATAGTGCCTTTGCTGCTAGTCTTAGAGAATCTTCCTTGGTGGAGCCCTCTTTAAACTGGTCCTCAAGTACACCATACATGAAAGGGCTCCCCGACCCTGTGGCGCAGTAAACATCAGGTATTGACCCGCCTGCTGAGTCAATACTGTATACACTGGGCCCTGAATCATCGACACCGACAATAAGAAGCTGCACATAGTGAGGCCTGCCAGACAGGATGTTCGCCGTAAGGGTAGCTGCCCCTTTTACAGTCATAGGCTGCTCCCTCTTTAACTCAAATAATGTTAATTCGGCTGCAAGCACCCTGGACAGTGACTGGGCGTGGCCAACCAATCCAGCTGTTGTTAATGCGACGTTTTCAGAAATTCGGAATAATTTCTGAACAGACTTGTTTGCTATGAAATGGCCCATTGTAGCTCTGTGGTCAGCACCCACAACTACCCCCCCATTGTAGGTAATACCTACGGTGCTTGTTCCAGTCTTTACTGCTTCAGTTGCGGAGTCCATATTTATCACCAGCGATATGCCAGTGGGTAGTGCTTCTAACGGACCTTTATGAATCCCACGGGAAAAGCGATAGAAATTCTCAAATTATCTATCCAATACAAATATTTCCGAAGAAATCAAGAAATTGAAGTTGTTCCTAGTGCCATGGTTGACACGGACAAAGGCCCTGAATGGTTAGAAATGCCTAGTGTTTCAAAGAATTTGCAAGGTGAGATGGAACCTGGCGAAGGTTACCATGATCTAGGATTAAGGTACCCTGATGCCCCCATCCCCAGATCAAGCGAAGATGTGATTGTTCATAGAGCGATACTAGAAGATTTGAGTGGTATTGGGCCGTTGATTGACTGGGTTTCTGATGGAGATATTGTGATTATTGAGCTTACAGAATTACTTGAGAGAGAGATGGAGTTGCACCTAGCAGTAGAAAAAATTCACAATTTTATCGAAGGAGACATTGGTGGCGAAGTCGTTAGGCTTGGTGATACTAGGTTGCTGTTGCTCCCTCCTAGTTTTGAAAGTGTTAGTACCCAATGAGGTGAAGACGATGGAAAGCGCATTGGATTACCCATGCCCACAGTGTAAATCAGATATGATGCTGAAAATGCTAACCATGAGCTCTGAGATTCCCTATTTTGGAGAACATACCCAGATAACAATCGTTTGCGATTCATGTGGATGGAAACACACTGACTTTATTCCTTCTGAAGGGGAAAAGCCTGGCTTGTGGAAAATTAATGTCGATAATATAGAAAAACTATCAGCTAGGGTAATTAGATCGTCATCATGTACAATTAAAATTGCAGCATTGGACCTAGAGGCATCTCCCGGAAGTGGATCTAGTGGCTACGTATCAAACGTTGAAGGCATTCTGAATAGATTCATAGATGCGGTAGCCATAATTTTGAATGACTGTGATGAAGAGATTTTAGAGAAGGCTAATGAAATGATTAACATGCTTGAAGGTGTAAAAGAAGGCAATAGAGGCGTCACAATTGAGTTGCTAGACCCGAAGGGAAGGAGTCAAATTATTCATGATGATGCCATGCATAGAGAATTAACTAAAACCGAAAAAGAAGAATTGCAAACTGGATTTGAATACCAGTAAATGAGTATCTACTTTGAATCAGAGGAAATGAACTCATCGAGATTTCCAATCCATTGGTCTCTTTTGTCCCTTAGATCTTTCAACCACTCATTTGCATTATCAATACAAATTTGCTTCATTTCTCCCGCTAAGATGCTTCCACTCTCATACTTGGATTGGATTTCAGCAAGAGAGTTGTCATCCTCCTCGAAAAAGAATTGTAAGTATTGAAAGGCAACATCTTTGGAGCAATCGCCTCCAAGTCTTCTATGTTCTTCAACTGTGGGCTGGCCACCACTGACTGCCTTGCGAATTTTTTCTGAAACCTGATTTGGGTCATCGTCCATGAAAATTGTAGTTTGGGGCTTCGAAGAAGACATCTTCCCGCCATTCAATCCCACAGCGAATCTGTGATATGTGGAGCATGGGGGGGCTAATCCTGGCCCGCCTAGTTCTCTTTCATATCTTAGTAGAGACATTCGAATTAATGATTTATCAGATTGAGCTGCGCCGGGAACCTCAATAGTTCCATATTTTTGGTTTGTAATGACATCGGAATATCCGAGCTCGGCTAAAATACTACAAATTCTTTCAAAAATTTTCGATCGGACGGTACTGTCAATTTTTCCGTCTGAAGATATTCCCATTTGAAACGAGTTAGAATCCTGAATAGATAAAGTGACTATCAAACCACCAGATTTTCTTGGCTTGATATTGAACCAATTTGTTTTCTGTGCCAACCCCCTAGTCAACCTAATATGGGGGTCTTGGTCAATACCAACAGGTACTACAATTGGCCTCAATCCACCATACTCATCCAATTGTGGGTGAATAATATCGCCTGCTTGAACTAGAGGAGATTGGACATGAGCAAGATTTGTTTCGCCAGTGAATCCATAGATGGCTTCGAACTCTGAGATATTCGTCTTTTTTCCTAAAATAAAACCTAAACGCTGTACTGAAGGCCTTTTACTTTGGAAATACACACTAGTATTATTGGGTTCAAGGCCTAATGCTGCATAATTTAGAATATATTCATCTATTGCGGTTTCTCTACCTTTATCTAATGGCGTACCTCTTGTTGCTAGTGCTTCGAGATCGGCTACAGTTACAGTTACATCACCACCTTGATCTTGGAACCATTTAACCTGGTTGATTACCATACTATGACCGAGATGCATTTTGCCACTAGGCATCAACCCCGTGAGTACTCCAAATGGTGAATTTCTATTCATGCAATCTGAAACGATATCCAGATCCCTATGTGCAAACACTACTCCCCTTCTGTGTAGAGTTCCTGGATTAGGCAGTGTTGAAGGATCTACTGCTTCAAGACCAAATTTCTCAATAATTCGGCTATAATCAGTAGATTGGTTGGAAGACCATGGGTCAATCCGCTCACTACTGCCCATGATGCTGCGTTGCAATGTAGCCAATCAAGGCATCGCATAAAATATCGACTAGGCTCACCGTTAGACCGAAAAACTCAGTCGTTTTCCATTCATTAATGGCGAGGGTTGACTGTCTAGGAGCAGGACTTGTGGGATCATTTGTTGCTACTAAATTAATTGAATTCGGCCATGATGTCAATGTTATCGATCCGAGACCTAGCACATACTTGTTGGATCACAATAATCTAACTGTTCAGAAAATTGATGCTATGGAATATTGCACGAAATATGAAAACCTGAAAGATGCTGACATCGTCATAAATCTGCTACCAGGAGATATTGGCAGCGAAGTCACAAAGAAACTCTGCGAGTATCCTATTAGAATTGTTGATTTGAGTTTCTGTGAGGAGACTCCTGACGCCTATAACAAGAAATGTATTGACAATGGAACGAGTATTTTATGGGATGTTGGAATCGCTCCAGGACTCTCGAACATGTTACTATCGGAAGCCACTAGATTGACAGGAACCCTAGAATTAGGAGAAATTAGAGTAGGGGGCAACCCCTCGAATATAGATGGATTATGGAACTATATGGCACCATTTTCACCCATAGACGTAATTGCGGAATACACCAGACCCTCCAGAGTGGTTAGGAATTTCTATTCAGAAGTTCTACCGGCTCTCTCTGAAAGACACATGATAGAAGTTGAGGGCAGGGGGACTATGGAAGCATTCCTAACTGATGGATTAAGAAGCGTATTAGATTCAATTTCGGCCAAGGAACTATCAGAATACACGGTTAGGTGGCCTGGGCACATTCAAAAATTCATTGATGAAAGAGAACAAGGTTCATTGGAGATAGGAAAACTTCTGGATGAGTGGAAATTTGATGCTGAGCTTCCGAATTTTACATGGATGGAAGTGAAAACTAAGTCAATTGAAGGAAAGAATATGAAATGGATTGTTCATGATGAGGGGGATGAAAATTGGCATTCTATGGCTAGGTGTACTGGATTGGTTACAGTTTGTTCTGTGACAGAATGGCTTAATGACCCAGACATGATTCCTGTCGGAGTGCATGCACCTGAAATCTTGAGCTCTGAAGTAATCCATAGGATAATGGAGAGGATGAAGGGAGAGGGAGTTACGATTGAGTCAAGCTCGATCATCGTCGATTGATGATAAACCATCATTTTTCAAAAGGTACCTAATTACTATTGGTGTCGCAATAAGTGTAGAGACGGCTAAAGCAGGTATAATGAGTCCTAGTTCTTCTGAAGATGGCTGAACTAACAGCCAAGTGAAACGCAATGGCGAATCTACAAAATCAGATGACCATTGGAATAAATTGGTAGTGTGAATGCCTACAATTGTCACTGAATGATGAAGATCGTTGAATGTATTGACTGGGTGAAGTGTGGCATTAGTGGGGGGCCCATCTAATTCGATGTATGCTATTTCGCCTGGATTCATTGTGATTAAGACGCCGCCATTTATTGGACGCCATCCCGTACTCAGATGCCTTGTTTCGATGGCGATTTCAGGGTATTGTTGCTCAGTGAAGCACGGAGAATCGGGGCTAGTCTCGTCGGAAGTTAAATTACAGCCCCGATAAACACTAATTATACTCTGATTGAATAAAAGTTTCACTGTTCCAGGCACACTCCAGCTATCTCCACTGACCTTTGGAATAGATACAGAGATGAAATTACCAGAAATCGAAAAATTTGCTCTATTGCCAGAAATGTTGTGGTAATTCCATTCACCCCATGTAGTGAACCAAACGGCTTGTTTCTCGAGCCATTCTATGGCGTCCTTATCCTCTCTGACCCTGAGATCGTGAATTCTAGCAATCCATTCTATGCTAACTAGCGAGTCTTCGCCAAATGAGTCCAGAAGGGTCGTGTTTGCCACCTTTTTTTCTAGTGAGCCGCCATTAAGCTCCACTTTTTCCAATCTATGATCATCCCCTGATGTGTCACCTACGATTTTGAAGCCTGCTCGAACTAATTCATCAGCAACGACTTCCTTCATTACTAGGCCATTTAATCCAAATGATATCGGTGACTCCCCCCACCGGGAAGCGTGTGTATTGCCCATCAAATATTCTTTGCATGATTCAATAGTCCAAACCTCATCGACTGCATCAATCCCCTCTAAACCCTGACAACCAAACTCATCTCCGAATAAGATTCTCTCGGGGCCAATTATGTTTGAAAGCCAATTATCAGACTCCCACTCGGCGAATACTGGCTGACTGAAAATGGGAACGCACAAAATAATGCACATTAGGAGACCTAGAGATTTGGATTTCATAAATTTGCGAAAATGCCTCAGTATTTCACTACTACATACCAACAAATTACAAAGGGCACATAATATTCGGAGGCTCGATAATAATGAGTCATGAGTCCATTCGATCGCTATCTAGTCGTATTGGACTAGAAGGGACTGGAGAGGATTTCAGTACCCCTATCTTGTACAGATTATGTGAGTTATACCTTCCTTCGGTCATCAGAAGTATTACCAACATATATTTTCAAGGATTGGAAAATATTCCTCGATCCGGTGCAGCCATATTTACTGCGAACCATCTTTCTAACCTTGACCCTTTCATCAAAATTATAGCAGCTCAGAGGCCGATACATTTTCTAGCGAAAGAAGGGCACTTCCAGAAACAACCTAATAGATTTGTGATGATTAATACCGGCCAAATAGAGACCTTCAGAAAGACAGGTGGAAAGGATGCATTGGCGAGGGCCGTAGACGTTCTGGAGTCGGGGGGGTGTCTAGGCATTTTTCCGGAAGGGACTCGTTCTAGGGCTAAAGATCCCCCTTACCTTCAGAAAGGGAAAACTGGGGTTGCTAGGTTAGCAGCTAGATTTCCCGAAATACCAATAGTGCCAATCACAATTATTGGAGCTCGAGAATTCTTGCCACCTGGTGCTAACTTTCCCCGTTTTTGGAAACGGGTCCGAGTCATTATTGATGAGCCGATAAACTTTGGAAAATGGGCTTTACACGAAGACGGAGGGGGGCTATCGCCCGAACAGATAAGAGAAATTTGTGCAATGGATAGTCAAGAAATGAGCGAGAGGATGAGTCCTGTTTATAGAAAATTCACTGACCAACTTATTGAAACTCTGCGTCATAGAGGGGCGCCCTAGCTATCGCATCCTTGAAGGACTGCCTGTTCATGCATCATCCAATGCAGCAATACTTGGATTTCCTTCAAAGAATCCTTGAAGAGGGGGAAAATAAAGGAGACAGGACTGGAACGGGTACAAAAGCCGTATTTGGGCATCAAATGAGATTTGATCTTTCTGATGGATTACCTGCAATTACTACTAAGAAAATCCACTGGCCTAGTGTGATACACGAGCTTCTGTGGTTTCTCTCGGGTGAGACCAATATTAGTTATCTTCAGGAAAATAATGTGAAGATTTGGAATGAGTGGGCCGATAGAGAAGGAAATCTGGGGCCAGTATACGGAAAACAGTGGAGGGGGTGGTCTGCAAATGATGGTAAAATTATTGACCAAATTTCCCATGCCATTCAACAAATTTGTAAAACTCCGGAAAGTAGGAGAATCATAGTCTCGGCATGGAATGTTGGTGAACTAGAGAAAATGGCTTTGATGCCTTGTCATGCATTTTTCCAATTTTTTGTCAGTGGAGGGAAGTTGTCATGCCAACTTTACCAAAGAAGCGCTGATGCCTTCCTTGGGGTGCCATTTAACATTTCTTCGTACAGTATCCTCACCATGATGATCGCGCAAATTTGTGATCTTGAACCGGGTGAATTTGTATGGACAGGGGGGGACTGTCATTTGTATCTAAATCACTTAGAACAAGCAAAATTGCAAATAGAAAGAAAGCCATTGGATTTACCTAAACTAAAATTAAACCCTTCAATAACAAACATTGATAGCTTTACCTACGAAGATATCGAAATCATTGATTACAACCATCACCCTCACATTTCAGCTCCAATATCAATATAGGTGTAGAAGGATGAAAATTGCATTAATCGTAGCTATGGATGAAAGCGGTTCAATAGGCCAAGAGGGGACTCTCCCTTGGAAGATTTCATCCGATATGATGCGTTTCAAAAAACTCACAATTGGTGACGGTTTCAATTCCGTCATCATGGGCCGTAAAACTTGGGATTCGCTACCAGACACCCAGAGACCATTGAAAGAACGAGTCAATATTGTCATGTCGCGAGACACTAATTGGTCTGCCGAGGGTGCAGAAACTGCTCTTTACTTAGGTAGGGCGATAGAGTTGGCATTTGCTGAAGGAAGTGAAGAATGCTGGATCATAGGGGGGAGGCAAATTTACGAGATGTTTTTGGACAGAGTCGAGGAGATACATTCAACAATAGTTCATACCAAAGATAGTGGTGATGTGAAATTCCCTTTTTGGCAAAAAGATGAGTGGTCCGAGGAGATTGTTGAAGAGACGATTGTCGATGAAAATAATGATTTTCCAACGACATATTCAGTGTGGAAAAGGAGTTAGCCCTCTGGACCAAGGTCAAGACTAGGCAAGCAAGATAGTAAAGAAATGATGCATGCAGCAATATTTTTTGAAATCGAAGACGCGTATGATTCTACATCGCTATGACTGACCAAAGCTTCAGGATCGACTGGATCCCTGCCGGATGCCCAATTTGAAGAACAGCAGAGGCTTATGTGCCTAAATCCTGTTTCCGATACTAATCTGGATTCGGGGCCCAAGGTCATCCCAACCACATCTGCACCTAGTTTCTCTAGGGCGTCAATTTCTGAAGGTGTTTCAAATTGAGGACCTATGCACTGAGCAACGATTAATTTTGAAGTGGGGACTCCTTGAATAGAAGACAGGACCTTGTCACAGCAATCCTGGGCTTCCTTCCAAAATATTGTAGTTCGATCAGAATGAATAGCATCATTGTTGAAAAATGTCCATGGGCGTATAGCCAAGTCAATTACATCCCTGCCTAGTCCTATTAGCCCTGGAGGAAAATTCTGATTAATAGATCCTACAGAGTTGATGCTAACAATCAAGTCAGGATTTGCTGAAGAGGCTGCATGTACATTCGCCCTATGGTCGATTTGATGCGGGGGGGTTCGACCGTTTTCTTCACTATGGTGCCTGTCAATTATGAAAACCTCCCCATCGGAAGACTTTGAAACCAACATGGGGACATTGCCCCAATTAGTTTCTATTGTGACATCCTCAATTTTTGGTTTGCCCTGTGAGATAAGTCCAGCTAAATCACTCATTCCGGTTCCACATAGAACCGCTATGCGGGGCATCTCTCACTCCATTAATCGTAAAATCAATTCGGACTTCTTGCCTGAGACCGGTTTGCCCATTTTCTTCAACAGTTCCTTGAGTTGTGTCACATTTTGAGAGTCGTATATCCTTTCAATAATTTCATTTTTCGTACCGGAATGATCTATATCCAAATTTTTAGATATTTCGACTAATTCCGGTTTTAGCTTCTGTGGAAGATTGGATAAATCACTCGAGTCGGTTTCCGTGTCCGATTGCGGTTTGTCTTCTTCTTCACCGGAATCTTGTTGAGAATCTTCAGAAATATTCTCAGAGTCATCAGGAGTGCTTATCGGTCCTTCGTCCGGTTGCTCAGGGAGGGCCTCTAGTTCATCGGAATCTTGTTGAGAATCTTCAGAAATATTCTCAGAGTCATCAGGAGTGCTTATCGGTCCTTCGTCCGGTTGCTCAGGGAGGGCCTCTAGTTCATCGGATTCGATTTTAGAGGGGGCTTCTTTTGATGCAGCCTCATCCGCAATAACATCCTCCAAGGTTGGTCCATCATCAATGATTACACCAGTCTGGATTAGTTGGGACCTCCTAAAGAAAACCGTCCTAAGTGGTTGAATTTTAGACACGGCCTTTCCGACCTCTTCTTCTAAAGAGCCGTCCAATATTGATTTCTGGACAGAAATCCAAGTGTTTTTTGCACAATGTTTGATGATTATATTTCTAGCTATAACCCTAGACTCTTGCTTTTGGCTGCCCCTTACACTAGATCGAGTGACCATCATTGGTTTGATCCTAACATAGAAGCCATCCTCTGTGACAACATCTATCGCATCATCAATTTTCCCACGATCCCTGCGAACCTGCCGCCTAACGTGGTCTTTCATTACATCATGACCTATGAATTCCGTGATTGCATCGTTTCCAATAACCTCAACAACACGAAAACTGATTTTGACATGCATCTTTGTGAAGTCGCCATCTAATTCATTTTGCATGATCTCGTAATGGCGCCCAATTAGCATATCCTCATCCTCTGCAAGAGTCTCACCAATGGTCTTGAATGACCAAGGGTTTCTAGGAGCCCTAATTGAAAACCATCTCTTTGCTTTCCACTTGTCCTTCTGTCTACGAGCCGCTGCCCTAGCTGATGCACCTTTTGCCATGGCTGTCGTCTCCTTATTCGGGGGCTACCCCGTTTGCGGGCCGTGCGACCCACAACCAGTATTTGAACGGATGCAATGGAATGATTAAGCTAGCTAGGGATTATACGGTAGTTATTTTCGGTAATACCATGGAATTGCACGGAGGCTCATGGAGAGTTCATGCCAGTGCATTAGACGATGTTGCATTGATCATCAAAGGAATAGAGGAGATATCTGGTGGGAAAAAGGAAGTTAATGTCGATAAGGGGAAATCATCGATCGGGGCCATGCAAACAACTATTGAATCAAAGATGAATAGGAAGGCTGCTTTAAAATCACTAAAGTCCATCTCAAATGATTCATGGAGGAAGATGACGGAGCTTAGGTGGATAGAAAAGTTAGATTCCGAAGGAAACATCCACATTAGATTAGAACTATCCAAACTAGTTCTAGGTAAGTTGGAAATTGCACCCGATAACTATTCCAAAAGAGTAGTAAAAGGAAAGTTCAAAATTGCTCACTTTCCAGGTGAAGAAATCGAATCGGTTGCAAAAAGATTGTACAGAACCCTAACAGAATAGTATTTCTATTTACTAATATTTTTATGCATAGGTAGTCCCGT